>Ga0256406_1000358_pt1 | contig 85460 bp, 67 predicted proteins | sample RumenRJG_03DNA_FD_185986 | JGI IMG/M metagenome (GOLD analysis project Ga0256406, IMG submission 185986) | Bovine rumen microbial communities from Lethbridge, Alberta, Canada - RJG_03 | ecosystem: Host-associated > Mammals > Digestive system > Stomach > Rumen | place: Canada: Alberta | collected...
CTGCGCTTCCATTGCCGCCTCCCCGGTGGGTGTCCAGCCTTCCCCTGCAGGGCAACATCCTACCGCTCGGAGGAGCCGGCCGCATCATTGCAGAGATGTGCTACCCACCAGAAGTGACGAAGAGCCTTTTTTTGGCACACCAGACAGTAGACATGCTTTTTTGAAAAGCGCTCAGTCATATATCGCACAGTACGAGGAATTTACCGGAAAAATCGACTCCTTTCTGAACGTTAATGACGCTAGCATCGCCGATTGCCATAAGCATGCTCTTGCTTGCCGTTCAGAAATTGAGACCTGCGTCAGGACGCTAAATGTCCTCTGCGATTGCGTAAGATTTGAGCAACCAAAGCCAATTAGGCTTTCGCCTAGCCATATTGATTATGCCAGTATCGAGGCTTTCCAAAGTGACCTCTCCATGCTCAAATTGCAGCATATCCTAACTGAACATGTAAGCGAGCTTGAACGGTCGCTCGACAATTTCCGCAACCTACGTCCTGTTTCGGAAATCGAAATGAAGGCATCCAATCTTGTGGGGAGCACTCACTGCTTTATTTCTGGCGATCAGGGAACCGGAAAGACCTGTGGCATTGCTAATAAGGCAAACGACTATCTAAATAGCTCGCTCCATGTACCCATCTTGGTCCTCGCCACAGATATCAGCGAATCAGATACTTGGGTCGATATCATCAAGCAAACGTTAGGCCTAGGTGAGAGCTGGGATGAAGCAGCTATTTGGCAGGCGTTATCGTCTTATGCTGCAACGAAAGACTGCATCAGTACTGACTTATATATACGCTCAAAAGTTGCAATCATGGTTGATGGTCTTGACGAGAATCCACCAGTCTCGAAGTGGGAAGATAGAATCCATGAGGCCGATGCCATCTCGGCCAAGTATCCCCGCGTCCGTTTTGTATTCACCTCACGTCCGTGGGGTATTGAATTCAAAGACAAAGCTCTATCACATTGCAGCTACCGCATCGAATCTGATGGTGATGTGCCAGCATGGAAGCTATTCGACCGTTACATCGACAACTTTCACATCAATCTAAACGGCGATGAGAGATGCAAGTGGCTGCTTCGCACTCCTTCTGAACTCCAGATATTTTGCAATGCCTATCACGATAGTACGGTTCCCAACAATGTCTCTATATATCTAACTCAGCTCACAGACGAGGAAGTAAAGCGCCTTGATGAGGAGTTTGCAGACCGAATGCCCTCCACATTTAACGTTATGCAGGAAACGCCTGTGAGAATAGCTTTGAACCAATTAGCTAGACATTTCCTGGGAGCAAATGATCAAGTCAGTGTACAGGGAATAAGGCGTATCCTCAGCGAGGCAGAGATTTCTGAAAACATACAGGGTCCACTCGTTGCACTTTTGGTGCGATATGGAATTCTCGATAAGAGGGAGACCAAGGGGAAGTCTGTCTTTGAGCCTATGACTGTCACCTATTCGCTAGGTGACAGGCATCTCTGGGACTATTTCATGGCCTACTCTGTAATGGAAGATGATACTGCGCAGCTTAAAAGAATACTTGCGAACAACTACAATATTGCCAATATGTACGGATTGCTCCTTGTTGAGGAGAAAGGGATTCTTCCCTGCGAATCCAGTAAACTTGTGGATGCTGTTGGTGAAAGTAAATCTCGCGATATTACCTTCTACGGTCTCGCCAATGCATCAGCAGGTGCTACGGCAAAATTCCGTCCGTGGGTTATGAATGAAATCAAACGTAATAGCCAAGTTCTATCAGATATTGCCAACGATATCGTTCTACCAGTGGCAAATGTTATAGACCATCCACTTGGCCCCAAGATGCTTGATGAATACCTTTCTTCGTTCAAAACTCCCGCTGAAAGGGATGAGATCTGGTCGTTGCCAGTAGCCATTAGGAATGGAATAACTAACCCCTATGGCTCAATTTATTACGAGCGCCAGCTTATCAACCGAATGCCAAAACTGCATGGTCATGAAACTGCATTTCAGATGCCTCTCGTTCTTGCATGGGGCTTATCGACTTTAAGCAATCCCAAACGAAAGCATTGTCGAGATGAACTTGTTATGTGGGGCATGAGCAATCCAATGGAATTTTCCAAATTGTTCAGCCATTTCTGTAACTGCAATGACCCACAGATACGTGAGGACATATTTGCAATCGCCGAGGAAATTGTCTGCCAAGGGCGAGCAGATGACGGCATTAAACGATCGCTCTGTGAAGACATACTCAAAGCAGTATTTATGCAACCTGACACACCTGGCAACAGAGATGCAGCTCTGCGCTATTACGGCAGACTGCTTATAGAAAAATGCGCACGTGATGGTTTAGCCGACGAGACGGAGGTTAAGCTTTGTAGACCGCCATACACTTTGGACAACGAATCCAGTTCAATCCCCATATCCATAGACGCAAGCAAGGCTGCCAGCAATAGATGGTATGGCCCAATTAGCAATGATCTCGCACGATATGTCCTCGTAGACAAACTCATTGATTCCTTTGATTTGCCACGCGCGCCTCATGGCACAAAGCATGGCAACGACACCATTGACGCCATAATTTCAGCCTCTGCAGCCCAAGCTGGGACTACTGAAGTTCCAGACTTCCAGGGTTGGATTCTATCAGCTGCTTACGAGTATCTGCTTGAGCACGGGTGTAACCCAGAGGTTTTTGAAGGTCCCGTTAATGAAAACGGCAATCGCATCGGTGGTCTAAACGAGAGAATTGCACGCATTTATTACCCAGCAGACCATGGCGCTCGCAGTACTGTAATGACTTTTGCGGAGAAATATGTCTGGTGCGCTAGAAATGAAATATGTGGATTCCTAGCAGACCGTATACCAATCCGAATTAGTACTTGGGATGACGCTGATGGTCACTGCACCGACACAGGACTATCTAACGATTACGGCATGCTTCTTGACTTCGATAGCCCTCTATTCGATGTCACTGCCACAAAGCAAGATGATCAAAGAAAGGATGATGTTCCGGTCTTTTGCAAACCCTTCTCCTGCTCTGAGGATCATATCTCCAGTCAGGAAGATCTTGACACATGGACAATGGGCGCAACACCAGAATGCGCGACAAGCCTTATTGATTACGCACCGAATACATCCACAAGCATATCCTACGCAGTAATCCCCCTTGCTCTCTATGCCTGTGATTGGGGGGTATGCGGAAAACAGACCTTCGCTTGGTTAAGATGCGGAGTCATTGATATATCCGAGTTATCTAAACTTGCTAGCGCCAACAACGCAAGCTTCAACGACTATGATTCCGCTTCGAGCTTTGGCGTTAGCTTTAACGCAGGTAGCTCCGTTTCATACGTATCACCTATTGAAGCGCTTTCCGCTCCTTCGGAAATGGAAATTGACGACCCAAGTATGGTGAAGATAGCTGCTGATGTACATGTCAGCGCCAAACCACTATCAGGAGAAGGCGTAACGAGTATTATGCGGGAAAATGATTATTGGTATTTCTTTCCGTCAAAGATAGCTCGAGATTTATGCTGTTTTGTCAGCACTGATGGCGCTAGATATTTCGATAATTATGGAAAGGTATTATTCGAAGATGTTCATTTCGGCACCGAATACAGACATGAATATCATGGCCTTCTTGCAGATAAAGAAGTTATTCTCAAGTCATTGAATAGCAGAGGCCTTGGACTAATTTGGTACACGACCGTACAGAGAGGTCCCAACATGCTTGCGGTAGAGCGAATTCCAGACGCTCATCCTCGAGTCGAGCAATCATGGATTGTATGGATCGATGATACCGGTGGATATAAATCCGTGTCCATCCCCGCAAAAGAGATGAATAGCGTGCGTAGAACAGAAGCGGTAAATCCTAATGATGCGTTGGCCAAAATACTTGGAGAGTATGAGATTCAAGATGGTGATGTATACGATGGATCAGCATCAGAAGATTCATACAGGTGATATGTTCACTGCTCCAAAAAGTCTTTGTACGTTTTTATATAAAGACTGTTTTGCAAGCAAACAGTCATGCTCAATCAGCTTCAATCACCGTTTCTGACAGATGAGACTCTGTCTCAAAAAAATATCTCGAAACAATTCTGCAACTTGATTAGAGTCAAGGAACCGTAAGCCCTGACCCCCTAGATTTGATGCCATCACCTAGAGCGCACCACCAAATCTTGGGCAGGAGGGGCATATGCAGGGTCGCATTCATTCAGTCGAATCGTTCGGATCGGCAGATGGGCCTGGTGTCAGGTTCCTCATCTTTCTTCAGGGCTGCCCGATGCGCTGCCGCTACTGCCACAATCCCGATACCTGGAAACTCGATGGCGGAACCTTGATGGAGGCAGACGAGCTTCTGGACAAGGCCGAGCGCTACCGCTCCTACTGGGGACCAGAAGGCGGCATCACAGTATCCGGTGGCGAAGCCCTCATGCAGGTTCCCTTCGTGACCGAGCTCTTCGAGAAGGCACATGAGCGTGGCATCAACACCTGCCTCGACACCTCTCTTGCTCCTTACACGACGCAGGAGCCCTGGCATTCGAACTTCGAGCGCCTCATGGACGCGACCGACCTCGTGCTTGCCGATATCAAGCACATCGATCCTGTCGAGCATAAGAAGCTCACGACTCACGGCAACGAGAACATCCTCGAAGCACTGAGGTGGCTCTCCGACCACAAGATCCCGGTCTGGATCCGCCATGTCCTCGTCCCTGGCATCACGGACGTAGATTCCTACCTCGAGCGCACCCGCGACTTCATCCAGACGCTCGACAATGTCCAGCGCATCGAGGTTCTGCCCTACCACACGCTCGGCATCTTCAAATGGGACGAGCTCGGCATCCCCTACACCCTGAGGGATACCGAACCGCCAGCACCCGAAAGGGTCGAACACGCGCTCAGTATTCTTCGCACACCAAATGAGGCAACAGGAAAATAGGAGGTTCTTGATGGCAACAACGGAAGCATGGAAGGGATTTGTCCCTGGCCACTGGTCAAAAGACGTGAACGTCCGCGACTTCATCCAGCGCAACTACACCCAGTATGAGGGAGACGAGTCCTTCCTCGAGGGTCCGACCGCAGCGACAGACGAGCTCTGGGGCGATGTCCAGGAGTTCCAGAAGGAGGAGCGTGCCAAGGGCGGCGTCCTCGACTGCGAGACCGAGGTCGTCTCCGGCCTCACCGCCTATGGCCCTGGCTACATCGATCCTGAGCACAAGGAGCTCGAGAAGGTTGTCGGCCTCCAGACAGACAAGCCTCTCAAGAGGGCATTCATGCCGTACGGCGGCATCAAGATGGCCCAGCAGGCTGCCGAGTCCTATGGCTACAAGATCAACGAGAAGTACGACAAAATCTTCAATGAGTACCACAAGACCCACAACCAGGCAGTCTTCGATGCCTATACGCCCGAGATGCGTGCAGCCCGCCACTCCCATGTCATCACCGGCCTGCCCGACACCTATGGCCGTGGCCGCATCGTCGGCGACTACCGCCGTGTCGCGCTCTACGGCATCGACTTCCTGATCCAGCAGAAGCAGGCAGACCTTCTGAACTGCGGCGACGGCACGATGCTCGACGACGTGATCCGCCAGCGCGAGGAGATCGCAGAGCAGATCCGTGCCCTCAAGGGCATGAAGGAAATGGCCAAGATCTACGGCTACGACATCTCGAAGCCGGCTACGGATGCCCATGAGGCAGTCCAGTGGCTCTACTTCGGCTACCTTGCCGCCATCAAGACCCAGAACGGCGCTGCCATGTCCGTGGGCCGCATCTCGACCTTCCTCGACATCTACATCCAGCGCGACCTCGAGGCTGGCAAGATCACAGAGAAGGAAGCACAGGAGCTTATCGACCACCTCGTGCTGAAGTTCCGCATGGTCAAGTTTGCCCGCATCCCGTCCTACAACGAGCTCTTCTCCGGCGACCCGGTCTGGGCCACGCTCGAGATGGCAGGACTTGGCATGGACGGCCGCCACATGGTCACCAAGAACGACTTCCGCTTCCTCCACACGCTCGAGAACATGGGTCCTGCCCCCGAGCCGAACCTCACGGTCCTCTACTCCAAGCGCCTCCCAGAGAACTTCCGCCGCTATGCCGCCAAGATCTCCATCACGACCAGCTCCATCCAGTACGAGAACGACGATGTGATGCGTCCGGTCTGGGGAGACGACTACTCCATCTGCTGCTGCGTGTCTGCTACCGAGACCGGCAAGGAGATGCAGTTCTTCGGTGCCCGTGCCAACCTCGCAAAGTGCCTGAACTACGCTATCAACGGCGGCAAGGACGCGAAGTTCACGGACAAGCAGGGCAACCACATGCAGGTCGGTCCCGAGCTTGCCCCGATCACGTCGGAGTATCTCGACTACGACGAGGTCATGCACAAGTTCGATCTGATGATGGATTGGCTCGCAGGCCTCTATGTGAACATCCTGAACCTCATCCAGTACATGCATGACAAGTACTACTACGAGGCTGCAGAGATGGCGCTGATCGACACCGACGTCCGCCGCACCTTCGCAACCGGCATCGCTGGCTTCAGCCATGTCGTGGACTCCCTTTCCGCCATCAAGTATGCAAAGGTGAAGACCGTCCGCGACGAGACCGGCCTCGTTGTCGACTACAAGGTCGAGGGCGACTTCCCGCGCTACGGCAACGACGACGACCGTGCAGACGACATCGCTGTGTGGCTGCTCAAGACCTTCATCACGAAGGTCAAGAAGCACCACACCTACAGGGACTCTGAGCCCACGACCTCGATCCTGACCATCACCTCGAACGTGGTCTACGGCAAGGCAACGGGTGCCCTGCCCGATGGCCGTCCCGCCTTCACTCCGTTCGCGCCGGGTGCCAACCCCTCCTACGGAGCCGAGAAGAATGGCCTTCTGGCTTCCCTCAACTCCGTGGCAAAGCTCCCCTACGAGTACGCCCTCGACGGCATCTCCAACACCCAGACGATCAACCCGTCTGCCCTGGGCACCGATCTCGAGCAGCGCACGGGCAACCTCGTGAACGTGCTCGACGGCTACTTCGACCACGGCGCACATCACCTGAACGTGAACGTCTTCGGCGTCGAGAAGCTGAAGGATGCCATGGAGCACCCCGAGAAGCCGGAGTATGCGAACTTCACGATCCGCGTCTCGGGCTACGCCGTCAAGTTCATCGACCTGACCCGCGAGCAGCAGCTCGATGTCATTGCCCGCACCTGCCACGACCGCATGTAATCACACAGGTCCGATAGATGCACGTAAGAGGCAGCCATGGCATGAGCCGTGGCTGCCTTTTCCTTTCTGTCTGCCTCTTTGCATGCTCAGGGAGACAGAGGACATTCGGCCCACGAATATCCTCACCAGCACCATGGATGCTGTCTTGATGGCTGATTGTTGTCACTATATAATGACAGTAATCAGAGGAGGCTTATGAAATCATCTGCCTTGATAGAGCTCTTTCTGATCCAACTCAAGCAGTTCGTGGAGAAGAACTCGTTCATCCTTGTCCCACGAGATGCCAGCAAGGAATTCATGGCAAGCAGGGGCATGTCCATGGAAACGCTCACCAACGTGATCCTCTCCCTGGAGGCAAAGGATTGCTTCGATGGGCCGGAGCAGGATAGAGACCCACGTTACGCGAAGTGGACTGTAGCCGAATTTTCGCCCGTGCATGACGGGGAAAGGCTCTATCTGAAACTATCCATCCGTGTCGACATCAAACGAGCCAAGTGTCTGTCGGTGAAGGCCTATGTTGAAAGGAGAGACACAGATGAATAGATATCTCGATACCTACTGCCCAGAATGCGATGCAGAGGTGCAGGCAGTGCTGCATAGGCGCCCTGCGACAATTTCTGTCCGCGGCGAGAATATCGACTACATCGAGACTGTTGCAGTCTGCCCTGTATGCGGCCAGCCCATCGGCGACGCACGCATCGAAGGAGAAAATCTCGATTGCGCATACGACATCTACCGTTCAAAGCATGGAATCATGTCACCAGAGGGAATCAGCAATCTCAGAAAATCCTATGGTCTCTCCCTGCGCGAATTCAGCCGGTTCTTGGGCTTCGGAGAACAGACCATCTATCGCTATGAGCATGGAGACATACCTGACCAGCTGCACAGCTCTACGCTTGCGGCAGCGCAGACAGCTACGGGCGCGCGGCATCTGCTGGAGCGGAATGGCCAGAACCTGGCCGCCCGCTCTGTAGCCGCAATCGAAAAACATATAGACGAGCTCGAAGGTTCTGAGGAGAAGCCGGCAGCAATCCAAACGGAACTGCTGGAACGCACCGCAGCCAAGCCCTCTTCTCTCAATGGATACCGCGCTCTGGACCTCACGAGAGTATCTGCGCTGGTATTCCTGCTGTCCGAAAAATGCAAGGATCTGTACTGGACAAAGCTGCAGAAAGCCATGTTCTTTGCAGACATGCTCTTCTGCGAGCAGACCAGCCGCTCTTTGACCGGTCTTTCCTATGCCCATGCAACGTATGGTCCCGTCATGGACAACATGGATGAAATCCGGCTCTTCCTGACGGAGCACGGAATCATCAGCTTTCAGCAAAAGGGATGGGGAGAGGTCCTCGTTCCGCAGCATATCGATATACAGCCATTCGACGCTCAGGACCTATCGCTCATAGAGCAGATTGCCGAATTCGTCAATTCCTTCAATACCGCTGCAGAGCTATCGGAGTTCTCCCATCATCTCAGGTATTGGAGCGAAAATGGATGCGGCCAGCTCATCAGATATGGAGAATACGATCGAGAGGTCTCGGATGCCATAGCTGCGAGGATGCGCACGATTGCAGGTGAAGAATCTTAAGGCAGCTCCTCCGCCCTTTTGCATACAAGCCGCATCAGATTCATGCCGGCATCGCGTTAGAGACTCTATCTTGCAGGTTCCCTACAGCATGGTTGCCGCTGAGGAACTGTCCGATAGCAGCAGCTCGACGTTATTGCCCGCACCTGCCACGACCACATGTAATCACGCTGGTCCGACCGATGTGCACAGAGGCAGCCACCGCTTCGGCAGTGGCTGCCTTTTGTCTGCTGCGGCCATTTTCCCCTGGGCATGATGCGGGCAATGATCCATAGGCACCACGTGCGGGATGCTCAGCTGAAACAGGCAATCAATAAGATGCATCCCTATGTCATATCTGCCGATGGCACTGAAGTACTCAATTCCGACCTCACTCAGGATGACAGCATCGGAAGACTCTCCGGCCCGCAGAGCTTGCCCTTCTTCGATGGATCTGTACCTGCACATGCTGCGCTTCCAAAAAAATATGCGGCGCCTAGTGGCATAGGCGCTGCCAAGCTTGTTCAATAGCGAGCGCTATCGCATCTTCTTCCGGCCGAACGAAAGAGTCGGACCAGTTCAGGTACATGTCTGCGTAAAGCCAGGTCGTGGCGATGCCAGCATCTGGATCACGGCAGGTGGAGCTGCATCCGGGCAGACAGCCAGAGCGACAGGACGGAGCATGGCCTGAACAAGATCTTGGGCATTGTCTCTGTCAGATCTTTCGCGGTCTGCAGCAGCCAAAGAGAGCATTCTGGCGTCGATGATATCAGGCTCTGCTGCTGATACAGCTTTTCCGAGCAGCACCTCCACGAGCCAGCGAAAACGTTATGCGGCAAGCGGCCATTGTGCCATCTGACAGCCAGATAACCGGATGTAGAACACCAGAACATGCATCTGCTGCAGCTTGGGCAGGCACTTGCCTGAAGAGCTCTCTTCTCCGTCCAGCCTGCCGGTATCGCATTTCTGATACCACTCATCTCCGATCTGCTGCCGTTCGGCGGGCAGCCGCTCTTTCAGGATACATTCACCTGATACGCTTCCCCCCATCGAGATTGTTACTCCCCGGAGGCATTACTCGCGCACCTGGCATCATGCCATCTGGTGCATGCGAGATCCTCCGGGGAGTTTTTTGTGCCGATTGGCCTGATGTCCAGGCTGACCATAGAGATGCAAGGGAGAGAGCATGGAAAAGAGAGCAGGGCTTACACGCAGATCGTTCGTCGGGCTTTCGGGAGGTGCTGCAGCCGCGCTCGGCCTGGCGCTTGCTGGATGCGGCGCGCAGCAGGCACCGCAGAAGGATGAGGGACAGAAAGCAGCCCCTTCTTCCGGCACAGCAATCAAAACCGCATATGGGCCCGTCAAGGGTACGGAAGAGGGTTCCGTGCGCATCTGGTACGGCGTCCCTTACGCTAAAGCTCCGGAAGGAGACCTCCGCTGGGAGGCGCCAGAGGAGCCAGCAAGCTGGAGCGAAGAGCTTGACTGCACGAGCCCGGCAGACCCTGCCATCCAGTTCTCCAACAACGAGGTCACCGGCACCGAAGACTGCCTCAATCTCGACATCTATGCCACAGAGGGCGCCCAGAAGCAGCCCGTGCTCGTCTATGTCCACGGTGGAAACAACCAGACCGGCACCTCGCAGGAGATTCCCGGTGTGGATCTTGCCACGAACGATGGATGCGCCTATGTGTCGCTCTCCTACCGCCTGGGGCTCTTCGGCTTCATGTGCCTTCCTGCCTTCGGCCAGGATACCGGCAATTTCGCGATGCTCGATATCGCAGCGGCCCTCGACTGGATCCGCTCCAATATCGAAGCCTTCGGCGGAGATCCTGGCAATGTCACGGTATCAGGCTTCTCTGCCGGCGGCCGTGATGTCATGGCCATGCTTGCAAGTCCCCTCTTTGCCGGCAAGTTCGACAAGGCCATCGCCTACTCGGGAGGAATGACGACAGCGGAGATCGAGCCGTCGCAGAAGAAGGAGGCTCTGGCGCTTGCTCCGCTTGCCGTGGAGGATGGCAAGGCAGCGACCGAAGAGGAGGCCTACCGCTGGCTCCTTGCGGACGACGTGGAGGTGGCAACGTGGCTCCGGGGCGTCTCGGCGGAGCGCCTGGCCCCACTCATGGGCAACGCAGGAATCCGCATGAGCGTCTTTCCGCATCTGTTCGAGGACGATATCGTGCTTCCCAAGGGCGGCTTTGCCAATGCAGACTACAATGCGGTGCCGCTTCTCATGCTCACCGGCACGACCGAGTTCAGCATGTTCAGCGCCTTCGATCCCTTCTGGAAGAGCGATCCTCTCACTGCCTGGTCGGAAGACGAGCAGGCAGCCGCCAAGGCATTTGCGATCAGGTATGGCTCCGACATGTACCGCATCTTCAATGCAGAATGCTCGGCAGAGGCAATGGAGTCGCGCTACGGCAAGGACATCTATGTCTGCCAGGTAGCGTTCGGCGGCGAGACGTCTGCCGTCAAGATTGATACATTCGGATCGTTCCACGGCATCTTCGTGCCGATGCTCTCTTCGAAGAACAACTACACCTCCCTCGTTCCTGACACCTTCGACAAGGAGGGCTACCAGGCCATGGGCAAGGCATTCAACGCCTACCTCAAGAACTTCCTCGAGACCGGCAATCCCAACGGCGAGGGGCTTGCCACGTGGGATGCCTGGGACAGCGAAAGGAAGGAAAGCATGGTGTTCGACGCAACGGAGACCGATGCTGTCATTGGTATGGCCGATGTCCACACCTCATACGACGATATCCTGGCAGCAATGGATGCCGACACGACGGTTCCCGATGCACTCAAGAAGCTTGTTGCCACAAACGATATGGCAGGACGCTGGTTCTCTGCAGCAAACGATGCACACTATGGTGCGCCTGACTTCTGGGCTGTCCCCTATACTGCCTAGACATATCTGCCGATCCAAAGACAGTGCAAGACCGGCACGTCGGGTCCCTTCGGTCCGGCGTGCCTTCTTCTACCCTCAGGCTACCTCCCGGCGGGGCTGCCTGCCTGGTACGCATCAATGCGGATTGTCCTGCCTGCCCCTCCTCTGCAGCTTCTTCTATGCTTTCTCGGGCTCAGCGAAGCGTGCCACCAGATGCTCGAGGATCTCGACCGTCTTTTCCATCGACTGGACCGACTGGAGTTCCTTGATGCTGTGGTGGTTGAGGCCGCCATTCGTGATGTTGGGGCAGAGGAGCCCGCGGTAGGTCAGCTGCGCGCCATCGGTGCCGCCACGGATCGGCAGCACCTCGGGCTCGACGCCTGCCTCCCTGATGGCAGCAAGCGCATTGTCGATGAGGCACTGACCTCCCTCGTTCTTGATGACCTCTGCCATGTTGCGGTACTGCTCGTTCACGGAGAGCGTGATGAGCTCCTTCCCATAGCGCTTGTTGATGTAGGCTGCAGCATCGCGCATGAGCCGCTCGCGCTCAGCGAACTTCCCTGCATCGTGGTCGCGCACGATATAGCGCGCCATCGCATGGTTCACGTCGCCCGTGAGGCTCATCATATGGAAGAAGCCTTCATAGCCCTCGGTATACTGGGGCCGCTCCTCTGCCGGCAGTGCCATATCGAACTCTTCGAGCACCCGCACGGCATTGACCATGACATTCTTGGCAATGCCCGGATGGACATTGAGGCCACGTGCCGTCACGTCCCACATCGAGGCGTTGAAGCACTCATAGTTGAGCTTGCCGACCCGCTCGCCGTCGACGGTGTAGCCCCACCGGCAGCCTGTCTTCACGATATCGAGCAGACGTGCGCCGTGGCCAATCTCCTCATCAGGCACGAGAGCCAGCTTCAGCGTGGGATGGGGCTTGGAAGGATCTTCCAGAAGGCGTGCTGCCAGCTCCACGATCTCTGCCACAGCACCTTTGTCATCAGACCCCAGAAGCGTCGTGCCATCCGAGCAGATGACATCCTGGCCGACATAGTCGGCGAGCCCCGGCGTCTCCTTCTCGTCGGTCGTGACCTCGTTGCCCTCTTCATCGAATCCGATGTGGAGGGTCCCTCCCTCATAGTGCACGATATGCGGCTTCACGCCAGTAGCCTTCACATCGGGTGTCACATCGTGATGGGCGCAGAGCAGAAGAGCCGGCAGAGATTCCGCCCCCTTGGATGCCGGAATCGTCGCAGTCACGTAGGCGTGCTCATCCACGCAGACATCGGAGGCTCCCATATCCTTGAGGTCCCCGGCAATCTTTCTCGCCGTATCGAACTGTCCCGGCAGCGAGGGAGTATGTGCAAGATTGTCCTGATCCGAAGGCGAATCTATCCTGGCATAGGCAATGAAGCGGTCTGCTACTCTGCTCATGACGTCATCTCCGATGCAAAGAAATGGATAATGCATGGCTAAACCATAGTGTGAACTGTATTACAGGATGGTTAAAACACAGCGCAGTTTCACAGCAATGCAATGACGTCCCCGCATTGCCTCCTAGAATGCGAAGCCACGCCAGCACAGCTTTCCGGAAACCATCCGTCTCCTGAAAGCCCTGCCGGCCCCTATGCCAGCCAGAACAAGGAGGTAATCATGGCTGAAGCAGACAGCAGCAGGCGCCCCAGCGAAAGCTTCGTGCAGCAGGTGCTTGCCACGCACAGATCCGGCATGACACGGAGGCAGTTCATCGAAAGTGCAGCAGGAACGGCGGCGCTCGCAGCGCTTGGCCTTTCTGGCTGCGGCTCTTCCGAGACCAGCGACGAGGATGGACGCAAGGTCCTGAACTTCGCCCAGACCAACGCGAAGAAGGGTCTCGACGAGCATGTGATCAACGACCAGCTCTCCTACTCGCTTGCAGACTGCGTCGCAGAATCTCCGCTCATGTGGACAGAGGACCTCGAGCTTGTCCCCTGCCTGCTCAAGGAGATACCGACCGTCTCGGCAGATGGCCTCACCTATTCGCTCACGCTGAAGGACAACATCGCCTGCCACGATGGATCGACGCTCAAGGCATCCGATGTCAAATGGTCAGTCGAGCGCATGCTCAATCCTGCAACGGGCTACAAGAGCCTCTATATGATCAACTTCATCGAAGGCGCTCCCGATGTGATCAACGGTACCACCACCGAGTGCTCCGGCATCGAAGTGCAGGACGATACCCATCTGACGATCAAGCTGCAGTATGCCTATCCGACCTTCATGAACATCCTCGGCTCCGAGTTCTTCATGATCTATCCCGAGGCAGCGGTCGAGAAGGTGGAGTCTGCCGGCGGCACCTGGGGTTCCGGCACCAATCTTGTAGGCACCGGCCCCTTCAAGCTCACGCAGAACGACGATGCGACCGAGCTCGTCTTCGAGAAGTTCGATCAGTACCATGGCACGCCGGCAAAGATCGACGAGCTCGATGTCAGATATATCGATGATGCAAACACGAAGATGATGTCGTACGTGAACGGTGATATCGACCTCTGCGATATGGATCCTTCGCTGCTCGAGCAGTACCAGAACGATGCCACCGTCAGCAAGGAGCTCCACGAGTACGATCCTCTGGGAACCTATATCTTCAACCTGAACCTCTCCAAGGACAACCTCAAGGATTCCCGTGTGCGCGAGGCCATCAACCACGCAATCAACCGCCAGGAGCTTGTCGATACCGTCCTGCACGGCGCAGGCATCCCTGCCACCGAATACCTGAACCCGAACCTGCCGGGACACGACGATTCGCTGCCGGTCATAGAGTATGACCCCGACAAGGCAAAGTCCCTGCTCGAGGAGGCAGGTGCCACCAATCTCACGCTCGAGTGCGGCGTGCGTGCATCGGAGCAGGCTGTCGCTGTCGCTATCCAGGACTATCTCGCGAAGGTGGGCATCACCCTCAATGTGAATGTCCTCGATTCCGGCATCTGGACCGACCGCTGGCGCAATGGAGACCTCGAGACCACCATCTTCTCCTGGAACATGGTCTTCAAGGATTCCTACATCGCGTTCTACACGCTATTCCACAGCAGCTCTTCCGCTGCAAAGGGCTCCTTCTACAGCAATCCGGAGTTCGACAGCATCGTCGAGGCCTCCCGTTCGGAGGAGGATGCCGACAAGCAGGTCCAGGACTTCCAGCAGGCAGAGCAGATCCTCTGCTTCCAGGACTGGGGAACCTGCCCGCTCTATTACCCGAAGCGCTACTTCGCTGCCAAGCCGTATGTGAGCGGCATGAAGATCGGCAACCTTATCTACCACTTCCGTGACGTGGATGTCGACATGTCGCAGAAGCAGTAGACCCATCCCTGCATCTGCAGCCGCAAGGCGCACCGGCTCGTTGCCGGTGCGCCTTCTTCTTTCTGCTGCTGGGATACCGGGGCGATGCTGCCTCCTCGTTTGTATGTGTCTGGCACAGACAGCCGCTGGAGAACATATTCCTTCTTTTTGACGGCTTCATCAGGCCCATACGAGCAGGTGTCTCTTCTCTCCCCATGCATCTCCCCTTCCCTTTCCTGCATAGGCTGTGCCAGATGCAGAAATCATGTGCCTCCCTTTATTGTATCTGTATCTGATACACTTACTTTTATCAGAAAGGCAAGAAGGGGGGGAGGCACATGGATACCAAGTTCTCTACGGCAATCCACATGCTGATACTCGTCTCCGAGGCAGAGACTCCCATGAACTCGGAGCAGATTGCCCAGAGCGTAGGCACGAACGCAAGCTATGTCCGCAAGGTCGCGGCACGCCTCGGTCATGCAGGAATCATCGGGAGCCGTGGAAGGAGCGGGTTCTGCCTGCTCAAAGCACCCGATGAGATCACGTTTCTGGAAGTGTACCGGGCCGTGGAAGAGACCGATCATGTCCACGTGTTCGATATCCACCAGAACCCGAGCGATGCCTGCATCGTCGGCAGGAACATCCGTCCTGTGCTTGGCGGGATGTTCCGCCACACCGAGGAGGTCGTGGAAGACGAGCTTGCAGGCGCTACCCTCGCGGACTGCATGGCGCGGATGCGCGAAGAGATCGACAGGAACAGCCACCAGCAGGAAGGCAAGAGACAATGAAGGCAGCGATACTGGACAGCTACGACAAGAAGGGCACTGCCCTTGCCGTGCGCGACATCCCCGTCCCTGAGCCCGCGCCGCACGAGGTGCTTGTGCGCATCCATACGGCAGCAGTCAATCCGCTCGACAACATGGTCATCCGCGGAGAGGTGCGCCTGATCGTCCCCTACCGCACGCCGCTCGTGATGGGAAACGAATTCTCGGGCACGGTCGTGAAGGCGGGCACTGAGGTAGCAAGGTTCAGGGAAGGCGACCGCGTATACGGACGCATGCCGCTCGCGAAGATCGGTGCATTCGCAGAGTATGCTGCCGTGGAGGAGTCGGCCCTTGCCATCGTGCCGGACTACCTCTCGATGGAGGAAGCGGCCTGCGTGCCGCTCACGGCGCTCACTGCCCTGCAGGCACTTTCCCTCATGGATGCCCAGACAGGCCAGACAATCTTCATCTCGGGCGGGACAGGCAGCCTCGGCGCCATGGCAATCCCCATCGCCGCACGCATGGGGCTTGCCGTCGCCACCAACGGCAGCGCCTCCAACAAGGAGCGCGTCCTGAAGCTTGGCGCCACCACCTTCATTGACTACAGGACACAGCGCTATACGGATGTGCTGCACGACGTGGACTGCGTGCTCGACACCCTGGGCGAGCGCGAGCTCGAAGACGAGTTCAGCGTGCTCAGACGCGGAGGGCATCTCGTCTCCCTGCGTGGCCTTCCCAATCGCCGCTTCGCCAGGCGGGCAAACCTCTCCCCTGCCAAGCGTGCCCTCTTCGGTATAGCCGGCCACAGGTTCGACAGGATGGCAGCCAAGAGGGGCCAGACCTATGACTTCCTGTTCGTGCATGAGGACGGACATCAGCTCGCCCGGGTGGGTGAGCTCTTCCCCAAGGAGCATCCGCTTGCTGTCTCCATCGACAGCACCTATACCCTCGACCAGGTGAACGAGGCACTCGAGCATGTCAGGAGCGGACATTCGCAGGGAAAGACCCTGCTCCAGATCGAGCAGGCATAGCCGCACCAACAGCTGCCACGATGGCAGGACAGATGAGGAATTGAGGACAGAGCATATGGATATCAGCACCATAAAGGCACGCAAGAGCGTCAGGACCTTCGATGGAGAGCCTCTTTCGGCCGAGACGCTTGCCAAGCTCGAGGATTTCGCCCAGAAGGATGAGAACCCCTTCGGCGTGCCGATAACGTATCGGATGCTCGACCGCAGAAGAGATGGCGTATCGAGCCCTGTCATCGTGGGCGCAGATACCTATATCGCTGCCAAGTACCGCAGGCAGGAAGACGCCGAGCTGGGCTTCGGCTACTCCTTCGAGCGGCTTGTCCTGTATGCCACGTCCTTGGGACTTGGTACGGTCTGGCTTGCCGCGACAATCGACCGCAAGGCTTTCGAGCGCGCGCTCGAGGTCGCCCCCGACGAGGTGATGCCTGCAGTCACCCCCATCGGCTATGCTGCCGAGAAGAGATCTGTGAGGGAGTCGCTCATGCGCAGGAACATGAAATCGGATAGCCGGGTTCCCTTCGAGTCGCTCTTCTTCGCCGGCGACTTCACGCATCCGCTCTCCGAGGAGAAGGCAGGACATCTCCTCGAGCCGCTCCAGATGGTACGCTGGTCCCCTTCTGCCACCAACAAGCAGCCATGGCGGATAGTCGTGGACGGAAAGAATGTCCACTTCTTTGAGCACAAGACCAGAGGCTATGCCCGTGAATCGACCGGCGACATCCAGAAGGTCGACATGGGCATTGCCGCATGCCATTTCGAGATTGCGGCACGGGAATCCGGCATCGAAGGCACCTTCAGGAAGTGCGATCCTGGCATCCCGGCTCCCGACGGCGCAGCCTACATCACGACCTATGCGATGGAAGTCAGCCCTCTCGAGGGATAGCAGCGTATCTGCCTGCGGACCTGCTGGGTTCCGTATCTGTGCAGGCCGCTTCTCTATATAGCAATGCAGGCTCTATCCCGGACTTTCCGGGATAGAGCCTGTCTTTCAAACGAGAAGCATCTTCCCCCTGCTCCGGCATGCCAGGAGAGCATCTTCAGAAGGGCTATTGAACGACGAGAGAACCAGCGCAGCGTGGTCCTAGTACCAGGAACCCTTGTCACGCTCGCGTAGAGCCCTGCGCTGCTGGCGCCTGAGCTCTGCTGCTGCCTTCTCTTCCTCGGTGAGGACCCTGGGCGCCGGTGCTGGCGCAGGCGCTGCCGCCTGTGCAGGTTCGCTCTTGGAAGCAGAGGTGCCCTTCCTGCGGGAAGCACGCTTCTTCTTGGGCTGGGGCGTCACAGGCCTGTCTGCAGGCTGTGCTGCCACAGAGACGGCGGGCTGGGAAACGATAGGCTTCTTCTTGCCGTAGCGCAGCTCCATATAGAGGAAGACGCCCTCGTTCTGTCCTGTGGTCTGGCAGAAGTCGTACCTGTCCTTCGAGGCGTGGTATGCCATCTCATACCGATCTTCTTCGAGCTCGGGGGCATGCTCCGCAAAGTCCCTGCAGATATCCATGACCTCGCTCCTGCTCATCGAATTGCGCCCGGCGCAGTCTTCGAGCTGGACGCCCGTGAACGCCTGAAGCAGCACCTCCTTCTGGGGACTCGGCTGTTTCAGGATACAGCTCAGAAGGGTGAGCTTTCGGGTGCTGCTGGCCATAGCGATAGAGCTCCTCTGCTGCATCGGCTCTTCCACGCATGTGCGGGCCTCCGCGTGCACGAGGCTCTGCACACGTTCATGGTAACAGAGCTCTTCGTGCATGTATGCAGCATCTGGAAAGCTTGCCAAACTGCACAACAGGGAAACCTTATGGAAAAGCCCTTGCAGGAACCGGAGACGAAGGCCCTCTGCTCCGGTCCTGGCCACATGCTTCCGTGCTTCATCATCACGAAGGCAACGGGAATGGGCTTCGGCACCTTCCCCGGGGAGACGCCCTGGGGCCCGATGGAACCCTTCTGTCTCTACTCTGCTTGTACGCTTTGTGCCATTGTGGCCACACATGCATGCAGGCGTGATAATGAAGGCTGTGCACGCTGCAGAAAGGATTGGCACATGGAAGCATGGCAGAAGTTCGGAAGCTTCATCTCGCGGAACATGATCGTGATCGTGCCGCTCTGCCTTGTGGCGGGCATCTTCTTCCCGGCTTTCTTCCAGCGTTTTGCACCCTATGTCTCCCCGATGTTTGCCGTCATCACCTTCCAGGGATCTCTTTCCAACGACTTCGGGAACCTGAAGCGCACGTTCTCGCATCCTCTGCCCATGATCTTGGCCATCCTGATCTCCCAGCTCCTCATGCCGGTCCTGGGATGGGCCATGGGACATCTCTTCTTTACGGATACGGACCTCATCTGCGGCATCGTGCTCGAATACACCGTGCCCATTGCCGTGACCTCGACGATGTGGGTCTCCCTGTATGAAGGCAACATGTCGCTCACGCTGGGAACGCTTCTGATCTCTACCTGCATGGCACCATTCACGATTCCTGCCACCCTCCAGCTCCTCATGGGAGCCACAGTCGAGGTGGATGCTGCCGGCATGATCTTGGACATGCTCTTCATGATCGCTATCCCTGCCCTTCTGGGCACGGCATTGAATGACCGCACGAAGGGCAGGGCAAAGAAGCAAGTCTCCCCGGTGCTTGCGCCCTTGGCCCGCATCCTCACGATCCTTGTCATCACCACGAACTCGACGAGCCTCTCCACCTTCATCTTCAACCTCACGCCCGAGCTTGCAGGCGTCCTGGTCCTCATAGGATTTCTTGCCTCCTCGGGATATGTCTGGGGCTTTCTTGCAGCACGGCTCATGCATCTCAAGAGGGCAGATGCCGTGGGCATGACATTCCTCTGCGCCATGAAGAACATCTCTGCTGGCGCCATCATCGCCCAGGAGTACTTCCCTGCCATCACGCTCTTCCCTGTGATGACAGGCACGCTCTTCAACCAGTTCTTTGCAGCGCTCTTCGGCAAGCTCTTCGGGCGCACCTTCCGGAGCATGCAGGCAGAAGAAGCGCGGCAGGCCCTAGTCGGGAAGAGGGCTCAGGACAGCTAGCTCCACTATTCCCTTTCCGGATCTGACAGGTACCGTTATTTAGTTGTGCTCTATTGTATTTTGCACAATAGTTTTGCGCGCAATGGGATATACTGTGGGCGTCAGACAGAAGAGAAAGGACAGCCATGAGCTACTTCGATTACAACGTTACCAAGCAGGATGGCACGAAGGAAAGCCTCAAGGATTTCTCCGGCAAGGTCCTCCTTATCGTCAACACTGCCACCGGCTGCGGCTTCACCCCGCAGTATGAGGATCTCGAGCGCATCTATGCAGCATACAAGGACCAGGGCTTCGAAATCCTCGACTTCCCCTGCAACCAGTTCGCGAACCAGGCACCTGAGTCCGATGAGGAGATCAACTCCTTCTGCTCCCTCAAGTTCAACACCGCCTTTCCGCGCTTCAAGAAGCTCGAGGTGAACGGCGAAGGTGCAGACCCGCTCTTCCGCGACCTTGCGACCGAGGCACCGTTCAAGGGCTTTGGAAGCGGCCTCAAGGCCAAGGCACTCGAGAAGTTCGCAAAGGCCAATGCAAAGAAGTTCGGCGATGAGGCCTACATCATGTGGAACTTCACGAAGTTCCTGATCGACCGCAATGGCGCGCTCGTCGCCCGCTTCGAGCCGACGGCAGACATGGCCGAAGTCGAGCAGGCCGTGAAGGACCTCCTCTAATGGCTGGCACATCCTGCCACGCAGAGGGCACGCCCGCAGACGAGGGACAGCTGAAGCTCGAGAACCAGCTCTGCTTTCCGCTCTATGCTGCCTCGAAAGAGGTTGTGAGGAGATACAAGCCGCTCCTCGATCCTCTGGGCCTCACGTACACCCAATACATCTCCATGCTCGTGCTCTGGGAACAGGGCACCTCGACGGTAGGAGAGATCGGCGAGAGGCTGTTCCTCGACTCAGGCACGCTCACGCCCGTCCTGGTGAAGCTCGAACAGAAGGGCTACGTGAAGCGCGAGCGCTCGAAGGATGACTCCCGTCAGGTCATGATTTCCCTGACGCCTGAAGGCGCTGCCCTGAAGCAGCGTGCCCTCGCCATACCGTTCCGCCTTGCCTGCACGTTCCCTTCCCTCACCAAAGAGGATGCACAGGAGCTGAAGCGGATACTTACGAAGCTTCTGGAAGGAAGCGTTGATTGATGAATGACACAGCACTGGCCGCCGATCAGAGAGAGGCAGCCATTGTCCGCACGAGCGTCGTCGGCATCGCTGCCAACGTGGCGCTCGCTGCCATGAAGGCAGCCATAGGCCTTGCCTCGAACTCCATTGCAATCGTGCTCGATGCGGTGAACAACCTCTCGGATGCCCTGTCCTCGATCATCACGATTGCAGGCACGAAGCTTGCCCACAAGCAGCCAGACAAGAAGCACCCTCTGGGATACGGCCGCATCGAGTATCTGACTGCCACGATCATCGCAATGATCGTGCTCTATGCCGGCATCACGTCCCTCATAGAGTCCGTGGAGAAGATCGTCTCCCCCGAGGTCGCAGACTACTCTGCCATAACGCTCATCCTTGTGGGTGCAGCTGTCGTCGTGAAGCTCATCCTCGGCAGGTACGTGAAGAAGCAGGGCGAGAAGCACAACTCCGACGCCCTTGTGGCATCAGGCTCTGATGCCCTCTTCGACGCGATCCTTTCTGCCTCGACCCTGGCGGCAGCGCTTGTCTACATCCTCTGCCATATCTCGATCGAGGCCTGGGTCGGCGCCATCATCTCCGTCGTGATCGTGAAGGCCGGCATCGATATGATGCGCGATGCTCTCTCAGAGATTCTGGGCGAACGCATCGATGCAGACCTTGCCCATACGGTAAAGGAATCGGTCAGAAAGGATCCCGAGGTCCTCGGCGCCTACGACCTTCTGCTCCATTCCTATGGTCCCGAGCATCTCGTCGGCGATATTCATGTGGAAGTGCCCGGCAATATGAACGCCGGCAAGATCGACGAGATGACAAGAAGAATCCAGCAGCAGGTCTTCCGGGATACGGATGGCAAGGTCATCTTGGCCACGGTCGGCATCTACTCGAAGAGCCTCAACCACAAGGCTGCCTGCATCCAGAAGAAGGCCTACGGCATCGCTCTGGCAGAAGACCATGTGAAGCAGGTCCATGGCTTCCATCTTGACGAGGAGCGGCAGCTCATGACATTCGATATCGTCGTGGACTTCGATGCTCCCGACCGCGAAGCCGTGCGCGCCGATGTCCTCAAGAAGATCCGTGCAGAATATCCGGCATACGATATCGTGATCACGCTTGACAGCGACACAAGCGACTGATTGCCTGGCATCAACCCATATGCCTCAGAGCGCCTGCCCGGAAGGACAGGCGCTCTTCTTGTCTCTAGGCCATGCTCTCCAGATCCACGATCTTCGTTCCATGGAGCTCCGAGGCTCCCGCGGCTGCCGCCACTTCATCCCTGTTCTTCCAGGTGATGCCGCCGCCCGGAAGGATTATGAGCCCATCTCCTGCCGCTTCGATGAGAGCCTTCAGATGCGCAACATTGCCGAGGATAGCAGTACCTGCTATCCCACCATGCGTAAGCACACGCGTGACTCCCATTGCCGCGAGCTCTGACGGCGCGTCGAGCTGCTCATGTACATCGAGCTCATCGAATGCCATGTGAAACGTGACATCGAGCCTGCGTCCGCCTGCTGCCTTTCTGGCTGCTTCAATGATGCGCTCTGTTACAGCAAGATCGATGCAATAGCTTCCCGGTGAACCTGCCAGGCAGCCAAGGACGATGCCATCCGCTCCGTGCTCAGCCGCAATGCGAGCATCCTCTTCCATGATGGAAAGCTCGTCTGAGGTGTAGACGAAGTTTCCTCCCCGAGGCCGCACCATGCACATGACCCTGGCATCGTGCTCATGCGCATAGGCAAGCGTGTGGTCAAGCACGCCGAGAGAAGGTGTCGTGCCGCCAGCTGCCAGGTTGTCGCAGAGCTCGATCCTGCCTGCGCCAGCGGCTATTGCCTTCGGCACGAGCGTGAAGTTCTCGGCACAGAACTCGTAGAGCAAAGGGGCATCCTTTCTGGAGGAAATCTGGCACAGCTTCATGCATATGCATCAGATGATGGCGGAAAAGCGCCTGGAGGAGAAGATGGTTTCCGGCACAATCCAGCTACATCTCTCATAGCCTGCTCCTGCTTGACAAGCGCACGGCATCGCCTTGAACTGGAGAGCTGAGCAGCACTGTCCCGTCCCTATCCCGAAACAGGTATAAGATGCCCGCCATCATTCTCGTCCTTCTGCTCCTAGCCCTCCTCTGGATTGCATTCTGCGGCTATACATGGGGTTGGGGACCTTTCGCCAAGCTCCACCCACTCGATGCCGGACGCCTTCCCGGCAATGCAGCTGCGTATAGCATCGAGCGGGTGGAGCCGCTTGCCGGAAGTGCACTCAAGGGCACAACCATCATCTTCCTTGGCTCCTCCGTCACCTATGGAGCAGCATCGAAGGGCATATCCTTCGTGGACTATATCGCGAAGAGGGATGGCTGCACTGCCATCAAGGAAGCTGTGAGCGGGACAACGCTCGCAGATACGGGGAAGAGCTCCTATATCAGGCGTCTTGAGCGCCTCGATGCAGACCACGCCGACCTCTTTGTCTGCCAGCTCTCCACGAACGACGCGACGCAGGGAAAGCCGCTGGGGCAGGTCACGCCACCCAGCCAGAGAGAAGGTTTCGATACAGCAACCGTAGCGGGCGCCATCGAGCATATCATTGCCTATGCCAGGAACAGATGGGGCTGCCCTATCGTGTTCTATACGAATCCGCGCTATGAGAGCGCTGCCTACGGAGAGATGGTCACGCTCCTCAAAGAGATAGCAAGCAAGTGGGACATCTCCATCATCGATCTCTGGGACGATGAGGGATTCAATGTCATCACGCCGGAAGAGCGGAAGCTCTATATGGCCGATGCCATACATCCCACCCAGGCAGGCTATCTCAAGTGGTGGACACCGAAGATCGAGGAAGGGCTCTCGGAGGCCATGAGGAAGGATGCACGATGAAGTGGTCTGGAAAGGACAAGGCAGAGAAGAAGGCATCGAAGAAGCCTCGCCGCCATATACTCAGGACCATCCTCATTGTCCTTGCAGCTGTCGCTGTGGCTTTAGCCCTCGGCATCCATATCTATGCCTCGGGCTACTATCATGCGGAACCCGAGGCACAGGAGGCACTTGCCTCCACCACAGATGTCACGGTGACGACGCTCGACAGCGGCGACGTGCTCTTCGTGCCCAAGAACGCAGATGCTGCCTTCGTCTTCTACCCAGGCGGCAAGGTCGAGGCGACCGCCTATGCACCGCTCCTCGCACGTCTTGCCGATCGAGGCGTTGCCTGCGTGCTCGTGAAGATGCCGGAAAACCTTGCCGTGCTCGCACCCAATGCCGCAGACTACGCCAGGCCCGAGCTCGAAGAGGCGCTCTCGGACGCAGGAGAGGATTCCTCGGCACTCCCTTGGCTCATCGGCGGCCATTCGCTTGGTGGTGCCATGGCAGGCTCCTATGTTGCAGGGCATGAGGAGAGCTATCGGGGGCTCGTGCTCCTGGGCGCCTACGAGACTTCAGACATAAGCAGCAGCAGTCTTTCCGTGCTCCTCATGTACGGAGAGCATGATGGTGTCCTCAACAGGACGAAATACGAGGAATGCCTTGAGAACCTGCCTTCAGGCTATACCGAGCTCATCATTCCTGGTGGCATCCACTCCTACTTCGGAAGCTATGGCCTGCAGGAGGGAGACGGCATGCCTGAGATTACGAACGCAGAGCAGCTCGACTTTGCGGCTTCTGCGATTGCCGATTTCGCTGGAACGCTCTCAGTCAGCTAGCATCTGCGTCCTGGGTGTCCATCTGAGCACGCTGCTGGATCATGACGCCGGTGCCCTTGATGAGGCGCTCGAGCATCTCGTTCACCTCGTCGAGCGTCTGGTCAGTATAGGAGCCGAAGAGCCAGGAGTCATAGACGCTGAGTATTCCGTGCATCACATAGTCGGTCGAGATGAGGGCAAGCGTCAGCGCTTCCTTGTCATCTGCATAGGCATGCACGATCTCATCGCGGATGCGGCGCTTCAGGTTCTGCTCGAGCGCCACAGTGAAGGGGTTCGTGGCCGAGTTCTGGCGGATCGTCTGGATGAGCTCGCGGTGCTCCTCGACGAAGGCGCCGACCTTCTTCAAGAGGGGCTCGGGATCCTGCACGAAGGAGATATCGAACCAGCTTGTGCCGATGCTCATGAAGCGGTCCACGAGCTCCTGGAGGACATAGGCTTCGAGCTCTGAGACCGAGCTGAAGTGGGCGTAGAACGTGCCTCTGTTGAGGCCTGCCTCGCGCGTGATGTCTGCGACCGTGATCTTGTCAGACGGCTTCTTCATGATGAGAGAGAGGTAGCTCTGCTCGAGAAGATGGAGGGAGCGCAGAGAGTTCCTGTTGCTGCCCTCAGGGCTCCTCTTCACCTGACGCTTCGGTTTTGCTTCAGCCGTCTCTTTGGGCGTTTCCTCTTCCGGCACATCAGCCATCTGGCTCTCCTTCCAGACCGCATATGGCGACAGGGCAGCCTTAAGACATGAGGGGTAGCACCTGTCGCAATTTCACCTAGTGTCGTTTTTCCCAAAAACAGCTGTTTGATACGTGGCAGAACGAAGAGAACAGCACCTGCCTTCTGCTGGCTCACCATATCTGCCCTCTTGCGCTAAGGTATGGGGAAGAGACGACGCCTAGGAGGAGAGATGGCAAAGATCTGCCTGGTCGAGGACGACCCTGCCGTACGCGCCCAGCTCGCGCTCCTGCTCGAGCACGCAGGACATGAGGTCACGGCGCTCGAGTGCTTCGACCACCTGCCGGAAGACATCCTCGCCGCAGAGCCTGATGCCGTGGTCCTGGACCTCGGCCTTCCGGGCACCGATGGCCAGTATGTGGCAAGGGCGCTCCGCCAGCAGAGTCAGGTTCCCCTCATGGTGCTCACAAGCCGCGCTTCAGAGCTCGACGAGCTCATGGCGCTCACGATGGGAGCAGACGACTTCGTCCAGAAGTCTGCCAATCCGCAGCTCATCCTCGCACACCTTGATGCGCTTCTTCGCCGTGGCAAGAGCCAGGCGCCGTCTGCTGTGCTCTCGGAGGGAGGACTTGCACTCGACACCGTACGCTCCGAGGCAAGCTACGCTGGCAAGACCGTCGAGCTCTCGCGGAACGAGCTCAGGATTCTGGAACAGCTCATGAGGAAGAAGGGCGGCATCTGCTCCCGCGAGGACCTCATGGAAGCCCTCTGGACAAGCGATGCCTTCGTCGACGACAACACGCTGACCGTGAACGTGAACAGGCTCCGCCAGACGCTCTCGCGCCTGGGGCTCAAGTCTGCCGTTGTCACATTCCGTGGCCAGGGCTACGCGCTCAGGCTGGAGCAGGCATGAACTTTGCTGCCTACATGAGAAGCCATGCCCTGCGCCTTGCTGCAAGCCTCATCCTGCTCGCTGCTCTGGGAGCCCTGCTTCTGCCTCTCGGCGTCAGCACCGATGGCACGATCCTCATCCTCATCATTGCCGCCATCCTCGAAGCCGTGCCTTTCCTCTGGGGCTACGCGCGAAGCCGCCAGTATATGCACAATCTCGAAGTGCTTGCAGACGAAGGCCCCGATACCCTTGCCTATGCCAGAAGCATCGAGGAGCCCTCATATCCTGAAGGCGAGCTCTCCTGGCAGGCCATGCAGAGCCTGGCCAGAGCTGCCCAGGCAGATAGCCATGAGGCAGAGGCTGCGGTCGAGGAATACCGCCAGTACGTCGAGACCTGGGTGCACGAAATCAAGACGCCGCTTGCAGCAGTGCGCCTCATGCTTGCCAATGCCGACGCCCCCGATACCGCAGCCGTATCCCGCGAGATCGCCCGGATCGATTCCTATGTCGAGCAGGCACTCTACTATGCGAGGAGCACCTCTGTCGAGAAGGACTATCTCGTCAGGAGCGTACCGGCAGACAGCCTCGTGAAGGAGGCCGTACGCTCCCGTGCCCGCACGCTCATCGAGGCCCATATGGCTGTGGATATGTCAGGGCTCATCGTTCAAGACGGCACCTCCCCTGTCCTCATCTGCGACCCGAAGTGGATGGACTTCATCCTGGGCCAGCTCATCGACAACGCCGTGAAGTACCGGCAGGCAAAGAATCCCCAGATCTCGTTCTCTGCACGCATCGAGGAAGCAGGAACGGCGAACGAGCATGCGGTGCTCAAGGTGGCCGACAATGGCTGCGGCATATCCGAGGCAGATCTTCCCCGCATCTTCGAGCGGGGATTTACCGGCGAGAACGGACGCAGCCACGGCAAGGCAACCGGCATGGGGCTCTACCTCGTCAGGACCCTCTGCCAAAAGATGGGCCTTTCCGTCTCTGTGCGCTCGAGGGAAGGAAAGGGTACGGCCTTCGAGATTGTCTTCCCGCAGGAGCGCTCCCGTTTCGAGGAAGGAACCAAGCTTACAGAACTGTAAGGCAGTGTAAGTGGCTTCGATGGCAGTCCAAGCTTCTTTCGGCGAATATGATTGCGACAGAAAGCAACACGAAAGAAGGAGTCCACCATGCCTCGCCATCTCCAGGGAGCCAGATCCGCCTTTGTCCACGACAGCACATCGCCTGTCCTCGAGATCTCTGCCCTCACGAAGGTCTACGGCGGCAAGAATGCCTCGACGAAGGCTCTGAACGGCGTCAGCCTCACGGTGCAGCGCGGCGACCTCGTCGCAATCATGGGCCCGTCCGGTTCCGGCAAGTCGACGCTTCTGAACTGCATTGCCACGATCGATACGCCGACCTCGGGCACAATCCGCATCGCAGGCACCGATACGGCACGCATCTCCCGCTCAGGTCTTGCCGACTTCCGCCGCACCCAGCTCGGCTTCATCTTCCAGGACTCGAACCTGCTCGACACGCTCACAGCCCGCGAGAACATCGCGCTGCCGCTCACGATCGGGCATGTACCGGCAGACCAGATCCTGAAATCCGTCGAGGCCATTGCAAAGTCCTTGGGTGTTGCCGAGGTCCTCGACAAGTATCCCTACCAGATGTCCGGCGGCCAGCGCCAGCGCATCGCCTGCGCCCGTGCGCTTGTGACACGCCCCCAGCTCGTGCTTGCAGACGAGCCGACAGGAGCCCTCGATTCCAAGAACGCGAAGCTCCTGCTCGAGAGCCTCGACGCCATCAACCGCGCCCAGAAGGCAACAGTGCTCATGGTGACACACGACGAGACGGCAGCCTCGTTCTGCAGGAGGGTCCTCTTCATCCGTGACGGCAAGGTCTTCTGCGAGCTCGTGCGCGGAGCAGATACCCGCCGCGAGTTCTTCGAGAAGATCATGCAGGTCGTAGCAGTCCAGGGAGGGGTCGACGATGCTCGCTAAGCTTGCCTTCGGCAACATGCGCAAGCTCATGCATGACTATGCCGTGTACTTCCTGACGCTCGTCATGGGCGTCGCCGTCTTCTATGCATTCAACACGATCTCCGTGCAGGCAGACTTCCTGTCGAACTCGCTCTCCGATGTCCTGAAGCAGGTAGGCGAGATCATGCACGGCCTCACAGTCTTCCTCGCTGTCATCATGGGCTTCCTTATGGTCTATGCAAACAACTTCCTGATGCGCAGAAGGAAGAAGGAGCTCGGCCTCTACCAGGTCCTCGGCATGCGTGCCGGACAGGTAAACGCCATCCTCACGCTCGAGACCCTTATGGTCGCCCTCATCTCCTTCATTGTCGGCATCGCACTCGGTGCCCTCATCTCCCAGCTCCTCCTCTTCGTCACGGCAGACATGTTCGCGACGAAGGTCGACAACTTCCGTTTCTTCTTCTCCCCCGATGCGCTGGCACTCACGTTCTTCTGCTTTGCCATCACCTTCCTCGTCATGATGGTCATGAACTCCATCACGCTCTCCCGCGTGCATCTCATCGACCTCATGAGCGCAGGCAGGAAGAACGAGAAGCAGTTCGTAAGGCATCTGCCGCTCTCCTTCGTCCTCACCGCACTTGGCCTTGTGCTCATGGGATACGCCTACTGGCGCCTCACGACCCAGGGCTTCCCTCTCGGCGGCTCCAACCCCGAGCCGGGACAGACGACGACCAATGACTTCCTTGTCACGACCGCACTTGTCGTTGCTGGCACGTTCATCTTCTTCTATGGCTTTGCAGGCGGCATCACGCTCATCCTCCAGCGCATGAAGAAGCACTACTGGTCAGGCCTCCACATGTTCACGACCCGCCAGATCGCCTCCCGCATCAATACGGCAGCTGCATCCATGGGACTTATCGCTCTCATCCTCTTCTTCGCGATGACGGCAATGACATCAGGCATGAGCATCTGCGCGACGCTCAACAAGTCCTATGAGGCAGGCGTCCCCTTCGATGCATCGATCGGCGTCGTCGGAAGCTCCCTTGAGGAGAAGACGCTCGACTGGAAAGCTTATGCAAAGCAGGCTGGAGTCGACCTCGATGCTGTCGGCGATACCGTCTCCTTCCGCGTCGGATACATGATAAACGGCGAGGGAAACCTCACTATCGATTCTCTGAATGAGATGTCTGCCTTCACCGGCAAGAGCATCCCGCAGGGATACGAGAAGGCCGTTGCCTGGGAAGCCATCTCCCTTTCCGACTACAATGCACTGCGCACCTTCAAGGGACTCGACCCGGTCTCGCTCGATGAGGACCAGTACCTCTATCTCTGCAACATGGATACGCTCGAGAGCTTCGTGAACACGGCACTCGAGCAGGGCTTCACGATCACCGCAGCAGGACAAACGCTCACCCCTGCCCGCAGCTCCGTGATCGACGATGACTCCTGCATCCTCCAGAACGATGCCATCGGCAAGACCCCCGGCATCTACGTCGTCGCAGACGACATCGCTGAAGAGCTCCCGAACTACCGCTGGGCACTCGACATCAACTACCGCGTCTCCACCGAAAACGGCGACCTGGCCGTGAAGGACCTCGCTGATACGATTGCTGCCTCGAACGACGAGCTCTACGTCGGCTCAGAGACCAAGACCAATGCAGCCCTTGAAGGCACCACGACAACGGGCCTCATCTCCTACATGGCAATCTACATCGGCTTTGTCCTTGTCATTGCCTGTGCTGCCATCCTTGCAATCCAGCAGCTCTCGAACGCCTCCGACTCTGCCATGGGCTACCGCACGCTCTCTGAGCTCGGCTGCCCGGAGAAGACGATCTTCTCCTCCCTCAGGACCCAGGTCATCTTTGCCTTCGCGCTGCCTCTCATTGTCGGTATCGCCCACAGCATCTGTGCCACTGCCGCTGTGAACAAGCTCCTCCTCATGTTCGGTCAGTCAAGCATCATCGAGAATGTCGGCCTCGGCATCGCAATCTTCGCGCTCGTCTATGGCGGATACCTGGCACTGACCTACCGCATGGCACACGGCGTCGTGAAGGGCGCCATCAGAAGCGCACGCCACGCCCTGTAGGAACGCTCCAGAACCATACAGATGCCTGGATACAGTACACGCTGCATCCAGGCATTTTCTTCTGCTGCCTTCACCCCATGTATTCGCAGAACCCAGAAGGCTTCATTGCGGCTAGCTATCCCAGCTGATACACTGGTTGGACTCCAATCTCAGCGCAGCCACGTTTGCAGGCGTGGACGGCGCAGATATGAATGAAGCCCGGTAGCCTACGGGCTTCATTCATATCTGCTCACAGAACAAGCTTCCCCCGTTCTCCTGAAGGCTTGTTTCGGGTTTCCTGCGACCACATCGAAAGATTCCTTGCAGCAATGCCAACACCGTTGCTGTTAGATGGCGCAAGCGGGTACAATACAGGTGCACCAGCAATGCCCGATTGGGTTGATGGTCGCGGGCGGCGCAGGTGTTACGACTTATGGAGCCCGGTCGCCTTCCGGGCTCTATTCATCTCCGTACGTCATCCTTATGATGCTTTATGTTCCCTTCTGATCCTCTCCACCTCCTCCACGATCTCGAGGACGGTCTTGAGGATTCCCGCAGAGAGCGCGAGGGCTTGCAGGATTTCAAGGACTAGGTCCATAGGCTTTGCTCCAATCTCTTGAAGCGCCACCCGCATCCGGACACTGCTGATGCATTTTGCAAGCTACCACGGAAGGCCATCTAGCAGCAGATCAGAGCCTTGCATCGATAAGCGAAGAACTCGCTGCAATCAGACAAGCCACGCAATAAGCGCTGATACGGCATCTGACAGGAATTGCTCTACTTCTGGGAACATCACCGGAATCTCCGCTCGCCTTCGGCAAGCGGCATGTCCTTCTTTGTCCTTCCTTGGTAAAAAGCGCGACACTTTGCCTGCATTCTGTCTTCTTGCTCCCTATAGTGGTAGGGACCGTATTCCCTCCCCTCGAAAGGAGACTCATGGCACACCATGAAAGGGAGATCATCGGCGTAGACGACCGCGTGTCCGTCAGCCGTGCAATCCCCCTCGGCATCCAGCACATGATGAGCATGTTCGGCTCCACGGTGCTCGTTCCGGTGCTCACCGGCCTGGATCCGAACCTCGCAATCATGTGCTCCGGCATCGGCACGATCTGCTACCTGCTCGTGACCCGCAACAAGATTCCGAGCTACCTCGGCAGCTCCTTTGCCTTCATCAGCCCGATCGTGATCATCGGTGCAAGCAAGGGCCTCGATGCAGCGCTTTCCGGCGTAGTCGTTGCAGGCTGCGTCTTCCTGCTCGTTGCAGGCATCATCAAGCTTGTCGGCACCGGCTGGCTTGACCGTCTGCTCCCTCCTGTCCTCGTTGCCTCTGTCATGGTCGTCATCGGCGTCGGCCTCTCTGCGACAGCAGCGAAGATGGCATTCCAGACGACTGCCGCCGACGGCTCTACAATCTTCTATCAGGAAGGTGCCATCGTCGCCGCCATCACGCTCTTCGCTGCCGTCATCTTCTCGAGCATGGGCGGCCTCATCGGCACGATTCCCGTCCTTCTCGCTATCATCGTCGGCTATGTCATTGCCCTCATGCTCGGCATGGTCGATTTCCAGCCTGTCCTGGAAGCTGCCTGGGTGGGCCTTCCGACCTTGCATCATCCCGTCTGGGACTGGGGCGCTGTCGCCCTCATCGGCCCTGTTGCCCTCGTCGTCGTAATCGAGCACATCGGCCACCTTCTTGCTGTCGGCGAGATTGTCGGCAAGGACTACCGTCCGATGCTTCCGCGCTCCCTTGCCGGTGACGGCATCTCAACCGTGATCTCCGGCTTCCTCGGCGGTCCTCCGACCACGACCTATGCCGAGAACATCGGCGTCATGTCCGTGACCCGCGTCTACTCGACCCAGGTCTTCTGGTATGCGGCAGGCTTTGCTCTCATCATCGGCGGCCTCTGCCCGAAGCTTGCCGCCGTCATCCGCTCCATCCCCTCGCCTGTCATGGGCGGCGTGAGCCTTCTGCTCTTCGGCCTCATCGCCTCGAACGGCCTTCGTATGTACGTGACGAACAAGGTCGACTTCGGCCTCAACCGCAACCTCATGATCGCCTCGGTCGTCGTGATCCTGGGTGTCGGCATGGAGACCTCCGGCATCTCCATCCCTATCGGCGACTATGCCCTGCCGGGCATGGCAACATCGACCCTTGTCGGCATCATCATGAACCTCATCCTTCCGATGCCCGAGAAGGAGAAGGAGGAAGAGAAGGAGAACGCCGCAAAGGCGTAAGAGTCTCCCTCCCACGAGAACGATCAGGCCCGTATGTCCCAAAGCATGCGGGCCTCTTTTCATAAGGAGGCGCAATCTCTGATGGATATCCGCATGCTTCAGATCGGAGACATCCATCTCTCTTCATCTCTCAACTAAACGCATGCCCTCATCCCGTCGCACCGCCCTGATAAGGCATACTTGAAGGGATGATGCGACAAACAGGAGACATGATGAAAAGCTACGAGATGATGTGGCAGCGCCTGCCGCTCCATACCTGTGCCAATGCCCGCGAGCTGGGCGGCTATCCCACAGCCGACGGAAGCCAGACTGCCTGGCACCGCTTTGTGAGATCGGACCGCCTGTCTTTCCTCGACGACGATGAGAGGGAGTTCCTCTACGGCTACGGCGTCCGTACCGTCATCGACCTGCGCGGCAGTCAGGAGATAGCAGAGCATCCCGATATCCCCATCTCAGACGATGTGGCCTACCGCCACATCACGCTCCTCGACCTCAATATCGCCGACTCCAGGCTCGACGAGCTCATGAAATCGGACCGTGAGCCCCAGGCACTCGATTTCTATGGCACGATCCTCGAGAATACGGAGGGATTCCGGAAGGTCGTCCATGCCATCCTCGAGACGCCGGAAGATGCCTGCGTCCTCTTCCACTGCACGGAAGGCAAGGACCGGACCGGCATCCTGGCAATGCTTCTGCTCTCGCTTGCCGGCGTCGATCGCAACGACTGCATCGCGAACTACGAGATAACGCGCGAGAACATCCTGCGCAAGCCCTACTATGCCCATGACTTTGCGCAGGCAGGATCCCGCCAGAAGCTCATGGGGTCGGACCCCGATACGATAGCCGTGACCTACGATTTCGTGATGCAGCGCTATGGCTCGGCAGAAGGCTACTTCCATGCCTGCGGCGTCTCGGATGCCACTATCGCTGCACTCAGAAAGCGTCTCGTCGTCTCTGCCTGAAGCGGGACTGGCCAGAAAGCCCATCCTTCGATACCGAAAGAGCCCCGCTTGCCCTCTTCATGCATATGCGCAGAGACAGAAGGCAAGGACCCACGGCCCATTGGGCACGCCGGCAAGGCGCGCTTTCCATCCGCCGGGACATCCTGGCCAGCCGGAAGAGAATGCCTGAAGCAGCGCTTCCTCATCAGGGGGGCATCTGCGACAGGCGCCCTCCGCAGTGCCTGCAGCCTGCACAGCAGAAACAACGTCATCGCTGCATCTTCGGGCATACGACCCAGGTCTCTGCCTTGTCCGCTGTAAGTTACCGGCCACGATTCGGCACTTTCGCCGATATGTGCCTGAAAAACAGCATCAAGTAGGCTGGCATGAGGAAGAATCCCACTATATGTTTCCGGAGAAGGGAATGGCCCATGCTGCTGCCCAAGACCTACCTCGTCCGCATGAAGGAACAGGAACGCTACCGCTGGTGGAAACCGATTGTGGCTTTCCTTCTGGCTTGCCTCCTCTTTGTCCTCTTCACGGGCATCGCGTTCTTTGCCATCGGCTTCTCGGGAGCTCCCTCCCCCATCGGAGCCCTTCTCGAACAGTCGGAGACCCTCACGGCAGACGAGCTCATGCAGCAAGGCCTGGAGTCCCTTGCGGAGAGCGGACTTGGCATCTCCCTTCTTCTCGGCTCTGTCATCCTTCTCCTCCCTGCCATCTGGATTGCCATGAATGCCACGCGGCTCGGCGGCCTCAAGACGCTGAGCTCTGTCGAAGGACATCTGCGCTGGAAGAGAATCGGACGCCTCATCGTTCCTGCCTTCCTCATCTTTGCGGTGGGCAACTTGGCAGAGCTTGCAATAGCTTCGATCCTCTCGGGCGAGATGCCCGCCTTCTCGGTTCCGAGCCTTTCCTATATCCTCGCTATCCTCATCCTCGTGCCCTTCCAGTCTGCAGCAGAGGAATATGCCTACCGCGGATTCCTGATGCAGGCCTTCGGCAGCTGGATTCCTGTGACGGCCATACCGCTCCTCCTTCAGGCACTCATCTTCATGGGGTCGCACACCTATAACGTATGGGGACTCATCTCCATCCTGGCCTTCGGCCTCATCGCAGGCATCCTGGCGCTCAAGACAGGCGGCCTGGAGACTTCGATCGTCTTCCATGCCATGAACAATATCTGTGCCTTCCTCGTCTCGGCAGCTGTCGGCGCCAATGCGATGGCAGCAGAGGCCACTATCCTCGATATGGCCCTCTCGATAGCGCTCGACCTCATTGTCTTCTTCATGATCCTCCATATCGCGAAGAAGCAGGGCTGGCTGCTCGGGAAAGACGCCCTGGACAAGACCGCTGCTGCCGAGCTTGCACCGAAGCATATGAAGGACAGGTAGCTCCTCCCCGAGAGACACGCAGGCAGACAGAAGGAGGCCTCCCGTATCAGGCGCGGAAGGTCTCCTTGCGCATGGGACGTCTTGTGCCATCTGGCAGACGCCTCTCGCCGTCGCTATCAGCAGCCGTGATGATGACTCCATCAGGCTCGATTGTCAGTCCGTCCTTTGACAGATCTACAGCCGTCTTCCCTGAACTCTCGACGCAGATGCCTCGGTCGGACAGCCTGTCTGCACCCTGGTCTGGCAGTCCCCGGGCACCTTGGGCCATGCCGGCAGGAAACCATCCTGCTGCCGCCAGTCTCTGCCTGCATGCTGCATCTTCTGGAACTCGCGAGCACGGTGCGGCAATCCTGCTGCCCGCGACATGCAGCGGGGCTTCCCGAAAGATGCACTGCCCGACTCAGGCAGCTGCCTTCTCCGAGGCCGTGCCAGGCTTCTCCTTTTCCGGACGGTAGAGAACCATGGCAGCAACGAAGGCAACTGCCACACCGATTGCGACCCCGATCAGCATGTTCACGACGTTTCCTTCCTTGCCGACAAAGACCGCGATGCCCCAGAGATTGGTTCCGCCAAGCGAATAGCGGAAGACCTGGGTGATGCCTACCCAGAGGCCGCCTGCCAGGTTTCCGATCATCGCCGCCGCAAGCGGCGTCTTGAACTTGAGGTTGATGCCGTAAAGGGCTGGCTCGGTGACACCTCCCACAAGAGCCGTGAAGGCACAGGTCGAAGCTTCTGCCTTGAGATCTTCATCGCCTTTCGTCTTGATTGCCACGGCAAGCGCTGCCACGCCCTGAGTCATGTTCGAGACAAGCTGTGCGGCACCGACAAAGGGATCGTAGCCAAGCGTCGCAAAGGACTGGGTCAAGAACGGCAGGAGCGTCGTATGCATGCCGGTCATCACCAGGATGGGATAGAGGCAGCAGACGATCGCAACGCCGACAAAGCCGATCGTGTCATAGACCCACATGATGCCGGCCGTGAGATACGTGCCGAGAAGGGCACCGAGAGGCCCTATCAGGCAGAGCTCGAGCGGGATCATCACCAGAAGGGTGAGGGTCGGCTCGAGGATGCTCTTCACGGGCTTCGGGGAGATCTCCGCGAAGAAGCGCTCCACATATCCTGCCACATACATTGTCATGACCATGGGGAAGACCGTGCTCCCGTAGCTGAAGGAGGTGATGGGGATGCCGAAGACAGATCCGGGAGTCCCATCCTTCACAAGCTGGACGAAGGTCGGATCGAGTAGGATGCCGCCGAGCATGATGCCGATGCCGAGCTTAACGCCGAACTTCTTGGATCCGGTCACGCCGATAGCGATCGGCAGGAAGTAGAGTCCGGCATCGGCCGCAAAGGCAAGGGTCACATAGGTCGGATTGTCGCTCGTGATGAGGCCAAGCTGGACCAGAAGAACCAGCACGACGCGGAGCATGCCGGTACCCACCAGCATGGGAAGGATCGGCGTGATGCAGCCGGAGATCGCATCGATGATGGCACTGGCCACAGAGCCCACCGTACGCTTCCGGGGCTTAGCAGCATCCCCTGCCACAGGCGCCATATCGCCCGAGATCTCTCCTCTGGCAAGGATGGCAGCGTAGGCCTCCTCCACATCGGGACCGACGATGATCTGGTATTGGTCGCCCGCCCACTGAGAGCCGATTGCGCCCTTCAGAGCATCGATGCCCTCCTTGTCCACCATCCCATGGTCCTTCACGGTGAAGCGCAAACGCGTCACGCAGTGCGAAAACCAGGTGATGTTGTCCTTCCCTCCCAGAAGCGGGACCACCTGCTCTGCAAGCTCCTCGTATTTCTGGCTCTTTCCCATCGCTGTCCCCTTTCAAGAAATATGCCTCCCTGCTCCAGACGACGTCCGGAGAATCAGAGAGGCAAAGCCCGCTTGCGCGGTAACAAGCCTTCAGGTATCGGTTGTGTGGCATTACTTTGATGCCGGGCTGTTTGGCATCTCCCCTCTCGCACAGAGCCTGTTCACATGAAGCATCAGATACATCCTCTCCTCGTCCGGAAGCCTGCGTCCGAGCACGCACCTGAGATAGGCGCAGATATGCTCGACACAGCAGTAGGTCTCGGGATAGGAGTCCGCGAGCACCTGATAGAGCTGCTGGTTCTTCGTATCGAGGAAGGCCCCCTCTGCGCTTCTCCTGATCAGGTGCTGCATATGGGAAGAGAAGCGGGTGAAGTCGAAGCCTGTCCTGTCGACCGCTATCCCCATATCCTGCTCGACGAGCGCCACGATGTGGGCAATCACCTCGCGGCTGATTGGTGCACCATCCTGGACGCTTCCCTCTTCAGCATTCACCAGGTGGAGCGCGACCAGCGCCTCCTCTTCTGCAGGCAGCCGCTCATGCATGCGCTCCCGGACCAGAGCCAGAGCCTCATGTCCTGCCGCAACCTCATCCGGATAGAGGTCGCGCACATCCTGCTCGACCGGAACCCCGAAGATGAGGTGTTTGTGCTGGCGCTGGATAGCGAAGGCAAGATGGTCTGCCAGCGTGAAGGCGACCCGAGGATTCAGCACCTTGCTGGTTGCAGCCACAAAGCCCTGCACCACCTCGTCGGCGATAAGCACCAGATCCGACGGAATATCCTCGATAGCTGAGATGAGCTTCGGATCTACCCCATAGAAGGTGCGCTCTATGCGCGAGAGCTCCATCTCATAGGGCGGCTTCCTGAATCCGATGCCACGGCCGAAGGCCACGAGCTCATTGCCTTGTGAATCGAGACAGAGCGCGACATTGTTGTTAATGTTGCGTACAACCTGCATAGGAGACGGGCATCCACTCTCATGCAATGCCAGGACATACGGTCCCGGCATATTCTGGTGCAGGAACAAGCCTCCGGGATAAGCCCAGAGTAACTAATCCTGCGTGAGAGCCAGTATAGGACACCAGAGGCAGGAGAGCCCTGCCCTGAAAACCAATGGTTACCGATTGGCCATCTGCGGCTCGAATCCAGACGCCATAGGAACCCTTTCTGCGCCCATCCGGACCTGGCTGGACAGGCACATGCAGCCTCGCTGCCTGAAGCGGGAAGAACTGGTGCGCTGATGCGATGCGGCACGTGAAGAGCCTGCTGCTCTTCAAGAAGGCGTGCTCCCCAGGCAGACGTGGACTGCTTCCCGATGAGGATGGCGGAATCAGGCAGCCCAGCGGCAGCGCCGGCATTCCTGCCCTGCCAGATTCCAGTCTCCTGACACAATCCTTTCATCAGAGATGCCAGACCATGGAAGAAGGCTGCTGGTTGTTCCAGCAGCCTTCCAATCCCCCGCACAGATGTCCTGCTCAGAGCTCGCAGACGTTTTTCGGCTTTCCATCAAGCCAGGCATAGACATTGCCGAACTCGATGGCGGCACGGCGCTGCATGGCCTCCTCGGTGAGGAAGCCCACATGCGGCGTCAGAACGACATTCTTTGCATGGATGAGCTTGTAGCTCTCAGGCAGCGGCGGCTCCATATCGAAGACATCGATGCCGGCGCCGGCAAGATGTCCGGAGTTCAGGGCATCCGCCAGGGCATCGTTGTCGACGATGGCACCACGGGCGCAGTTGATGAAGACAGAGCCTTCAGGCATCTCGGCGAACTTCTCTGCCGTGAACATCTTCCTCGTCGAAGCGTTGTTCGGAAGGTGCAGGCTCACGATATCGCTTGCTGCGAGCAGCTCATCGAGGTCTGCCACATACTCGATGTCTGCTGCTGTGGCCTCGGGATTCTCATGGCGGGCATATCCCAGGACATGGGCGCCAAAGGCATCGAAGAGACGTCCCGCCTGCGTGCCGATGTGTCCCGTGCCGACGATGCCGACGGTGCGACCGCAGATCTCTCTGCCCACAAGACCCTGAGAGGTCCTGCCAGAGCGTGCTGCAGCATCCCCTTCCGCGACCTTGCGGAGCACATCGATCGTGAGGCCAATCGTCAGCTCGGCGACGCTCACATCGGAGTAGCCTGCGCAGTTGCAGACCGCAACGCCCTTTTCCCTGCAGGCATCGAGCGCCACATGGTCGATGCCTGTGAACGCGACAGCAATCATCTTGAGCGCTGCATCTGACTCGACGGCAGAGGCAGGATAGGGATTGTTCGCAATCATCACTATATCGGCGCCTTCGCTCCTCTTGGCAAGCTCGGAAGCATCGGCTGTCTTTGTATCGAAGTACACGAACTCGTAACCACGTTCGCGGATAGGAGCTGCAAGCTCTTCGATGGTTTCTGCAGGCACTCCCAAAGGTTCCAGCAATGCAATGCGCATAGCATACCTCCCATATCATCAGATTTCCTGGGTCCATTATAGCCAGGCACTGCAGCCTGCTCGGAAGCCTGGTGAAGAAGAAAGACAGCCCTCCGACTTCCAGTGACATCGGGAGCCGGATTGTCTGGCCATCAATTGTCCGAAGTGGCGCTCTCATCCTGCGGAAGCAGATTGGAGCAGCAGTACTGGCTGTTCTGGGAGTAGAGGTACGGCAGGAGCTCGTCGAGCGGTTCTGATTCAGCTGCACCATCGCTCACGCTGCTGACGTCCATAAGGACAAGCTGCTCGTTCTTCGGAGGACGACGCTCCCTGTCATGCGGCTTCATGTCATGCATGCCAACCGGAAGCAGGTTCGTGAGGCTCAGCGCAAGCCAGAGCAGGACCGACACGGCGATAGCGCAGAGAACTGTGGCAAAGATCAGCTTGCCCATCTTCGGAGCAGCATAGTCCTGATTGCTCAAGCCGGCCTCTCTTCTGCTACTTCGGGGAATGCTCAGCCTCTGGCATGCAGAAAGCACTCGATACCTCTTATCAGCTCATTGGCAGATTTCTGTAAGATTCTTTATACAAAAAGTCTAGCCGATTGCTCCTTGTTCGCCAGACTTTTCGGTCAAGCTCCGCGAATTCATTCAAATACTGATGATATGATCGGATTGTATTGACAATCTGGATGCACGAGCAGAAACGTCTGCTTAACGTTTCTTCCGCTTCTTTGAGGCCTGGGATTCAGCTTCGAAGCGGACCTTCTTCACGTAGAAGTAGAGAAGTGCCGTGACAGCAAGAAGGACGAAGCTGATGAAGATCGTGTCTGCCTGGATGCTGGCAACAGCACCGACTCCTGCCAGGACAAGCGTGAAGAGACAGAGCTTGCTGTAGGTCACGGCGAGGCTCTTGTCCTGGGAGATCCTGATGCCGAAGATGCCCGTGATAACGCAGCCGATGCCGCAGACAACCTCTACTACTGACGCTGTCGTGATCATCGCGACCATATCGTCGAAGGAGAGCGTCGAGCTCGATTGGGCCAAGGCATCTGCAAGCGCCGTCTGCACCTCTGCATTCTGGAGCCCCATCAGCGCCATGATTGCCATGATCAGCGTGAAGGAGGCAGCTGCAATCTCAGCGATAGAAATGAAGAGCACCGCATTCTGGCTCTTGCTCGGCTCGACGATCTTTGCACGCTTCTTCTTGCTCACAGTCTCCTCCTTGCACACAGCTTCATGGCAGCTGGAACAAAAGGATAGCGTAAGAGAGATGGAGAGAGCTTTAAGATGCGCTATTCGGTACAGCCAGGCCGTCTTTCGTCCCGACAATGCTGAAAGGCACAGCGTCAGTCAGGCATCTGCCTGTTCCTGCATTCTGTTCGGGATTCTTCAGATCTCAATTGCTTGCGCGCCTCGCGCTTGGCAAGAAAGCGGTGCAGCCCTTCAGGGTCATCCGCAAATGGCTAGGGATGCGGAGCTGACACATATCTATCCAGCCGCTCCGATTCTTCCGATGCATTCAAGAACATCTCGACTAACTCTGGTGTCTTCAGCACAATCTGCGTATCCATGCCTGCAGAAACGACATGCCCCCTCTTCTGATCCTCTGCAAAAGCTCTTCGCAGCCAGCAATATCGTTAGACAAAATCATAGAGAAGAATCAGCTCGGTGAAGCGCCACTTAATGCAGCCAGGCCGTCTTTCGTCCCGACGATGCTGAAAGGCATTTCCACAAGAAAACAGGCCAGAGCAACAAATGCTCTGGCCTGTATCTTTCATGGTGGCGGGGAAGGGAATCGAACCCCTGACACGGGGATTTTCAGTCCCCTGCTCTACCAACTGAGCTACCCAGCCGAAATGCGCTCTCTTGCGCGCTTGTTTATAGTAACAGACTGCTTCCCCAAGTCAAAGAACTTTTTTTATTTTCTTTGCTCTGAGGAGAAATCGCCTGCTTACTTGTCATCATCCGATATGTGACGAGGAGCCACGGTACGGGAGCGGCGAAGCGGCATGCCCTTGAAGATGGCACTGAGACCCGACGTCTCCTCCTTGGCAGGAGCCTCCTGCTTCTCTTCGGCCTTGGCCGGTGCTGCTGGCTTGGGTTCTGCCTTTGCTTGGGAAGGCTCAGGGACGCTTGCCTTGGGCTCTGGTGCAGCAGGTGCCGGCTTCGGTGCTTCAGGTGCTGCAGGCTCGGGTGTCTCTGCCTTCTTTTCGGGAGCAGGAACCGATGCAGGCTTAGCCTTAGGCGCGGATGCAGGAACCTCCGCTGCCTTCCGGGGCTTCGGAGCCTCAGATGTCTTGGCAGCAGAAGCCGCCTCTCCCTTCGAGGAGAACGGCATGACCTGGGAAGGCTTTGCGCCCTTTGCTGCCTTCGTCCCTGCGTTGTAGCCATAGAGGTCGATGGCACGCTCTGCTGCAGAGAAGACGCCTGCAAGCCGAAGCGAAGCCTCGGCAAGAGATCCGGACTTGGAGATTGCGATATGGCGGTCAGAGAGCTCCTTCTCCGCTGCTGCAAGCTTCTCTGAGAGCTCTTGTGCATGCGCTTCGGCACGTGCCTTCTCATGCCGGGCCTGGACAAGCTCAGCCCTCATGCGGGCAAGCTCTCCCTCGCCGGTCGCCGTCTTCAGGAGCGTCTCCTGAATCTGGCGCTGGAGCGACTCGAGGTGGGCAAGGCGTCCTGCGATCTCTTCCTGCGTGAGCTCCGGCTCGGTCTTCCTCGTCTGTGCCTGCGCAAGTGCAGCTGTCAGATGCTGGCAGCGCTCCTCGGCTCCTGCGAGCTCCTCCTTGAGGGCAGCCTGGCGCTTCTGCTCTGCTGCAAGCTGCTGCCGCAGCGCTTCGTATTCCTGGGACTTCTGCGCTTCGGTGCGCTCGCGGACATTCTGCGCTTCAGCGCAGGCACGCCTTGCCTTCTCGAGCTCTGCTTTTGCCTCTCTGAGCGATTCCTCGAGAAGCGCCTTCTGGGCCTTCGTCTCAGCGAGCCGGGCCTCTGCTGCCGTCTTGTCGCTCCGGGAGCGCTCAGCCTCCTCAGATGCGCTCTGCGCCTCCTCGCGGAGGCTCTCCATCTCGTCCTGGAGCCGCGAGTTCTCGTTCAGGGCATCGCGGAGAAGATCGACGACTCTCGTCGCTTCAAGTCCGCGTCCACCCTCAGACGGAGCAGCGATACGCGCCTCCTCGCCCTTGCGATGCTTCTTCTTTGCCTTCTTGCGGCTCTCAGAATCGAGCGCGCTCTCTTCCTGCTTCATGGAACAACCTTTCACGTGAGCCTGCTGTACAGCAGCAGAAGCGTGTCATCCATCGACAGATCCAATCCATCCTGTTTTAGGGTACCCCACACAGATAAGGCCGTTTCCCATATTTCGGCCGGCTCCTGTATGTAACGCCTGACTGCTGCTACAAGACGGTAGAATCCCGTCTTGTAGCAGCGCAGCAGAAAGGATTGAGATGCAGATCCTCGTCTTCGATATCGGCGGCACCGCCATCAAATGGTCTCTCAGGGATGAAGCTGGCAAGGCCCTCAAGCAGGACGTCTTCCCTACCCCCAAGGACTCGGCAGACGCCCTTCTCTCCTCCCTCATGGAAATCGTGAAGCTCCATGGATCGCAGGCTTCCGGCATCGCTATAAGCGCTCCAGGCGTCATAGAGCATCACCGCTTCATGCGCACGGGAGGCGCTCTCACCTATGCCTATGGGCTTCCGCTTGCAGACCGCCTCGAGAAGCTCTCGGGACTGCCTGTCACGATCGGCAACGACGGCAAGTGTGCAGCGCTCGCAGAGCTTTCCTCAGGCGCTCTCAAGGGCACGCAGAACTCCTGCGCGCTGATCCTGGGCACCGGCCTTGGAGGCGGCCTCGTCGTCGACGGAAAGGTCCTGGCTGGCCCTCATGGCTCTGCAGGCGAGCTCAGCCTGCTCTCGTTCGGCTTCGGGCCTGATGGCACGATCGGCTCCTGCGCCGGCATGGACGCAAGCACCTCTGGCCTCATCTGCGCCATGAGATCGGCATGCGGAAAGACAGCCGAGGAGCTGCCTGATGGCAAGGCATGCTTCAGGCTCCTCGAGAGCGGAGATCCGGCAGCCAGGCAGGCCTTCGAGTCCTGGTGCATGGCAGTCGCTACAGTCATCTTCGACCTTGCTGCCATGCTCGATATCGAGCGCTGCGCGATAGGCGGCGGCATCTCTGCAAATCCGCACGTGCTCGAAGGCATCAAGACAGCGCTTGCAAAGGTCTCGGAGAAGCTCACGCACATCTTCGGCCAGACCATTACATTGCCCGAAGTCGTATCCTGCCGCTACGGAGCAGAGGCAAACCAGCTGGGTGCCCTGGCTCTCTTCCTCGAGAGCAGGAAGGACAGGTAAGGCAAAGGGGAGCTGGCATGCCAGCTCCCCTTCTTTTCATCTTGCTCTGTGCTGCTACTCGCTGAGCGCAGGCGTGATGGCAGAGATGACCTCTTGAGGCGTCTTTGCCGAGACGATGGCAGACATCGTCTTCTCATCGTCCAGAAGCTCCATCACATCGACCAGGGTCGGCACCTGCTTGGCCGGATCGACGACCGCAAGCATCACGAGGACCTGCACCGGCAGCGGCTTTTCCGGCGATCCCATGAGCGCAAACTCGACCGGGTGCGCAAGCACGGCGACAGCAATTGCATCGGAGAGCGTATAGTCGTTCGAGCAGTGCGGCACCGCGGCATTGACCGGCTTGGCCTCGAGGCCCGTCGGATAGATCTTCTCGCGCGCAACGACTGCATCAGGATAGCTGCTCTTGACCTTGTGCAGCTCTACGAGCTTTCCCGCAAGCGCACGCAGCGCTTCTTCGGCAGTATCTGCTTCAAGACCGAGAAGCACGAGACGCTCATCCAGAACCATGTACGACCTCCGACAGGACCTTCCTCCACATAAGCTTTCCTATTCTACACCATTTCCCCACTTTTCCGCCATCAATATTTCAAATGGATGGGATGAGGAGCAGATGCAGGCTTTGGAAGGCTTTGGAAGGCCCTGGAAGCTCCTAGACCAGAAGGTCTGCAACCTCGAGCTTCGGCACATGATGCGAGCCATCCGCCTCATGCCAGTAGGCTATTCCGTGCTCTGTCGTCGCTGGCTCGAGCACGACCTCCTCTGCAGGCGTGCCAAGCGCCAGCACAAGGGAGATGGCAAGGCCTGTGTCCTCGAGAACGAAGTCGGAGATGAGGCCCGCATCGAAGTTCTTGAGGATGCAGCCGCCAAGGCCTTCTGCTGCCGCAGCGAGCATGATCGTCTGTGCCGCGATGCCTGCGTCGTAGCACCTGATCGGATTGTTCACGGCTGCAGCAGGAACCATGATGAAGATGTAGCCACCGGGCCGCTCCCCCTCTGCAGGTCCTGCCCAGTCCTTGAGGAGCGCTGCCCATTTGAGATGTGCAAAGGCCTTCGCGCAGGCATCAGCGCCGCTCACAAGATGGAAGCGCAGCATCTGCGTGTTGTTGCCGGTCGGAGCAAAGCGCGCGACGTCGATGAGGGCTCGGAGCGTCTCCTCCGACACCGGCTTCGACTCGTCGAAGCATCTCTTCGTCCTCGAGGAGCGCACGAGGGCAGCAAAATCCTTCTCTTCCATGCCTGTCTCTCTTAAAGATCTGCCTTGCCGATCTGGGCAACGGCTTCCTTGATCTTCTCCGGCGGCAGCACGAGCGCGAAGCGCACGTAGCCCTCGCCCGCAGGTCCGAAGCTTGCACCCGGTGTCACGATGACGCCCGTCTTCTCCATGAGCTCGAGTGTGAAGGCAAGAGAGTCTGTCCTGCCGTGCGGCAGGCGTGCCCAGACGAAGAGCGTGCCATGGCAGTTCGGACGCTCCCAGCCAATGGCCTCGAGGCCGTCGCAGAGGGCATCCCTTCTCTCCTTGTAGGCAAGGCGCTGGCGCTCGACGCCGTCAAGCGGGCCTTTGAGGCAGGCAATCGCGACATTCTGCTCGGCGAAGAACATGCCGAAGTCGACCTGGCTCCTGAGCTTGTAGGTGGCCTGGACGATATCCTTCCTGCCGACGAGGAAGGAGAGCCTGACACCGGTGACATCGAAGGACTTCGAGAGCGACAGGAACTCGACACCCACATCCATAGCGCCGGGATAGTTGAAGAAGGAGCTCGAGACGCCTTCGAACACGACGTCGGCGTAGGCATTGTCGTGCACGATCACGATATCGTGCTTCTTTGCGAAGGCGATGATCTCCTCGTAGACCTCAGGCGTGCCGACCGACCCCACCGGGTTTGCCGGAAGCGAGACGATCATGTACTTGGCCTTGTCCGCCACATCGTCGGGAATGTCTGCCACATGCGGGAGGAACCCATGCTCTGCTGTCAGCTGGTAGTAGTAAGGGGTTGCTCCAGCAAGCTGCGTGCCGGCACGGAAGACCGGATAGCAGGGATCGGGGATGAGGGCGACATCTCCCGGATCTGCCAGGGCTGCACAGACATACTGCATGCCTTCCTGCGTGCCGCGGCAGCTCATGACCTGATCGGGCTCGAGGCCATCCACATCAAAGCGGCGCTTGTAGTAGTCGCAGACCGCCTGCTTGAGCTCATCCTTGTCATGCAGGGCATACTTCCAGTTCGCATCATCTGCGCAGGAGTCGACAAGTGCCTTCTTGATGTAGTCAGGCGTCGGGAAATCGGGCGTGCCGACCGACAGGTCCCAGACAGGACATCCCGCGGCTTCAAGCTCGCGGCGCTTCTGGTTCAGACTGGCAAAGACCTCGTCTCCGAAAAGATCGAGACGCTTCGAAAACTGCATCGGCTCTCACGCTCCCCAGCGGCCAGGCGCCGCTTCCTGCATATCTATAGGCAAGATTCCATTCTATTATTCGACGAGCTGCCTGCCTCCTGAAATGCCGCCTACGCAACACGATGTTTGCCTGATGGGGCACATGCCAGAGCGCATGTCAGGCGAACCCCTGACATGGGGATTTTCAGTCCCTATGAGTGGAGAAGGGCCTGCCTTGCGGCAGGCCCCTGGCTGCTTGTCTGTCTACTTCTCCTGTGGCATCTTCCAGCCGTGCTGGTCGGTATGGAGGAGCCGCTCGGCACGCTCGGAGAGCGGCTCGCCGAGATACTTCTCGTAGACCCGCACGATATCCGGATTCTCGTAGGAGTTCCTATACTCCGAGATGCGGTCGAGCCCATAGAGCATCTGGCCGCGTGCCCCTGCCAGCTCCTGTCCATCGTGGATCGGCTGCCCGCCGCCACCGACGCAGCCTCCCGGGCAGGCCATGACCTCGACGAAGTCATAGGACACGGTACCTGCAAGGATCGCGTCGCAGAGACGCTTCGCATTGCCAAGGCCGCTTGCGACAGCGACACGGAGCTTTCTGCCTGCAAGGTCGAACTCCGCTTCCTTCCAGCCGGTGAGGCCGCGGACGTTCCTGAATGCGTCATTGGCAGGCGTCTCCCCTGTCGCCAGGTGATAGGCCGTACGCAGCGCTGCTTCCATGACGCCACCGGTCGCACCGAAGATGATGCCGGCGCCCGTGCCTTCGCCAAGGGGCTCGTCGAAGGGCTCCTCTTCGAGCGCATGCACATCGATATGGTCGGCGCGGATCATGCGGTCTATCTCGCGGACCGTAAGCACGCAGTCGACATCCGGATCTCCGCAGGCATCCTTCATGGTCGGCAGCGCGCACTCCGCCTTCTTCGCGACGCAGGGCATGACAGAGACCGAGAAGATATCGTGCGGATCGATGCCCAGATATTCTGCGTAGTAGCTCTTCACGATCGCGCCGAACATCTGCTGCGGCGACTTCGAGGTCGAGACATCGTCCACAAGCTCAGGATAGTGGGCCTTCACGAAGCGGACCCAGCCCGGGCAGCACGACGTGAACATCGGATACTCATGCTCTGTGCCATCAGAGAGGCGGTGCAGGAGCTCTGTGCCCTCTTCCATGATCGTGAGGTCGGCCGAGAAGTCAGTATTCACGATGTAGTCGAAGCCCATCTTCCTGAGCGCCGAGACGAGGTGCCCGATTGTCGACTCCTCGGGCGAGAGCTTCCAGTGGTCGCCCCAGGCCGTGCGTACCGAGGGCGCGATCTGGACGATCGTGACCTTCTTCGGGTCGGCAAGCGCATCGTAGACGCGTCCCGTATCGTCGCGCTCGCGCAGGGCTCCTGTCGGGCAGTGCGTGATGCACTGGCCGCAGAGCGTGCAGGGAGCCTCCGCGATCGGACGGCCTGCTTGGACATTCACGGCGGTGTGGGCGCCTCTGTTCGTGAGGTCCCACACATCCGATGCCTGCACCTTGCTGCATATCTGAATGCACCTGAGGCAGTTGATGCACTTGTCGTTGTTGCGGATCAGAGGGAACGTCTTGTCCCACGGCATATGCGGCAGGTGCTTCTCATAGGGCAGCTCGAAGATATCGAGGTCGTTTGCAAGGCTCTGGAGCGAGCAGTTGCCGCTCCTCACGCAGCTCGTGCACTCCGAGTCATGCTGCGAGAGCAAAAACTCGACGTTCGTCTTTCTGGCCTTCCTGACCTTCGGGCTGTTCGTGAAGACCTTCATGCCGTCCAGGACATAGTTGTTGCAGGAAGCGACGAGCTGGTCGGTCCCTTCGATCTCGACGACGCAGACACGGCAGGCACCGATCTCGTTCAGATCCTTGAGATAGCAGAGTGTCGGAATATGGACGCCTGCAGCTTCTGCTGCCTCGAGTATGGTGGCGTGGTCGTCCACCTGAACACGCACCCCATCGACGGTCACGTCTACCATTGCATGATCCTCCCTCCGCGGAATGCGCCATAGCCGAAGTGGTCGCACCTCAGACACCTCGATGCCTCCTGATGCGCCTCTTCAGGCGTGAGGCCGTGCTCGACGATATCGAAGTCGCCGACGCGCTCCGATGCCTCACGTGATGTCATCTCGCAGCGGGCGCACATGTTCTTGCCCTTGAACTGGACCGTCGGTATCTCGACATCTGCCACGATCTGGTGGTCGAAGCCGAGGTAGTGGTCGATGTTTGCTGCTGCGACCTTGCCGGCATTGATGGCACGGATCACCGTGGCAGGGCCGCTCTGGCAGTCGCCGCCCGAGAACACGCCGTCAAAGCCTGGCACGGCACCATCTGTATCGGTCACGATGCGGCCGCGATTGCATTTCATGCCCAGTTCTTCGAAGGGCCTGGACTCTATGGCCTGGCCGATTGCCACAAGCACGCGCTCGCAGGGAATGACCTCCTCGGGAGCCTCTGCAGCACGCGGTGCCGGACGCCCGTTCTTGGGGCCGCCGATGATCTGCTTCTGGACACGGAGTCCCGTGACATGGCCGCCTTCAGCCTCAATCGCAAGCGGGGCATGGAGCTCCAGGAGCTCGCAGCCTTCGGCCCTCGCTCCTGCAATCTCTTCATCCTGTGCCGTCATGTCCGCGACGCGGCGCCTGTAGACGATCGTGACCTTCTTCGCATGGCACCTTACGGCTGAGCGGGCGACATCCATTGCCACGTTGCCGCCGCCGATGACACAGATGCGCTCGCCTGTGAAGTCGGGGATCTCCTCGTCGCCGATGGCACGCAGCATCTTGACGGCAGACTCGACGCCTTCTGCATCCTCGCCCGGAAGGCCGAGCTTCCGGTCCGCATGGGCGCCGATTGCCAGATAGACCGCGTCATACTCTTTCCTGATTTCAGGCAGGTTCTCGGTGACAGGCGTATCGAGCTCTACGTTTATGCCGCAGTCAAGGAGCCACTGGATCTCCTCGTCGAGGCGCTTCCTCGGAAGACGATAGTTGGGGATGCCGTAACGGAGCATGCCACCCAGGTGATGCCTTGCCTCGAAGATCGTGGGCTCATGTCCCATGCAGGCAAGATAGTAGGCACAGGAAAGTCCTGCCGGACCGCCACCGATGATAGCAATGCGCTTGCCCGTGGACGGAGCCTTCTTCGGCTTGTAGTCTGCCTCCATGTGCTCTGTCGCGAAGCGCTTGAGGCCGCGGATGTTCATCGGATCGTCCACCATGCCGCGGCGGCAGTGCATCTCGCAGGGATGCTCGCAGACAAGGCCGCAGACGACAGGAAGCGGATTGTCCTTCCTGATGAGCTTCACGGCATCCGTGTTGCGTCCTGCCTCGACGAGCGCGATGTAGCCCGGGATATCGACTCCTGCCGGGCAGCCCGAGACGCAGGGGACAAGCTCCGACTGCTTGAAGCCGCAGGCGTGGTACTTGATATGGTGCTCGAAATCGTCGCGGAAGCCCCGGATGGCGGTCAGCGCCATGCTTCCCGCTTCATATCCGATCGCGCAGTCGCTCGAGAGATAGATCGTACGCGCCGTCTTCTCGATGAGCTCGAGCGTATGCTCATCTGCCTTGCCTTCGAGGACCTGGTCCATGAGCTCCTTCAGGACGCCCAGGCCTACACGGCAGGGCGTACATTTTCCGCAGCTCTGCGTTGCGCACATGCCGACGAAGGCAGCCGTGAATTCGACCGGACATGGAGCAAGCGAGCTCACCGAGAGCCGCTTCTCTACCGCTTCATGCAGTCCATCCATGACTGCCTGGGCCTCGCTGCGCTCGACCACATGCAATCTAGCCATTCAGTTTCCTCTCTTCGTGCTTTCCGCACGGCAGAGGCACGCTCGGCAGCTCCTTCCCCGGAAGACGGCTTTCCGTACCGCCCCCTGTGCCATGAGCCTGCACGCCGGCACTTCCCCTCGCCGGCCTGCCATGCCTGAAGCTTGAGCATAGCAGCCGGAAGCATAGGAGACTTACGATTTGCGGTGAATGAAGCATATTGCAGGGCAGATGGCTGTTCTGCAGCAGAACGCATAGGTCCTGCATGGAAAAGGCACCTGCCCGGCTTTCCGGACAGGTGCCTTGATGGTCATGCTTCTATGCTGGTGCGCTAGGCAATCTCGTGCTTGAAGGCCTCGATGACCTTCGTACCCATGTCGCGCGTGCCGAGCTTCCTGTCTTCAGGCGTCATCTCGTCTGCAAGGTCAGGCGTCCTCCAGCCTTCATCGAGCACGTCCTCGACGGCTGCCTTCACGGCATCCGCTGCGTGGTCCATCTGGAAGCTGTAGCGAAGCATCAGCTCGACCGAGAGCATCTGTGCAATCGGGTTTGCGATGCCCTTGCCCGCGATGTCAGGAGCAGACCCATGGCTCGGCTCGTAGAGTGCCGTGCCGGAGCCCAGAGAGGCGGAGGCAAGCATGCCAAGAGAGCCCGTGAGCATCGACGCCTCGTCGGAGAGGATGTCGCCGAACGTATTCTCGGTCACGAGGACATCGAACTGGGCAGGATTCGCGACGAGCTGCATGGCGCAGTTGTCGACGAGCATGTCTCCGCCCTCGACATCTTTGAACTCGTCCATCATCCTGTGGTTCACTTCGCGCCAGAGACGGGATGTCTCGAGCACGTTGGCCTTGTCGACCGACGTGACCTTGCCACGGCGGCGCTTGGCAGCCTCATAGGCCCAGCGCACGACACGCTCGATCTCGTACTCGGAGTATTCCATCGTATCGACCGCACGCTCGCCTGAAGCGCCGTCGACGCCGGCACCTGCGACATCCTTCTCGCGCCTGTGCTCGCCGAAGTAGAGGCCGCCCGTAAGCTCGCGGACGATCAGGATATCGACACCTTCGAGGAACTCAGGACGAAGGGTGGATGCTCCTGCGAGCGCCTTGTAGATGTGCACCGGACGCAGGTTCAGGAAGAGCCCCAGATTCTTGCGGATGGCAAGAAGGCCCTGTTCAGGGCGGACAGCGCCAGGCGTCGTGTCATTCCACTTCGGGCCGCCGACCGCTGCCAGAAGGACCGCGTCAGACGCCTTGGCGGCGTCGAGCGTCTCGGGCGGAAGGGCGCTCACGGGCTCGCCTGCCGCACGCGTCGCATCGATGGCAGCGCCGCCGATCAGATGGTCTTCGCAGACGAACTCGACATCTTCTGCCTGGCCGATAGCCGCAAGGAGGCGCTTTGCCTCTGCCATGATTTCAGGACCGATGCCGTCACCCGGCAGGGTGCAGATACGGTAGGTCTTCTTCCCCATCGTCTATGCCTCCTTCTTCTGGGCGAGCAGCTTCTTCGTCCTTGCGACGAGGCCGCCCTCGTTGATGATCTCCTGGATGAAGGGCGGGAACGGCTGTGCCTGGAAGGTCTTGCCCGTCGTCTCGTCCGTGATGAGGCCAGTGTCGGCATTGATCTTCACGACATCGCCGTCAGAGATCGCATCGCAGGCCTCGGGGCACTCCATGATCGGAAGGCCGATGTTGATGGCATTGCGGTAGAAGATGCGGGCAAAGGACTTGGCAATGACGACAGAGACGCCAGCAGCCTTGATCGCGACAGGAGCATGCTCGCGCGAGGAGCCGCAGCCGAAGTTCTCGTCTGCGACGATGATGTCACCCGGCTTCACGCGCTTCACGAACGTCGTGTCGAGGTCCTCGAGGCAGTGCTTTGCAAGCTCTGCCGGGTCGGATGTATTGAGGTAGCGGGCAGGGATGATGACATCAGTGTCGATGTCGCGCCCGTAGCGGAAGACCGTGCCTTCGAATTCCATAGGTGAGCCTCCTTCAGGCTAGTCGAGATCGGACGGCAGCGCGATGTGGCCGGCGACAGCAGAAGCTGCAGCGACGGCGGGGCTTGCAAGGTAGACCTCGGAGGTCGGGTCTCCCATGCGCCCGACGAAGTTCCTGTTCGTCGAGGAGACGCAGCGCTCCCCTGCTGCCAGGATGCCCATGTAGCCGCCGAGGCAGGGTCCGCAGGTCGGGGTCGAGACGACGCAGTGGGCATTGATGAAGATATCCATGAGGCCTTCATGCACGCACTGGAGCCAGACAGCCTGCGTGGCAGGAATCACGATGCAGCGCACGTTCGGATTGACCGTGCGGCCCTTGAGGACTGCTGCAGCTGCGCGCATGTCTTCGATGCGGCCGTTCGTGCAGGAGCCGATGACCGCCTGGTCGATCGCGATATGGCGGGACTCTGCCACAGGATGCGTGTTGGAGGGCAGATGCGGCCAGGAGACCGTCGGCACGATATCCTTCGCATCGATCCTGATGACCTGCTTGTATGCGGCATCGGGGTCTGCATGGTATTCCTTCCAGGAGCGCTCCGTCCTGCCTTCGAGCCAGGTACGTGCCATATCGTCGACCTCGAAGAGGCCAGCCTTGCCGCCTGCCTCGATGGCCATGTTCGCGATCGTGAGCCTGCCCTCGACCGAGAGGTTCCGGATCGTGGAGCCAGCAAACTCCATCGCGCAGTAGAGCGCGCCGTCGACGCCGATCTGGCCGATGATGTAGAGGATGATGTCCTTGGCAGAGGCACCTTCAGGAAGCTCGCCCTCGATCTCGAAGCGGATGGTCTCAGGCACCTTGAACCAGGCCCTGCCTGTTGCCATGCCTACGCCGGCATCCGTAGAGCCGACGCCTGTCGAGAAGGCACCGATGCCGCCGTAGGTGCAGGTATGGGAGTCGGCGCCGATGATGAGGTCTCCCGGGCCGACGATGCCCTTCTCGGGCAGCAGGGCATGCTCGATGCCCATGCAGCCCTGCTCGAAGTAGTGGGTGATCCCCATCTCATGCGCGAAGTCGCGCGTGATCTTCGTCTGCTCGGCGCTCTTGATGTCCTTGTTCGGGCTGTAGTGGTCGGGCACGAGGAAGATCTTGGTCCTATCGAAGACGCCAGCGCCAAGCTCGCGGACCGTCTTGATCGCGATCGGTGCCGTGATGTCATTTGCGAGCACGCCGTCGAGGTCGCACTCGATGAGCTGTCCTGGCACGACACGGTCGAGGCCGGCATGCGCGGCCAGGATCTTCTCTGCCATCGTCATTCCCTGTGGCATAGTCTGCCTTCCTTTCTGGCTTATGCCTGCTCCTCAGAGCTGGCCTCTTTCGAGAGAAGCGAATCGACAAACTGGCGGGCACCTCGTGCCGACCTGCTGCCGCGCCTCGTCGCGAAACGTTCTGCTTCAAGGTCCAGCTCCTGCTCGTCGAGCGCAATGCCGCGCTCCTGGGCAAGCTTGTGCACGATATCGAGGTAGGTCTGCTTGTTCGGCTTCGTGAACGAGAGATGGATGCCGAAGCGGTCGGAGAGCGACACGATCTCCTGGAGCGTGTCATTCAGATGCACCTCATCGCCCTCGCGCTCGCTGAACGTCTCCCGCACGAGATGGCGGCGGTTCGATGTTGCATAGATCGCGACATTGGACGACTTCGCCGAGACCGAGCCCTCGAGGATTGCCTTCAAGGCTGCGAAGTTGTCGTCGTCTGCTGCGAACGAGAGGTCATCGATGAAGATGATGAACGTGCAGGGGTTGTGCGTGAGCGTATCGAGGATGCCCGGAATGTCGCGGAGCTGCTCCTTCCGGACCTCGAGGATGCGCACGCCCTCCCCTGCAAGCGCATTGGCGACGGCCTTGACGGTCGAGCTCTTGCCTGTGCCGGCATCTCCGGTGAGGAGGATATTGGCAGCAGGAAGCCTCTTCACGAGCGCGCGGGTGTTGTCGAGGATGACCTTCTTCTCGCGCTCGTAGTCGACAAGATCTTCGAGCCTCTGCGGATCGGGATGCTTGACCGGCACGATCTGACCCTGAGCATCCACGCGGAACACATGGTAGCGGGCATACATGCCGTAGCCATACTTGCCGATGTTCGCGATGCGCTCATGGTAGGTGCCTGCGATATCGACCTTCTGCGTATCGAAGGCAGGAAGACGGTCTGCAGCTCCCGGCAGAAGCTCGAGGAAGTCCTGGGGCTCGAGGTCGGCAAGCTCCTGGAGGACCGAGAGCTCTGCCTCGGCAGCAGCTGCAAGCGAGGCACCAGGCACCCTCCCGGCGCCGATGGTCCGAAGATACACATTCTCGTCGTCGACCGTAGCGTCCAAGATGTAGGACCCGAGGCCTTCCGCCTCGGAGTCGAAGAGCGCTGCCACGAAGGTGGCATAGGCACGGGCAAGCGCCATTGCATCGCCTGAAGTGCTGTTGCCTTCCTCCGCATCCGATGCGAGCGCCGCTGCCTTATGGAGCGCATTTCCCAGAGCCGCGATGACAGGATCTTCTTCGAGGCTCCGGAAGACCGTGAGCGTATCGAGCGAGAACGAGAGGCTCATGAGCCTTTCTGCATTCATTGCGTCTACCACAGCTTCCTAGTTGAGGACGGCACCCTTGGCGCCACTCGAGACAAGCTGGGCGTAGCGCCTGAGGTAGCCAGAGAGCGGCTTCGTCTTGGGCGTGAACGCTGCCATGCGCTTCGCGAACTCCTCATCGGAAATCTTGAGGTCGAGCGTGCAGTTCGGGATATCAATCGAGATGATGTCGCCTTCCTGGATGATGCCGATAGGTCCGCCGGAGGCTGCCTCAGGCGAGACATGGCCGATGCAGGCACCGCGGGTGGCGCCGGAGAAGCGGCCATCCGTGATGAGGGCGACAGAGGAGCCGAGGCCCATGCCCTGGATGGCAGAGGTCGGCGTCAGCATCTCGCGCATGCCAGGGCCGCCCTTCGGACCCTCGTAGCGGATCACGACGACATCGCCCGGATTGATCTTGCCACCGTCGATGGCAGCCTGCGCCTCTTCCTCGCTCTCGAAGACACGTGCCGGCCCTTCGTGCACGAGCATCTCAGGAGCAACAGCAGAGCGTTTGACGACAGAGCCTTCAGGGGCAAGGTTGCCATGAAGGACGGCGATGCCACCGGTCTTGGAGAACGGGTTGTCGAGCGGACGGATCACGTCGTGGTCGAGGACGCGGGCGCCCTCGAGGTTCTCTGCGACGGTCTTGCCGGTGACGGTAAGGCAGGACGTATCGATGAGACCTGCCTCTGCAAGCTCGGACATGACAGCGTAGATGCCGCCCGCCTCGTCGAGATCCTCGATGTAGGTCGGGCCTGCCGGTGCCAGGTGGCAGAGGTTCGGCGTACGTGCAGAGATCTCGTTTGCAATATCGAGCGAGAGGTCGACGCCGCACTCATGGGCGATGGCAGGAAGGTGGAGCATCGTGTTCGTCGAGCAGCCGAGCGCCATATCCACGGTAAGCGCATTCATGAGCGCTTCCTTTGTCATGATCTGCCTCGCGGTGATGCCCTTCTTGAGGAGCTCCATGACGGCCATGCCGGCGTGCTTGGCAAGCTGGAGGCGGCGGGAATAGACAGCAGGGATCGTGCCGTTGCCACGAAGGCCCATCCCGATGACCTCAGTGAGGCAGTTCATCGAGTTTGCCGTGTACATGCCAGAGCAGGAGCCGCAGGTCGGGCATGCCTTGCACTCGAACTCATGAAGCTTGTCCTCATCGATCTTTCCTGCCGTGTAGGCGCCCATGGCCTCGAACATGGAGGAGAGGCTCGTCTTGTGGCCATCGATATGGCCTGCGAGCATGGGGCCGCCGGAGACGAAGGTCGTAGGCAGATCGAGACGCGCTGCTGCCATGAGGAGGCCCGGGACATTCTTGTCGCAGTTCGGGACCATCACAAGGGCATCGAAGCCATGTGCGAGCGCCATGCACTCCGTGGAGTCGGCGATGAGGTCGCGGGTCACGAGCGAGTACTTCATGCCCGCATGTCCCATTGCGATGCCGTCGCAGACCGCGATGGCCGGAAACACCACCGGCATGCCGCCTGCTTCGGCGACACCCATCTTGACAGCCTCGACGATCTTGTCGATGTTCATGTGTCCCGGCACGATCTCGTTGTAGGACGAGACGATGCCTACAAGGGGCTTCCTGATCTCTTCTTCGGTCCAGCCGAGCGCGTTGTAGAGGGAACGGTGGGCCGCAGCTTCAGGCCCGAACTTCAATGCGTCGCTCTTCATAGGGATATCCTCTCTCAGGCGCAGGTGCGCCCTTCCTTAACATGTTTTGCGCTAGCCGACAATCTGGAAGCCTTCGTCGACGAGGCGCTCCTTGATCGCATCGATCTGGGCCTGGTCGCGGGTCTCCATGCCGACACGCAGGGTGCAGGCAGAGATCGGCAGGTCCGGATCGGACAGATCGTAGTCGACCGAGACCACATTTGCGCCGAGCGAGGCGATGATGCGGGAGACCTGCTCGAGCTGGCCCGGCTTGTCTGTAAGCTTGATTGCAAGCGTCGCCTTCCTGCCGCTCATGGCAAGGCCGCGGTTGATGACGCGGGACAGGATGTTCACGTCGATGTTGCCGCCAGAGATGACGCAGACCGTGCGCTTGCCCTGAAGCGGCAGCTTGCCGAACATGGCAGCAGCCACAGGGGCAGCTCCTGCGCCTTCGCTCACGAGCTTCTGGCGCTCCATGAGGTTCAGGATGGCTGCTGCAATCTCGTCGTCTGAGACCGTGACCATATCATCCACGTACTTCTGCGCCATCTTGAACGTGAGGTCGCCCGGGTTCTTGACGGCGATGCCGTCAGCGAACGTGACCGCCGTATCGGATGCTCCCCACTTGCCCGCATGGAAGGCATCGACCATGGCAGAGGCGCCCTTGGCCTGGACGCCGTAGACCTTGCACGACGGCTTCAGGTTCTTGACGGCACAGGCGACGCCGGAGATGAGGCCGCCGCCACCGACCGGCACGATCACGGCATCCACATCGTCGAGCGTGTCCATGATCTCGAGGCCGATCGTGCCCTGGCCAGCGATGACATCCTCGTCGTCGTAGGGATGGATGAACGTGGCGCCCGTCTCCTCCTGGAGACGTACTGCCTCGTCGTGGGCATCGTCGTAGGTGCCAGGGACGAGCCTCACCTCGGCACCGAGGCGGCGGGTGTTCTCGACCTTCATGATCGGCGCGCCGTCAGGCATGCAGACGATGCTCTTGACGCCCATGTGGGTGGCAGCCAGGGCCACGCCCTGGGCATGGTTTCCGGCAGAGCAGGCGATGATGCCCTTGTCGAGCGCCTCCTTCGGAAGCTGCGAGATCTTGTAGTAGGCACCCCTCAGCTTGAAGGAGCCGGTGACCTGGAGGTTCTCTGTCTTGAGATAGAGCTCGTCGAGTCCCGGCACAAGCTGCGGAGCAGCGATGAGGTCGGTCTTTCTGGCAACGCCCTTGAGGACATAGGCTGCGTGGTAGATCTTGTCGAGCGATAGCATGGGCATCTCCTTAGATGGCAAGGAAGTTCGTGATGTGCTGGCCTGCCGGAACCATCGGGCGGACCATCTCGTCGGGATCGAGGACGCAGTCGATGACCGCACCGGTGCCGCCATCGAGGGCTTTCTGGAGCGCGTCTTCGAGCTCCGTGACCGTGCTCACGCGCCAGCCGGGAAGGCGGTAGGCCTCGGCGAGCTTCACCCAGTCAGGTCCTCTGTCGAGCGTCGTCTCGGAGTAGTGCTGGTCATAGATCAGCGTCTGCCACTGATGGACCATGCCGAGGACGGTGTTGTCGAAGACGACCGAGATGATCGGCAGGTGGTAGTGCTCGACAGTTGCAAGCTCGATGCAGTTCATGCGGAACGAGCCATCGCCCGTGATATGCACGACGCGCTTGTCGGGGTTGCCAACCTGGGCACCGATGGCAGCGCCGAGGCCGAACCCCATGGCACCGAAGCCGCCCGATGTGATGAGCTGTCCGGGATAGGAGTAGTGCATATGCTGGATGGCCCACATCTGGTGCTGGCCCACGTCCGTGGCGACCATCGTGTCTTCGGGGCACAGGCGCGCAATCGTGTCGTCGATCTGCTTCGGCGTCAGGTGGTCTCCGCCCTCTTCGTACTGGGTCTCCGTCGGGAACGAGAATACGAACTCCTTCCAGACCTTGTGGCTCTGCTGCGGGACCATCTCGTTCAGGAGCTCGAGCACGCGCTTCGCATCGCCGAGCACATAGTGGTCGCAGCGCACGTTCTTGCCGATCTCCGTCGAGTCGATGTCGACCTGGACGATCTTGGCCTGGCTTGCAAAGGAGGAAGGCTGGAGTGCCACACGGTCGGAGAAGCGGCAGCCCACGGCAATCAGGAGGTCGCAGTTGTCGACGGCCATGTTCGAGGCCTGAGATCCATGCATGCCGATCATGCCGGTCGAGAGCGGATCGTTTCCGACAAAGCCGCCGCCACCCATCACGGTGATGGCGACAGGAGAATCGATCCTGTTCGCGAACTCGTTGAACTCCTTGTTCGCGCGTCCGCGCACGACGCCGCCACCACAGATAAGAAGCGGACGCTCCGCTTCCTCGACCATCTGCGCCAGGCGCTCGACCGCAGCCGTCTCAGGCTCGCGGGTCTCGATGCCGCCCATGAGACGCTTCGAGAGCTGGTTCGGGAACTCGAAGATGCGATGCTCCTCGACCGGCACATACTCGTAGTCGCACTTCGCCTGTGTGACATCCTTCGTGATATCGATGAGGACCGGACCCGGACGTCCCGTGCGGGCAATCAGGAAGGCCTGGCGCACGACATCTGCGAGCTCATGGACATCCTTCACGACACGGTTCCACTCCGTGATCGGCTTCGTTATGCCCGTGATATCGACTTCCTGGAAGGAGTCCTTGCCGAGAAGCTTGGACGAGACGTTGCAGGTGATAGCAACGATAGGAGAAGAGTCCATATAGGCCGTGGCGATGCCGGTCGTGAAGTTCGTGCAGCCGGGGCCCGACGTCGCGAAGCACACGCCGACCTTGCCGGTCGCACGGGCATAGCCGTCAGCGGCATGCACGGCACCCTGCTCGTGGCTCACGAGATAGTGGTGAATCTCGGGCGTCTGGTACAAGACGTCGTAGACGTCGAGAATCGTTCCTCCGGGATATCCGAAGACGGTATCGCATCCCTGCTCCTTGAGACACTCGATGAGTATCTGGGCACCTGTGAGCTCCATGCATCCTCCCCCTATGGCGGCAATCCTTGATTGAAGGATATGCCTCGAGCTGCCTTGTGGCAGCGGCCTGTCCTGCAGACGGTGGGTCCCTCGTGCGAGGGGCACTCCGTGTGCAGGACGCCCGGATACGGGATGCATCCGGGCGTCCAGCCGAAATCAGGTGCCGGAACTAGTTGTTGAGGAGCTTGTCCTCGTCGTTCCAGGCGTAGAGAGCACGGATCTCCTTGCCCGTCTTCTCCATCAGGGTCTCGGCCTGCTGGCGGCGCATGGCCTTGAAGTGGACCTGGTGGGACTCATCGGACATGTCGAGCAGGAACTCCTTGGCGAACTCGCCGTTCTGGATGCGCTTCAGGTTGTAGCGCATGCCCTCCTTGGCAGCCTCGGTGATCACGTGCGGGCCGGCGGTGTAGTCGCCGTACTCAGCGGTGTTGGAGATCGAGGAACGCATGCCAGAGAAGCCGCTCTCGTAGATCAGGTCGACGATGAGCTTCATCTCGTGGATGCACTCGAAGTAGGCATTGCGCGGATCGTAGCCAGCCTCGACGAGCGTGTTGAAGCCTGCCTCCATGAGGTCGGTCACGCCGCCGCAGAGGACGTTCTGCTCGCCGAAGAGGTCGGTCTCGGTCTCGGTCCTGAAGTCGGTCTCGAGCAGTGCTGCACGGGCTCCGCCGATGGCTGCGCCGTAGGCAAGGGCGATATCGAAGGCGTCGCCGGTGGCATCCTGGTGTGCGCAGACGAGGCAGGGCGTGCCCTTGCCCTCGAGGTAGGTGGAACGCACGGTGTGGCCCGGAGCCTTCGGGGCGACCATGATGACGTTGCAGTCAGGACGCACCTCGATGCAGCCGTAGTGGATGTTGAAGCCATGGGCGAAGGCGATCGTCTTGCCCGGCGCCAGGTTCGGCTCGATGTCCTTCTTGTACATGGATGCCTGATACTCATCGTTGATGAGGATCATGATGATGTCAGCCCACTTGGCTGCCTCGGCAGTGGTCAGGACCTCCAGGCCCTGCTTCTCTGCCTTGGCCTTGGACTTGGAGCCCTCATAGAGGCCGACCTTGACGTCGACGCCCGAATCCTTGAGGTTCAGTGCGTGCGCGTGGCCCTGGGAGCCGTAACCGATGATGGCGACCTTCTTGCCATCCAGCTTGCTCATGTCGCAGTCCTGCTCGTGGTACATCTTGAACGCCATGTCCAATCCCCTTTCAATCCTGGTTTGGGTCCGTTCAATATAGCTGCCTGCCTTCATCCGGGAGGCTGGCTGGGCTATCCGTTAACTACCTGTTAGCACGCGGCAACCGATGCATGTTCGTTCGTTTTCCACCGGCTTTCAGGTCTCGAGAGTTCCTATAGATTCGCGTTCTCCCGCATCACGGAGGAGCCCCGCTCGAGCGATATGACGCCTGTGCGGCACACCTCCAGGATCTCGAAATCACGCATGAGGTCGATGAAGTTGTCTATGCGCCGGGTGCCCCCGGCAATGCGGAACACGATGGAATCGCGGGTGTAGTCGACAATCTTGGCACGGAATGCCTCGCCGGCATCGAGCACCTGCTGGCGGGTCGCATTGTCGTTTGCGACCTTCAGAAGCAGAAGCTCGCAGCTGATGGAATCCTCCGGGTCGAACTCCTTGAAGGAGACGACATCGGGGAGCTTCGCGAGCTGGGCGACAAGCTGGCGCTTGGCCCTGTCCTCGCCCTCGAACTGCACGGTGATGCGGGAAAGATCTTCTGTCTCGGTCTCGGAGACCGTGAGGCAGGTGATGTTGAACTGGCGGCGGCGGAACATGCTCGTGACACGGTTGAGCACGCCGTACTCGTTGCGCACCATGATGGCAATGCTGTAGGTCTTCATGATGCTATCGCCCCATCCTCTGCTTCACGTCGTCCATGTTCACGATGAGCTCGTCCATCGAGGCACCGATCTGGAGCACCGGCGTCACGAACTCGTCGATCCCTATCGGGCACTCGATGAGGACGGGTCCTGCCTCGGAGAAGGAAGCCTCGAAGGCACGGGAGAAGTCCTCAAGGGTCTCCGTGCGCGTTGCCTTGGCACCCATGCCGCGGGCAATGGCGCAGAAGTCTGCTCCCTTGTGGGAAAGCGTCGTCTCGGAGTAGCGCTGGTGCCTGAAGAGCGACTGCATCTGTCGCACCATGCCCAAGGTCCCGTTGTTCAGGAGCACGACCGTGACCGGAATGTCATGGTCGGCGGCTGTGATGGTCTCCGCCATGTCCATCGCAAAGGAGCCATCGCCCGTGATGAGAACCGAGCGGCACCCGGTGCCGAGAGCGGCGCCGATTGCGGCGCCGAAGCCGAAGCCCATGGTCCCCAGGCCTCCTGAGGTGATGAGCTCCCGGGGATGCACGAACGTGAGGTACTGCGCGGCCCACATCTGGTGCTGCCCCACGTCGGTCACGACGGCAGACTCGTGCGGACGGATCCTGTCGATAGCAATCATGAGGTTCTTCGGGGTCATGCCGTCACGGTAGTCGTCGTAGCCCTTCTCCTCTGCCCTGAGCTCGCGCACCTTGCGCCCCCACGCCTCGTGCGTGTTGGGCTCGATGAGCGGCAGGAGCGCACGCAAGGTCTCCTCCACATCCCCCAGAAGCTCGACCTTGTCGTCCAGGGTCTTCGAGAGCTCCGAGGAGTCGATATCGATGCGCACGACCTTGCCGGAGGGACCGAACTTCGTGCGATCCCCCGTCGCGCGGTCGTTGAAGCGCACGCCGAGGGCGATCAGGCAGTCAGACGCATTGAGGGCCTTCGTGCTTGCAAAGTGGCCATGCATGCCCTGCATGCCGAGGAAATTGGGAGTCCTCGTCGGGATGCCGGAGACACCCATGAGCGAGCAGCCGATGGGAGCAGAGATCCTCTTGGCAAGCTCTACGACCTCATCCCCCGCTCCATCTGCGACGACGCCTCCGCCAAAGTAGATGAAGGGGCGCTCGGCGCTGTTGATGGCACGAGCTGCTGCCTCGAGGTCAGCCGCATCGGGCACCATCTGCTGCGGCCTGAGCTTCACCTCGTCGTGCTCCAGAGGCTCTACGAGCTGGCGCTGGACATCGGAAGGGATGTCCACAAGGACAGGACCCTTCCTCCCGGAGTTTGCGAGCGCGAAGGCCTCGTGCACGATGTGCTCGAGCCTGTCTGCCGAGCGCACGAAGTAGTTGTGCTTCGTTATGGGCAGCGTGACGCCGGTGATATCGAGCTCCTGGAAGGCGTCCGTGCCGATCATCTGGTTGCTCACGTTGCCGGTGATTGCGACAAGCGGGATGGAGTCGAGGTAGGCCGTGGCGATGCCGGTCACGAGATTCGTGGCACCCGGACCTGACGTGGCGATGACGACACCGCACCTGCCGGTCGCACGGGCATAGCCGTCTGCAGCATGGGCTGCATGCTGCTCGTGCGTCGTCTCGATGTGGCGGATGCGGTCGCGCCTGTCGTAGAGTGCATCATATATATCAAGCACAGTGCCGCCGGGATAGCCGAATACGGTATTCACGCCCTCCTCGATGAGCGTCTCGATGAGGAGCTCCGCTCCTGTCATCTTCTCCACGTTCTCGCCCTCCTTCCCGCTTGTCTTGCTGATATGAACTACTTGCCTTCGTTGGCGCGTGCCGTCTGGATCATGCGATTGATCGCATTGACATAGGCCTTTGCCGAGGACACGACGATATCGTTGTCGGCGCCACGGCCCGTGTAGATCTTGCCGGACTCGGACTGGATGCGGACCGTGACCTCGCCGATAGCGTCGATGCCGCGCGTGACGGCCTTGACGACGAACTCCTGGAGGTCGCCGTGCATCGAGACGACCATGTCGATTGCCTTGTAGGCGGCATCGACCGGGCCTGTGCCCGTGGCGCAGACGACGTGCTTCTCCCCTGCTTCGTCCATAATCGTGGCCGTGGCGGTAGGCACCAGCGGGTCGCCGCAGCTCACCTGCAGTGCATCGAGCGTGTAGACAGCCTTGATGTCGCGGTCGCGCTCCTGGACCATGGACTCGAGGTCCTCGTCGTAGACTTCCTTCTTCTGGTCTGCGATCTCGAGGAAGCGCTGGTAGATGTCATCGAACTCCTCAGGCGCAAATGTGTAGCCGAGCTCGGCGAGACGATGCTTCAGCGCTGCGTGCCCGCTCCTCGCAGAGAGGATGATTTCCGATCCTGCGGCACCCACATCCTCGGGGTTGATGATCTCGTAGGTATCGCGGGCCTTGAGCACGCCGTCCTGGTGGATGCCGGAGGAGTGCGCAAAGGCATTGGCGCCGACGATGGCCTTGTTTGCCTGGACATTCATGCCTGTGATGCGGGACACCAGATGACTTGCACGCGTGAGCTCCTGCGTCACGATGTCCGTGTGGCCATCGAGCTCGTCGCCGTGCATCTTGAGCGCCATGACAACCTCTTCGAGGGCGGTGTTGCCGGCACGCTCGCCGAGGCCATTGATCGTGCACTCGACCTGCGTGGCGCCGTTCTTGACGCCAGCGAGCGCCAGCGCTGTTGCCATGCCCAGGTCGTTGTGCGTGTGCACGGAGATCGTGACGTTCTCGATGCCGCGGACATTGTCGGAGAGGCTCTTGATGCGGGCACCGAAGTCATCCGGCATGTTGTAGCCCGTCGTATCCGGAATGTTCACGACCGTGGCGCCGGCATCGACTGCTGCCTGGATGACACGGATCAGGAAGTCCTGGTCGGCACGGCCAGCATCCTCTGCATAGAACTCGACGTCGTCCACATACTGCTTTGCATACTTGACGCAGTGGATGGCACGCTCGATGCACTCGTCCTCCGTGATGCGGAGCTTCTCTGCGAGGTGCTGCGGCGAGACGCCGAGGCCGGTGTGGATGCGGGGGCGCTTGGCGGTCTTCAGGGCCTCTGCGGCACGGTCGATATCCTTGTCGACAGCGCGCGTGAGGCCGCATACGACACAGTCATCGCCTGCGAGGCGGCCGATCTCCTGTACGGACTTGAAGTCGCCCGGACTCGAAATCGGGAAGCCGGCCTCGATGACATCGACATGCATGCGGATGAGCTCCTGGGCAATCACAAGCTTCTCTTCCGTGTTCATGGATGCGCCGGGGGACTGCTCGCCGTCGCGGAGGGTGGTGTCGAAGATTGCAATCTTGCGGGTCATAGGATGGCTCCTCTCGTGTGCGGATGCACATTGATACACAAAACGCCTGGCCCAGGAAACCTGGCAGGCGTCGCAGAGAGTTCTATGTAAGGGTGGTGTGTGCGAGCGCCGATGCCTAGCTTTCTAGGAAGACAGGATCTAACGCGCTGGCTGTATATGTCTATACGCCTAGCGCGCGCTCGCTAGTAGGAGTACCGCAATGGAGCTGATGGCTACGCTCTGCGCAGCTTCAGAACCAATGTATGTCTTAATCTGAGACACTCTGGATACTCCCTTGGACTTGGCACCTCCCGGTGCGTTGGTAGCAGGATGACACACTCGAAACAGCTTGGACAGGCTCTGAATCTGTTACGTAGCGAAACGGAAACAAAGCACCCAAGCAAGCTTTCAGCTACCTCTCTGACCGCTTCTTCTAAATATAGATGCAGCCGCCATCATGCCTGAAAGCTAGCCCTGCCCTGTGCGCTTCCTGAATCCGGGAGCGGTCGTGGAAGATGCAGGGCGCCACAGCGCCTTCACATTCGTCGAATGCCTTCGTTGTGGCCTTCCCCGCCTGCTTGCATACGGACCATATCTGTCTGGGTGGCATAGCGCAGGGACATCACTGCATGCAGGCACGCCTGATTTTCCAGAGCCTATCGATGGATACGCCAGCCGCTCTGGAGGCTGTCGCTCAGGCTGCTAGTTCATGCGCTTACGGCGGGCTTGCTTCAGCCAGTTGCGCTTGAAGGCACCCACGCCGCCAAAGAACTTGCTGTACGTCTCACCATCCTCGTGGACAGCATATTTAACGGCAGCAAGCTCAATGGTGCACAGGTAGTCAGCTACCTGCTCCAGCCGATAGACGCTCATGGCAGTCTTTCGACGCACGACGACATTGCGGGACAAAATGCCTCCCGCTGCTCCGTACAGAGCACGCTCCACGATGCTCTGTCCACCGTCGTAGCAGACCTTCATATCGTCGAAGGTCTGAAAGAAATCCAGGCTGTCCGACATGAAAGTTTCGATGTCGCGCTCCATGCGCCTCGAGAGGCCCTCTGGATTCGGGTACTCGCTGCGACGATAGAAAAAAGGTAGCGTAGCTAATCGGCAGGCGCTGGACCAGCACGTTGAAAGACCACAGTAGTTGTTTCCTTTGCGATGGCTCCAGGCCCTCATAGGTGCCATGACCATTCAGCAGCGGCTCTGAGCGGAAGGGAATGTTGGGAAGGCCTGCCCTAGAAAGCGCCTGCTCGTAGCGCATGACCTGCTCGCGAATATCATTCGCCTGGTCATGGAAGACAGGCGTCAGCAGGCAGTGCGAGATACTCCTCCCATATCCCCGCTTTCGTCCGCAAAGATGCTCTGCCCTCTTGCCATGAAACAGCCCCTGGAGACAGAAGAAGCCGGGGATAGGCCCCCGGCACTTGGAGGTAGCGGAAACCCACCACCAAAATACCTATGCCACAGAAGAGCGCTCCTGCATACCTCCATCGGTCTCGATTCTCATGGCTTGGATCTCACCATGAATTGGAACCATACCGAATTCACCATGCTGAACTCTCCTGCCGGTTTCTTCGATGTCCGAGCATAACGCATAATCAGGGATGCCCATGATACAGATGCAGCTTGGCTACGATATAAAGACTACCCTTGTTCAACGATGGAACCCCCACCCATGCATCCCTGCAAAGGCCATTGCTCATAGCGTGCTGAAACTGGCTTCCCGACCAATCGTATGCAGCCCTCTCATTGCAAAGAAATGGTCCATGGGGAGCCATCGGAGCCTTCGTGTACCTGCTCCAAGAGAACGACAAAGCATTGTCCCTGCACACCCGCACAGCTTGCCGTTCCAGACCGTGCTGGCTTCATTCCCCGCGCGGTGCGGAACGGCCGCGTCCTGAAGCTGTCTCGCACTCTTTCTGGCATCACAGCCCCTCCATCCATGCGCTCGAGGTCTGTTCTGCCTCCGTTCCATGCACCGGAGGCATACGCACACGTCAGCGGCCTGTGCGGTGCCGCCAGATTTCTGGCAGAACTACGACGCTATCGAACGCTTTGTGTGCTTTTGCGTCTGCCGAAAAAATCCTTTGGCCCTCCGTGCGAAAATGCTTTCCCGGGCGCAGTTTTGCTACCTGCGCCGGAGTCGCTTTTCTACATGTTGTCGACAGGTCTTCGACATTCTTTCAACAATATCTTGTATATTTCAGCGCTGCAGACCACCATGAGTTGTGGCATAGTACATCATGCAGCGCAAGAGGCTGTGGTAGCCACAGCTGATATGCACCAACGCAGACGCCTCTCGCATTGCACCCAGAAGACAGCTGCGCGAAAGGCCGGCGGGCAAGGCGCTGGCGACAACCATCAAGGAGAGCGGAAATGAAGATTATCAAGCGCAACGGATCTGAAGTTTCCTTCGATATCTCGAAGATCGAGAACGCGATCAGGGGCGCGAACCGCGAGGCAGCCGAAGACGAGCGTCTGACCGACCGCCAGATCGTCTACGCCGCCGAGAATGTGCGCGACCGCTGCGAGGCAGCAGGACACACGGTCTCGGTCGAGGAGATCCAGGACATGGTCGAGGATGAGATCATGGCACTGGACCGCTACGAGGTAGCCCGCAAGTACATCATCTACCGCTATGTCCAGTCTCTGAAGCGCCAGAAGAACACGACAGACGACAAGATCCTGTCCCTCATCGAGTGCAACAACGAGGAAGTCAAGCAGGAGAACTCGAACAAGAACCCGACCGTCGTCTCCGTCCAGCGCGACTACATGGCCGGCGAGGTCTCGAAGGACCTGGCCTGCCGCATGCTGCTTCCGCCCGATGTCGTGCGTGCCCACCAGGAAGGCATCATCCACTTCCATGACGCGGACTACTACGCGCAGCACATGCACAACTGCGACCTCGTGAACCTCGACGATATGCTCCAGAACGGTACCGTCATCTCCGGCACCCTCATCGAGAAGCCGCATTCGTTCTCGACGGCCTGCAACATCGCGACGCAGATCATCGCCCAGGTGGCCTCCTGCCAGTACGGCGGCCAGTCCATCTCCCTCTACCATCTCTCAAAGTTCGTCGATGTCTCGAGGAAGAAGATCCGCCGCCAGGTCGCAGCAGAGCTCGATGCGATCGATGCGCACCCTTCTGAGGATAAGATCCACGAGATGGTCGAGAAGCGTCTGCGCGACGAGATCGCCCGCGGCATCCAGACCATCCAGTACCAGGTCGTGACGCTGATGACGACAAACGGCCAGGCGCCGTTCATCACGGTGTTCATGTACCTCAACGAGGCACGCAACGAGCAGGAGAAGCACGACCTCGCCATGTGCATCGAGGAGATGCTGCGCCAGCGCTACCAGGGCGTGAAGAACGAGAAGGGCGTCTGGATCACGCCGGCCTTCCCGAAGCTCATCTATGTGCTCGAAGAGGACAACATCCATCCGGACGATCCCTACTTCTACCTCACGAAGCTTGCTGCCAAGTGCACGGCCAAGCGCATGGTGCCTGACTACATCTCCGAGAAGAAGATGCGCGAGTACAAGCTCTCCAAGGGCGAGACCGAGGGCCACGGCGACGTGTACACCTGCATGGGCTGCCGCTCCTTCCTGACGCCTGACCGCTCCGGCAACGGCTACGACAATGTCGCAAAGGCAAAGAACTACGAGCCGGGCAAGCCGAAGTACTACGGCCGCTTCAACCAGGGCGTCGTGACGATCAACCTGCCCGATGTCGCCCTTTCCTCCAATGGCAACATGGACGAGTTCTGGAAGATCTTCGACGAGCGCCTCGAGCTCTGCCACAAGGCCCTGCGCTGCCGCCACGATCGCCTGCTCGGCACGACGTCCGACGCAGCCCCGATCCTCTGGCAGTACGGAGCTCTTGCACGCCTCGACAAGGGCGAGAAGATCGACAAGCTCCTCTACGGCGGCTACTCCACGATCAGCCTCGGCTATGCCGGCCTCTATGAGTGCACGAAGTTCATGACCGGCCACAGCCACACCGACAAGGAGGCTACGCCCTTCGCGCTTTCCGTCATGCAGCACATGAACGACAAGTGCGCCGAGTGGAAAGCAGCCGAGAACATCGACTACTCCCTCTACGGTACGCCGCTCGAGTCCACGACCTACAAGTTCGCGAAGTGCCTCCAGCGCCGCTTCGGCATCATCCCGGGCATCACGGACAAGAACTACATCACGAACTCCTACCACGTCCATGTGACCGAGAAGATCGACGCCTTCACGAAGCTCAAGTTCGAGAGCGAGTTCCAGCGCCTCTCCCCCGGTGGCGCCATCTCCTACGTCGAGGTCCCGAACATGCAGGACAACCTCGAGGCAGTCGTGCGTGTCATGCAGTTCATCTATGAGAACATCATGTACGCAGAGCTCAACACGAAGTCCGACTACTGCCAGGTCTGCGGCTACGACGGCGAGATCAAGATCGTCGAGGACGACGGCAAGCTCGTCTGGGAGTGCCCGAACTGCGGCAACCGCGACCAGAACAAGCTCAATGTCGCCAGGCGCACCTGCGGCTACATCGGCACCCAGTTCTGGAACCAGGGCCGCACGCAGGAGATCAAGGACCGCGTCCTGCACCTGTAAGAGCCGTCTGCATACTGCAAGCGGGGATGGACCGGAAGGCCTGTCCCCGCTCTTCTTGTGCTCTGTTGCTTGTGCGCGTTCCTGTCGGCAGAGCCTGCTAAGGTTGAGACCATAAGAAAGTCCAGAGGAGATGCTGTCGGATGAACTACTCCGAGATCAAATACTGCGACATCGCGAACGGTGCCGGTGTCAGGACGACGCTTTTCGTCTCAGGATGCAGGAGGCACTGCCCGTTCTGCTTCAATGAGGTTGCCTGGAAGTTCACAGCCGGAAAGCCTTTCACGAAAGACGTCGAGGATGCCATCATCGAGAGCATGGAGCCCTTCTATGTGGATGGCCTCTCGGTCTTGGGCGGCGAGCCGATGGAGCCCGAGAACCAGCGCGGCCTTGTGGACTTCCTCGAGCGTGTGAAGAAGACCTATCCGGAAAAGCCGATCTGGCTCTACTCCGGCTTCACCTATGAGGAGCTTGCAGGCACAGAGCCCGTGCATGCTCCCTATACGGAGTCTCCCCGCACCGAGGTCACAGACCGAATTCTCCAGACCCTCTCCGTCCTGGTAGATGGCCCCTTTGTCCAGGACTTGAAGGACATCTCGCTCCGCTTCCGCGGCTCCTCGAACCAGCGCCTCCTCGATATGCCGAAGACGCTTGAGTCGGGCACGCCGACCATCTGGCACGACGACCCCATCTTCGAGACCCATACGATGTAGGGCACAGAGCAGCACGCACACCAAGAGGGCGCCCGCAGGCGCCCTCTTCTTCTATCTCGAAACAGTCCTGCCCTGGAGCTTGGGGTTCGCGCCATAGATCTCATGAAGGCCCCGGAGCGTGAGCGTCGCATCGGCCGCGACCTTGTGGCGCATTTGTGCGGCAAGCTCTTCTGCCTGGCTTCCCGTGACAGCGACCGGAGCCGCGCTTCCCAGCTCTTCGAAGACAAGATCGATGAGGCCGTCGACCTTCGCAAGCTCTCCCAGGACGAGGCCTGAGCGCATCGCATCTGCGGTCGTCGTGCCGATGGCATGTGCCGGTACCGAGAGCTCGATCTCAGGCAGGCGTGCAGCTGACTCGCGCAGGGCCTTTGCCCCAAGCGAAAGCCCCGGCGCTATGATGCCACCCAAGAAGGCGCCATCTTTTCCTACCGCCTCGATGTTCAGGGTCGTGCCGAAGTCCACGGCGACAGATGGCGCTCCGTAGCGCGTGCGCACAGCGACGGCATCTGCCAGGCGATCGGGACCAATCTCTGCCGGATCCTTGTAGGCAAGGCGCATGCCGCTTCTGATGCCCGGCCCCACGACGAGGGGACGCAGACCCGAAGAAGCGCCCAGACCTTCGCGCCAGGCTTCTGCAAGGCAGGGAACGACACAGGAAAGAACCGTGCCGAAGCTGTGAGGCACCTCGATGCCTGCATCCTCTGCCATGAGCTTCAAGGCTTCCCGCACGCTGAGCCTGACTTCATCTGCCGTGAGATGGGCTGCCGTCGTGAGCGTGAAGGACGAGAGCGGCTCCGCATCTGCTGTGACACCCGCTGCAAACAGGCCGAAGGAGGTCTCTGTATTGCCGACGTCGACTGTCAGGACAGCGAGGGGATTTTGTACCTGCATGGGACCTCTCCTTATTGAGACCATTTTCAGAATGCACCCGGATATCCGGGCTCCTGCCTGTATACTGTAGCCGTTCTGTCAGCGTAACCCGACTCTCCGCTGAGGGAGAGCGGATATACCTCAAGGAGCATCAATTGAAGAACGCTACGCATTCTGCCTCATGGCAGGGGCAGCTCACCCTCAGGGGTGCCCTCATCGGCTGCATCGGCTGTGTCATCATCACAGCCTCGTCCGTCTACACGGCGCTGAAGCTCGGAGCCCTTCCCTGGCCCATCGTCTTCGCGGCCGTCATCTCCCTCTTCTTCCTGAAGCTTCTGGGCCATACGACCTTGAATGAAGCGAATGTCACGCACACGATCATGAGCGCTGGCGCTATGGTCGCAGGCGGCCTTGCCTTCACGATCCCCGGTGCCTGGATGCTGGGGCTGGGAGACCAGATCGGCTGGACCGAGATCTTCCTCGTCGCCCTTGCCGGCACTATCCTGGGCCTCATCTCCACTGCGCTCATCCATCGCCACTTCATCGTCGATGCCGCGCTCGAATTCCCGACCGGCACCGCTGCCGCAGAGACGCTGCGCGCGACCGAGGCGGGGGGTGCCACGGGACGCGAGCTCTTCTGCTCGATGGGTGTGGCCGGCCTCTGGAGCGTCCTGCGCGACGGCGTGGGCGCCCTGCCCACGATGCTCGCTGCACTTCCCATTCCCGGCATCACCTTCGGCATATACAACTCGCCGATGATGCTCTCCGTCGGCTTCCTCGTCGGCTGGGTGCCGGTCCTCTTCTGGTTTGCAGGAGCTCTCTTCTCGAACTTCGGCCTCATCGTCGGCGGCTCTGCAGCAGGACTCTGGGACATCGCCACAGCTCAGGGCATCGTCTCCTCCCTCGGCATGGGCCTCATGATGGGCTCTGGCATAGCGACCGTCGTGAAGGACATCCTGCCCGAAGCGAAGACGATCGTCTCAGGACTGAAGAATGAAGCCACCGAGGAGAAGGACTCCCCCTACTCGCTTGCCACCGGATCTCTGCGCCTCGATGCCGGCATCTTCGGCATCGCTGCAGCAGCTGTGGCACTCCTCGTCTGCTTCGCCCTCGGCCTGGGCCCTCTTCCTGCCATCGTCGTCGTGCTCTTTGCCTTCGTCGCAACGATCATGAGCGCACAGTCATGCGGCCAGACCGGCATCGACCCGATGGAGATCTTCGGCCTCATGGCCCTTCTCGCCGTCGCTGCCCTCTCCGGCGTGGCCCAGGTGAAGCTCTTCTTCGTGGCCGGCATCGTCGCTGTCGCCTGCGGCCTTGCAGGAGACGTCATGAACGACTTCAAGGCTGGCGCCATCCTCGGCACCGATCCGAGGGCCCAATGGCTGGGGCAGGCTCTGGGCGGCATCATCGGTGCCATCGTCGCTGCAGCCGTGATGGTCGCGCTCGTCTCTGCCTATGGGCCTGATGCCTTCGGCCCTGGCAAGGAGTTCGTCTCTGCCCAGGCATCGGTCGTTGCGACCATGGTGTCAGGAATCCCGAGCCTGCCTGCCTTCTGGATGGGGCTCATTTCCGGTATCGCGCTCTACTGGGCAGGCCTTCCTGCCATGCTCATAGGGCTTGGCGTGTATCTTCCCTTCTACATGAGCTTCACAGCCTTCCTCGGCGCTCTCGCAAAGCAGGTCTACGACCGTATCCAGCGTGCCCGCAGGAAGGGCATGCCTGAAGCAGAAGCCGAGGAGGCCCAGAAGGAGGCAGACGAGGCAGGACTTGTCGTTGCCTCGGGCGTCCTTGGTGGCGAGTCCATCGTTGGTGTCATCATCGCCTTCATCGCCGTTGCCGCAGGCCTTGCCGGCTAGGGCAATCGGCACACGCACCATGCAGGAAGCCCCGAAGCGCATATGCTCCGGGGCTTCCTTCTGTATAGCTTGCTTCCAATGGCCTAAGCCTTCCTGCTGAACGGGTCTTCCCCTTTCGCGAAGAGCTCGATCATCCAGTTTGTCATGCTCGAGGTGTCCTCATGTGTCTTCGGAAGATCTTTCCTCTCGACCCACTCGGCGAGGCTGAGCTCCCCTTCGTCGACCGTGAGGTCGTCCGAGCCGTCGAGCCTGGCGAAGAAGCCGACAAGCAGGGTATCCGAGAAGGACCAGGGCTGGTCCGTGACATAGGTGAGGTCCTTGACGGAAAGGCCGACCTCCTCTGCAATCTCGCGCCGGCAGCACTCCTCGAGCGTCTCTCCAACCTCGGTATAGCCGGCGACAAGCGCATAGTGCGTGATGCGTCTTCCGGCATACTTCGTGAGGAGGAGCCTCTCGCCGTCCACGATTGCGACGATCACGCCGATGTTGATGCGGGGATAGACGATGTTTCCGCAGGACGCGCAGACAAGCTCGCGGGAGCGCGGTGCATGGACAAGAGGGGCGGCGCACGCACCGCAGTAGCGGTTGTGCTGCCGCCAGTCCCAGAGCTGGTAGCCCGTGATGGCAGCGAATGCCAGCCAGCGTGGCTCATAGAACCGGCAGCCTGAGACGGAGAGGTAGCGGAAGGATCCCTTGACCTCGACGAGCACATCGGTCGCAAGGAAGAACCGCTTGTCGTCGATCGAGAAGAGATAGACGCAGGAAGGCTTCCGTGCGTAGTCCGCAAGCTTCGGCAGCACGAGCTCTCCATCACGTTCCTGCGCAAGCATGCCCTTGCCGTGCACCCGCATGCTGTCTGCCCCTGTCCAGGACGCATTGGCAGCATAGTGGAGGACATAGTCTCCTGGTTCGGGATCGAGCGCCTTGAAGGCATTGTCGAAGACGTGCGGAGCGATTTCCTGAATCATGGATGCTTCTTTTCTGTGCCTCAGGCAAGCGCCGGCACGAGCGATATCAGGGGATAGAGGACAAGCGGCAGGAAGGCTGCCGGCAGGAGATTGGCTGTCTTGATATGGCAGATGTCCATCATATCGAAGGCAATGGCAAGAAGGAGGAGCGATCCTGTGACAAGCATCTGGGAGATGGTCGCATCCGAGAGATACGGCGCCACCGCTCCTGCAAGGATCGTGAGCACAGCCTCATAGGCAAAGACGCAGAGGCCTGAGGCCACGGTGCCCGAGCCGAGCGTCGCCGCCATGAGCATGCAGACGACGCAGTCAATCAAGGACTCCGCGAAGAGCGTCGATGCATCGCCTTCAAGGCCCGCCTCGAGCGATCCCACAATTGCCATCGACCCCACGCAGATGAAGAGCGTCGAGGAGACGAAGCCCCGGGCAAAGCCGGGGCTTGCTGCCTTCTGCTCGGCAGGTGCCGCCGGGCCGAGCTTTTGCTCCACCCAGGAGCCGAAGCGCGAGATCAGAGCGTCGAGGTCGAGCGCATGGCCAAGAGCGCCCCCCAAGGCAACCGAGAGCGTGATCGTCACGACCGACGCGTCTCTCATCATCCCTTCCACGGCGACCAGAATCACGCAGAGCCCCATGCCCTTCATCAGGAAGGTGCCGAGGTCCTCGGAGATCCGGCTCCGGAATGTGAGGCCGACAAATGCCCCGCCTGATGCCGCAAGGCCATTCACGAGCGCACCGAAGAGATTCACTGGTTCGCGCCATTCCCTCTGAGCTTGCCGGGAATGAGGCCGAGGCGCACGCAGGCATTCCAGATGCCATCGTGGTCCACATCGTCTGTCACGTAGTCGGCAAACTCCTTCACCTCGGGGTTGCCATTGCCCATAGCGATGGAGGTGCCGACGACGCCGAACATCTCGAGGTCGTTGCCGCCGTCTCCGAAGCAGATGGCATGCTCGGGAGGTATTTCGTAGTGTCTGAGCATGCGGGCCACCGCCCTGGCCTTGCCGCCGCCGAGCGGGAATGCATCGACGAAGTTCGGGCTCCAGCGCGTGAGCTTCAGATGCTTCGTGTTCTTGGTCACGATGTCGGTCTTGCCGGGTCCCAGGAAGATGTTGAGCTGGATGATATCGTGGTCGAGCGCCTGGTCGATATCCTCTGTCGGCATATCGATATTGGCTGCCTCGAAGGCACGCTCGAGGAGCTCATCGCGTCCGCTCACATAGCACTTCGTCGCCTCCATGAAGGCGCAGTTGTAGAGGCCCTGGTGCACCTGGTCGACGACGACCCTGATATCGTCGGGGTCGATCGGCTGCTGGAAGATCACGCCGTAGCGGTTCAGGACGAACTGGCCATTGAAGAGGATGAAGGCCTCCATGTCCTCGATATCGATCATATCGACCTGATAGGGAGGGCGTCCTGTCGCAAGGAAGCACTTGACATCTGCCCGCTTGAGCTCGTGCAGCGCCTGCTTCGTCGATTCCGGTATCTGGTGCGTCGCAAACGACAGGAGCGTTCCGTCTGCATCGAAGAATGCTGCCTCTACCGGCTCTGTCCTCGTCCAGCTTGGCATGGTCTCCCCTTGTCTCTCGTGGTCTCCCAGAAATCCTACGACTGCCTTGTGAGCACAGCGCCGTGACCACCGAGAATCTGCCAAACCCCCGGACCAAGAAGGCGGATCAGATACTTGCGCTCGGCACGGGCAAGATCGGGGACCGCATCCACACGGGTGAGCAGGAACGGTGCCAGGCGGTTGAACTCGGACTGGGGACGCGTCTCTCCGTGGATGTTGATGAGGATGTCGCCCGAGACGCAGAGATGCTGCGTCCGGTCGATGAGGACGGTCTCGCCCTTCACATGCCCGCCCTTCCCCTCATAGACCTCGAAGGAGAAGGGGGCGAAGTCGAGCGTCACAGGGTCTCCGTCTGCATCGACGCAGCGGGCAATAGGCTCATCTGCCCCTTCGGGACGCTTGCCGAGGCTCTCGAAGAGCTCCGCCGCGGGCGGCTCATAGCGGCTGAAGAGGTTTGCAAGCCTCGAATAGGCAAGGCCGCGCGGGTCGCGCTCGCGCCAGTCGGGACGTCCCTCGCGCTGCCGTGCATAGTTCTCGATCACATGCTCCGAGGCAAGGGCATGGGCAAAAAGATTGATGGCACCCGAATGGTCCGCATCTCCGTGGCTCAGAAGGACGGTGCCCTCGCCCGGCTTCCAGCCCGGGCAGAGCGCCTCGATCTCGCGCGCCAGCTCGTCTCTGTAGACCGCAAAGCCAGTATCGACGAAGAGCAGGCCTTCGTCGCCGAAGAGGATCCAGGTATCAGAGCCGCAGGGCGGCTCAATCAGGGCGCACTGGGCTCCGCCTGGCGCCGTAAAGCGCGTCGTGCGCACCGCCTCGGCGTACCCGTCTCCCCGGTAGCGCTCGATCCTTTCTGCGAACTGGCGCATGTAGTCGAACGGCTTGAACGGGTCTGCACTCGTCGTCTCGAGGACCTGGATGAGCCTGTTTGCGTTCACCATGACCCGCTTTGCCTGCGCCTCCGTGAAGCCGCAGATCTTCGAGATGTCCTTCGCGAATGGCTCGTAGAAGAGCGTGTTGTCGATCAGGTAGCCTTCGCGCCCGAACGGCAGCTGCCGGCAGGGGCAGATCCTCTGTACCTCGTCGAGGAAGACCTGGAGACGTGCCGGATCCTCCACATAGAGGCCGGCGCGCACGATCTCTGCACCCGGCAGCTCAGGCTCAGATACAAGGGCATCCAAGGCGGCACCCACGTGGTAGTCCTTCGCACGGGCATTGAGATAGGTGAGCGAGAAGCCGTAGCGCTCGCAGAGCTCGAGGAAGGGTGTCAACGCCCCCTCTGCATCGGGCAGCTCGAACTCGAGGAGGACGACCCTACCCCAGAGCCGCTGGCCGGCAAGCACCCTGCGCTCCCTGAGCTCGGCTTCTGCTGCATCGAGGGCCTCTTCCTCCCCCTCCGCCTCGATGAAGAGGGTATGGACATCGATGACCTTGTTGTAGCTCACACGCTTGATATCGAGGCCATGGGCCGCGAAGAGCCGCTCCTGCGCCAGGAAGGACCCAGGCCTGTCGTTGAGCGCGAGCACGAATGAACGATGCATGCTGAGATCCTCCCGGTCAGCCGAAATACGTGTGGCCGGCGCCGAGCACGCCTGCCTCCTGGGCCGTGAGCCCGTCGCTCTTCTTGAGGCAGCGCCTGTTCACCCAGGACTCCTTCCATCCATAGGAGAGCTGGGACGCTGGAGGCACATCGATCGTCGTATAGCCGTAGGCATTGATCACATGGGTGCCGGATGCAAGCACACGCTCCCTCTTGAAGTCCGGGATATAATTCGCATGCACGTGCCCATGAATGTGGTAGCGGGGATGCCAGCGCTCGACGAACTCATCGAAGCACTCGAATCCCTGATGCGGCAGGTCCTCGAGGTCGCCGACGCCGCGCTCCGGCGCATGCGTGAGCAGGATATCGAGCCCTCCCAGAAGCCTGATCTGGGGGTCAATGCGCCGGATCTGCCGTGCCATCTCGCGCTCCGTATACATATACTTGCCGTCCCGGTATTTCCGGGAGCCGGCAAGACCTGCAATGCGGATGCCCTGGTAGACATAGACGGAGCCGTCGAGGCAGATGCAGCCTCCCGGTGCCGACTTCCTGAACTTGTCATCGTGGTTGCCATGCACATAGAGAAGCGGCCTGTTCAGCATCGTGACAAGGAACTCGAGGTAGTCGGGATCGAGGTCTCCTGCAGCAAGGATGAGGTCTATGCCCTCGAAGCGGCGCCTGTTGAAGGAGCCCCAGAGCAGCTTCTCTTCGACGTCGGCAATAGCAAGGATGCGCATCCCTCACGCACCTTTCTGGGTGTTCTGAGGCACTTCGGGAAGCGAGCTTTCGGCCGGCTTCCAATCCCCAGGAAGGCCGCCCCGCACATTCTGGCAGAGCCAGTCGCAGGAGACGATGTCGGACGGTGCAAGCTTCGTGCCGTCGATCGTCCTGCCATCCTGGAGCGCGATCTCGCCTGCAAAGGGCTCGAGGGTCCGGGCCTTGATATCGTGCTCGAGGAGCCCGACAAGGCGCTTCGAGGACTCAGGAAGTCCCGGCGCGAGCACGATATCGATCACGCCGGAAGAAAGGCCATACCAGTAGCTCACAGCCTGGGCATCTCCTGTCGGCTTCGGCAGCTCGAGCCTGCCGTCTCCATCCTGGAGTGCCGGCGGAAGCGCCCCCTGCAGCATGCTCCTCATGATGAGCTCGTAGTAGCGGCCCCAGTGCCAGACCGGCACGGCGAGGTTGTGGACGTGGCCCTCCTCGAGCGTGAAGAGGCCGAAGGCAGAGGGCTCGCCGACAGGGGCTGTCACATCGTTTCCGGAGATGAGCGGAGCCCCCTGCCATTTCTCGAGGTCTGCCTGGAAGAACTCTGTCTGCTCGCCGCGCTTCGACCAGGAAAGCAGGACCTCTGCTGCAGGGTCGACAAGGGCTGCTCCGAGCGCGAAGGCATCGATCTCCGATACTGTGCCGAAGATCGGGACATGGGCATGGTAGAGGAGCCTGTGATCCTCGGAGAGGCTTGCCGCAAGCGCACCGAGCACGAACTTCGCCTCATACATGCGCCCATAGTAGGAGCGCACCGACTGGTGCGGCAGCGTGATCGAGCAGTTCAGGAAGCGGACCTCGGGGTGCATGACCGCTTCCTTCACGGTTGCCTGCATGAGGGTAGGAGACGTCGTGAAGACGATGCTCGCTCCCTGGGCAACGGCGTCCTGGATGGCTCCGGCGACTGCCGTATCGTCCGAGCAGCCCTCATAGGCAAGCGTCTCGACGACGCCGGAGAGGCGCTCTGCCATCTCCTTCCTGCCTTCCTCATGCGCACGCACCCAGGCAGACTCCGCTGCTGTCTCCTCGTGGATGAAGGCAGCGATGACGGGCTTCTGGCTGCCTTGCGGCAGGCGCCCGAGGACATGGGAGATGAGGCTCCGGGGAGCCACCTTCGGCCCGTCCACGAGCACGACCGGACCTTCCTCGCCGTCGAGCGTGGAGCCCTGGAAGACAAGCTCCTTCCAGATCCTCTGGATGCGCTCGAGCACGATCTGGGACGGCGTCTCGAGGAGATTGTCCTGGCCGAAGAAGGAGAGATAGATGAGGAGGGCATCCGACGCCGTGACATCGAGGTGCCAGCCGCCAGCACGCAGGAACATCTCCTCGAAGAAGTAGTAGGTGCTCCTCAGATAGTGCACACGCTCATCGGGCCAGGGATGCTCGAGGTCCTCGCCGAAACAGGCCGCAAGCTTCGCATATGAGCCTTCGCGGGTGAAGTCGATCTCGAAGAGCGGACATACCTTGAAGAAGGCAAGGAACTCGTTGTAGGTGCCATCGGCCTCGCTCGGGACCAGGCGTGTGACCTCAGCCTCGATCGTCTTGGCACCGAGGTACTTCATGACAGAAGTGCGCTTGTTGCCTTCGAGCACATAGAAGCGGTGCAGGAACTCATAGACCTTGATCGGATCGCGGAAGCCTTCTGTGACCTGTATGTCATAGAGGTGCGACCACTTCATCGCGAACTCGGAGTTCTGGGGCAGGATCGGAAGGAACGTGCGCGAGAACGCGACCTGGCGGCCTTCCGTACGGGTGCCCACGACCTGCGAGAGCGGAATCTCGAACGTGCCGAGCGGCTTCTCGCCGGCAAACGACTCCTCGCCCGTGATCGAATCGAGCGCTGTCAGATAGGGATGGCGGCCCTGCGCCTGCGCCCTCCTGCAGTCGCGCTCGCCCTGCTTCATCGCCTTGCGGTAGTTCTCGTCCACGCTATCACCTCACGCACGTTCTCATAGCCCTTACACTATAAGGTTTTAAGGCCCCGCTATTTCTTCTGTCCGGAACGTTACAGAGTCTCATGCAAACCCTGCCTATTTGCTACCCTTTGAGTGACAGCCACGTACGGAAGGATCTACATGCCAGATGAATTCACCGCTTCTGCAGAAGAGCACGCAAAGCTCGATGCCCTCAAGCAATATCTTCAGGAGCTCGGATCGGTCGCCGTCGCCTTCTCCGGAGGCGTCGACTCGACGTTCCTTCTGAAGGTCGCCCATGACACGCTCGGCGACAACGCAATCGCCATCACCGCCCGCTCCGAATCCTTCCCGATAAGGGAATTCCACGAGGCAGAGGACTTCTGCCAGAAGGAAGGCATCCGCCATATCTCTGTCGCCTCGGAGGAGCTCGATATCCCCGGCTTCAGCCACAACCCGACGAACCGCTGCTATCTCTGCAAGAAGGAGTTCTTCTCGGAGATCCTTCAGAAGAAGGACGAGGAAGGCTTCTCCTATCTCCTCGAAGGCTCGAACATGGACGATGAGGGAGACTACCGCCCCGGCCTCAAGGCCGTGGCCGAGCTCGGCGTGAAGTCGCCTCTCCGCCATTCCAATCTCTGGAAGCAGGAAATCCGAGACCTCAGCCACGAGATGGGCCTTCCGACCTGGCAGAAGCAGTCCTTTGCCTGCCTCTCCTCCCGCTTCGTCTACGGCGAGGAGATCACGCGCCAGAAGCTTGCCATGGTGGACAAATCCGAGCAGTTCCTGCTCGACCTCGGCTTCCACCAGCTCCGCGTGAGGATCCATCAGGAGGGAAAGACCGGCGCCATCGCCCGCATCGAGGTTGCACCCGATGAGCTCCAGAAGCTCCTTGACTTGAGGCTCGAGGTGGCAGATGAGCTCAAGAAGATCGGCTTCTCCTATGTGACGATGGACCTTCTGGGATACCGCACAGGATCCATGAACGAGACGCTCGCTGCAGAAGAGAAGGCGTAAGAGATGGAACGTGCAGAGCTCAAGGCCCTTCTGGCCGAGGTCCAGGAAGGCACCGTCTCGATAGACGATGCAACCGCCAGGATCGGGGAGGCACCGCTTGTCGACCTCGGCTATGCCGTGCCCGACCTTTCCCGCGGCATCCGCCAGGGAGCGGCCGAGGTCATCTACGGCGCCGGAAAGACTGCCCCACAGATTGCAGGCATCGCGGACGCCCTCATGGATGCCGGCGAGAAGCGCATCCTGATCACCCGGCTCGACGAGGATAAGGCCGAAGCTGCGAAGAAGCTCCTGCACGACAGCAGCGCATTCCGCTATGAGCCCACCCCACGTCTCGGCATCATCGGCAACCCGCCTGCGCCTGACGGCCAAGGCACCGTCCTTGTCCTTGCTGCCGGCACGAGCGACCTCTACTGTGCAGAGGAGGCAGCCGTGACAGCCGAGATGCTCGGAAGCGAGGTCAGGCGCGTCTACGATGTCGGCGTTGCCGGAATACACCGTCTCCTTGCCCACACCGACGATATCCAGCATGCAGCGGCAATCATCTGCGTTGCCGGCATGGAAGGGGCGCTTGCCTCCGTCGTGGGCGGCCTTGCCGCCTGCCCCGTCATCGCCGTTCCCACAAGCGTCGGCTACGGCGCCTCCTTCGGCGGCATGGCAGCGCTTCTCTCCATGCTCAACTCCTGCGCAAGCGGCGTCTCGGTCGTGAATATCGACAACGGATTCGGGGCAGGCTATCAGGCGAACCTCATCAATCATGTAGGGAAGTAGGCTGAGCTATGAGCAACATGCTGTATCTGTCCTGCGAGACAGGAATCTCCGCAGACATGGTCGTAGGCGCCCTCCTCGATCTGGGCGCGAACCAGGAAAAGCTCGAGCAGGCACTCTCGAGCCTGCCGCTCGATGGCTATAAGGTGAAGATCTCGAAGAAGCAGGTCTCAGGCATCGTGGCCACCGACTTCGATGTCGAGCTCGACGAGGAGAACCACGACCACGACATGGCATGGCTCTATGGCGACCTCGACGGCGAAGACGGGCACGAGCATCACCATCACCACGATCATGAGCACGAACACGAGCATGGTCACGACCACCATCACGACCACGAACATGAACACGAACATGAGCATCACCACATGCACCGTGGCCTCGCCGAGATCGAGTCCATCATCGATGCGGGCGAGCTCACGCCGCGTGCAAACGAACTTGCAAAGAAGATCTTCCACATCGTCGCCGAGGCAGAATCTCATGCCCACGGCGTGCCCATCGAGGAGGTCCATTTCCACGAGGTCGGTGCTGTCGACTCCATCGTCGACACCGTGGCAGCAGCCGTCTGTGTCGACGACCTTGATATCGAGCGGACGTATGTGGGGCCGCTTGCCGAGGGCACAGGACGCATCCGCACGCAGCACGGTGTCCTCTCGATTCCGGTGCCTGCTGTCGCAAATATCTGCGAGAGCCACAGGCTCGCACTTGCCACGACAGGACGCAAAGGCGAGCTCGTGACGCCGACCGGTGCTGCCATCGCAGCAGCCTTGAAGACCGAAGAGGCGCTCCCCTCCTCCTGGAAGATCCTTGCTTCCGGCATAGGATCTGGCAAGCGCGACTACCACCCCGTGAGCACCGTACGTGCCTACCTCATCGAGTCTCAAGATGCCCCGAAGCAGAAGGCCGCGGCAGAGAATGCCTGCGGTGGTGCTGGCACGGTCTGGAAGCTCGAGTGCGAGGTCGACGATGCGACAGGAGAGGCCCTTGGCTACGCGATGGAGCATCTCTTCGATGCCGGCGCCCTCGATGCGCACTTCCTGCCCGTGTTCATGAAGAAGGAAAGGCCCGGCTGGCAGATCCAGGTCCTCTGCACCGAGGAGAAGCGGGAAGCCCTCGAGCGCATCCTCTTCGAGGACACGACGACCATAGGCATCCGCCGCTATCCCTATCAGAGGACGACCCTCCCCCGCCGCATCGAGACCATCCAGGCCGAGATCGGCCCGGTCAGCATCAAAATCGTGACGATGCCGGACGGCACCGAGCGCACCTATCCCGAATACGATTCTGTCGCCGCGCTGGCAAAGGCGCAGGGACTCCCATTCCAGATGGCATGGAGGCTTGTGCTCAAGAGCCTCGACGCCTAGAGGCCATCTTCTCAGAAGCGCTCACACGAGCCGGGAGAGCATCTTCGCTCTTCCGGCTCTCTTCTTTCTGCAGGAGGCTTCAGGCTGCCAAATGCTGCGCAGCATCCTGAAGCCTCCTTGAACAATGACGGAAGAAAGGATGGGGCGAGGCCACACCATTCCCGGCCAGCCGCATCCGTCACATCCTGCTCGGAAGGGGGAGATCATGAGGAGAAGCGCAGAGCCAAAGCATCTGAAAGAGACCGAGAAGCCGAAGGCACTGAAGAGCATCCTGGCAGCAGCAACCGCTGCTGCATCTGCAGGCGCACTGATCATGACGGCGACGCCGGCTCTCGCAGAGGAGTCCGCATCTGAAACCGCGCCTGCGAAGGATACAGCTCAGACCGAGACGGCTGCCACCACGACCGAGTCTGCCAAGCAGACACTCGAAGAGGCAACGGCAGCACGCGACAAGGCAGCAGCAGATGCCGTCACCGCGAAGCAGGACCTCGCGGATGCCCAGGCCCAGAAAGACCAGGACGCCTACGACGCTGCTGCCGAAAACGAGCAGAAGACCGCCGATGACCTCAGGAGGGCACAGGCTGACCACGATGCCCAGAAGGCAATCGACGATGCCGTAAAGCAGATCGACAACGCGCAACAGCCTGGGGGCACCATGAGCGACGCCTACGCGCCGAAGCACATGGCCTCTGCAAAGACAGCAAGCACGAGCAGCCCAGCCTGCTGCCGCAGCAAGCGCAGAGGCCCTGCCGAACACCTCCGACACGAACGATATGGCAGGCGCCGGTGCAGCAGCCGCTCTCGGTATCGCCGCCATCTTCGACTTCCTGCGTCGCCGTCCTCACGCCGAGTAGCCCTTGGGCTTCTCAAGCCTGACGCGGTAGGTATCTGAACATGAAGCTGCCGGGTCCGCTTTATGCGGTACCCGGCAGCTTCATGGCGGAGGGTCTGTTCTGTCTCTCTTGTGGGGCCAGAGCTCCTACCGCTCCGGCTTTCCCCCTGCCGCAAGCTCGGCTTCGACAGCCCGTGCCTCGGGCGACGGCATGAGCTCGGTGATGAGCATCGAGACGAAGATGAAGGCAAAGCCCACAAAGAGCGTGAGCGTCAGCGCCTCATAGCCGAAGAGCACCGAGAAGAGGACACCGAAGACACTCTCGAAGGAAAGGAAGAGCGCCGCCTCTGCAGCAGGCACATGCTTCTGGCCGATATTCTGGGCGACCGTAGCAAGGCAGCTCGAAGCGATCACGAGATAGGCCATCTGGAGCCAGAAGTCCTGCGTGAAGGCAGAGGCAGGAGGCAGGGGCTCCGTCAGAAGGCCGCCGATAGCGCAGACGATTGCATAGGCGCAGAACTGGACGACCGTGAGCGTGATGGGATCCTCATCCTTTGCCAGGCAGGCATAGGAGGCAATCTCTGCAGCAAAGAAGCCGGCAGAGACAAGCGTCAGGATATCGCCCCAGGAAAGCGAGAGCGAAAGATCGTCTCCCAGCGAGAGGAAGCCAAGACCCGTCACGCAGAGCACTGCCGCGACCACGTTGTGGATGGCAGGCCTCTTCTTTGCGAAGGCCCAGTAGAAGAACGGCGTCATCACGCAATAGATGGCCGTAATGAAGGCATTGCGTCCCGGCGTCGTGCCCAGAAGGCCGATGTTCTGCACGAGATAGCCGAGGCCATTGAGAAGGCCGGTCACGCCCCCCACGAAAAGATGGCTCCTGTCGAAGTTCTGGGCAATCCTCTTCCTACAGATGAAGCCCAGGACAAGAGCGGCAAGGGAGAAACGGATGGCAAGGAGCCAGGAGGGCGTTACCGCATTGATGGCATCCTTCAGGACGACAAACGAGCCTCCCCAGAAGAGTGCAGCGGAAAGAATCAGGAGCTTGTAGACCACGGGAGGAAGCTCGCGGCGGGAAGTAGTCGGCATTTCATCACAACCAGACAGCATATGGCTTGTTCATTCCGTTGTAGTATACGGTAGATGCCGCACCTTCGGCTCCATGCCAGAGCGAAGGTGATGATGAGGAAACGTCCTGGGAAGGATGAGGATCTCCGTGAACTTTCTTTCGTACCTGACCGACCAGGAGCTTGCCATCCTGAGCTATGCACTGGCTCCCCTGACGATCCTCTTTCTCGTCCTCGGCATCCGCGAAATCCTCTTTCCGCTCATAGCCTTCAAGAAGACCGATGCCACGTTTGTGGCAGCAGACCATCTGCCGGCAGCACCCCACATCTATCATGTGAGCTTTGCCTATGAGATCGACGGTGAGCCCTATGAGAGCACGACAAGGGACACCTACGACGAGCATGCTGTGCAGAAGCGCTTCGACAATGAGAAGCCGCAGCACATCTATTACCGCAAGAAGGACCCGACCTTCATCAAGACAAGCCGCTCCTCCGCCATCATGCTCGGCATCGCCTCTCTCCTCATCGGAGCAGGGCTCGGGGCAATCGATCTCTACCTCTTCGGGATGCTGGTCATGCCCTGTTAGCAATCAGGTTCCTTCGATAGACCCTATAGACGTAAATACATTGCGATATTCCGTTTTAATTGGCGATTTCTTTTCCTATTGATGTATCACGGAACCAAGGAAAGGGATTGCCGTGATTCGTGCAAGAAAGATCGAGCTCTCGAACATCAAAAACGTCTATCTTGGATCCACAGAATTCCGCGACAGCGATTTCGGGTCGTGCATTGCCAGCATCTAGGGACAGAATGGTTCGGGCAAGACAGCAGTCATCGACGCTTTCTCATGCCTGAAGCTGCTGATGTGCGGACGCTCCCTGCCTGCTGGAGCAGAGGGGCTTGCCAAAACGCACCCTTATTGCCTATGACCTCGGCGATACAGGAAGAGATTTTGTGCTCGCTCCGGAGATTCGCTGGCGTGCTCTCAGAAATCTGGCAGGACCGGAAGCCAGCCTTGAGCTGACGGTCTCGCAGCGTTCATCCGAGCAGGCAAGCGCCTCTAAAACCTTCTCGAAAGCATTCGGGGGATTCGTCGATGCTGCCAGAAAAGGCTGCGCCGACCGCATGCAGGAGGGGACCATCTCGCATGCTGGCGAAGAAGCCTTCAAGCGCACGCTCCTCCCCCTTTCTGGCATCATCTCTCTCCTCTCAGCTTATGCATCAGCAAAGCTGGAAGTCTTCAGCACTACCCGTGGAGCCTCGCTTGCCTTCAATTTGCTTCCTTTCTCTGCCCCAGATGGCTTGAAACGCCTGATGGGGAAATCGGATTTCACACCGGATGGCAATAGCAGATACTTCAGAGATTTCTTGCTCCGATCAGACAGATCGTCTGTTGTGCCTGCATCAATCTGTCCCGAGCTTCATGCAGCCATCAAGATGGAAAACGAAGTTCTAGGCGCTATCATTCCAGGGCTGTCTCTGGAGCTCAAAGAGCTCAACGAAGAGACGCTAGATGATGGGAAGACCGGAAAGCGTGTCGAGCCGCTCTCGCGCAGAGGGGATATCTATGTTCCCTTCCGCTGCGAATCTGAAGGCGTCAAGAAAATCGTCTCCATTCTCGGACGTCTGATTGACGTCTATAGCGACGAAAATGTCTGTCTGGTCATAGATGAGCTCGATTCGGGAATCTCCGAAAATGACTAAGGACTTGCAGCATAGTTAGGCTTCCTGAACTGTAAGCGGCTTAGGCAAGCTCGAAGGCATCTTCGGCTGGACCGTCGCGGTGGCGGCGATGTCCGAGAGCGGGACGTGGAAGAGG
>Ga0256406_1000361_pt1 | contig 85248 bp, 67 predicted proteins | sample RumenRJG_03DNA_FD_185986 | JGI IMG/M metagenome (GOLD analysis project Ga0256406, IMG submission 185986) | Bovine rumen microbial communities from Lethbridge, Alberta, Canada - RJG_03 | ecosystem: Host-associated > Mammals > Digestive system > Stomach > Rumen | place: Canada: Alberta | collected...
CTTGTTGTGGTTGCGAACCCACATCATTGTAGCACGGGAGGTTTTTCTTTTCTGCTACTTTAGGTAACGCTACAGCTTCGCCTGTTCCCCCATCTCAGATGGGGGATTAAAAGATTTTCTCATTTATCGATCAACTGCAAGGACTGCCCCTCGTCCAAGGGATGGATATACAATTTCGTAAATCCTCGTATGCCGCTTATGGCAGAACACTGCCGGGAGGAGATCACAACTTGATTGTTCGAGTAGTGATGGCAGAAATCAGCGAGTTTACGCTGAAAACGATTGGTCTCGACGGGGTCCATTTCGTCAAGGCCATCCAACAGTATCTGCGCTTGTCCTTTCTCCAAAAGGTCAATGAGCTTCTCTCGCGAGAAGTCCTGGTCAAAGCGCTGCACCGCTTCAACAAGAAATGCAAGAAGATCATCATGCCGCGATGAGAAATCCCGAATCTCCGCGAAAACGGGAAGCATGCCGGTTTCATGCATATGATCTGCCGCTTCTGTGAAAAGATGCTGTAACATCAATGTTTTTCCATATCCGCAAGCGCCAATCAGGATCGCATATCGAATCTCACCCCGTCGATCAAATTTTCTGATCTTCTGAAGTGTAGCTTCCTCAATGTAATTGCCTCGTATTCTGTGTGGAAACACAGCAGATGAAGTTCCTATATTATTACACACAAAGTAACTGCTCATCTGGCATTCCTCGTTGCCGGGCAGTTTCATCAATCGGTAATTCTTTTTAGCCTCCCACAGATAAGTTCCAAAGCCTTTCAGTTCGGGAGGTTTTCTATATTCCCTTGGGACGACGTTCTCAGCTAATCCACTGCCCGCTGCGATTGCATGGAACTGGGCAACCACTGCGTTTGCAAACCTTACTTTATCCGGGGGTTCTCCAACTTCGAGGACCACCCCAAATCGATCCATTACTGTTCTGAGATTGGTATCGTTCAGAGTGGTGAGAAGTCCCTTCTGAAGCTTTCCGTCATCAAAACTACGTATCACCTCCACCCAAACCGCGCTATCAGGTTTTCGTGCTCCCGTTTCCCATTTTTCATACGTGCTGTCAGACGGCTGAATACTATCCTCGTTGTAACCATCATCAAGCCCATGTTCAAAGAAGAACATGGGTATTTTTTTCTTTGCCTTATAACCAACAAGTCCGCCTCCGCTTTCGGGCAGGTAGAACATTTGCAGAAACTCACTGTACTCCAAGTTTTTCTCCTCATTTCAAGAAAAATATCTCATGTCCGTGCCTGTCCGAATAATGTCCGTGTTTATTCGAACATGTCCGCACAATGTCTATTTTTGCGTCGGCGAGAAATCTTTCCGCCTAAATTATACTAATGCCATAAGGTTCAGATAACCTTACAAACTCGCTCTGAATACTGGCTGTACCGAGTAAATCATAGTTATTCCTACTCATTATACTGCCCACAGAGTGAAAACACAAGAAGTCGGTCGAAAATTCATGAAAATGCTACAAATAACAGCATTTTGCTGAATCGATCACTCCAAACCGGATCTGAGGCACCGATCAGTCAGTCGACGGGCTGTGAGGGAGTACTGCTGCCAAAGTGATGGAAGAACACATAAGACTAAGGATGCCAGCAACGCAGTCTGCTGGTCACCTTCGAGAAACGGGGACATCCCCACGAGGTGACCGAATGAAAGTACTGGCAAGCCATACAGGTTGTCTCCGTTTCGCACAAAGCGAAAGGAGCCAATCTGAATGGCAAGAACAAAAAAGGCCGGGCTTGAGGCCGAATTCAAGCATGGAACATCGATCGGAGCGAACGGCGAGACTTTGTACGACTGCCCGATCGAGATTAAAGACAAAGCGGACCTTGACAACTATGGGATCACCGATGCTGACTGCCGGTACCTGAACTTCAACGGCAGCCAGAAGATGCGGGTGTTCTTCTACAAAACCTCTAACCGGGCTTTTGCAGAGTCGCAATGGAGTTACATCAACACACTCCATTCCAGTGGCTACTTTAGCATGCGGTGCATGGTCCCGGGCAAGCGTAAAACCTTCACTCGCTGCAGAGACACGAACAAGTGCTCCGCCTGCCCGTATGGCCGTACCCCGGAAACCAAGCAGTCACCTGTAGTTTCTTGGGATGGACTTCTTGAGACAGGTTGGGAGCCGGACTCTACTGAATCCGTTGAGCACCAGGTGCTGGCCAAGATGGAGTATCAGGCTATCCGCTCCCTGATGGATGCGGAAGACCCGAGGATCGCTCTGGCCTTCGAAGCCAAAGAGCTGTACGGCGATTCCGTAAAGGCAATCGCAGCAGACCTCAGTGTCTCAGAGCCGAGAGTCTATCAGTTAATCAAACGTGCCAAGGCAATCGGAAGACAATTTAGAGAGGACAATGAACATGAGTAAATCGGAGGTATTTGAGAAAATGATGAACAGTGAAAATGGCGGCCTGTATGCCGCAATCGGTGGTATCGTTCTGGTATACAGCATTGACCGTATCACAAAGAGCCACTACAAGGCCGACGTCAAATAGTACTCCATCACGCTGGCTCCTGCGGTGATGCGGACAAGCCGCAGCCCCAGAAAACGGAAAAAGAACAGTAAATTGAAAAAGGCGGTGTCAGGACTCTACATCCTGGCACCGCCATATTTGCCTATTGACGATCAATATTTTTTTCTTAACTGCCGATATGCCACTTTTCCAATCACGATCTGAACTAAAAGCAGCACAAACAGATACAGCACAATGACTTTGTAGTTTGAAATGATTCCTGCATTTCCAAGGATAGAAAAAACGACCTCAGAAATGCAGATGATAAGTAGTCCGATCAAATAGGCGATTCTACCCGACTTGTCACGCAACTTTTCATTTAGCTCATCATGGAGGTTGATATCCGCCTGCTCCTTCATTTCCTGATATCGCACCTGATTTTTTGGAGCAGACCAGTAAAAATGCTGGATGATCCTTGCGATTCCAGGGGCTAAAGCGCCTCCAGCAAAACCCCAGAGTAAACCGTCAACTGCGGTCTCGCTGAAAGCCGCAGCCAGAACAAGGCAAATTCCTACAAGTAATAATTTCATGCCTTCATTCAGATAGTTCTTTTTCATCATTAGCTCCTTCCTTGTGAATAAAGATCTCTTCAATTGTCATGCCAAAAAAATCCGCTATTGTAAACGCCAGATCCAGTGATGGATTATACTTTCCCGTCTCAATAGAACTGACTGTCTGTCTGGAAACACGAATCGCTTTTGCGAACTCCTCCTGGTTTAATCCGCGCTCTTTGCGCAGCTTTTCTACACGGTTCTCCAAGTCATCACCTCCGCCACGTTTTGACAAGGTTCCTTTACATTTTCAAAGGTATCATATGGCATTAGTCTTGTCAAGGTTCCTTTACATTTTATCAGTAAACTCATAGCCGCAACCTACCCCAAATAGTAAAATCGTTTTCTCGTTTTGCCAAAAATAGTAAAATCGTTGACTCGTTTTCTGAAATAGTAAAATCGTAGCCACGACCCTGCTTTTGGACCAGTTCCCGCGAACATAAAAAGAGGGTTTCCATCACTCGAAGCGGAACTTGCTCCCGGTGACGGAAACCCCAGTATTTCAGGCTTTTTCAGGCCCTTTTCCTCAAGAATGTGTTAGTAGACAGACGGTCTCAACGTGCACAGTTTGAGGAAACATATCGACGAGGCTCCACCTTCTGATCTTATACCCGTGTCTCTTCAGCTCCTCCATGTCCCGGACGAAGCTCGTCGCCTTGCATGAGACATAGACCATGTTCGGGACGTTGTAGCCGATGATCTCCGCGAGCGCCTTCGGGTGGATGCCCTCGCGCGGCGGATCGAGCACCAGATAGTCGGGCTTCTCGGGAAGCGTCGGGAGGATCTCCGGCACGTCGCCCGCAATAAATGTACAGTTCGTGAGGCCGTTGAGCGCCGCATTTTTCTTCGCCGCCTCGACCGCCTCCGGGACAATCTCGATGCCGTAGACGTGCGATGCGGCCGGCGACATCATCTGGCCGATCGTGCCTGTTCCTGAGTAAAGATCGTAGAGCACCGGCTTTCTGCCTGTGTGCTCCGCGCCGCCTGCAGATGCACTCGTATCGTCCGTCCCGGCCACGTCTGTGCAGGGTTCTTTGCCTTCGCTTCCGAACATCCCCGATTCATTCACGTACGAGCGAACCGTCTCGTAGAGCACCTCCGCTCCCTTCGTGTTGGTCTGGAAAAATGAAAACAGCGACACGCGGAACGTGAGTCCCAGAATCGTCTCCGTAAAGGAATCCGTCCCGTAGAGACAGTGCAACGCGTCCGGCAGCAGCGCGTCCGCGAAGCGGTCGTCGTCCGCGTGCCAGATGCCGACGATTTTCCCCTCGAGAGGAAGCGCGCGAAGCCGCTCCGCAAGGTCCGAGAAATCATGCGTGTACTGCGTCGACGTCGCGAGACAGACAAGAATCTCGCCCGTCGTCTCCGAGCGGCGCAGCAGAAGGAACCGGAAATAGCCGATGTGATCGACCTTGTTGAAGAACGGCAGGCCCGTCTCCGCGCAGTAATCGCGGACGCAGGCTGCGATCTTCGGGAGGTCCGGGTGCGCGAGCGCGCACGTGTCCGCATTGAGGACCGTGTAGCGCGTGCCGAGCCGGTGCATGCCGAGCGTCATCGGGCCGCCCTTCACCTCGTCGCCAAATGAGAAGTCCGTCTTGTTGCGGTAGCCCATTTCCCGCGGACTTCTGCGGATGCCGTCAAAGACAGAATCCTCATCGAGGACCGGGGCGAGAAGCTTCTTCATCTGGTCGGTTTTCATTTGCAGCTGATAGTCGTAGGGAAGGCGCTGGTACATACAGCCGCCGCACGCGTCTGAAATGGCGCAGAACGGCGTGCGCGTCTCAAGCGGCGAGCGCTCCGTCACGCTGATCAGACGGCCGTACGCGTGGCCGTTATGCTTCTTAAATACGCGGAACAGGACCTTCTGTCCCGGGACCGTGTTCTTGACCTGCCCGGTCTCACCGGTCTCCGGGATCGTAAAATGGCCCTTATTCGGGTAGTCTACGCGGTCGATGACCGCCTCGGCGATATCTTTTCGTCTGAGCATCTCTTAATTCTCCGTCCTGTTCTTTTCTATATTCCGGTCAGCCGTCCCCTGCATATCCGCAGGCTTTGCTGCACTCTTCTGTGCCGCTGCCCTTGTCTTCTCCGCACTTTCCTTCATGGCGCGCCTCTCAGCCTCTGCTGCGGCCTTCGAGACCTCCGCCTGCTCCTTCGCGGCCCTCTTCTTTGCCTCCGCCTCGGCCTTCGCCTTCTCCGCATTTTCCTTCGCGGCCTTTTTCTTCGCCTCTTCCGCGGCCTTTGCAGCCTCCTCGCGGCGCGCGCTCATGGCGTTCATCTGGTCGACGACCTCCTCGATCAGCTTCTTCTTCACGTAGACATCAAAGCTCAGCAGGCAGACAAATGCAAACATCTTCAGGTAGTCGCTGTCCTCCTCGCTGCACTTGTCCTCCGCCTCCGGGAATGTGTGCTTCGCCATGTCGAAGCGCCGAATGATGTCCTTCGTCATATATTCGCTCTGCCCGAGGATCATCTCAAAGATTTCCCGGTAAATCTGCGAGAGCGTAAGCCCGTCCTCCGTCTGAAAATGGTTGTCCTCCATGGGGCCGAGGATCGTCTTGATGTCATTGATCGACAGAAAGTCCTTCAGGTAATACACGAAAATGAGAAGCAAAAGATGCTCCTGCGAATACTTCTTCTTCACCGGCGGCGGGAGCAGCTTGTTCTTCGTGTAATTATTGATCATCGTCTTCGTCAGGATCTTGTCATCCGGATAGCGCTTGCACGCGGCGAGCTTGCTGTCCATAAACGTCGTAATCTGGTCCATATAAAGCGGAATGTCCGGGATATCCTCCGGGCGGATATAATCAATATTCGTAAATTTCCTGACCGCCTCACGGAGAATCGCCCGCGCGCGCTCCTCTGCCGGCGTGCGGTGGTTCGGAATGCGGGCGTGGCCCGACGTCCCGCTGCTGCGGTCTTTGTCTTCAGCCGGCTTCCGCCCGGACCCATCCTCAGACGCGAGCAGCATCTTCATCAGCTTTTCAACCTCTTTATCATCCATACCCTGTCATCTCCATATCGCATCATGCGATAAAAGTCTTCAAATTACCGTGCTATCTATCTATGATATAGTTTCAGTTACGACTTTTCAAGCCGCTTTCTGCCAGGAGCCGCTCTGATATTCGCAGCCGCACTCGATTTCGGGTGCGTGTGAACACGAGTCTCCTCCCGCCTTGTGGCGGGCACCTCATTTTGCTATAATAGAATCTGCTGTTTTGAACATTCTGCGGCGGGCCCTGCCTGCCGCTCTTATTTGCTTAGTATTCCGCTGACACATCAAGGAACGCGAAGCGTTCCGAGTCCGGGGTGCTGAATCGCTACGCATACGTTATCGAAGGAAAACCTATGAACGAACAGGAAATTCTCAAAAACCTGAATGAGGACCAGCAGAAGGCCTGTGCCTGCACGGAGGGGCCGGTCCTCATCCTCGCCGGCGCGGGCTCCGGAAAGACGCGCGTCCTCGTCCACCGCATCGCCTATCTCATTGACGTAAAGAACGTCAACCCCGGAAATATCCTGGCGATCACATTTACGAACAAGGCCGCCGACGAGATGAGAAGCCGCGTGGACGCAATGATCGGCTTCGGCGCGGAGGAAATCTGGGTGAGCACATTTCACGCGCTCTGCGTCCGGATCCTGCGCAGAAATGCGGACCTCCTCGGGTTCACGCGCTGGTTCTCGATCTATGACACGGACGACCAGCTCACGCTGATGAAGAACATCTGCAAGGCGAAGAACATCGACACAAAAATGATCCGCGAGAAGTCCGTGCTTGCCGCCATCTCCTCCGCCAAGGACGAGCTGATCGACCCGGACCGCTACCGGTACCTCAATAAGGACAGCCGCGGCCAGATCATCGCGGACCTCTACAAGGAGTACCAGGCGAAGCTCATGGAGAACAACGCGATGGACTTCGACGACCTCATCATGAAGACTGTCGAGCTCTTCCGGAAGTTCCCCGACGCGCTCGCCGTGTACCAGGAGCGCTTCCGCTACCTCATGGTCGACGAGTACCAGGACACGAACACCGCGCAGTTTACGTTCATTTCTCTGCTGGCTGACAAATACAGGAATCTCTGCGTCGTCGGCGATGACGACCAGAGCATCTACAAGTTCCGCGGCGCAAATATCCGGAATATCCTGAATTTTGAAAATGTCTACCCGGACGCGCACGTCGTGAAGCTCGAGAGAAATTACCGCTCGACCCAGAACATTCTCGACGCGGCAAATGAGGTGATCCGCCACAACCACGGACGGAAGGATAAATCGCTGTGGACCGAGAACGGGCGCGGCGAGAAGGTCCGCCTGCGCCGGTTCCGCACAGGCTTCGACGAGGCAGATTATATCATTTCCGAGATCCGCCGGCTCGTCCGCTCCGGTAAGTACGCCTACAAGGACTGCGCGGTCCTCTACCGGACAAATGCGCAGTCGCGTCTCTTCGAGGAGAAGGCGCTCATGCAGAACGTCCCGTACAAGATCGTCGGCGGCGTGAACTTCTACGCGCGGAAGGAGATCAAGGACATCCTCGCGTACTTAAAGACGATCGACAACGCGGTCGACGCGCTCGCCGTCCGGCGGATCATCAACATCCCGAAGCGCGGCATCGGCAATACGACGATCGCGCGCATCGAGGCCTTCGCGGAGGCAGGAGGGATCTCATTTTATGACGCGGTGTGTGCGGCGGGAAGTATTCCGAATCTCTCGGCGGCCGCCGCAAAGAAGGTCAGTGCATTTGCCGACTTCATCTCGGTGCTCCGGGCGAAGGCCGAGGACGCGAAGGTGTCCGAGCTGATCAAGGAGATCGTCGAGTCGACCGGCTACGCGGATGCCCTGAAAAATGAACACACCGAGGAGGCGGACGCGCGGCTCGACAACATCGACGAGCTCATTTCCAAGGCGGTCCAGTACGAGGACGCCGAGGAGAACCCGACGCTCTCCGGCTTCCTCGAGGAGGTCGCACTGATCGCCGACATCGACACGGTCGACGAGAGCGACGACCGCGTCCTCTTCATGACGCTGCACGCGGCCAAGGGTCTTGAATTTCCGGTCGTCTTCATGGCGGGCATGGAGGACGGGCTCTTCCCGAGCTCGATGTCCATCAACGCGTACAAGCCCGAGGAGGAAATCGAGGAGGAGCGGCGGCTCGCCTATGTCGGCATCACACGCGCGAAGGAGCTCCTGACGCTCACGTGCGCGAGGGAGCGCATGATCCGCGGCGATATCGTGCAGAGCCCGCTCTCGCGGTTTGTGCGCGAGATCCCGCGGGAGCTCATCGACATGGGCGAGGATGACATGAAGTCCCCGAAGCCGAGCTTCTCCGGTATGGGCATGAATCCGGACATGCGCGATGCGATCCTCGGAAAGGCCTACGCGCCGAAGCCGTCCTTCGGCCGTGCATTTCCTGCGGGCTCGGATACGGACGAGGTCTCCTTCGGCCGTTCCTTCGACGCCTCCAGGGACAACACCTACACGCACAAGAGCACCTACAAGAACCCGTACCTCTCCGCCTCGAAGCCGCAGGGCGCGGGGAGCGCGGAGAAGACGCTGCCCGACTACAAGGTCGGCGACACGGTAAGGCACGTCAAGTTCGGCGAGGGAACCGTGAAGGCTATCAAGGACGGCGGCCGGGACTATCTCGTGACCGTCGACTTCCCGGCCTGGGGCGTCAAGAAGATGCTCGCGGGCTTTGCGAAATTAAAAAAGGTCTGACAAATTCATGTCCGGAGGGCGCCGGCTCAAAAGGCCGCCTTCCCGAGGGCATCAAAAAAGGACTGCAGGTGTTCTGCAGTCCCTTTTTTTGATCCCGGACATAAGCCCCTTCAGCTCTTTCCGTTCTCCTGTCTGTTCTTTTTCTGCTGTTCCTCCAGATGTCTCCACACGGTCTGATAGCCGTCATTTCCGTAGTTCAGCGAGCGGTTGACGCGGCTGATCGTCGCGGTCGAGGCCCCTGTCTTCTCGGAAATGTCGAGATATGTCTTCTTGTCGCGCAGCATCCCGGCGACCTCGTATCTCTGGGACAGAGACGCGATCTCGTTCACTGTGCACACATCCATGAAGAAATCGTAGCACTCCTTGCGATCCTTCAGAGTCAGAATGGCATCAAACAGCTTGTCAATCATTTCATTCTGCAGTTTGTGACTCATTTCCTACCTCCAGAAAATCATGCCAGGACCTTTGAGAGGAAGTCTCTCAGTCTCTGGTTTTCCGTATCCGGACTGAAAATCTCTTCCGGCGTGCCGTCCGCCTTGATTTTTCCGTCTTCCATGAAGACAACGCGGCTTGCGACCTCTCTTGCGAAGCCCATCTCATGGGTGACGACGACCATGGTCATACCGTCCTCTGCGAGCTTGCGCATCAGGTCGAGGACCTCACCGACCATCTCCGGGTCGAGGGCTGACGTCGGCTCATCGAAGAGCATGACGTCCGGATGCATCGCAAGCGACCTCGCGATCGCAATTCTCTGCTTCTGGCCGCCGGACAGCTGCTTCGGATAGGAATCCGCTCTGTCGCGCAGACCAACCTGATCGAGCAGCTCAAAGGCCTGCTTCTTTGCCTCCTCCTCTGTCTTGCCCTGCAGCTTGATCGGGCCGAGCGTCAGGTTCTCGAGGACCGTCATGTGCGGGAAGAGGTTGAAGTGCTGGAACACCATACCCATCTTCTGGCGGTGCTTGTCGATGTCGACGTTCTTTCCCATGATGTCCGTGCCTTCAAGATAAATGTGGCCCGAGGTCGGCGTCTCAAGCAGGTTGAGAGACCGGAGGAATGTTGATTTTCCGGAACCGGACGGTCCGATGATGACGACGACGTCACCCTTGTTGATATCCATCGACACGCCGTTCAGCGCGTGGACGGTCTCCTTCTTCTTGTCGTGTTCGCCGAAGGTCTTCACGAGGTCAACGACACGAATCAGAGGCATGTTTTCATTTTTCTTCTCAGCGCTCACTTTCTCTCAGCCTCCTCTCAAGCATTCCCAGAAGTTTCGCAAGAATCAGTACCATTGCCAGGTAAATGAGGGCAACCGCGATATACGGCAGGAACGCGCTGAATGTGCGGCTCCGGATGATATCGCCTGCCTTCGTGAGATCTGTGACCGCGATGTAGCCGGCGATTGAGGTCTCCTTCAGGAGTGTGATAACTTCATTTCCGATTGCAGGCAGAACGTTCTTGAACGCCTGCGGAAGAACGATGTACCACATGGTCTTTGAGTAGCTGAAGCCGAGGCTTCGTCCAGCCTCCATCTGGCCCGCATCGACGGACATGATGCCCGAGCGGACGATCTCGCAGACATACGCGCCGGAGTTCAGACCGAAGGCAATGACGCAGACGAAGATCTTGTTGACATCGACGGCCGCGAAGACGACGAAGTACCAGATCAGGAGCTGGAGCAGTGTCGGCGTTCCGCGGATGACGGTCGTATAGAGCTTGCAAATGAAGTTCAGAACCTTCAGGCCGCCGGTCTGGTCATGCGCGCACCGGACGACAGCGCACAAGAAACCGAGCACAATACCGATGATAACAGCGAACAGCGTGATCTCAAGCGTTGTTCCGAGACCCTGAAGCAGGAGCTTCCAGCGGCTTCCGTCGATAAAGTTCGTCTTGAACTGCTGCGCAAGGCTCTGACCGGACGCCGTGCTGCTGGCCTTGACAATGATGGCCTGCTGCGCCGTCACATATGTATCAGAGAAATCAACACTCTTCTTGCGCTCGTCTGTCACAGTCATACCGGCCATGCCGAAGTCATCCTTGCCGGCTGAAACCGATGTGATGATCGAGTCAAACTTCATGTCCTCGATCTCAAGCTTGTATCCGAGCTTGTCACAGATGGCCTGCGCGACCTCCGCGTCGATACCGAGGATGCTGTCATCATCCGCGTGGTATTCATACGGCGGAAAATCGGCGGATGTCGCCATCTTCAGTGTTCCTTTGGACGTATCCGTTCCGGCCGGTGATGTATAGACAGCCGACTGAAGCGTCTTGTTCTTGGAAGATGCATCAAGGTACGCGTTGATGATCTTATCGAGCGTACCGTCATTCTTCAGCTCTTCCATCGCTGTGTTGAACTGAGATGTCAGATCGCTGCCCTTCTGGAAGCAGATCGCGTACTGCTCCTCCTCGAACGGCTCGTCGAGGATCTTCAGTCCCTTCACCTGATTGACGAAGGTCTGCGCCGGCTGGTCATCGATGATGACCGCGTCGATCTTGCCCTGCTTGAGCGCCTGCACAGCCTCATAGCCGGTATTAAACCGCTCGACTGATTTTACCTTGATATCCTTGTCATCTGTGATATCAAGATCGCCTGTCGTGCCTTCCTGCACGCCGACAATCTTTCCTGTCAGGTCTGAGGCGCTCTTGATCGTCTTTGACGATCCGGAGGAGCCGCAGCCCGCGACAAGAAGCGAAAGAAGGCATGCCAGAAGGCACACCAGCATGACTGCCCTGGAGCTTCGTTTTTTCATTTCAAGTCTTTCCCCTTCCTCATTATGTTTGTAACGATTCAGCACCCAGACTCGGAACGCTGAATCGTTACTTATAATTTCACATTCTACCATTTCACAGCGCTGAATTCAACGCCCATAGAAAAAGCCGCGAGTTTCCCGCGGCTTTTTCTATCGACATAACGATCCGGATTTCATCAGTTTCCTGATGGGTGCTGGATCCTTATAACAGCTTTGTCATGATATCCAGATAGATTTCCTGTGATTTTTCCGGCCAGTTCAGGCAGACGCGCTCCGCCTCGGCCTCCGACGTCACGTTGATGGTCAGCTCGATGACCGTCTCGTGGCCCTCGACGACCTTGCATTTGACGGCGTACCCGCCGTCGTCCGTCATGTCGTAGTCGGCTGTCGTGCAGGACTCATTCCGCAGCTCGAAGGCATTTTCCTTGAGGTAGGAATCGGTGTCCTGCTTGATCGGATATGGAATCTCGTTGTTAAAATATTCCAGTGTCTGTTCCCCGTCAACGGTCGCCGTGTACTGCGACGAGTTGCGGATCTTCTCGACCACGATCAGCTTCGCCTCAACGAGGTCATTCAGGGCCTCCTGGACATGAAAATAATCGGTGTAGTTCTTCTCCAGCATGAAGCTGGTGATCTGTGTATTTGTCAGCGGAAAGTTTACCTTTCGCAGCATATATAAAATAATCAGTTTATAAAGTGTGAGTCCTTCCGCCATACCATTCTCCCTGCCGGCCCCGTTCGTTGCCCATTTTTAAGAAAACCATCACTTACTATATCATCGAATGTGGCGCAGGTAAAGGACGAGTAAAAATTTCCTGCGCCGTCACTCGGTCCCCTTGATTTTCCGGAAATAGTCCCGGATCGTCCGCTCGTACCCGATATCTGTCGGCTCGTAGAATTTCGCGTCCCTGATCTCATCCGGCAGGTACTGCTGCCGGACATAGTGGTTCGGATAGTCGTGCGCGTACTTGTACCCGACGCCGTGTCCCAGCGCCTCGTGCCCTCTGTAGTGCGCGTCCTGCAGGTGGGCGGGGACAGTCGTCTTCGTCTCCTCGACCGAGCGCTTCGCCGCAAAAATGGCCTCTGTGCAGGCATTTGACTTCGGCGCGCACGCCACATAGATCGCGGCCTCCGAAAGGATGAGCTGCGACTCCGGGAGCCCGATCCGCTCGCACGCAAGCGACGCGGATGTCGCGACGACAAGCGCATTGGGATCTGCATTTCCCACATCCTCGGCCGCGCAGATCATGATCCGGCGCGCGATGAACGTGATGTCCTCGCCGGCCTCGAGCATCTTCGCAAGGTAGTACACAGCCGCATCCGGGTCCGAGCCCCGCATGCTCTTGATAAAGGCAGAGATCGTGTCGTAGTGCTGGTCGCCCTTACGGTCATAGCGGACAGCCCGCTTCTGAATGCAGTCCTGCGCGACATCGAGGTCGATATGAATCTTCCCATCCGGCCCCGGATCGGTCGTGAGCGCCGCGAGCTCAATCGCGTTGAGAGCCGTCCGCGCGTCACCTCCAGCGACATCGGCTATGAAGTCCCTCGCCTCATCTGTGATGACCGCGTGATAGCTCCCGAGCCCTCTGTCCTTGTCCGCGAGCGCGCGGTCGATGAGCACGCTGATGTCCTCGTTGGAGAGGGGCTTTAACTCAAAGACCGTGGAGCGGGAAAGGAGCGCGGAGTTCACCTCAAAATACGGATTTTCTGTCGTCGCGCCGATCAGTATGATGGTCCCGTCCTCGACGAATGGGAGCAGATAGTCCTGCTGGCCCTTGTTGAAGCGATGAATCTCATCGATGAAGAGGATCGTCCGCTTTCCGTAACCGCCGAGCTGCTCCTTTGCAAATGCGGTGACCTCCTCCATATCCTTCTTCCCGGATGTCGTCGCGTTCAGCTGACGGAAGGCGGCATGCGTTGAGTTCGCGATCACCTTCGCGAGCGTCGTCTTGCCCGTTCCGGGCGGCCCGTAGAGAATGACGGATGTGAGCTTGTCCGCCTTGATCGCGCGGTAGAGCATTTTCCCTTTCCCGATGATATGCTGCTGGCCGACAACCTCGTCCAGAGTCCTCGGCCGCATTCTCTGCGCCAGGGGCGCGCCCTGGTCCTGCCGCTTCTGGGCCATGTAGTCAAATAAATCCATTCTGCCTCCGTTCTCCTGAAAAATCCGGACAGAAAGAGACGCCGCCGGAGATCACTCTCCGACGGCGCTTATATAACTATTATATATGACGTCCCTAAGCCGAAGCACTCAGGCGATCGCCGCCTGTGCCTTCTCGACAAGCGCCTTGAATCCTTCCGGATCCGTGACAGCCATGTCTGCAAGGACCTTGCGGTTCAGGTCGATGCCTGCAACCTTGAGGCCGTGCATGAAATTGCTGTAGTTCATGCCGTTAAGACGTGCAGCAGCGTTGATGCGGGCGATCCAGAGCTTTCTGAAATCTCTCTTCTTCTGCTTGCGGCCTGCGAAGCTGGACGCAAGTGCGCGCATAACAGACTGCTTAGCAACGCGGTACTGCTTGGAACGGGCACCATAATAACCCTTTGCAAGCTTCAGAACACGATTATGCTTCTTCTTGGCATTTAAGCCACCCTTAATTCTTGCCATTTTTAAATATCCTCCAAATGAATAAACCGGTCAATTACATGTACGGTAAAATCTTCTTCATTACCTTTGCGTTTGTCTGATCCGTGATTGTCGCATGTCTCAGATTTCTCTTTGTCTTGCGGCTCTTCTTTGTAAGGATATGGCTCTTGAAAGCCTTCATTCTCTTGAGTTTACCAGTGCCTGTTACATGAAAGCGCTTTGCTGCGGCTCTCTTGGTCTTCATTTTCGGCATAATAATTCTCCTCTCTGATTATTTTTTCTCTGCCAGGAACATCGTCATGAATCTGCCTTCCATCTTCGGCGGCTTGTCCACAACAGCGATATCGGAAAGCTTCGCGGCGAAGTCGTCCATCATCGGACGGCTGTCCTGGGTGTGGGCCATCTCGCGTCCGCGGAAACGGATGCTGACCTTAACCTTGTTGCCCTTCTCAAGGAACTTGCGGGCGGCACCGACCTTTGTGTTCAGGTCGTTCGTGTCGATATTCGGGGACATGCGAATCTCCTTAATCTCGACGCTCCGCTGTTTCCTGCGAGCCTCCTTCTCCTTACGGCTCTGCTCATATTTATACTTGCTGTAATCAATAATCTTGCAGACAGGCGGCTGTGCTTTCGGCGCGATCTTGACCAGATCGAGTCCGGCCGCGTCCGCCTTGGCCTGCGCCTCGCGCGCGGACATAATGCCCAGCTGCTCGCCGTTTTCTCCGATCAGTCTGACCTCACGGTCACGAATCTGTCCGTTAATAAATAAATCGCTAATGGTACTACCTCCCTGGATGCTGCGGGTTCATCCTCCATGTTCCCGCACAGTTCCGCTCTTTCGACGACTCAGCCGCGTCATACCGCACGGCATAAAAAAGCGGACAGTCAGAGACTATCCGCTTGAATCATCGAATACGCGCAGTCGGAAAATAATCATTCACCATACTGCCTCATATCAACGCCCTTCACTGAAAAACATCGTTCCGGGGTGAGAGTGGATACTCTGCTTGTTTGTACAACAGTAGATACTGTACCATATATCCGCTGGCTGTGTCAAGTACAATTTATAACATAATTCAGCACCCCATACGAGGAACGCAAAGCGTTCCTCGTATGGGACGGACAGAGCGGCTTCGCCGCTTGTCCGCCCCACAGAAAACTGAAGAAATCGTCCGGCGAGCAAGCTCACCGTCCGGATTTATTCAGTTTTCTGCGGGGTGCTGTATTATTTCACATTTCGGCCGCAGCAGTACTTGTATTTCTTGCCGGAGCCGCACGGGCACGGATCATTTCTGCCGATCTTCTTCGGCTTGATGATCGTGTGGGACTTTCTCTGCTCAAGGAACAGCTTATGCTGTGTCTCCTTGTCGAAGATTGCGTCCCACTCCTTCAGGCCGTACAGCCAGTCCGCCTTCGCATCGACCATGTTCTTGTACAGAAGCTCCTTGTCAAATGCAAGGCTCACGACCGTATCCTCTGTCATTGTCTCAATCGGGTTCTTCACCTTGAGGGAATCATTGATTCCATCGAGGAAGCCGACCATGACCTCCACAGAGATGTTGTATTTATCGGCGAGCTCCTTGACGGTGCCCTTGACCTCTTCATCCGGGTTCATGAGCAAAAGCTCATAGATGTTCTTCTCAATTGCGAAGTAGTTGGACCAGAATTTCTGCAGCCACTGCTTGTCCGCATTCTGATTATATGCCTTTGCGCGCCATTTTCCGAGCAGAGAATCCGGATCAACGTTCAGCTCTTCCTCGAGCACAGCCTCCTGTGCGGCGTTCAGCTTATTTGCCATAAGAAATCACTCCTGTTCATAAAAAATAATCAGCCTCCGGCGCACCTGCCGGAAGCGGGACCAATATAGAATAGCACAGCTTCCCTCATTTGACAATCCATGCCGGCCCTTCCTATAATGAAGGGACTGTTAACCGCTTCTGAAAGGACATATGATGAAAAAAAACAAGCTGACACGCGTTCTCGCTCTGGCGATGGTCGTCATCCTGCTCGCGCTCTACATCGTAACGATGGTCTTCGCCGTCCAGAAAAATGAAAACGCGCAGGCCATGTTCCGCGCGGCCCTCGCGTGCACATTTATTCTCCCTGTACTTCTCTACATCATCCTGCTCGTCGCAAAGCTGCTTGAGCCGAAGAAGTCCCAGGCTGTGGACGCGCTCATCTTCGACATGGGGAAGGTTCTGCTCGACTTCCCATGGGAGACCTGCGCGGAGAAAATGGACGTCACGCCGGAGTGCCGGCGCGTGCTCGAAGAAAAGATTCTCCACAACCCGGAGCTCTGGAAGAAGTTTGACTTGAACAACAAGAGCTATGAGCAGATCATGGATGAGTTCGCCGCCGTTGATCCGCGCTATGACAGGGAGATCCGCGAGCTCGTCGACCACGTCGATGAGGTCATCAAACCGTTTCCGTACACGGAGGAATGGCTCCGCGAGCTGAAGCGCCACGGCTACAAGCTGTACTGGCTCTCGAACTGGAGTCAGGTGACCTATGAGCGGATCAAGAAGCGCGGCATTCTCGATTTCATGAAGTATATGGACGGCGGCATCTGGTCATTTGACGTGCACCTCGCAAAGCCGGACGGCCGGATCTTCCGCCTGCTCGCTGACCGGTACCACCTGAACAAGGGCCGCAGCATCTTCATCGACGACTCAGAGGCCAATGTCCGCGCGGCGCAGAAGGAGGGCTTTGCGGCCATTCATTTCACGTCGTTCGAGGAGACAAGAAAGAAGCTCGAGGACGCAGGCGTCGTTGTGTGAAGCGCCGTCTTCCACCCCCTGCGAATCCGGACAAACCTTGTCAATAAAAAAGCTGCCGCCCGGCATATCCTATCCACTAAAAATAATGGAGTAGATATCCGGGCGGCAGCTTTTTATCGCTTAGATGCTCCTCTGCTCTGGATAATCCCAGGCAGCAGAAGATTCGCATGCCAATCGATTATCTGTAAATGATATCCTCGCGGGCCGGGCCGTTGGAGACCATGCTGATATGGACACCGATCTCCTTCTCGATGAACTCGACGTACTTCCGCGCGTTCTCCGGGAGGTCCTCATACTTCCGGATGCCACGGATATCTGTCTTCCAGCCCGGAAGCTTTGTCCAGACCGGCTTGCATCTCTTGAGGCGGGTCGTTGTCGGGAAGTCCTTGATGACCTTGCCATCGAGCTCATAGCCGACGCAGACCGGGATCTCATCGAGGTAGCTCAGGCAGTCAAGCACTGTGAGCGCGACCTCTGTGCCGCCCTGCAGACGGACGCCGTAGCGGGACGCAACAGTGTCATAGAAGCCGACTCTTCTCGGACGGCCTGTGGTTGCGCCGTACTCGCCGCCGTCACCGCCGCGTCTTCTCAGCTCCTCCGCCTCATCGCCGAAGATCTCGGAGACGAACTCGCCTGCGCCGACTGCGCTTGAGTATGCCTTGGAGACAACGACGACACGGTTGATGTCATAGGGCGGGATACCTGCGCCGACTGCGCCGTAGCCTGCCAGTGTCGAGGAGGATGTGACCATCGGGTAAATGCCGTGGTCCGGGTCCTTCATCGTGCCGAGCTGACCCTCGAGGAGCGCCGTCTTGCCGCCCTTCACGACAGTTTCATAGAGATAAGAGGATGTGTCTCCGACATACGGAGCAAGCTCCTTCTTGTATCTCTCGAGCTCAGCCATGATATCATCTACCTTGAGCTCATCTGTGTGATACAGATACTTCAGCTCGATATTCTTCTTGAGAACGATGCCCTCCACCTTCTCGCGGAGCGCGTCCATATCCTCGAGCTCGCTGACCTGAATGCCGATCTTTGCGAACTTATCGGAATAGAACGGCGCGATGCCGGACTTCGTGGAGCCGAAGGACTTTCCTGCGAGACGGGCCTCCTCCAGAGAATCGAAGAGCACGTGGTAGCTCATGACGATCTGGCATCTGTCGGAGATCATCAGCTTCGGAGCCGGCACGCCCTTGGACTCGATATCCTTTAATTCGTTCACGACCTTGTCGACGCTGAGAGCCACGCCGTTGCCGATGATGTTCATGACCTCCGGATGGCACACGCCTGACGGCAGTGTGTGGAGCGCAAACTTGCCATACTTGTTCTTGATTGTGTGGCCCGCATTTGCGCCGCCCTGAAACCGGATAACAACATCCGCCTGAGACGCCAGGACATCGACAACCTTGCCTTTGCCTTCGTCTCCCCAGTTAGCTCCTACTACAGCTGTAACCATTCTGCACTCTCCTTTTCATTTACGAAAATGAAATGTAATTATCAGAGCCGGACAAAGCCGGCCCTCTTATCATACCGCATGCCTTGTGTGATCGGTAGTATAAATTTCAGATGAGACTGATCTCAGACCTCGATGTCCGCCTTGAAGCCGAGAACGTCCTTGTTCGCGACGAGCACCGGATTCACAACCTCCTCGAGGTACTTCGTGACCTGATACGGCGCGCGGCCGACATACTTCTTCGGGTCCATGGACTTCTCGAGGTCCTCGTAGGACAGATGGAACATCGGGTCCTCTGCGATGAGCTTCAGCAGCGGGTTGTCGCCGCCCTCTTCCTTGACGACCTTGCCGGCCTGCATGGACAGCTCGCGGATCCGCTCGTGAAGCTCCTGGCGGTCGCCGCCAGCCTTCGTCGCATCCATCATGATGTTCTCCGTCGCCATGAACGGAAGCTCTGCCATGAGATGCTTCGTGATGACCTTCGGGTAGACGACGAGGCCGTCCACGACATTGCACAGAAGGTCGAGGATGCCGTCGCACGCAAGGAAGCCCTCCGGAACGGACAGGCGCTTGTTTGCGGAGTCATCGAGAGTTCTCTCAAACCACTGGACAGACGATGTGATCGCCGGGTTCAGTGCGTCGCAGATAATGTATCTCGAAAGAGATGCGATTCGCTCCGAGCGCATCGGATTTCTCTTGTATGCCATCGCGGACGAGCCGATCTGTGTCTTCTCGAACGGCTCCTCAACCTCCTTTGCGTGCTGCAGCATACGGATGTCGTTCGTGAACTTCGTCGCGCTCGCGGCGATGCCGGCGAGGACGTTGAGGACACGTGTGTCGACCTTTCTCGAATAGGTCTGGCCGGACACCGGATAGCAGGACTCAAAGCCCATCTTTGCCGCGATCATCGGATCGAGCTTATCGCATTTCTCCTGATCGCCTCCGAAGAGCTCAAGGAACGATGCCTGTGTGCCCGTCGTGCCCTTGCAGCCGAGAAGCTTTAAGCTGCCGCGCACATAGTCGAGATCATCGAGGTCCATCATGAACTCGTTGATCCAGAGCGTCGCGCGCTTGCCGATCGTCGTCGGCTGTGCCGGCTGATAATGCGTGTAGGCAAGGCACGGAAGGTCCTTGTATTTGTCAGCGAACTTGGCGAGCTCTGCGATGACGTTGAGAAGCTTTGCGCGGACAAGGTCAAGCGCGTCGCGCATAAGAATGATGTCCGTGTTGTCGCCGACATAGCAGGAGGTCGCTCCGAGATGGATGATGCCCTTTGCCTTCGGGCACTGTACGCCGTACGCATAGACATGGGACATGACATCGTGGCGGACGACCTTCTCGCGGGCCTCTGCAACGTCATAATTGATGTTGTCCGCATTTGCCTTCATCTCGGCGATCTGCTCGTCTGTAATAGGAAGTCCGAGTTCTTTCTCTGTCTCGGCAAGCGCGATCCAGAGCTTTCTCCATGTGCGGAACTTTCTGTCCTGAGAGAAGATTTCCTGCATTTCACGGCTCGCATAACGCTTGGAAAGCGGGCTCTCGTAACGATCATAGCTCATATTCTCATTCCTCTTCTAGTACATTGTGTATATTGATATCCGGTGTCTTCATCGGATAGTGACCTGTAAAGCAGCCATTGCAGATGCCCATCTTTCCTCCGATCAGCTCCGGAAGCCGGTCAATGCCGAGATAAGCGAGCGAATCCGCGCCGATAATCTGGCGAATCTCCTCAACAGAGCGGTTGTAGGCGATCAGCTGATGGCGCTCCGGCACGTCTGTGCCGAAGTAGCACGGCCACAGGAACGGCGGAGATGAAATCCGCATGTGGACCTCCTTCGCGCCCGCCTCACGGATCATAGAGACGATCCGGTCCGACGTCGTGCCGCGCACGATCGAGTCATCGACGAGCACGACCCGCTTGCCGCGGACCGCCTCCCTGAGGACATTCAGCTTGACCTGAACGCCCTTCTCGCGCTGGCTCTGCTTCGGGGAAATGAACGTCCGCCCGACATAGCTGTTCTTGTAAAATGCAGATCCGTACGGGATGCCGGACTCCATCGCAAAGCCGAGGGCAGCGGCGTTTCCGGACTGCGGAACGCCGCAGACGAGATCCGCATCGACCGGGGAATCCTGCGCGAGGAACCGCCCCGCCTTGATCCGGGCATTGTAGACGCTCACGCCGTCGATGTAGCTGTCTGTTCTGGCGAAATAGATATATTCAAAGATGCAGCGGCCTCTCTCCTTCTCGCTCTTATTACAGCGGGACTTGTCAGAGAAGACGCCCTTTCTTGTGACTGTGACGATCTCACCCGGCTCCACGTCGCGGATATATGTCGCGCCGATCGTGTCGAGCGCGCACGTCTCAGACGCAAACACATACGCGTTGTCGCGCTTTCCGAGAACGAGCGGACGGAAGCCCCACGGGTCACGCATGCCGATCAGCTTTCTCGGGGACATAACAACCAGGGAGAACGCGCCCTTCAGCTTGTCAGCCGCGCGGCCGACCGCCTCCTCGACGCTGCCGCACTTCACGCGCTCACGCGCGATGTGATAGGCGATGACCTCCGTGTCGATGGTTGTCTGGAAAATACATCCGCTGACCTCGAGCTCATGGCGGAGCTCAAGCGCGTTGATCAGGTTGCCGTTGTGCGCGAGCGCGAGCGTGCCCTTCGCATAGTTCAGGACGAGAGGCTGTGCATTTTCGCGCGTCGAGGCACCGGCTGTCGAATACCGGACGTGGCCGACTGCAATGTTTCCCTTCAGGGATTCCAGCTGTTCCCGGCTGAAATTCTCATTGACAAGACCCATGCCCTTGATTGCCTTGACACGGCCCTTCGGACCACTTGTGTCGCTGACCGCGATGCCGCAGCTCTCCTGCCCGCGGTGCTGCAGCGCAAGGAGCCCATAGTAGACGGAAGATGCGACATCCTGACTCTCATCGAGATCATAGATGCCGAAAACGCCACATTCCTCATGTAAGTTGCTCATACGTTGTGTCGACCTTTCCAGTTTGGTATCGTTTGATGGTAGCCTCCGGAGGGCACCCGGTCAGATGCGCGGGCACGTCCGGACATGAAAGCCGCATATTCCGCGTCACTCTCCGATACCGGAAGCAGACACAGAACATGCGGCTTTATCATACACTATTCATTTTCAGTTGTAAATCGGGCAATCAGACAGAAATAAGCAGCTCAGTCCTCCTGCGTCCTGCTGTAATTACTCAGGAACTGCTTCGTCCGCTCCTCCTTCGGGTTGTCGATAACCTCTTTTGCGGGGCCCTGCTCGATAATCCGGCCGCCGTCCATGAAGATCGCCTGATCGGCCACGTCTCTTGCAAATGCCATCTCGTGCGTGACGATAATCATCGTCGTCTTCTTCTCGGCGAGTCCGCGGATGACGCGGAGGACCTCGCCTGTGAGCTCCGGATCGAGCGCCGATGTCGGCTCGTCGAAGCACAGGATATCCGGGGAGAGCGCGAGCGCACGCGCGATTGCGACACGCTGCTGCTGTCCTCCGGAAAGCTGATGCGGATAGTTGTCCTTCCGGTTTGTGAGTCCCATCTGATCAAGAAGCTCAAGCGCGCGGCGGCGGATCGCCTCCTCATCGACTGCGCCCTTCTTCTTTGCGGCGAGCGTCGGCGCGAGCATGATATTTTCAAGCGCCGTGTACTGCGGGAACAGATTGAAGGACTGGAACACCATGCCGAAGTGAAGCCGCTTCTGGCGGATCTCCTCCTCGGAGGGCTCGCGGCTGTCATTTCCGTCAAAGAGCACGTCGCCGCGGACCGTGATGGTCCCGGAGTCGGGCGTCTCGAGAAAATTCAGGCACCGGAGCAGCGTCGTCTTGCCGCTGCCCGACGAGCCGATGATGGAGATCGCCTGCCCCTCCTCCAGATTGAAGTTGATGTCCTTGAGGACGCTCGTCCTGCCGAAGCTCTTTTTGATATGTTTTACTTCCAGTAAAGCCATGATTTTTCCTCGTCACCTGAAATAGCTCAGTTTCTTCTCGATGTAATGGAACAGGAGCGTCAGGAGACCGCTGAAGACCAGGTAGAAAAGACCTGTGTAGAACAGAGGCCAGATGATGCCGTCGCTCTTCATGAACGACTCGCCCGCCTTGATCAGCTCGAACACGGCGATAATCCGCGCGAGCGAGGTATCCTTGACGAGCGTGATGATTTCATTTGACATCGGCGGAATAATCCGCTTGATGACCTGGAGAAGAATAACCTTCCGAAAGATCTCATGGTTCGTCATGCCGAGGACCTTGCCGGCCTCGTACTGTCCCTGCGGAATCGACTGGATGCCGCCGCGGTAGATCTCAGAGAAGTAGCAGGCATAGTTAATGACAAATGCAACCAGCGCGGCGATATCACGTCCCCCGTTGCCCTGTCCCCAGACATTGTACCCGATAATGCCCGGGCCATAGTAGATGATCATGAGCTGCAGCATGAGCGGTGTGCCGCGGATGATCCAGATGATGAACTTCACCGGATAGCGGATGACCGCAAACCGGCTCATCGATCCGAAGCTGATGACCAGTCCGAGCGGAAGCGCGAAGACAAGCGTCAGCGCGAACAGCTGGACTGTTGAAAGAAAGCCCTTTAAGAGGGCGAGCGTAACCTCAGCAAACATGTATTATGACTCCGTTCCTGATTCAGAACCGTCCTGCGGGATCAGCGCGTCCTGAACGCCGTATTTTTCCGCGATCGTCTCCATCGTGCCGTCGCTGTAGAGCTTTGTGAACTCCTGGTTGATATAATCCGTGAGGTCAGAATTCTGGCGGCAGCCGACGCCGTATTTCTCCGTTGTGAGCTCGACCGTGTGCGTGAGGTCCGGATAGCTTGTGCCGTCTCCGACCATGGCACCTGCCATCAGAAGGTCGATGATACTTGCGTCCGATGTGCCGGACTGGACCTCCATCAGCGTGTCCGCCTGCGATGAGAGGGATGTGTAATTAAGGTCATTGGCCTTGGCCGCCTTCTCACCGGCGGAGCCCTCCTCGACTGCGAACTTCAGGTTCTTCAGGCTGTCCACGTCCTTGTACTTGTCCGCGTCAGAGGACTTTACGACGACTACCTGCGCGTTGTTGCAGTAGGCTCTCGTGCAGTTCATCGACTTCGTGACCTCGTCCGTCAGCGTCATGCCGTTCCAGACGCAGTCGATGCTCTTGTTCTTGAGCTCGAGAATCTTGTTGTCCCAGTCAATCTCGACGAACTCGACATCTACGCCCAGGTCCTTTGCTACCTGTGTGGCCATGTCCGCGTCAAAGCCGATCCAGTTTCCATCCGAATCCTTGTAGTCCATCGGCTGGAAATCCGTGATGCCGACCGTGAGCTTTCCCTTCTTCTTGATGTAGCTGACATCGCTCGAGGACGAGCTGCCGCAGGCCGCCAGACCGCAGATCATGAGGCCTGCAAGGCACAGGCTGAGAATCTTCTTTCGCATATTCCTTCCTCCACAATCGCTTGATAGTTCACTGTGCTACTATAGTAGCATACTAAAGTGCCCGTAAAGCATACCATGGATGCAGGTCAAATTCAAGGGCGGGCTTCAGGTTCCCGCCTCTCTGTGATAGGCCTGCCGGAGCCCGGAAAGAAATGCCGACGTATCCTCCGGCAGCTTCACCTCCTCCGCATTTGCGGCCGCAAGCCTTGCCTCGATCTCATCCAGCATCTCCTGATCCGCGCCGAGAGCCCCCGCCTTCGCCTGGTATTTCGCGAGCGGCTTCGTGATCCGGACCGCCAGAAGATACGTCTCGAGGTCCGCCCTTGCGGCGCGCAGCTTATATGCCTTCTCAAATGAGCTGCACGCCTTCTCATACTCAAGCATCTGCATGGCCGCGACACCGGAATTATGCCAGATCCCGGCCTTAAGCGCCGTGTCCCTGCTCCCGCACGCCTCCGAGGCCTGCAGGTAGACCTCCTCCGCCTTTCCGTAGCGGCGGTTCCTTGCGAGCGCATCGGCCCTTCTCTTAAGCCGCTCCGGCACAGGTCTCGTCACCAGCGTCTCGACAGCCTGGCAGAACGCGCGGATCTCTCCCTCTGTCAGATAGCCGGATGCCTGAAAGAGCGGCAGCGCGAACGCGGCGATCCCCGCGTCCGTCTTCAGGGCCTGCTCCATGCCAAGGGCCGTCTTCGGAAGCGCGAGCTCCTCCGCGACCCATCTGGTGAGCGGAAGCCCCGCGAGTGTCCCGTCGATCAGCTCCGGGTTCCGGTACATGAAATAGCACAGTTCCTCGACGGTCCAAACATTGACAGCCGTTGATTCGATAAAAAACGGATGCTCAGCCGCGCGCACGCGGCACAGACGATATCCGATCATGACTCCTCCCCGAGGGCGATTTTCAGCGTCCATATCTTGTGTGTTGCGGGAAACATCTCCCCGAAGCCGAGGTCCTCTGCCTTCACGACGCAGGTGTCCGCGTCCGTGCAGTAAGCCTTAAGGCGGATTCTTGTCGTCCGGTCAGGGCGCTTCGGCAGTCCGTCCAGAACGAGCCGCCAGGGCTTTCCTCCCTTTCCGTCCATCGGCACCGTCGTCATCATGATGTCACTCCGTCCGTCCAGAATGAAATCGATGCATGTCTCCCTGTCAAACCAGTTCTCGCCGGCACTGACAAGCGGCATCCACTGCTGCTTGTCCCGGACAATGACGTCGAGTCCGACAGATGCGCGGAGCATATCGGGTCCGAGATAGACTCTTCCACGGATCATCGGCTCATCGGTCTTCTCGAGGGCCGTGTAGCACGCGCCGCGCACAAACAGATTGTCGCCGGCAAAGACGTGGCAGCCGTCCCGGCACATCAAATCCAGTGACTGCTTCGACCAGTCCCCGAAGCCCTCTCCCGTGATGAAGAGGCCGGAAAATGTCTGGTCCTCGAGCCATTTCGTGAGCGCCGCGGCAAAGGCCGCGTCCTTCTTCTTCACATCGGCCGGAATCCAGGTGTGCCCGATCTTCCTTGTCTTCACGGTAATCGGCCGTGTCTTTTTATTTTCCATGAGGCAGTGCATGGTCACTTCATTTTTCTCAAATTCAATGAGGCCGACCGTGCGGTTCCAGATCTCGGGTCTCTGCGAATAGGTGTAGTAAAAGAAGCTCTCCAGCCCGTCCTGAATAAAGATCTTCTCGGCTGCAAAGCCGATCTTACGGAGCGCCCTCTTCAGCGCGGCCGCAAGATTCGGCGTGAGGGACCGCACGGTGATGCAGATTCCCTGCGCAAGCTGCGCGGGGTCAGATACGCCGAGCATATCAAGCGCCCCGGATATGAACACCTGAAGGAGCTCCCAGCCCTCCATATAGGTGCCGTCCACCTCGAACCCGCTCCGCGAGGATATTCTGAGCAGGTTCTTCACAAGGCTGCCGCGGCCCTCAGAGGCGAAATGCTCCGCCTCATAGCCGATCATCCATTTTCCTTCCTCGCGCAGCCGCGTGAGCACCGTCGGAAACCGGTAGAGATTTGTTCCCGGCTTGACTGCGACGGAGACCGGATTCTTCGTCCGCCTGTCATAATAGGCCAGCTGCGACGTCTCTTCGCCCAGCTCAAGGCCGATCAGTAAATTCCGTATCTCGTTCAACTTTCATCCTCCAGTGTAAACAGCACGGACGCTGCGTGCCTTGCCTTCAGATAATCGCGCATGGTCTCCTTCAGATTGCCCGAAAGTCCCTGGCGCTCATCGTAGAGCATCTGGTTGATTCTCTGATAGCAGCTTCTTCCCTTGAAATCCATGAGCGGCGACGCGGCAGATTCCTCCTCCGTCCGCCTCGTCCGTCCGTTATGTGTAATCTCGATGTAATACGTGAGGACCTCTCCGTAGAACAGCGTGAATTCTCTGGAGAAGATGCCGCGGAAGCGGTGGCGGAGCGCCGCGCTCTTCCACTCTCCCTCGACCTTGTCGAGGCTTCCCGTGCCGATGCGGTAGCGCAGGATGACCGTGTCATCGGGGTTCGCCCGCGTCTCGACGATCACCTTGTCCTCCAGCTGGTACTGTGCGGGGAACGGGGCCGGAAGGTTCCGGAAGAAGCCGAGCCGCACGCCGCGCTTCTCACTCTCCTCCAGAATCTGGTCCGTCAGAATCTCCTGGTGCACGCTCAGTTTCTTCATTTCCGAATAGCGCCGAAGGAGCATGAGCTTCATCGCGAAGTCGACCGGCTCTCCCGCGTCGATCAAATCCTCGATGCAGCCGGCCGCGTACGCGTCGACCGGACCGTCCTTGAGGAGCTGCTCGTCCGCCGCCGTCTCAAGATACGCGCGGATGATTTTTTTACGTCCACCACGCTCCGCATAGGCGCGCAGCACCTTCGAGTCTGCAGGCAGGGACGTGTGCGTGAAGGCAGCCCGCGCGAGAATCTTTTCATCGAGCGGAAATGTATCCACGTAGAAGTCCTCCGCATGCTTGCGGAGCGTCAGCATGTCCTCCATGCTCCCCTCATAGTGCTCCGCGAGGTAGGACAGGATCCTCTCATCGTATTTATCGGCCCGGAAGACATAGGAGACTAGAAGGAGCAGCTCCTCGTCATACCGTCCGTCGCTCTCCTCAATCATCTGCGAGGCGACCCGGACCAGCATGTCTGCCGGGACCTTCTCGAATCCGCAGCGGACGAGCAGGTCATAGGCGTGCCGCACCTGTCCGACAGAAAGCAGCACGCTGATATATGCTGCCTTATCCGTCCGGACCCAGAGGTCCTCATCCTTCACCTTCTCCCCGAAGCCGGAGAACTCCGGATGGCCCGCGTAAAAGCCAAGAAGCTTCTTCCTCGCCTTCGTCCGGAAATCATCTGTAAATGCGTCTGATTCCGCTGCCGCGCGCCAGAACCGGACATTCTCCGCCGAAACGGGATCGGTTCTTCCGCTTCCGGCTGTCGCGTCCATGACGATGCCGACAGTATCCGGGAATTTCTTTCTGCAGCCCTCGATATAGGTGTCTCTGCTAAGAAGCGGCTCCGTGCTGTAGGCGACCGGTGTCCTCAGCCTCATGGATGAGGCCGTCTCAAAGAGGATCTGCGCGTCCTTCGTATAGCGGCGGATAAATGCCTGTCCGTGCTGCAGAGGATATCTCTCCTCCCTCCGAAGTCCGCTGTGAATAACGATCACGCTGTAAATCCCCGGCTCGTCCGTGTAGACGCGCTCTGTAAACAGCAAATTCGCAAGGTTCTCCCCGGCGCGTCCGTCCGGCACGTCATGGACAAACCAGCTGTAGAGCATCGCATAGTCCGTCCCGATCTTGCCCTTTTCCAGTGCAAGAAATGCAAACTGCTCCATCTGATCGCTGTACGTCCTGTACGTCTCCGGGTCCTCCCCGCGATGGCGCACAATACTTGCGTACACGAACGCCTTTCCGCTGTCGGAGAGCGTATTGTTGTACGCGAAATATTTCCGGACCGCGAGCGGAAGAAGTCCGCGGAAGCTCTCCGGAATCGTCTCGATATAGTATTCATACAGCCGGATAATGCGCAGGTTCTTCTCCACAGCCTCCGCGTACCAGCGGAAATACCGTCTGTCTCTCGGCTGTCCCTTCATCGCAAGGCGCACGATCGCCTCGAGGATGCTGTCCATCGGGAAGCTTTCATAGGACATGGCGAGAACACGGTATACATTTTCCGAATACGAGCGCAGGTTCTCCGACAGGTACGCTGTCCGGAGGGCAAGCTCCCGCGTCATGAGATTTCTTCTCGCGGCAAATACAAGGACCTGCTCCATGAGCGGCGTGAGGCGCGTAAGGCGCGCATCGTCCTCCCGAAGGAGCCGGAGCACCTCCGCGTACAGCATCGGGCTGCACGAGCCGTGCTCAAACAAAGTATCCGCCATAGTAAAGAGGCGCCGGCTGTTCCGTGCGAGATCCTCATCGGTCAGCATGCAGAGCTTCATGCAGACATAGCTCTCCTGCCTTCTTAAAAAGAGATCGCTGATTCTCTCCTGAAGCTCCTCCATGTCAGGCTTCTCCATGCCGGTCCTCGCAAGGAGATACCGGTAAGCGCCGCGGACCTCCGGTGACTCCGCGGACAGATCACGCCCGTCGAGGCTCTTTATGCAGGTGACAGCCTCGCGGCGGTTTCCCATAAGGTCATAGAGATACGCCTTGTACAGGCAGAGCGCTGTGCCATGTTCAGGCCCGAGCCCGGCATTCTCCTCGATCAGCGGAACCGATCTGTCCGCCAGCTCCTCCGCACTGACTAAGCCGCAGAGATAATCCGTATACAGCCTTGCAAGCTGCGCCGTATTTCTCCGGATCGTCGTGCGGCCGGAGCTGTACCCCTCCTCATGGGCAGATGCCGTCACGAGAAAGTCGGTCCGGTGGCCCCTGATGACAAGCGTAATTTTTCCGAAGCGCCGTCCGTCGCCAAGGCGCGGCTTTAAAATCCGGTACTCGAGCTCACAGGTCGAGCCGACAAAATCCTCCTCTGTGATGCGCCGTCTCGGCACCTCGAGGAAGTCCCCGGACACCTCGATGTCAATCACCACATGTCCCCAGGTATTGCGCTTGATGAGCAGGATGTCCTGCATGGATTCCGTGACCTGATAGAAATCCGCGCGCTCCCGGTCCATGCTGATTCTGACCATGGATTTAAGCCCTGAGGCCGTGAGAAATTCCTCCATCCGCTCCTCTGTGACCGGCGCCTCTGTGAGGCCGCGGCAGAGCGCATCCTCTGCCGCACCGTTCTCCGCTGCAAGGCGGGCGAACGGTCTGCTCCGGAATATACGGAATGCCTCCTGCGGGTCTCTCTCCGCAAGCTTTGCAAAGTCGCGCAGGCTCCGGACTCTTCCGGGAAGCATTTCCGACGGCTCCGCCATGATTCTGACACTGACCGGGACGGATACTTCTCCTCCGTCCGTCGCCAGTGTAATCTGTCCGCTGATCAGATCTCCGGCAGCAAGTCCCTCAACATCCACACCGAAGACGATCGGATACCCCTTCTCCGCGTTCACGAACCTCGTCAGCGCCGGAACGATCCGGGCCTGGTCCGAAAATATTTCACCGCGCACATGTCTGCCGTCCGTATTCTCGAGATGAAGCTCACTGCGGATATTTTCCCCTTCACGGGCTTGAAGATCGATTCTTTTTTCTAATACTGTGACCACGTTACGTTCCTTTCGGCTATACATACTGCGTTTAGAGTATCACAAATTGAAACCTGACGCAACGCAGGAAGCGGGAGGCCCCGAAGGGTCTCCCGCCTCCTGTACGTGTTTTATTTTGCGAGATCAAACAGCGAGATCTGGTTGGATTCCGGTATATCCTTGAGTATTCCGTACTCCTCCATCTCGTCAATGATGGACTTCGAGACATGCGCCCGCTCCCGCAGGTCGTCCTTCGAGAGGAACGGGCCCTTCTTCGCCTCTTCCTCCAGCGCGACCGCCTGCGTGTCGCCGAGTCCCGTGATCGAATTGAGGGCCGGCATAATCTTTCCGTCCACAATCTGGCAGCGCGTCGCCTGCGCCTTATAGAGATCGAGCGGCTCAAATTCGAAGCCGCGCGCGTACATCTCGCGGACGAGCCGCATGTCGTCGAGCTCCGCCACGTCCTTCGGCGACGGGTCCGGGTTCTTCTTGATCTCATCCGCGTAGTACTCGAGCTTCTCCCGCCCCTGGCACATGTGCTCGTAGTTGAACGTCTTGCACCGGATCGAGAAATACGCCGCGTAGTACGCCAGCGGATAGTTGATCTTATAGTAGGCGATGCGGAACGCGTTCATGACGTAGGCAGCCGCATGCGCCTTCGGGAACATGTACTTGATCTTCAGGCACGACTCGATGTACCAGTCCGCGACGCCGTGCTCGCGCATCTCCTTCTCCTGCTCCGGCGTGAGGCCGCGCCCCTTCCGGACCGACTCCATAATCTTAAAGGAGTGTTCCTTGTCAAGCCCCTTGTTGATCAGCTCGAGCATGATATCGTCGCGGCAGCAGATCGAGGTCGGCAGCGTACAGTAGCCCTTCTCGATGTAGTACTGCGCGTTATTCAGCCACACATCCGTGCCGTGTGAGAGACCGGAAATGCGGATCAGCTCGGAGAACGTCTTCGGCTTCGTCTGCTTCAGCATGCCGATGACAAAGTTGGTACCGAATTCCGGGACGCCGAGTGTCCCGAGCTCACAGCCGTCGATGTCCTCCGGCTTGATGCCGAGTGCCTCCGTCCCTGAAAAAAGGGACAGAACGCCCTTGTCGTCGAGCGGGACCTTATGCGGGTCCGTCCCTGTCAGGTCCTGCAGCATACGAATGATGGTCGGATCATCGTGTCCGAGAATATCGAGCTTCAGAAGGTTCGTGTCGATCGAGTGATAGTCAAAATGCGTCGTGATGAACGGCGAATTCACATCGTTGGCCGGGTGCTGCACCGGCGTGAACCAGTTGATGTCCATACCCTTCGGAAGAACGATGACGCCTCCCGGGTGCTGACCGGTCGTCCTCCGCACGCCGACACAGCCGGCGGAGAGCCGCTCGAGCTCACAGCGCTTTTTCGTGATGCCCTTGTCCTCGAAGTAATGCATGGCGTAGCCGTAGGCCGTCTTGTCCGCGACCGTTCCGATCGTCCCCGCCTTGAAGGTCTGCCCCTTGCCGAAGATGACCTCGACATAGTTCTGCGCGATGTTCTGCTCATCACCCGAGAAATTCAGATCGATATCCGGCTCCTTATTTCCCGCAAAGCCCAGGAACGTCTCGAACGGGATGTCAAAGCCGTCCTTGTAGAGAGGCTGTCCGCATTTCGGGCAGAGCTTGTCCGGCATATCGCAGCCGCAGCGCCCGTCGAGGTGCGCGGAATTCGTCTCCTCCGAATCAAACTCACTGTAGAGGCAGTCCGGGTTTAAACACCGGTAGTGCGGCTTCAGCGGGTTTACCTCCGTGATGTCCGCCATCGTCGCGACAAATGAAGACCCGACTGAGCCCCGCGAGCCGACCAGGTACCCATCGTCGTTCGACTTCTTGACGAGCTTCTGCGCGATGATGTACATGACCGCGTAGCCGTTCTTGATGATCGACGAGAGCTCACGCTCGAGCCGCTCGCTCACAATTTTCGGCAAATCCTTGCCGTACCAGCGGTGCGCCTTCGCGTAGCACATGTTCTGGAGGTCCTCCTCCGCGTGCGGAATCGACGGCGGACACTTGTACGGGTAGATCGGGGAGATCTTCTCGATCATGTCCGCGATCTTATTCGTGTTGGTGACGACGACCTCCCTGCATTTTTCTTCGCCGAGATAGGAGAAGCACTCCAGCATCTCCTCCGTCGTCCGCAGGTAGAGCGGCGGCTGTCCGCCCTCATCCTTGTAGCCGTGGCCGGCCTGAATAATCGCCCGGTAGATCCAGTCCTCCGGGTTCAGGAAATGAACGTCGCACGTCGCGCAGACCAGCTTTCCGAACTGGTCTCCGAGCTCGCAGATCCTGCGGTTGATGTTCCGCAGGTCCTCGACGGAGTGAATGCCGCTCTTCGGGTCCTTCAGCAGGTAATTATTGTTCTCCGTCGGCTGAATCTCGAGATAATCATAAAATGAGATAATCCGCGCGATCTCTGCGTCCGACCTGCCGTTTAGGATCGCCTGATAGAGCTCTCCCGCCGAGCAGGCCGAGCCGAACACAAGCCCCTCGCGGTGCTTCATCAGAACGCTCCGCGGAATCAGCGGCCGGCGCTTGAAGTACTGAAGGTGCGAGATCGACACCAGCGTGTAGAGGTTCCTCCGGCCGATCTCATTTTTCGCAAGAAGAATGATGTGGTAGTACTTCAGGTTCCGGATCCGATCCGCGGACACATTGCCCTTCGCGTTCAGCGCGGCAAATGTACTGATCCCCTCCTTCTCCATGAGGTCCAGCATTTTCAGATAGACGAACGCCATGGCCTGGGCGCGCGGAAAGGCGCGCATCTCATCCGTGCACGGCACCTTCAGGTGCTTCACGAGCGTGCGGAACCGGATTCTGCCGAGGTCCGGAATGAGGTACCTCGCCACGGACGGAATATCAAGGACCGTCCGCTCCGGCCAGGGGATATCGTATTTCCTGCAGCCGGCCATCAGGAAGTTCATTTCCATGTCGGCGTCGTACGCGGCGACCGGAAGGTCCCCGATGAAGTCCATGAGCTGCCGGAGCGCCGTCTCAAGATCCGGGGAGCTTGAGACGAGCGAGTCGCCGATCCCGACCTCCTGCTCGATTGAGAACGGAATCGGGCGGCCCGGATTCACGAGCGTCGTAAACTCCTCCGTCAGCTTTCCGTCCTCGATCTTCTGCGCGCCGATCTCGATGATGTCGTGCACGAGCGGGCTCTGGCCCGTCGTGACCGTCGACAGGACGACGATCGGGTCCGTCACCTGCCCGATGAGCGGGCCGCTGACGAGGTTTTTCATGTCGTCGACCATGTAGCCTTCCATGCCGTAGATGATCTTGAGGTCCGCGTCCTTCGGGATGCCCTTCTTGCCGCCGAAGGTCTTGTACGCCTCCGGGAAGGCCTGCACGACGCCGTGATCGGTGATCGCGAGAGACTTCATGCCCCAGCGGTACGCCTGCTTCACAATATCTGACGCCGCCGACACCGCGTCCATATCGGACATCTGCGTGTGGCAGTGCAGCTCGACGCGCTTCACGGCCTCGTTGTCGTCTCTCACCTTCCGGAAGGACGGAATCTTCTTGATGCCGTAGACGCTCTTGATCATGAGCTCCTTGTCGAACGGATCAAAGTCCATGAGGCCGCGGATCATAAAGCAGGCCCCGTTCTTAAATGTGGAGTGGTAAGCGTCCGCCTCCTCCTTGTCGTACCAGAGCTTGAAGCGGATCGAGTCCGTGAAGTCCGTGACGGACACCGTGAAAATGACACGCCCGCTCCTCGTCTCGCGCTCGTCTGTCGCGAAAACCTCGCCGCGCACGGTGATCTCCCTCGAGTCGTTGCCGAGCGACTCCATCAGCTCCGGCTCCGTGTCGAAGTTCTTGCCGTAGATGACCGTCGGGTCGTTCGTGAGCGTATAGCGCTTCCGTCCGCCGTACGTCTTCTCCTCCTTCGAGGTCGGAAGCTTTTCCTCCTCCTCGGGCTTTGCGGCGCGGGCCGCGTTGTGCCGGATGACCGCCTCTACCTTCTCGCGGATGCGCTCATCGTCCTCGTTGTCTCCCTCCGGCTTCACAGGCTCGACAAATTCGCTCGTGACCTCGGAATCGTCGAAGCCGGCCCGATCCGCAAAGACCTTCTCGATATAGTCCGTGAGGCGGTCCGCATTTTTCTCAGAGACAAAATTATCCTCGACGCGGCAGTGAATCTCATTTGCGTCGCGCCGGAAATCGATATCCGTATGTATAAAGGTCTGATAGAGAAGCGGATCGACGCGCTTCAGCTCGTAGAGCATACTGCTCCTGTAGACCTTGTAGAAGTTCGCCGGCGTATAGGAGCCGGACAGGCGGAAGCGCTCGATGATCTTCACTTCCATGCGGTTGCCGGCAAAAAACTGGTCCTCGATCGCGCGCTCAATCGTCTCGATATTCTTCTTCTTGATCCAGTTCTGCGAGACGATATAGACGCGGAGCAGGGTGTGCCTGTGATTGACAGCGACCTTCTCGACCTTGACATATGCGAGCAGATCCAGGATGCTCTTCTCGAGCCTGAGTCCCGGAAATGCCTCAAGAAAATTCTTCGGTTCCAATGTACTCCTTTACTTCCAGTTCAGCAGCTCCTCGCGGAGTGCGCCGAGGATCTGGTCCTCCGGCACCTTCCGCAGAATCTCGCCGTGCCTGATAATAAGACCGACGCCCTTTCCGCCCGCGACACCGATGTCGGCCTCACGCGCCTCGCCCGGGCCGTTCACCACGCAGCCCATGACTGCGACCTTGATATTGAGCGGAATGTCCTGCACCATCTTCTCCACCTCATTGGCGAGGTCGATGAGATCAATGTCCGTACGCCCGCATGTCGGGCAGGACACGACCTCGACGCCGCCGCTCCGAAGACCCAGGGTCTTTAAAATGAGCTTCGCGGACCGCACCTCCTCGAGCGGGCTTCCCGTCAGAGAGACGCGGATCGTGTCCCCGATCCCCTCGTTCAGGATGATGCCGAGCCCAACGGACGACTTGATGTTGCCCGAGTAGACGGTCCCGGCCTCCGTGATGCCGACATGGAGCGGGTACGGCGTCTTCCCGGCGATCAGCTCGTGGGCCTTCACGCACATCATGACGTCCGAGGACTTGATGCTGATGACAATATTGTCATAGTCGAAGTCCTCGATCATGCGCACCTTATCGAGCGCGCTCTCAACGAGTCCCTCGGCCGTGACATGGCCGTATTTCTCAATGATATCCTTCTCAAGTGACCCGGAGTTCACGCCGACGCGGATCGGGATCTCTCTCTCCTTCGCGCACTCGACGACCTTCCGGATGTTCTCCGGTCCGCCGATATTGCCCGGATTGATGCGGATCTTATCGGCCCCGTTCTTCATGGCCTCGATCGCCATCCGGTAATCAAAATGAATATCCGCCACGAGCGGGATGTGGATCTGCTTCTTGATCTCCCGGATCGCGGCCGCCGCCTCCGGATTCGGCACCGTGCAGCGAATGATGTCGCAGCCTGCATTTTCAAGTGCGAGGATCTGATCCACTGTCGCCTGCACATCCTCCGTCTTCGTATTGGTCATCGACTGAATGGCGATCGGGCTTCCGCCGCCGATCGTCTTCGAGCCGATTCTTATTTTCTTTGTGTGGTCTCTGAATGCCATGGATACCTCCGATCCTGATGCCCGGCAGAAGATCGCTCTTCTCCGGAGCCTGCTTACACTTCCTCCGGTCTCTTCCGTCTGTACATGTCAAAGGTGTACACGAGATCAAAGTAGGTTCCCTCCTCGCTTCGTCTCACAAGCTCCCACTCGGGGTCCTCGTCAAGATTCGGGAAGCATGTGTCCGCGTCGTAGGCGAAATCAATTCTCGTCACATAGGCCTTGTCGATATACGGAAGCATATCGCGGTAAATGCTTCCACCTCCGATGCAGAAGACGTCATCCGGGTCATACTTCGAGGCGATCTCCACGGCCTCCTCGATGCTGTGGACGACCGTTGCGCCCTCCACCGTGTAATCCGGATTTCCGGAAATGACGATATTGATCCGGCCGTTCAGCGGCTTCTTTTTCGGGAAAGACTCCAGCGTCTTTCTTCCCATGATCACGACCTTGCCCATCGTCATCTGCTTGAAATACTGCATGTCCTGGGGAATGCTGACAAGAAGCTTTCCGTTCATGCCGATATTCCAGTTTGCGTCTGCCGCTACAATACAATTCATTCTATGTCCTCCTGGTCCTGTATACTATTCAGTTGATTTGGGTGATAAAAGTGATTACGCGCGGCTTCGCTGCTACGCAGCTCCCACCGCGCTCCCCGCCATTCGCAATCCGTGGGGCCCCCGCCCCACTACTTGCTCATGACGGTGCGTGTCATAAAGTCTTTCCCCCACTGGCAAGCAAGCTTGCCGTGGGCTCAGACTTTTGACACTGTAATCATCATATGGCAATCGGGATGCCCGTCACCTGCGGCCCGTGCTGGTAGTCGCTGACAATGAGGTCGTCCGTCGTGAAGTCATAGAAGTCCTTCACATCCGGATTCAGACTGACATGCGGCGCCGGGTACGTCGGCCGGGAAATGAGCTCCTCGATGATCGGCACATGTCTGTCATAGATATGCGCGTCCGCAATCACGTGGACGAGCTGCCCCGGAATCATCCCGGAGACCTGCGCGATCATCATGAGCAGGATCGCGTACTGGCAGACATTCCAGTTGTTGGCCGCGAGCACGTCCTGCGAGCGCTGATTGAGAATCATGTTCAGCGTGAGCTTCTCATCGCCCGGATGCTGGGTCACATTGAAGGTCACCGACCACGCGCAGGGATAGAGCCCCATCTCCGAGAGGTCGTGGTGATTATAGAGAGAGGTCACGATGCGGCGGCTGAACGGCTCGTTCTTAAGCTCCCACAGCACGCGGTCCGTCTGGTCAAACATGCCCTCGCGGTACTTGTGCTTCACGCCCATCTGATAGCCGTACGCCTTGCCGATTGAGCCGTTCTCATCCGCCCATTCGTCCCAGATGTGCGGCTTTAAGTCGTGGATATTATTCGACTTCCGCTGCCAGACCCACAGGATCTCGTCCATACAGCTCTTCAGCGCGGTCCTCCTTAAGGTGATCGCCGGAAATTCCTTCCGCAGATCGTAGCGGTTCACAACGCCGAACTGCTTGATCGTATACGCCGACGTCCCATCCTCCCAGTGAGGGCGGACCTTCTCTCCCTCCGTGCTCGTCCCGTTGTCCAGGATGTCCCTGCACATGGAAATGAAAATCTCGTCTGCCTGACTCATGTTCTCTCCTTGTCAAGTACTGCCACATTTTCCGGCGCCCTGCGCGGCCGGTCCATGTGGCAGCTTCTTCAGTGTTTTCTATCATATCATTTTGTAACGATTCAGCACCCCAGACTCGGAACGCTTCGCGTTCCTCGTTGTGGGCAGACAGAGCGGCTTCGCCGCTTGTCCGCCCCTTGGAAAACGTCTGAAACCGTCCGGCGAGCAAGCTCTCCGATCGGATTTCATCAGTTTTCCAAGGGGTGCTGATAATTTTATGTAAAGTCCCGGTTTGCGGACTCCTCGGCACCGATCTCTCGTGCGGTGTCGACAGCCTCTTCCTCAGCCGTGGCCTCCTCAGCCTCCTCGCAGACCTCTTCCTCGTCCTCAGGGACCTTCGGAAGACGTCCGTAGAGATCCGTCAGCTCATAGATGCTCTTTGCGAGCTCGCGGGACAGGAAGTTCGGCTTCAGCCGCCACTGCCAGTTGCCGTCTCCGGCGCCCGGGCAGTTCATGCGGGCTTCATTTCCCAGAACGAGGTAATCCTGAATCGGCACGATGCAGGTATCCGCGACGGAGCGGTACGCCTCACGGATGAAGTCCCAGGTGAAGCGGCCGTAGTCCGTATTGACCGAATTGATGTAGCGGCGCGCGTAATCTCTGTCGTGGTTGCTGATCGACTCGATCCAGCCGCGCGTCGTCATGTTGTCATGCGTGCCCGTATAGACGACACAGTTCCGCTCGTGCTTGTACGGGAGATAGTCGCTGCTCTCGCTCTCGTCAAATGCAAACTGCAGGACCTTCATGCCCGGGAAACCCGAGTCAGCGAGAAGCTGGCGGACGGTCGGCGTGATATAGCCGAGGTCCTCGGCGATAATCTCGACATCGCCGAGCTCCTCGCGGAGCTTATTGAAGAGGTCCATGCCCGGACCCGGCTCCCATGTGCCGTTCTCGGCCGTCTCATCGCCGTACGGAATCGCGTAGTATTCGTCGAAGCCGCGGAAGTGGTCGATGCGGATCACATCGTAGAACTCGTAGCAGCGGCCGATCCGCTGGATCCACCATTTGTAGCCCTTATGCTTCATGTAAGTCCAGTCATAAATCGGGTTGCCCCACAGCTGGCCTGTCGCCGAAAATGCGTCCGGCGGGCAGCCCGCGACCTCCGTCGGGACATTTTCCTCATCGAACTTGAACATCTCCGGATGTGCCCATGTGTCCGCGCTGTCGAACGCGACATAGAACGGGATATCGCCGATGATCTTGATGCCGTTCTTCTCCGCGTATGCGTGGACCTTCTTCCACTGCTTCATGAACTCATACTGCTGGAAGCGGAAGAACTCGACCGTGTCGTTGATAATCTCACTGATGATGGCGATCGCCTTGCGGTCGCGGTTTCTGTACTCAAGGTCCCACTCGCTCCACGGCTTGCCGTCATTCTGCTCCTTGAGCGCCATGAACAGGCAGTAGTCCTCGAGCCAGTAGCTGTTCTCCTTGAGAAATGCCTGGTAGTCGGCATCCTTGTCCGCCGTTCCTCTGAACCGCTCGAATGCGACCTTCAGGATCTTGAAGCGTCCCTCGTACACAGCGCCGTAATCGACCTTCTCGACATCACTGCCCCAGTAGATCGAGGACACCTCCTGCTCTGTCAGAAGGCCGTCCTCGATCAGCCCGTCGAGACTGATGAAGTACGGATTTCCGGCAAATGTAGAAAAGCTCTGATAGGGCGAATTTCCGAAGCCCGTCGGTCCGAACGGAAGCACCTGCCAGTAGCTCTGGCCGGCCTCCTTCAGAAAATCTATAAATTCAAATGCTTCCTTCGAAAAGCTTCCGATCCCGAACCTGGACGGAAGTGAAGAAATTGGAAGAAGTATACCGCTTTCTCTCATACGTTTGTTTTGCCCCCTGCCATGAAAATAAACATATACAGATGTATTTTACCACGAATAAAAATAAAAGAGAAGCGCAGAAGGTATGCGCTTCTCTTTTAAATCTTTTATGCCTCAGGACTCCTCATGTTCCTTCTTCTCGTCCTTGTGCTCCTCCTTGTGGAAGGGATGCTTCTCTCTTGACGGAAGCTTCATGCCGAGCGCCTCGCGGACCACATCCTTCACGGTCGCGACCGGCACAATCTCAAGCTGGGACTTCGTCTCCTCCGGGACGTCCTCAAGGTCACGGACATTGTCCTTCGGAATGAGGACCTTCCTGATGCCCGCGCGCGTCGCCGCCATCAGCTTCTCCGGAAGTCCTCCGATCGGAAGCACGGCCCCGCGCAGGGAAATCTCTCCGGTCATCGCCAGATACGGGCTGACCGGAATGCCTGTGACAAGCGATGTGACCGCCGTGAACATCGTGATGCCCGCGCTCGGCCCGTCCTTCGGGACGGCTCCCTCAGGGATGTGGATGTGAATATCGCGCTCCGCGAAATTCAGGTCCTCGTCGATGAAGGTGCTCTTCACAAGGCTGACCGCCGTCTCTGCGGACTCCTTCATGACATCGCCGATCTGGCCTGTCAGACGGATCTGCCCCGTTCCCTTCATGGCGACGGACTCAATGAACAGGATCTCGCCTCCGGCCTGCGTCCAGGCAAGGCCTGTGACAACTCCCGGCGGGTTGTTCTTCAGTACCCGGTCATGGAAGACCTTCTTTCTCCCGAGGAAGGTCTCGATGTTCTTCTCACGGACAACGATCGGACGGACGACAGGCACCTTTGCCTCTTTGCTGTCCTTCCCGTTCTTATCCTTGGTATCCTCTCCGCCGGCTTCCGTATTCGTTTCGCCCGGTACGGTATTCGCACTGCCATTTTCAGCAGCTTCCTCCGCCGATACTGCGCCGTTCTCCGCCGCAGCATCGACCTGCGCCGGAACTGCATTTTTCTTTTCCGGAAGCGCCGCAGGTGTCTCCTCGCCCTCAACGAGCATGACGGCCGCCTTCCGGCATACCGTGAGCAGCTGCTTCTTCAGACCGCGGACACCGGCCTCCATCGTGTAATCCTCGATGATCTTCCGGAGCGCGCCGTCCGTGAAGCGGATGTCCTTTCTGGTGAGGCCCGTCTCCTCGAGCGCCTGCGGAACAAGGTGCTCCTTTGCGATATGGAAATGCTCTGTCGGCGTGTAGCCCGGCAGCTCAATAATCTCCATGCGGTCGAGCAGCGGCTGCGGAATCGTGTCCCACGTGTTCGCCGTGCAAATGAAGAAGACATGGGAGAGGTCATACGGGAGATCGACGTAGTGGTCCTCGAACGTCGTATTCTGCTCAGGATCAAGGACCTCAAGCAGAGCCGCCGACGGATCGCCGTCGAAGCTTGCCTTGATCTTGTCGACCTCATCGAGCACCATGACCGGGTTCATGGACCCGCACCGCTTGATACCGGTCATAATTCTGCCGGCCATCGCGCCGATATAGGTTCTTCTATGGCCGCGGATCTCCGCCTCATCCCGGATGCCTCCGAGAGAAATGCGGACATACTTCCGGCCGAGCGCCTCGGCGACCGACTTGCCCATCGACGTCTTGCCCGTGCCCGGTGCGCCGACAAGCAGAAGGATTGTTCCCTTTGCGCTGCCCTTTTGTCCTTCCTTCTCGCTCTTTTCTTCATTCAGCGCCATGACCGCGAGATGCTGGAGAATTCTCTCCTTGACCTTATCGAGACCATAGTGGTCTCTGTCCATGATCCGTCTCGCCTTCTTCAGGTCGATCTTCTCCGTCGGATCCGGCTGCCATTTCAGTGACGTCACAAAGTCAAGATAGTCGTAGAGCGAGTTGTACTCCGGCCCGTTCGACGGCTCCTGGTTGAACCTCCGAAGGACCCGCTCGACCTCCTTCCGGATATTGTCGGGCATACCCGCTCTCTCGATTCTCTTTTCAAATGAATTTTCATCCTGCGTCTTGTCGGGCTCGATCTCCTCCAGCTGCTTCTCGAGCAGAGCGATCTGCTTGTGAATAGCCGCCTTCTTGTAGGAGATCCCCTCCGGGTCATCGGCATTGGCCAGATCGACCTGCATGTCGATCGTCCCCTTGAAGCGCATCAGTGCCTCGTGGACCAGGAGCCCGCGCTCCTTGTAGGAGTTGGTCGCAAGCAGCGCATACTTCTCCTCCGGCGTCATGTCGAAGAACTGGCAGAACACAGCCGCGTACTCATTGACCGACTTGATGCTCTTTAAGTACTCGATCGCGTATCCGCCGCCGCGGATCTGTGAGGCAACCTCGGTCGTGACGGTGCGGAGATTCTCGAGGAGCTTCTTCTCTCCCTCGTAGGTGATATCGACGACCTCATCGACCGGCTCCCACTCACAAGTGATCACATCGCCCGTGAGATCGAGAGACGTAACCTTTGCCTTCTCCTTCGTCTGCGCGTGAAGAATAATCCCGGCCGGTCCCTCCGTCACTTCCATCACATCGGCATAGACGCCGATCGGGTAGAAGTCGGATTCCTTCATGTTTTCTCTTTCTACTTCCTGCTTCATAGGAAGAAGGACAGCCTTGCCGCCGTCCTCCCTGGCCCGCGCCTTCTCCTCGTCGCTCAGGCCGTCAATATTCAATCTGTACTCAACATCCGGAAGCAGTACGGTGTTGTACAGGGCAATTACCAGCGTAGAACTCATATATAAGCCTCCATCCGGCGGGCCGGCAGCCTGACGCTGCCTGGGCCCGTCCCGGGTTTGTTGGCACTCGTAAGTATTGAGTGCTAATCTATGGATGAAATCATATCATATCTGTGTATTTTGTCAAGCTGTCAGCGCAAATAGTCGTCGTTTATCTGACGCCGTTCCAGCAGATGCCCTCGTACTTCCAGCCGAGCGTCACAAGCCAGTCGCGTTCCTCCCCGGACGTCGTATAGTGGTGCGCGCCCGCTCCCGTGCAGTTCGGATTATAGAGGCGGTAGACCGGGACGCCGGAGCTGTCCGCGCTCTGCCAGCCGACGCCCTCGTACCGCCAGCCCTTCGTCACAAGCCAGTCGCGCTCCTCGGCAGAATTCGTATAGTGATGGTCACCCGCGTTCGGGTTGTACATCCGGTAGACCGGACGGTTTCCGCTCTTCGGGGCCTTCCAGCCGATGCCCTCATACCGCCAGCCGAGCGTCACGAGATGGTCCCGTTCTCCCTGATTTGCCGTATAGAAATGCTCACCGCTGTTCGGATTATAGAGCCGGTACATATCGACGCTCTGCACAGTCTCCGAGCCCGTATCATCCGCGTTCGCGTAGGCCTTGATGCAGTTGTTGCCGAGCATATTGACATAGGTCATGCCCATGTACGTCTCATTGTACTGCTCCGAGTAGTTGTCGATCCACGTGCTGCCGCCGTCCGCGCTCCGGTAGGACTCGCCCGCCGCATCGGTGATTGTGCGGGCAAGCGTCGTGCTGAGCGTGCTGTTGCCGAACATATCGATCCGGCTCTTCTGCTCACAGAAGGCGATGAGATTTCCGTTGCTGTCTGTAACGGACGCGATGACCGAGAAATTTTCTCCCGCACTTAAAGAGATCTCCTGCCCCAGAGGGATCGTGTAGAAGCCCATGTAGGTCTCGCTTCCTGAGACGCTCGCGGCCTCCGTTCCCGACATCGGGCTGCCCGCCGTGACGCCGGTCCGCACGGAGACTGTATAGCTGCCGCCGGCCGGGACATAGATGCCGACGCGGTCAAGCTTCTCATTTTCCGAGGCAGTGAAGATATTCGCCGCCATAAAGCCGGGGACCGTCGTGTTATAGCCAAGTCCGTCGTAGGAGTGCAGGATCGTATCCTCATGGATCCCGTCGAGCTCCTTCTCGTAGTGAACGGCGTAAATATTGCAGAGCGACGCGTCATAGTAGGAAATCCAGTCGAGACCGTTCTCCCCTCGCCCTATGCCGTAGGAATTCATCAGAAGAAAGGCGCCGGGCTTTGAGGCGCCCGTCACCTTCGAGTCGTCCCAGCCGATGATGGCCTCCTCATGATTCGGCACGGCATACGTCGATGTGAAATAGGAGGACGTGTCCGCCGAATAGGCCTTGTTCGAGAGATCCGCAATGAGCGATCCGGAGGAGACAATCTCCTCCTTCATTTCCTCAACAAGCGCCGCGAGGCCCGCCGAATCGCCCGCATACTCGGTCCCGGAATCGGGCGAGTACACATAGGGGTTCTTCAGCTGCTCATAGCCGGTGAGGTGCGTGAGTGAGGACGTGAGGTCGTCTGACCCGAGCGTCAGCGCACTCGTCGTCTCATAGACAGACGACGAAGCGGGGCCGTACCAGCGGAGAAGCGTCGAGATCGCGACAAGCGCATTTCCGCCCAGGGAATACCAGGTCTTTCCGGGCGTTCCGACCGTCCAGGTCTCATCGCCCCCGTGATAGGCCGCGTAGCCGAGATGGCCCGGGGAGTACAGATTGGAGGTGTCCGAAATCGTCCCGTCAAGCAGGCGGTTTGTCTCTGAGGAATCGACCGTCGCATACGACCAGCACAGGTCGAGTGCCCCCTGGGAAATGACCTGCGGAATCTGCGCCGGACGGTATGAGGACGCGAGCGTCTGATCGGCCGTGATCGCGGCATAGGCGTCGGCCTCATACTGCTCCTCCGAGACCGCGCCGACGAGGCCGTCCGTATGCACAGACTCCGTCAGAGGCTGATCGAGGAGGGCCTCATTTCCCGAATAATTGATGAGGCCGTCCTCACTCTCGCCATATTCAATATGGGTCATTTCGGCCGACGCATCATCCGCATGCGCCGGATATGCCAGAAGTCCCGCCACGGCAAGGGCCGTGAGCACCAAATCGATCCACTTTCTCTTCATATCCTGTCCTCCGTTTCACACCGCTGCTGCCTGCACGCTGGCGCTCATGACTCCTCCCGTTTTCAGTTCTGCAGCGTCTTTGCCGTTTTTCTCAATCTTTTTATGAGGAACGGCGTCTCGAACGCCGTCATCGCAATCCAGCCCAGTGTGTATGACCACGGGACCGCAAGAAAGCCCATGTCCCAAAACAAAATCATCGGAACCTCGCTCGCGACACGGACGCCCATATTGATGATGCTTGAGTAGAGCGTGACCTTGAGGTCACCCGTCCCGCGGAAATATCCCTGAATTCCGTTTGTAATTGCGGGCAGGGGATACATGAACGCGATGAGTCTCAAGTACCTTGTTCCCTCGCGCAGCACCTCGGGGTCCGTCGAGAAGAGGTGCATCAGCGGCCCCGCCGCAAAATACGTGATAAAACCGATCGCCACGCCGTAGACGAGCTCGATGTACATGCCGAGACGGAACGCCCCGCGGACGCGCCCTTCATTTCCCGCGCCCTCGTTCTGCGCCATGACCGACGTCATCGCGTGGGCGATGTTCTGCTGCGGGATCGTCGCGAAGTCATCGAAGCGGTTCGTCGCGTTGAAGGCCGCCGTCGCATCGACACCGAGCGTATTGACAATCGTCTGCGTGCCGAGCTTTCCGAGCTGGACCGTGCTCTGCTGCATCGCGCTGACAAAGCCGTACGACACGGTCTTCTTAAGGAGCGACGCATCAAAGACAAGCCATCCTCTCCCGAGCCTCAGCTCCGGAATTTTCGCCCGGATGTAGAGGAGACAGGCGGCCGCGCTCAGCGCCTCGCAGAGAACCGTGCTCACTGCCGCGCCCCCGATGCCCATGCCGAGGACAACGACGAAGAAGAGGTCGCCCGCGATATTAAGGCCCGCGCTCATGCCGAGGAAAATGAGAGGCGACGCGCTGTCGCCCATCGCGCGCAGCATGCTCGCGAGATAGTTATACACAAAGCTGAACACAAGCCCCAGCAGGATAATCCGCAGGTAGGTCGTGCCCTCCGCGATAATGGAATGCTCGACCTGGAGCAGGACAAGGAGCGGGCGCGCAAAGATCATCATGAGCGCCGCGACGCCCACGGAAAATGCACACCCCGCGATCATGCCCGTGCTGACCTGGCGCCTCAGCTCATCCGTCTTCCGCGCGCCGTAGAGCGTGCCGACGAGGATGCCCGCGCCAAGGCAGATGCCATTTGTAAAAAGCAGCACAAGTGTCACGAGCGGATTTGTCGTGCCGACCGCCGCGAGGGCCGTCTTGCCGACAAACCGCCCGACAATCATGCTGTCGGCTGCATTGTAGGTAAGCTGAAGGAGCGTTCCCAAAACCAGCGGAATCGTAAAGAAAATCAGTTCCTTGAGGAGCGGTCCCCGTGTCATATCTTTCGTCATGCCATCATTCTACCATAAAGGCAACTATTCAGCACCCCCTGTCCGAGGGTGTCAGGTTCCGAGGGTGTCAGGTTCCGATTAAAAAATCATAAACATTCGTCCCGATTTATTTATAGAATTTTTATGGGAACCTGGCACCCGGTATGTGGGCACCCGGTATGTGGTGCTGAATAATTAAAAAACGCGTGCTACAATATAAGAAAAAGGCGCCGGCAGCGGCGCGCACGGAAGGAAGGACATCAGACATGATCAGAAATAAGGATATGTTTCACGGCAGCGACCTCGAGAAGGTCGAAAAGGTCTATGGCATCCCGAAGGAAAGCATCATCTGCTTCTCGGCAAATGTAAATCCGCTCGGCATTTCGCCTCGTCTCCGCGCCGAGCTCTCCTCGCACGTCGACTGCATCACGTCCTACCCGGACCGCGGATATCAGGAGCTCAGGCAGGCGATCGCGGACTACTGCGGGACAGAAAAGGAGTGCGTGCTCGTCGGCAACGGCTCCACGGAGCTCATTTCCCTCCTCATGGAGACGCGCCGCCCGAAGAACGCGCTGATCCTCGGCCCCACCTACTCAGAGTACGAGCGCGAGATCGGCATCGCCGGGGGCCGCTGCTCCTACTACGCGCTGCGCGAGGACAGGGACTTCAGGCTCGATGTGGAGGAATTCTGCTCCTTCCTGAGTGGCCGCATGGACCTCCTCGTCATCTGCAATCCGAACAACCCGACCTCGTCGTACATCCCGCGGAAGGACATGCGGAGGATCCTCGACACATGCATGACGCACGGCATCTTCGTCGTGATCGACGAGACCTACGCGGAATTTGCGGACGATGACGCGTGCGTCTCCTCGATCCCGCTCTGCGCATCGTACGACAACCTCGCCGTTCTCCGCGGCACCTCGAAATTCTTCGCCGCGCCGGGCCTCCGTCTCGGCTATGCCGTCACGGGAAATGAGAATATCCGCGCCGACATGCTCGCCCGCCAGAATCCGTGGTCGGTCAATTCTCTGGCCGCCGAGGCCGGGAAGATCATGTTCAAGGACAAGGACTACATCGAAGAGACGAAGAAGCTCATTTCCGGCGAAAGGGCCCGCATCATCCGCGAAATGAGCTCCTGGCCGACCGTTAAGGTCTACCCGGCGCAGGCGAACTTCCTGCTCTTTAAGATTCTGACGGACTCCGTCTCCGCCTACGACCTCTTCGACATCTGCATCCGCGAGCACATGATGATCCGGAACTGCGCAAGCTTCCCCTTCCTCGATGAGCACTTTGTGCGCTTCTGCTTCATGAAGCCGGAGGACAACGACCGCCTGCTCGAGGTGCTGAAGACCTCGCTCTGCTGAGAAAGCCTTACGCCCTGTATGTTACCGGGAACGCGAGCGCGCCTTCCGGCTCAAGCGTCACTGTGAGCTCTCCCTCGCCGGAGGATTCTCCGCGCACGGTCTGGCCGAGCACGTCCTTCGTTCCCGGAACATATTCCGCGCCGATGAGGTCAAGCGGAAGCGTAACCCTTTCCTCATTTTTCGAGCTGGAGACGACGGTCACAACGGCCTCGTCCTTCCCGAGCCGCGCAAATGCGATCACCGGGCCGTCGGCATAGAGATAGGTCATGCCGCCGTCCGTGAGCGCGGGGTGCTCATTTCTCGCGCGGATCAGCGTGTGGTAAATGCGGTACATCTCCGTCGACTCAATGTCGCGACTCCACGGCATCGGGAAGCGGCAGCCCTCGATCGTCTCGGTCCATCCGCCGATCTCCGCCTCATCGCCATAGTAGATCGACGGCGTCCCGATCATCGTGAACTGAAGGACCGCCGCGCCGATCTCGGCCTTTCTCGAGATGGCCGGATTATTGTGGAAGCGCGGCACGTCGTGGCTGTCGATCAGGTTGAACTGGTTCTGCTGCATCACGAACGGAAGACGCGCGTAGTAGTCCTTCGCCTGACCCTCCATGTCCTCGGCGCGAAGCCCCTTCGAGTACTCGCGCATCACGGCGTTCTGGCGGACATAGAAGTCAGACTCGCCATAGAACTGCCGCACAGGCCGCTCGCAGGTGTAATAGTTCATCGGCGAGTCCCACTCGTCGCCCTGCTGCCGCTCCGAGCACTCGTCCCAGTCCTCGGCGATAATATACGCCTCGGGGTTCTCCTCGCGGATCGCCGCGCAGATCTCCGGCCACACCTTGTCCGCCATCTGGACATCACCGTTCCTTGCCATGACGTCCGCGACGTCGAAGCGCCAGCCGTCGATGCAGTACGGCGGGCGGAGCCATTTGCGGAGGACAGAGTCCTTGTCCCCGTAGAGCTTCTTACGGAGGCTCTCCGACGTGAAATTAAGCGTCGGCAGCGTCTCGATGTCCCACCAGCCCTTGTACTCATTTGTCCCGGGCTTAAAGAAATAGTAATTCCGCTCCTCGCTGCCCGGATTATTGTACGCGCCCTCGCTCTTATCAAAGAACAAGCCGTCCTTGTTGAACCAGCGGTTCGCCGTCCCCGTGTGGTTGATGGAAATGTCAAGAATCACCCGCATGTCATTTTCATGAAGCGCGCGGCACAGGTTCGCGAACGCCTCGTCGCCTCCGAAATGCGGATCGACATGGAAGTAATCGATGCAGTCGTACTTGTGCGTCGAGGGAGCCGCAAAAATCGGGTTGATGTAGAGTGCTGTGACGCCGAGCTTCTTCAGATACGGGATCTTCTCCCTGATTCCCTGAAGGTCTCCGCCGAAGAAATCCATGCAGTGGCCCTTCTCCCACGGAAGCGGCTTGTCCTCCCAGTGCTTCATGTGAATCGGCTTATCACCAAAATATGTGTACTCACCATCCTTCACGTCATTTGCGGGGTCTCCATTTGCGAAGCGCTCCGGGAAAATCTGATAGAAAATGGCATGCTTCACCCACTCGGGCTGATGGTAATTTCCGAGCAGCACAAAGCTCGTGTCGTGGCCCGGCATATAGGTCGTGATCCCGCGCTGCGTATAGAAATAATTTCTCTCATCCGTCACGAGAAGGAACCTGTACTCAAGGCGCGGCTCCTGCATGACAAGCGTCACTCTGTAGTAAACGAGGCCGCCTCTTACCTCTTCCTCCTTCATCTCGTCATAGCGCTGTCCGCCGTTCTGACGCGACCAGATCATGACGTGCCTCACCGGGCTGTCCGCCAGCATGCGGACAGCGATCGTCACCTTCTCACCGATCGCCGGCGAGGCCTTGCTCACAAAAAGATCCGAGCCGTCACTGTACACGCTCTGAAGCCATTTTTCCATCGTTAACTCTCCTTACGTTTTACGTTCCATATTTTCAATCCGGGAAAGGCAGAATGCACGCCATCATTCCCGGCAGCCATCCGGGATCAATGTGCATTCTGCCTTTTGGAAGCTACATTTTGGAAATGTTTCCATGCCACGCTATTATACGAAAATGAGGCCCCTTCTTCAAGGGCGTTTCCCCCCAGGTTTACAGCTCCGTGTATTTCCTGCTCGTTCCCTTCGCCTTGTCGACCGGGTACTTCTTCTCATTTTGATCGATCTTCTCGTTGATGATCGCGTCCGGATCGAGCTTCAGCTTGTCAGCCATCTGCAGGCAGTAGTTCATGACATCCGCCAGCTCCTCCTTCACGGCCTGCAGGTCATAGCCGCTGCCGCTCCACTGAAAGCACTCGAGAAGCTCGCCCGCTTCGATCGCGATCGATTTCGCGAGGTTCTCCGGGCTGTGGAACTGGTCCCAGTCCCGCTCCTTCGTGAATGTTCTGATTCTCTCCATCGTCTCATCTGTAATCATAGCTGTTTCCTCTCATCTCAAGACCATGCACACGGGACTGTTCTCCAAAGCAGATACTGCCGCTAGTCTGTCTGGTCACCTGCTGACCTGCCGCTGGTCTGCCTGGTCACCTGCTTATCTGCCGCTTTTCTGCGGTCTCTTCCCAGCCGCGGACCTCCGCGATCTCCTTCACATAGCTCGAGCGCTCATTTGGCGTCTCAAGAAGCACCGTCGTGCTCTGCTCCGGCTTAATGTATCGGTTCAGAATCTCCGCGATCCGGTCCATGCACGCCTCTCTGTCCTGCTTCAGCGAATTCCCCGGATGGAAAGTGAACTACTCGGTCATTGAATGGCCGAGCATCGAAGAGCGGATCTCTTCTCATTTTTCCTGCCTAACCGGGTGACATTTTAGGTACGCTGCCGACAAGTTGCATCGGTTTCACGTACGCCCCGTAGCTCGGATACGAACCCGGACGGGTGTTTCCACCAGCTCAGACCCGCTTACAGGGAAAACTCCCTGCCAGGCTAACCCCGCCGTTCCGGCGGTTTTACTTTTTGATCCGGCATCTGCCGGATCGGGGTATTGGAAACAGGATCAGGCCGAAGCCTTTCCCCGTGAGATTTCCTGAAAGATCCGGAATGCCTCGTCCCGGATGTTCTGCGCGGCCTGATAATCGCGGTCCATGATGTGTCCGCAAACCGGGCAGATATAGGTCCGGTCATTCAGCTTCAGGTCGTGGTATATATGCCCGCAGTGGTGGCAGGTTTTCGATGACGGGAACCATTTGTCCACCCGGATCAGAAGGCTCCCCGTCTTCCTGCAGGCTTCCTCCAAATAGAGGGTAAACAGCCCCCACCCGTTGTCGGACACGCTTTTGCCAAATCTGAGTGATTTCTTCATGGCCTGCATGTCAAGGTCTTCAATCCCGATGAGGTCGTACTTCCGCGCCAGCCGGACGGCCATCTGGCGGAGGAAGTCGTGGCGCTGATGCTTGTCTTTCGCATAGAGCTTCGCGACTCTCCGCTGCTGCTTCCGGTAGTTATGAGAGTGCTTCTTCATGTGGGAGAGTTTCCGCTGCTCCCTAGCGACCCGTCCTTCCAGCCGACGGTACGCCTTGTCGAAGCAGACGGTGGAGTCCTTCAGCTCATAGAACGGCATCTGCCCGTCTGCGTCAATATAGAGGTGCGGAAGGGACATGTCGAGACCGGTCATCCGAAATCCGTCCGTACATCCGCTGTCCCAGACTTTCTGAATGGCTTCGTTTGCTTTGAACGGCTCCTCCGGATACTGGAAGACGACAGAGAACAGCCACTTTCCGTCCGGCTCGTGGGAAACAGTTACACTTTTCAGAACACCTCCCGGACGAACCGGACGGTGCATTTTTACGCGGACTTTTCCAGCTTTCGGGAGCTTCAGGTACTCATCTTCCAGCGTGATCGTTGATTTCCCGTTCAGATACTGGCAGTTTGTCTTGTAGGAATCCCGGCAGACGCCTTTTTTGTGGAACCGGGGCTTCTGCTTGTCCCCAGACTTTGCATCAGACTCTGCGGCCTCAAGATTCAGCTGAACGTTGGCCAGCGCCAGAGAATCCGCTTTTGCCAGCCAGGAAAGTTCCGACTGTTTCTTGTACCAGGCAGGCGTATGGTAGATGCCGTGTCTGTGATCATCCAACATCCGGTTCCAGAGGAACCGGCAGTTCCCGATGGTCTGGCAGAAATAGGCGGCCTGTTCCTTTGTCGGGTATCCCTCAAAGACGTAGGCCATGTAGGAGGCCGGATTGTCTTTTTTGCGGGAGGAGGTGCGTTTTTTCGTTTTCGGGGACTGAAAATGATACAGCCGGGTGCTGCCGGAAACCGGATAGAGCTCATCTATGAGCATCTGGTCGGCTGCACGAAGCGCCGCATCTTCTTCGAAAATGTTCCTGTCCACAGGCTTTTATCTCCATCCGGTTAGTTTATTTGTTTTGTATAAATAGTATACCATAAACGGAGAAAAAGAACAAGTGTTTGCAAAACAAATGCTTGTTATAGAACCATATCCGGGCTTGTCTTGACGCTTTCATCTATTGTCCCAATGCGCAGCATTGGGACTAGGGTCATTGAATGGCCGAGAATTCCCGCTCGACCTTCTTAAAGAAGTTCCCGGGGAGCAGCTCCATCTTCTGAAGGTCCTCCGAGAAGCACTCCTCGGCGTATTCCCTGGCCGGGTCCTTGTCCGAGCACAGATTCATCGTGTACGGGGCATGCGCCACGAGAGCTGCAAATGAATGCTCCTTGAGACATGAGTTCAGCGCCTGCACATCCGCCGGATCAAGCTCCTTCACCTGGCCGCCCCGCGGATTTCGCGTAAAGAACGCGAATGTGTCCCCGCCCATGGAGAGCATCTCATGCCCCATGGCCTCAAAGCCCTTTGAAATTGACAAATGACAGCCGATATGAATCATGTCCTCTCCTTTTTGAGGAAGGCGTTCAGAAGCCCCTGACAGCCCTCGTATGCGTCCCGCCAGGTCGCGTTAAAGTCCCGCGTATACCACGGGTCCGACACCTCTCCGGGCCGATCTGTGTAATCCATAAGGAGCGACAGCTTCCCGTCCGGATCGCCGCCGAGTATCCTCCTCATATCATACATATTTTCATCATCCATGCCAATGATCCGTTCATAGCGCGCGTAGTCGCTTCTCTTAAGAAGCCGCGCCCTCTTCGCGCCGACGCCAAGCTCATTTCCGAGAACACCGATCCCGTGCTCCATGAGCACGCGCTTTGCCGGCGGATAGACCGGATTGCCGGTCCCGTTCCAGATCTCCTCACTTGTCGTGGCCGCCGATGCGATCTCAAACTCATCCTCGCACCCCGTCTTCCGGACCATGTCCTTCATGATGAACTCGCACATCGGGCTGCGGCAGATATTGCCGTGGCAAATGAATAAAATTTTTATCATGCAATTTTTTGCCAGCTTATGCCGCGTTTTGCCTTATTTTATGCGGGTTTCCGCGATTTTCGATTTCATTGAAATCCGGCATAAACTGGCATCTCCTTGCATATCTTGGACTTCAATGTTGATAAAATGTTGATAAAACGGACCGAAAAACAGGCCGAAAACCGCGTTTTATCAACATTGGATTTTTGCGGTTTCACCGGTTTTCCATCCCTTTTCATTCCCCTGAGGACTTTCTGCGCTGCTTCCGGCGCTCGATCTTCTCACTCATTTTGACTTCTCTCTGCATGCGTTCCAGCTCCTGCTCCGCATCGATCAGACCCAGATGCGTGTAGGTATTCAGGGTGACGCTGATATCCGTATGGCCCATCAGATACTTGAGGGTATTCGGATTCATTCCCTTCTTGGCCTTCTCGCTGCAGTAGGTATGCCGGCAGACATGGGGCGTGACCTTGGGCATCTGCACCCGGTAGATCTTGTTGTACTTTTCAGTGATGTGCTGAAAATACTTTTCCCAGTGCATCGCCACCATGGGCATCCCGTTCTTATCCATATAAAGGAAGCCAATCCTTCCATCCACCATTGGCTCAACTTTCGGCTTTTTCCTCTCTGCAAGGATTCTGCTGAAACACTCGTACACATCATCCTCCATGGGAAGAATCCGCGTACCTGCATCCGTCTTCGCCGAATCAACTATGATATATTGCATGTCCGAAGTGCGCTGAAGCTGATGATCGATATTGATGGTACGTCTGTCCAGATCAATATCCTGAATGGTGAGTCCACAGAATTCCGAAATTCTCATTCCGGTATGAAATAGGATGTAGATGCCGTCGTAATACCTGGAGAAATGTCTGTCTTCCCGAACGAACCTGAGAAACTCTCTCATCTGGGCCGCCGTAATGGCTTCCCGCCTGACGCTGTCATTCACGATCACATCGCAGAGCATAAAGTCGAATGGATTCTTGACCAGCAGGTCATCCTCCACCGCCATCGCAAATGCCGGTCTTAAGACGCCGCGTATCGTCTGAATGGACGAATAGCCTCTGTGTTCCTCCTGCTGGAGTTTCACGAGCCAGGCCTTCGCATCCATGGTTCTCACCTTATCGATCCGCTTGGTTCCAAAAGGATCCTGGTACAGGATCTTCAGGACTGTCTTGTATCCGGCCCTTGTTGTATGCTTTACATTCTGCTTCAGATCGACATATCTCCGCGTCAGTTCATAGACCGTGTAATCATCGCCCCGAAAGGCAACGCCTCTGTCATGCTGCCGTTTGTAGTCGGCTATCTGATCCCGAAGGGCTACACAGTCCCTCTTGCCCGCAGGCAGCCGGTCCGTCGGTTCCAGTTTCCATGAGTAGAAAGCTCTCTGCTTTCCGCCCTCATAAAATGTGTATTTATATCTTCCATCTTGTGTCTGGCTCTCTCCGCTGCGCAAGATCCGGTTCTTCTTATCCCGCCGCTTTGCACTCATCGCCTTCCCTCCTTCGCAGGAGAGCCTTTCGTTACGACATGGTGAGTATACCATATATCACTCTCCCATATCAAACTTCTGAACTCCTGTCAATAAAATTCTCAAACTTTTTTCGCTTGATCAAAACCTTCACTCCGACGTGCAGAATGAAGTCATCGTTTTCATGTGTCTGTACAAGGCTCCGGATCTTTTTCTGCCCGATTCCGAAATAAGCCGCCGCTTCCTCAATCGTCAGTGTGTATTTGTCACAGAGATTGACATAGCGCGTCAGAATCGGAGCCGGCGGATCACTCGCCCGCTCTTCTATTTCTGTTGTCATGATTGGTTCCAATGCATTCACCTCTTCTGTCAAAACCTTTTATTCCAAGGCTGATCAACATACCCTCCTCTACCTTTTTCATTATGCTCCGGTCTATTCTTCCGAAATACCGGATCACCCGCTGCTTGTCTATGGTCCGTATCTGTTCAAGCTGAACCACAGAAAGAACACGGTTATAACCGATCCTGCCGATATTTACATGCGTCGGCTGCCCGGTGTTCTTTTCGACCCGGGACGTGATCGGCGCTATGATCAGGGTAGAACTGTGCCGGTTGCCGATATTGTTCTGAAGAACGACGACCGGCCTTTTGCCTCCCTGCTCTGAGCCCTTGAACGGATTCAGATTTGCCAGGTAGATATCTCCCCGGCGGTATACCCAGTCTGCTTTCATGAAGCTCTGCCTCCTGTGTAAAAGCAGGCCTCTGCCCAGGTATTTCTGCCCATGCAGCAGGCCCGCTGTTATTTTAACTATGATCGCCCTCCTATTTGTCCACGACACCCCGGAGAACACAGGCCATCTGCCTGTATGGGAAATTCATCAGGCGGCAGATCTGCTTTTCTGCGCTCATGGGAGTCTCACCCCTCCGCGGTTCTCGCCGAGCCGTCCTTCGACGGAAGTATCATTATTCCCTTTTCCAGGTCATGGCCGCCGCCGGGTGCAGCCCCGGCATTTGCAGTGGATTTGTCTCGCTCCAGGCAGGAAAATGCTCTCACTTAAAAGCGCTTCATTCCCTGGCTCTCATGGCGAATCCCTCGCAGGCTCTCTGAAAAAATCAAGAATCAGAATGTGCCTGATGAAATGTATATTCGGTTGTCAAGGTGCGTATAGCAGCTATCTCACTGCTCTGAAGTTAGTATAATAAGAAGCGACTGGCTCTTTTAGAGCCTTGGAGGCACGGTTTACCGATCCAATCAGGCACGGTTCCTGTCTTTTCTTTACAGCATGGCCGTGATCCGCTTCAGCTGCTTTTGTACCTCCCGTAATTCCGCTCTCACTTTCCCGGACTGATCCACTTTTCCGAGAAGGAGATAATCCATCGATACCTCAAAATAAGCTGCGATATCGATCAGCAGATCTATGGAGCCAGTCCTTGTGCCGCTCTCGATCCGCCGAAGATGGCTGTCCGTTATGTTCAATTCCTCTGCCAGTTTTTCCTGTGTCAGTTTATTTCCCCTACGAAGCTCTCTGATTCTGGCCCCGCAGGCTTCTGTATCAAAGCTCATTGTCTTTCCTCCGAAATCTGAAATCTGGTTGTTGGGCAAATCTCAGTTCCGGAGGAGCCCGAGCTCTCTGACTTTTTGAGTACAAAAAAAGGAGGCGGCTGCTTCTGCAGTATTCTGCAAAAACAACCGCCTCCGGTTGGTTACCTTGTTCCAATCCAGTCACCCGTCCATTTCGTCTACAATGCTGTCTGTTGCTTTTGCATTGCAGACTCTAATGGTCGGCTGTGACTGGCCTTACTACAGGACCTGTGACAATCCTGTAACAGCGAAACTTTTCATGATTATTTATTCTGGTGCTGTGACAGGGCTGTCACCATAGCTGTGACAATCCTGTGACAGGGCTATTTCAATCCATTTCATCGTTTTTTTATCGGGAAATAGACCTCCGTCTCCCAGTCTTCCGGTGAAAGGGAATCGAACTGTGTCTTGATATACAAATCAAATGGTGCTCCGGCGATCTCATATCCGTTCTCCATGATCCAGTTCACAACAGCGCCGTAAGCTTCGGAGAGTGTGGAGTACCCTCCGTGATGCACCGTCATCGCGCATTCACAGGACTCCATGACAGCATCTGCTTTATCTTTCTCACGGATCCCGATAAAGACTTCTATATCCGATGACTCCGGATTGAACTCCTGGTCATAATACCGGGCTCCGTTCAGGCCTGTCGGGGTTACATGATCTTTGGGAACACGCTCAAACAGCGTCCCGTAATACCTGCCGAATTCGTCAACGCTCATCTTTGCTCTGGCCGTCAGCACATTCATAGCGGGAGAATTCTTAATCTCAATCTGATATCCTTTCTGATACGTCATAACATCACCAGTCCTTTCAAATATGGAGATATGCGTTTGCAGCTCATTCAGGATCGTGGCCTTTTCCTGCTGCTCGCGCTTCAGTTTGTCTCTCTGCTGACGCAGAAGTCTGGAGATCTCCTTTTCATCTGAAAGGGTGATGATCTGCTGGATTTCCTCAAGGGAAAAACCGTAACGCTTTAAGCGCTGGATATAGTTCATGGTGTCAATCTGCTCCACCTGATAGTAACGGTAACCTGTAACCTGATCCACTTCCGCCGGAACCAGAAGACCGATCTTATCATAGTGATGCAGCGTCTTGACGCTCACCTGACATATCCTGGAGAATTCGCCTATCTGAAGCAAAACGATCAGCTCCTTTCATGATGTTTGATTCGAATCTGAGACAAGTGTATCTTCTGACCTAAGGGGAGAGTCAAGGCCTTTTTCCAGTATTTCTTCCCAGAGCTCATTGCCCCGCATATAAGAAAATGACTCATCTCTCATTCCCCCGACCAGGCTTTTTCGTAACCGGTCTGCAAAACCGGGATCCATCTCCTTGAAGATCATGTGCTGATACAAGCTCGATTGAGAGAAATCCCCAATATGATCCAAAGCATCCAGAATCTGTCGCATGATATCTGCTGTTTTAGAAACATCCTTCTCCCAGGCAGCGACATCCAGCCCTGTACTGACTTCGTTATATCGGCCCATTTCAAAAGCCCTGGCTGCCTGATTCTGAACATCCACCAGTTTCCAGGCCATCTCGTGGTTCCCATCCTCCATATACAGGATTCGGAGATCATTCAGTACCAGACTGATGAACTGATAGTTGGTAAAGAGCAGCTCCTCGTAAGCACGGTAAGCCTCTTGCTTTTTCCCGGTCTTGCTGAAAACAACTGCTTCTTTACGTTTTCGTTCCGGACTGTCCACAGCAAGGTAGGAAAGGTAAGACTGTGCTTTCTCATATTCTTCCTTCTGCAGATATGCATAGAAAAGCGACCCTGCAGCTTCCTTCCGGATATTTCCGTCCTCCGACTGCAGACAGCGTTCAAGCCATCCGTAGATTATGTCATCATACTTTTCTTTGTCCCGGATCTGATCGATATTCCGTCTGGCTTGAAAGATCACAGCGGTCTGCCAGATCAACTGATCACAGTTTGGATACTCTTCCAAAGTCTTCTTAGCCTCTGTAAACACTTCCGCATATTCTCTTGTCTCCAGATCCTGGTCGAGTTTTTTAACAAAGGCCGCGATCTCCTCAGACGACAATGAGTCTCGGAAAGAAAGAAGGGTGTCTGTTGTTATGCCAAGAAGTCTCGCAATCGGAGCCAACAGTGCAATATCCGGCTGTGTGTTGTTATTCTCCCACTTGTTCACAGCCGGTGTAGTTACGCCAAGCCGCCGGGCCATCTCTTCCTGCGTTATTCCGACCTGCTTCCTGTATTTTCTGATCACATCTCCAACCAGCATCTATATATACCTCCGTCTCGTTCGTAGGTTCTACGTGTTCTTTGTCCAATATGGATGCATCCCTGTTTATAAGATACCTCAAGAAAGGCAGAATTCCTATTGAGCAGTCATTAAATATATGGAATATTTATTAACCAACGCTCAATTTTGAAGCAAAAGAAAGGGCCTGCCGAAGCAGTCAAGCCACTTTCAGCAGACCCTCATATATCATTCTGAATCATTCTGTTGGATGTGTTCGTATCTCCAGCAGATGCTGTACTTTCTGGTATTCTTCCTCTGCCAGCTCCTCCCTGGCCATCTGATCGTACCGATCCTTCATCATACTGTTCCCTGTTGCCTCGGCAGCAATGGCAATCCAGTAATAAGCATCCTGGATACCCGGCTCGAGGCTTAACGCATGGGACGCATATTCAATAACCCTGTGATAGTCCCTGCTGTGTCCAAGCATGGACAGAAGTTCTCTCGTGATGTCAATGAATACCTGGTTATAATGCGTCGTATAAGGAATCAACCAGGATCCCATATCCAGCTCTCCAAGCTCAAACAACCGTCCCTGGTACAGTTCGAAAGCCTTCTTGAGAGTTGCCGCCTTCTCATCTGAGGTCGCTGTGGACTTTGCTTTCAGATAAAGGCTTTCCATTTCTTCCGCATCGGTGACGATATATACATCGTCCAGAAGCTCCAGCATTCCGGATTTCACATCGATGACCTTGGCGTCATGATATACGGCCAGATCACTATGCAGTCGATAAATTGCCTGACGGATGTTTGCTCTCGCTGATTTTTCAGATTCATCGGGCCAGAGTTCTGCCGCCATGCTCAGCTGATCGACCGGAGCCTTGTGAAGGATCAGATATAGCAGGATTACCCATCCACGTCGGTTCGGATGTGCCAGGTCCTGTTCCCGGATCCTCTGGCCGTTGATATCCATACTGTGCTGACCGAGTATGTTATAGCGCATCTTGAGTTTTCCATCTTCCGGGGTGATATCGGAAATATAACGGCGTTCCGCGTCAATACGCCGCTTCTGCAGCACCATCATCATAGCGACAAAGCAGGCCAGCTGCAGGGGCTCGGGCTGGGAAATATTGCGAACAGGATTTCTCACGACCATGTATCCAAGGGGATGCTGACCAAAGGGAACGCCTATGACCGCTCTGGCTTTCAGTCTTTGATATGCTTCATATTCCTTCGGATTGCTCTCCCGTATGGCCTCTGTGTCCGGGATGATCATAGGTTTCTGGCTGACCAGGTGCTCAGCCCATGTAACGAATTCTTCCGTCATCTCAAACTCATGAAAAAGGGTCTCTTTCATCGGGCCGGTCTCCACGTCATACCACATTTCAGGACGCCATAATTGCGAGCGCAGGTCAGCGATCAGGATGCCGCACCAGTCAGCGCCATAGAATTTGCAGGCAGCTTTCATAACGCCGACCGCGATCTCTACGGGATCTTCAATGTTGTGCAGGGCCGCTTCTGTTTCCACGATGATTTTGAAAAGCTCATCCTCAAACACATACCGCTGATACTCTTCCTCCGTGATCGTGCGGCATTTCCCGGTGGTGTCGTCGGACTGTTTTTCCTTTGCTTTCCCGAATGAAAAGATTTTCTCCAACATAGCAACACCCCATTTCCGTATATTTTGACCGATTCCAAAGTATAATAAAAACCCGCAGAACTGCCTTGTCGTAACCCCGGCAGCCCTGCGGACATCCTTTATTTTGATATGAGTGGCTGCCAAGAAGTGTTCATTGGCAACTACCACCACGCTTATTTGTTCTTTGCCTGTATTTTCTTTCCGTATTCTGCAATCCTTCGGGCGGTATCACGTATCGCCATTCGGGTCTCCATATCGCAGTCCTTCAGGATATTCGAGATCTCCACGTCAATCTGGATGTCAAAATACTGGTCAGAGGTGTCAGCGAGATAGTAGTCAACACCAGTATTCAACGCCTTTCCGATTTTCACTGCCAGCGGCCATGAAGCGCTGACCGTTCCTCTTTCCACATCTCCGATATGTTTGGAGGAACATTCACATTTTTCTGCAAGTTGTTCCAGCGTCAGTTTCTCCGCGTTTCTTGCGTCACGGATGCGGCGGCCGATCAGCTTCTTCTCTTCTTTTGTAAATTTCGGTTTCACCGGACGCCACCTCCCTTCGATATTTCTACATTTTCATTATAGAAAATCGGAACGGGCGACTCCAGAAAGCCGCAAGGTATATGTTCCCTTGGCAACGTATGTTTCGTAAGAATTTTTGAAGTTAGTGGCGTGCAACCATTCACATTTGTTCTGATATTTTCCATCAGATTCTCCCTTTCCGGTACAGCCCATCTGCCCGGAATCCGGAGATTCTTGCCCAACGTAAGCAGTGTTCTGCGCCTGAAAAATTTGTGCGTTGGGCAAATATAGTGAGCCGGTCATGAAAGAAGTTTACCCATATAACGGGATATCCATTCCCCCACCGGCGCACTTGCTTTGATGACTGACAACTGGCGGCATATCATGCTGCCGTGACGCGGCGGGGAATCAAACCGTCTACCCTATCGAAAAATGCCATCTGCCGCAGGCATATACCTGTTGCAGATGGCACCGTCTCCATCATCATTACTATACAGTTTTTATTGAAAATATCATCCGACCTTTGGTTTAGCCGTCTATCCGATCCACCATTCCGGCGTCAGTTCTCCGAGCGTCACCACTCTGTTCTTTTCGTAATCGAGCATGATTTCAATCCCTTTGTATGTTCCCGGCATCAGCTGTACCATCAGCTCCCGACATGCGCCGCAGGGAGCGCCGGTCTTTCCGTTTGACATTACCGTCAGAACCTTGCAGATCTCCTGCTCCCCGTTCGTCAGCATATTGAAAATAGCGTTGCGCTCCGCACAAATGCCGAGGGTCGAGCACGTATCCACACATACGCCGGTATAAACCCTGCCGGAGGAAGAAAGGATGGCCGCAGCCACGCCGCCTGCCTCGACATAATCCGATATCTTTCTGCCGTTCTGTACGGACCTGGCTGCTTCATAAAGCTTCCGCCAAAGCCAGTCGTCCTTCGTCATCAGATTGACATGCCCTGTCCGTACCTCATGCATGAGCGGTACATCGACTCCCTCAGTGGTCCACTGGTAGCGGAAGCCGCATTTTTCCTGCACTCGCTTTGACTTGAGATTGCCATCATAATAGCCGCACCAGACTTTTTGCATGCCGATATCCTCAAAGGCATGACGCAGCATCTCCCGGGCAGCCTCCGGCACAATGCCCTGTCCCCAGAAGGGTTTGCCAAGCCAATAGCCGAGTTCACACTCATCATCACGTTCTGTCAAATCCGTGTGCCCGTTCAGTTTCAGTTCGATTGCACCGATCGCCTTGTTGTCCTTCTTCAGGCAGATAGCATAGGCCTCCGGACCATTAAAGACATTTCGGATCACATCCAGACTCTCCTCTACGCTCTGGTGCGGCGGCCATCCGGCAATCGGGCCAACGTCCGGATCCTTTGCATATTGAAATAAGTTCTCCGCGTCACTTTCCTCCCAGCGGCGCAGGACCAGTCTTTCGGTTTCCAACATATCCATTCCTCACAATTCCAATTTCATATACACAAGTTCCTGATACCCTGACATACGGGATTTGAAGCCTCTCGGGTTCCTTCCGAATTCTACAAAGCCGGTTTTTTCATACATTTCGATTGCCCGTCTGTTGTCAGCGATCACGCTCAGTTCCATCTGCTCATATCCGGCCTTTTTCGCGCATTCGATACAGGCTTCCAGAAGGGCCCGACCTATCCCAAGTCCCCAGTATGCCTGATCTACACTGATTCCGAAATCAGCTCTGTGACGGACCTTGTATTTACTGCCCACCTGGTCGATCCCGGCCAGACCGGCAACAACACCGTCCACTTCCGCCAGTATCTCAATTTCGCAGGCGCTTTCTGACTTGCTTTTCAGGAACTGAGCCTCCCGCTCCGCAGTAATATCCGATTCGTCCGGATAGGAAAGCAGATTGTCCGTCTGCTCGTGTGTCAGGATGAAATTATCCAGGACAGCCTTCCCATCCTCTACCGTCCCATTGCGCAGGATACATGTCCTGCCGTCCTTCAATGTAATTGTTTCCCTGTATTCCAAAATGACCGCCTCTTTTCCTCAGTGACGCAATCAAGAAGTATCTTTGCAAACAGATTTGTCCCGACATTTATACCGACATTTGTCCCGACATCCTCTGCTATCTCAAACTTGCTCCAAACCTGCGAAGTTCCTCCAGCTTTTCCTCCGATACACCGGGATCATATCCATGAGTTGTGAAAACTCCCATATCTTCCAGCTGCAGATAATCCAGAAAATCTCCCTTATATGAGAACAGCGCCCCGTCATACATGTCCGGATCACCAGAGCTTAAGAACATGGCCACCTTCTTCAGCTTCTCCGGTTTGTTGGGATACGCTGCCGCATAGAAGCGATCAATCGTACATTTCAGCTGTCCTGAAAGACCATGATAATAGATCGGAGACGCGATCACGAGCATCTCAGCTTCCTGTAGTTCATGGTAGACAAACTGCATATCGTCCTTCTGAACACACTGTCCATTTCCCTTTGTGTGGCAGTATTCGCAGGCAAGACATCCGTGGATATTCATCTTACAGACATCATATACGCCATACTCGTGCCCTGCCGTCTCCAACCCTTCACAGAAAGCCTGAATCATCTGTTTTGTATTTCCCTTTGGTCTGGGACTTCCGTTAAAAATCAATACTTTCATAATCACGACACCTCCGAGATACCGAGTCTATGAAGCAGCTCTCTGTTCCGCTCCAGCATGTTCCAGATTCCATCCTCCGACAACACGCCTCTCTTCAGCTTCTCCGGGTACTGGCCTTCTTCATCCGCGGCGAAGTCCGCTTTCCACTGCGGGCTCGTATAATAAGCCTCCAGCTTCTGTATCTCCGCCTGAAATGCTTCGTATTCCGCAATCTTCTTTTCCAGGGCATCCATCTTCTGAATGGCATTGTCCAGGATGCTTTCCATCCGGTAGATGTGCTGAGGCACGTTTTCGCCGGCAAGGCGCTTTCGAAAGTGGCTCTTTTTCGCGTGATACCGGTTTACGATCTCATAATCCGGTATCCAGATCTTAGCCTCTTCGATCTGATCAAACACAAGCTGCAGAGCATCATCCTCTGAAAGTCCTTCTTTGACCTGCTTTTTGTAGGCCTGATACATCCACTCCGCAATTTTTTCTCTCTGCTTCTGTTTGAGCTGGCCGAAACTTTTATCCATTTGAAGCAGACGTCCATCCACCATCTTATGCTTACTCATAACGCCATAATCTCCAGCGACTCATTTCTTTCCAGGAATTTCTGTCCGAATAAAGACATATTCCGTATCAGATGATCTGCTCTCATCAAAATGATAGCCGCTCCAGTTGAAAGTTTTAATCTGCTCCGGTTCATCGACATGGATGCCGGCCATGAAACGTACCATCTCGCCTCTGGCCATCTTAGCATATACGCCCTTCTGGACGACCTTTCCACCTTCGAGCTCGCCGAACACACAGGTAATATAGCGGTCCTCCGGCTGCAGATACTTCTCTATGCATTTTGAATATTCTTTGGAAGCCAGGTTAATAAGAACCCGGCTGTCATCCATAACTTCCCGGTACAAATCATCGCCCCAGAAGTCATAGAGATTCCTGTATCCCGCTACTGCTGCCTTCGCCTGCATTTCAAGCCGATACGGGACCACGCCGTCCATCGGCTTCACAACTCCGTAAAACCCGGAAAGGATCCGCAGATGCTCCTGCACATAGTCAAACTGACCGTCCTCAAAGACAGCCGGAGCCATGTAGGTATACTGGATCCCATCATAGGCGAGCAGTGCCGGCGTCAGATTTCTGTGAAGGTCCATATCGGCAAAGCGTTCCGCATTCTGCTTCGCGATCTTGTCATTGCAGGCCCACAGAGTATTCTGCTCCTCATACGAAAGACCGCTGATCCAATCTTTCAGAACTTCTGTTTTCTCTATGAATGTCGGAAGATCTGTACATGCGAAGGAATCCGTATCCACTCGCATCTGTTTTGCCGGAGAGATGATGATCCTCATCCCAGTTCTCCCAGCATCTGTGCCGGGTTATCTGCCGCCTTTACCTTATCGAAGGCCTTCACGATAATGCCGTTCTCGTCGATCAGGTAAGTTGTCCGGACAACGCCCATGGAGACCTTGCCGTAATTCTTCTTTTCTTTCCAGACGTCATAAGCCTGGATCACTTCCTTCTCCGGATCGGAAAGCAGTGTAAACGGCAGACCGTATTTCTCTTCAAACTTCTTATGCGATGTCACGCTGTCCTTGCTAACACCCAGGACTACCGCCCCCTTCTCCCGGAACTGCGGATACAGATCTCCGAAAGCGCAGGCCTGCTTCGTACAGCCAGCGGTCATATCTTTTGGATAGAAATAGAGGATCACCTTCTGACCGCGATAATCCGAAAGGCTTCTCATCTCTCCGTTCTGATCCGGCAGGGAAAACTCCGGTGCTTTTGTTCCAATCTCAAGCATAACTGATCCTCCTGTTTATTTTCCTGGTGTATAGGTCCAGCCGTGATCGTCGTGATAGATCATCAGCTTTGTCATTCCACCGTCAATGCAGATATTCTCGCCGGTGATAAAGCCTGCTTTGTCGGAGCAAAGGAACATCACCATGTTCGCGATATCCATCGGATTGCCAACACGGCCGGCCGGCTGCTGCAGGGCATCCGCGCCTTCGTAAACTTTGTATGCCGTATCAATCCATCCTGGAGAGATAGAATTCACCCGGACCTTTCCGGCAAAGCTGGCAGCCATGGCGTGTGTCAGTGCCGCGATCCCACCCTTCGCTGCCGTATAGCTCTCCGTCTGCGGCTGGCTCATCCGATCGCGGGAGGATGAGATATTGATAATGCAGGCTCCTTTACGGAAATAGGGAGCAAAGAGCTTGGACAGATAAAACGGTGCCGTTACACCCACTGCCAAAGCGTACTGGAACTCCTCATAGCTGCACTCATCAATTCCCTTCATCAGCGGCAGCGCATTATTGATGAGATAATCAATGCCGCCGGTCTCTCTGATCACCTTTTGGGAAGAAGCTTCCAATACTGCCTTATCGGAGATATCGCCTACGTAATGATCACCGGCCGCCTTATCGATCACATAGACCTTCACTCCCTGCTTCCGGAATTCCTCCGTAATGCATTTTCCTATGCCATTAGCCCCTCCGGTTACAACGGCGACCTTCTGCCTATCAGCCGGGATCCCGATATTCTTTTTCGGTATTGTCAGCTTCATGTATAAGCCGTTATCATCCTGCTCCGGCTCTGCAGGGATTGTCTCGCACATGTCCTGTGACGACAGCGCTGCCGTAACTGCCAGGCATATCGCATCCAGCAGATCATCCGGATTGCATCGTAATTCCTTTGCCCTGTCCCACATCCCGGAGAACGATTCTCCATGCAGGTATTTCTTCAGGATCGCCGCCCTCTCCGAAAAACCGGTAAATTCTTTCTTCCGGCTCAGCACAACAGAACCATGCAGTCTGGCAAAATCGATCTCGGGATGGCTTTCCAGAATCCGGTTTTTATACTCCGGATGAACGGTCAGAAACTCATCCAGTTCCCTGATCTTCGGAATGATATTAATGGTCTGTTTTGGGAGACTTTTGCCGAGAGCCTTGATATTGGCCTGCTTCTGTTCCTCTTCAGTTCCGGCATACACAGCCTGCCGACAGGGAATCGGAAATATCGAAGACGACCGCGGTCCCAGTTCCTTACGCGCAAGATCGTCTGGCCGCAGCTGATCCACGCTTGTTCGAAGACCTACCGCCATGTCGATCAGAAACGCATCAAACTCCGGATACGCCTGTATCAGCGTCTCAACAGAATCATAGCGCTCAATACGCATCTCACCATGACCCAAGATACAGGCGATCCAGCCGCCTCTGCAGCCATCTGCACCAAGATACAGTCCATCCTTTATGTTCAGTATAGCCATACTCCTACACCCCTGTATTCCTTCAGGCGCTGCCCAGATAAATATTCTCCTGATCAAATACCATTTCTATCGGTCGGTTATACAACCGATTTACAGAATCAATGTTCTCGACAAACGGCCTGACGCAATCATCTTTCGCATCCCTCAGGAGCAGCAAAGCATTCAGTGTTCTTTTCGAATCTATCTCTCCGAGTCTGCTTCCCGCATCAATCAGCGCCTCATCAACCTTCCCCTTACTGATGACCGGCGTTTTGCCAATCGCTTCTCCTGTCACCTTGCTCACAGTTTTCAAGCCTTTCAGGAATGTCGATTGCAGGGAGGTCTTTGCATACCCCTCCATCCTGTCATAAACATCCGTGTAAAGAGTCTTATAGTTAAAGGCATGCTCTCTGATCCTGTCGGCGATGCTGTTAAGATATTCGGAATCAAAATTTCCAAGCAGTATCACTTCCAGGAAATAAGCAAACGCATTCGTATATATGGCAAGCCGATAGTCCTTAAACAGATCCAGCAGCTTTGTCATCTGCTTCTTGACATCCTTATCAGCATGAATGAATGACTTTTTCTTTGTCTGGCCGATTATCTGATCTCTGTAAAACAGTATTTTCTGCTCTGCTGCCTGCCGTATATCCAGTACCTTGACATGGTTACTCTGCTTAAACATGTCATTATTCCAGTTGTACTTAAAGCTGTTCAGAATATCTCCAAGGAAATTCAGGTTCCCTCGAAGCTCTGATTTCTCCTTCTGTACAAGGAAATCCATCATTTCCTGCTGTAATTCCTGGATTGCGTCAAGCTTTTTATCAATATTGGCCAGCGTCGCAGCCATGAAGATCATTGTCGGATTGCAGACCAGCGGATTGATCACCGCCTGCCCGGCAATCTGGTTTGTTGTATTGTTGAGAACCGTACCTATATTACCGGCTCCGCTTTTTAGTGCGGCCAGATGTGTTCCGCTCGGAATTGTCACTTTGCAAAGCTGTGTGGTCGTTCCGCCCAGTGCGCTGGAAACCGCCGTCGCCAGTGGTTCAAATGCCGTCCCCAATGCCGGCAGCCTACTTAATGGGATTTTTGTATACTGAGCAATCGCCAGATCCTCTTCTACGAGCACCGGATGGAATTCAATATTAGACAGGGCCTGCTGTACTGCTTGATTCCGGGCATTTACTATTTCATTCACAGCACCCACCTCCTCGCTTTTTACTATTCTACGACCGCCTCTCAAGCTTATCCGGGTCGATATCTATCCAATTCTCGCCCTGATAATTCTCAATTTTCTCGATGATTTTCTTCAGAAATTCATCGAGCATCTTGTTCTCATTTCTGCCTTCCGCAAACCACACATTTGCCTGCCCGAATCCGAAGGATGCTCCCTTCTGCCTTCGTGGTACACTCCACTTGGTAATGCGCCGTTCTTCCTTCGGAAGAAGCACACAGTTTTCCTTCAGGGCCTCTGCATTGAAGTACTGATAATAGTCCGTCCCATCCGGCTGCGGAATAATGAGCTCCTGATATTGACGATAAACATTGGCATGCCTGTACCAGCCGACAACAGAGGTGAAATTCTGATAGGGTCTTGCCGCACAGTAGATCACCGTGACATCCTCAACAAAATCCTCTTTGGCACAGGCTTCACAGCCTTCTATTTTCTCAATATGAAGATCCTGTCGTTTCCCGCTTCTTGACGTTTTCGTCTCCGTAAAGCCGAAGCAGGCATCCTGTTCCGTTCCATCCTCCAGCTCAATATGAAGCGGATCAAAATTGTATTTTTCATGCGCGTCCTGGTTTTCAAGGACGTAGGAGCCGCCGCCATATGGCTCATCTACGCCTGGAATAATTCCCTTGTAATAGTTCATCCAGGCAATATTACAAAACAGCACTCGCATCTGCTTTCTTCCCTTCCTTAGAAAACGGACTGAGGTCAATAAACAGCTTTTTCAGCTCATCAGGATGCTTTACTTCCTTGAACAGGTATTCCAGAAGCTCCTCCTGTCTCGCCTGACCAAGTGTCAGACGATACAGTGAAAGGATTTTGATCAGCCGCTCATACGTGATTTCATCCTTACTCATCGGATACATCGGAACAATGCGCTCAATCTTTACGCTCTGGTCCTTTCCGAAGCACCAATACGGGACGAGCTCGGATTGCCCAGGAACACGCTCTCTTTCTGCTGCGGCAAACATTTCCTTCCACAGGTCTTCATGGAATTCGATATCCCCGTATTTCTCAGCCACATTCTGCCGGATTGCAAGGCACTTGAACCGGTTGATTCTCCCTTCCCGCTGCTCCAGATCAATCGGGTTGCCGGGCAGATTCCAGTGCATAATTCTTCTGCAGTAATTATGAAAGTCCAGCCCCTCCTGTCCGATAGATGTGGTTGCGAGAACAAAGGGCTTCAGCGGTGAATTGAATGCGCCACGAATGTTATCTTTTCTAAGGGCCGTCTTCTGGTTGTCCGTCCCGGTATTTACAAAACCTACAGCATAATGCGCACGCATTTTATTGGCGCTGTCATCATCTTCCTGTACTGCTCCGCCTATGCGGCTCCGGAAGCTGCTGTATGTGTCCACGTCATAGGAAGCCGTATGAATTCTCAGGTCCGTCAGCATGGTGTCCTGAATCTGCTTTGCTCTGTTTTGTGCATCCGAAAAGCCTGCCGCCTCAGTCATGAGATGAAGATATTCATCGAACATCGCCTGGAAGCAGCCATCCTTACAGTAAGTCAGCACATCCTGCCAGTGAGCATTTTCATCCGACTTTCGGGAATGATGCCTTTCAGAAGCGAGCTGAATCACAGCCGTGGATTCTGTCGTATTGAAGTAGTTAAGGAATGTCTTGGCCAGCGCTGTCGCATAGGCAGCATTATTTCCGTTGGATCGATAAATACATACTGCCGGGGATGCGAGCACCATTTCCGTAAGCGTATTTGCCAGGTCCTCCGGCATTTTCCCCAGTGCAAGAGCGTTTCCCTGGCCCAGCAGTTCCGTCAGACGCTCAACATGCGCAGTGAAAGCCTTGTTCCCTCTGTCGCTGCTGATTCCGTCTTCTCCATCCTCTTCAGAACGGTTCATGGAATCCTGCAGTATTTTTATCCATGATGTAGCGTATGCCCTTCCGTCCATCAGCATCGGCGCAAGATAATACCATCTGGCATCCTCATTTCGTGAGCTGGCGATCTCGTAAATTCGAAGCTCTTTGAGCTTAATCCTGATCTGTTCACGGATGCTTCGTTCGATTTCCGCTAATGTCTGCTTCTTGTTCAGGCACTCCAAAGGCTGATACAGTCCTGCCAGGGTTTTGGACGGATACAGAAGACAAAACAGCGTCATTCTCTGCGGGTCGTTCCCTTTTCTTGTAAACTGCAGCCTGCGGTATGGATATCTTCTCTTCGCGTTATATTTCGCATTCCGCCTCTCGATGGATTCTGCCTGCTTGCAGACCTCGCCGACGGTAAGCCGCTCCGCTTCGTAGGAGATCATGGATCCGATCATTCGGGGAACCATCTCCCAGGCCGAGAACACGAGCACCTTGGAGAAATGTCTGCTTCCTCTGTACGGCCCCTGCAGCTCGTAATACGGCTTTGACGGCGGAATCCAAAGATAAAGCTCCGCATGATTCTCAAACGCCACCTCTTTCAGCTTTTCAAGGCGGGCGTTGGTCTTCGGCATGGGCTGATAGTTGTTCACCTTTGAAGGATCCACCCACAGCAGTTTTTCCGAAGCAAGCTCGATTTCTCCCGGATGAGCGCGGAAATACTTCTCGATCTCCTGCTTTACCTTGTAATTCTTCATGAAGGACATCAGAAACGGACTGCTTTTTGTATAATCAAGCGGAAGTGAAAATCCGGCGTGGATATTCTTTAAGAGTGTCCCCATTGCGAGATATGACCGGATGTCATCTCCGTTGACATGCACAGGCACTTTTACGCTGCTGTCATCCGTATAATCTCCGGATTCCATCACGGAAATGCGCTCCGTCCGGCAGACACCCTCATACATGGCATCCTCCGCCTCATTCTTGATGCGGATAATAGAAATATCGCCGTCTTTCAGCTCATGTAAGGCAATATTGTAATCTGACCAGACCTTACGGAACTCGCCGGTATTTCCGGCGAACAGGAAATCCATCACCTGCAGAAATTCTCTGTAATGCTCGTCTACGCCCTGGGCATCATCGATCTCCTCCAGCGTGGAATACAGCTTATACGGCGTAGCGGATAAAAGGAGAATCCTCGTATCTCCGCCTCCGAGAAACTGTTTTGCAAGAATGCCGGTTTCGGATTCTTCATCTGAGCTGATCAGGAACTTAAACCTCTGGAACTCATCCATGATAACAAGATCTGGCTGCAGCATCTGTGTGCTGATTCTGGCAAACATCACGCGAAGCTTATTCAACACATACTTGTTCTTATGCTCCGGTTTTCCGGCCTTTCTCAGCTTAAGGTGCTCTTCCAGCAGATCAATCGTGTGTTCCGTCTTATTGAATTCCCGGATTTTTTCAATCAGATCGGCCGGATATCTTCCGCCGGTCTTTTTCTCACAATCCTTTACCTGATACTCGTAATATTCCTTAGCCCACGAGGACCACTGAGCCTCCGCAAAATATACAAAAAACTTTTCCAGCTCTGACCTATGATGGGAAAGCTCTGGCATCCGCCGAAGGATCGCATACATCAAAGCCCGCTCATTGACCGTCCCGCCGCCATTCGTCAGACGGAAGGATGTGTCCGGCGTCAACGGTATCAGTTGGATAAAGCCGTCTCTCAGCTCCGGATCCAGTTCCTGCTGTGTAATCTTTAAATGCTGCATGGAAAGTCTGGTATCGGAAACGCCTTCAATCTTAGCGGCGTCCGAAACCTTCAGCTTTCGAATATTCTGATTTGCAATGCTGATGTTGGAACAGATATAGACGACCTTAAACAGATCATCCTTCTCTTCCAGGCGTATTCTCGCCGTCTTTACAATCGTCCCCCGGGCAATCAGTGTCTTGCCCATGCCCACTTCATCAGCAACCAATACACGGCGGTGATTCTCCCTGAAAAGAGTATCAATCCGTTCCACCGTAGCCCGCTGAAAATCCTTCAGGCCGTTCATGGTCAACTGTTCAGTTTTGTCAATATCAAACCTTGCCATGTATGCCCCTCTTTATTTCAGGCGGAGTGTCGTCCGGAAGGTTTCATAAAGCTCCCGAAATTCATCCGGAATGATCTCCTTGTCTTCAATCATCCGTAGCAGATATTCTATCTCCTTCAGGCGCTCCGGCTCCTCCAGTGCAGTCTTCAGCATTTTTTCATAAAGTGCCGGCATCCGTCCCGATTCGCTGCTCCATAATCCTGAGCTGCTTAACGTTCGCTCCTCCAGCATTGTCATCAGATAATCCTCTCCCAGAACAAACGCCACATACTCGATGAAGCTTCTCTTATCCTTCACGACTGAGTTCACCACAGCACTCTCCCGGTTCTCCGGGAACCCCGATGTCGGAATCATGATGATTCTGGTAATCTGCTCCTTTTGTCCCTGTATGCGGATTCGGAAGAATTCCGTCAGCTGCAGAATCTCCATCTCCGGAAATATCATTTCCTGGGCAAACTCCGTGTACACATTTCTGCGAAGCGGAGCGATGGAAACATTCTTCCATTCGTCGGAGATCTCGCCGCTGACTGTAACCCGGACATCATATTTCCCATTGTTTTCCGTGATGACCGCCTGCATTTTTCTTCTGCAGATTTCTTTAACTGTTTTCTCCAGCAGCTTTACTTCATCTTCAGTATCATCAGCCTTTTCATTACAGATCCGGACCTCTTCGAAAGGATTCTCCTTGCCGTCCGCCGGTCCGCAAAACAGTTCTCTCAGGAATCTGTCACTATTCAGATAACGGTTCTTTGTACCCAGGCGAACCATCATTTCCACGTTCTGATGCGTTGCGGCAAAGGATGCGTTCATGGAGCCAAGATACAGATCCGTGTCGGCATATTTCCTGCGAAGATAGATTTTCGCATGGATATCCTGGCGTTGCTTGTCTGCATCGGCCTCGGAGATGTATTCTTCTCCCTCTACAATATCGTCCTTCAGGACATAAACCTTAAAGCGGCTCGTCTGATCCGCCGTCAGCTTCGACAATTCAGAACGCCTTGTGACCAGTGTTCTGTTTGTTCCGGCAATTTCATGCTCCGGCCTGTTCCACTCCTCAATCAGCGATGCGCTGAGAAACGGTGAAAATACAACAAGATCCTGGAAGGAATAATCCTTGCTCCATTTATCCTGACAAAGCAGCGGATCCTTCCCGATGTCATATGCCGCTTCACCGATTCCAAGCGGCATAACGGTAAAATTCTCTCCGAATTCATGATCATTCAGGGCAAATGACACCTGACTAAGAGCCTCCGCAAAGTCCTTCATGGTGCTTCGTTTCCTTCGGAAATCCTGTACCGTGTTTCCGATCCTGTCTCTCAGATAGTTCAGGAAGCCTACGATCGGAGCCGTCTTCTCCGGCTGGTGGATTTCATCCGAGCTGTCCATGCAGAAGCTGATGTCCCAGCTGCGGTCAAAGGTCAGATTGCGGCTGAGAACAACGAAGCGATATCTTTTCTCGCCCTCAGGATTCACATAACGAAGAACCCATGTTTTCGGATGGAACGAAGGATAAGCTGCGCCTTTCCGTCCCTTCGGCAGGGCAACCGGTATCACCATTTTCTCCATCAGAATCATAAGCGGAGAGGCCTTATCTGATGCTCTCATCTGACCGGCTTCACAGAATATCAGGATCTTCTCCGTCACCTTCTGCAGTGCGTTCAGCATGCTGATCGGATTCCTGAGGAGATCGCTGTCCATATCTTCTTTCAGTCCGAGGGCGATGGAGACGGCAGTCAGCGTCTCCAGATCAAGGGAATAGGTCGTTCCGACCGCCTGATCCAGTACAAATCCGGGCGGCGGCAGAAGCAGGGAGCTGTAGCTCATGCGATCCTGATTGCTGTTAGTTCGAAACATGAGCTCCCTCCTCCCCGTGATAAATATCTATAAGAATCTGTTTTGCATCCGAGAAGCGGTAATCCAGATAGCCTCCGCCGACCCATCCGTTCGGATCATAATCTTCCGCATGGCAGAGCTTCGCCCGGCTTCTGGTCTTCAGCTCAATTTCCCGGTTCAGTATGATTTCGTCAATCTTAGCCTCATCGCCGGCAAGTATAGCAGCCTTGAAGCCTGTCAGAAATCTTCTGAGCTTGAAATTCATCAGATGCAGCGATGTGATGACATCTTCGAGATCAACTTCTGTAACTCTCGTAATATCGTTCATCACAATATCCCATTCCTGATTGGCCGTCTCGTTTTTCCCTCCGGAGAGTATGACGTTATAGCGCACTCTCGCAGCATAGACGAGCCGATTAAAACGGCAGGCCAGCTGCATCATATGATTCAGATCCTCAGGTACTCTGTCCTGCAGATCCGCTGTCATCATCTCGAAGGTTTCATACTGCTTAATATCGATATTGTTTTTCAGCAGCCATGCCAGAAGCGTATCCGGAACACTTTTCTGGATCCTGTCTCTTAAGAAAAAAGCCTCCTCTGCAGTGAGTTCAATGTCCAATGTATCACGCCAGTTATCCGGCACTGTCTCGGGCAATTCAAAGAACCGGACAGCCTCTGCTCTTCCGGCATCCCGGTCGTCCTTATCACCTTCGTCTGCGTCATCTCTTCTGTTTCCGAGCGTTTTCTCCTTGTTCTGCTGCCTGAAATATACCGAGAGCTTTACAATGTCCGTTATGGACATGGAATCCTGCAGGGATATTCCAAAGGTACGGATGCCATTCCAATAGATATTGGACGGTTTCCTGGCCACCCACCTCTTTGGCAGGACCCTGGCACCGATGATTCCTACTCCAATAGGATTATCGGCATACCTTCTGTACAGCCGCACGCCGCAATCTTTTTCGTTTTCATCTATACGCCGAAGGATGTCCGGGATACGGTTTCCATACTTTCCTGATACCGCTTCCTGAAGCACGTAAGGAATAATCAGAAAGTATTTTGCTCTCGTCTGGACCGTCGAAGTTCCCGGAAAGAAATAGTTTGCAAAGCCATCACGAACCAGACCGATGCCCAGTTCATCTACTGCTCCCTGCTCCTGCAGCAGGCTCATGACATCCAACACTTTTTCACGATCTTCTTTTGAGAAGTCAACCCAACCAAGCTGCATTAACCTGTTGCTCCTTCCCTGTGATTATGATTCAGGAAAGAAACTCCGATTTCTTTCCGTAAGATGTGATATAAGCCCCTTTCTGCGCTCTCGTCAGAGCCACATAGAGAAGGCACTTTTCCGATGCCGTGGTTTCGGCTTCCGACACCGCATCCGTCTTATTAATCGCTGACGGAAGCGGTATCACTCTGCTGTTGACCGCCGCTACGAAAACATACTGGAACTCCAATCCCTTAACACGATGCATCGTAGCCACACGAAGTCCGTCATAATTGCGGTCATCCGTCTTGTTACGTTTGATCGCATAAGACCGGATCCCGGCCCTTGTAAACTGAGCGATATAATCATCCACCAGCTTCTTTGTACGGGCTACAACACAGATATCAGACAAGGCAATACCGTTCTTCTGCAGCTTCCCGATCTCCTCGGTAAGGAAGGCAAGTTCCGCATTCGCATCTTTGAATTCCCTGATTTCAGGCTTCTCTCCATGTGTCAGGGACTGGCATCTGTCCCCAAGGTCTACGCCGTCATCCAGGTCATCGAAAGAGATTCCGTTTAATAGCGCAAAGGCATATCTCCGAATTTCCTCCGTGGTCCTGTAATTGATCTTCAGTATGCTGCTTCGCCCGCGGACATTAATGCCACATTTCGACAGTGTAGGGCGGTTGCGATAAATACGCTGGTGGGCATCACCGACGATAAAGATATCATTTGCATGCTCTTCCCCTGCCAGTGCACGGAGCAGCCGGAATGCATTATCACTGAAGTCCTGGCCTTCATCCACGATCACCGCCGCATATTTCGGATGATTTCCTTCCGTCTCCAAAAGTTTCCTGCTCTCATACATTGCGGTGTTGATATCGCGGATCTGGTTCTCCTTCATCAGGTTCTGATAAGCTTCAAATACTTTCCATGCAAGCATCCTCTTCTTGCGATCCAGTCTGGTCCCGCGGCCATTACGGGTCGCCTTCACATATTTCTCAAGAGACAGGGCCTCCTGTGAGATCACGACCCGGTTCCACTCTTCTTCATAAAAACCGGCATCATAGGGAAGATCCACATTTGCCATAATCATGGCCTTCTCCCAAAGAGATGAAATACCATCATAATCGATCTGTGCGGAAAAGCCTGATTCACGGAGGAATCCGTTGACCCAGGCATCCAGATGAATGACCTCGATCTTCCGAAGTTCTTCCATGGTACAAATCTTCCGGAGATTTTCCTTAATGTCAGCTGCAAGGTTTGCCGTAAAGGTCGTAAATAGAATCCTTTGAGAACTGGAGAGTTTAGCGGCAAGGTGCTTTGCCCTGTGCATTGCAACAACGGTCTTGCCCGTGCCGGCACCTCCCAGCACTCTCGCCGGTCCGGAGTATTCTTTATTCACGATCTTTCGCTGTGTCGGATGCAGGAATACACGCCACTTTTCAAGTGGTTCTGCCATGATCCTCTTCAGCTCATCTTCACCCTCCACAACAACAAAGGCTTTGAGCGAAGCAGGCGTATCCAACGCTTCAGAAATAGATTCGGCAGATTCTCCGGAACCACGCTCTTCCTTGGCATATTCCAGGACTTCATCCAGCGGAATACCCTCTGTGATCCATGAAAGATACTCAAATGCATCCTGAGGGATGGAAGCTTTCGCGTCAAAAAATGCTTTCGTATCGGACAGAGAGCGGATAAAGGAAAGCTGCTCCTCAGGTACGCCAAGTTCCAAAAGATCATTATCGGAAACGGTCTTAAAAGGCCCATCCGCGCTTGGCACGGATACAGCCTCTTCTACGGTCTGCACATCGAAGATCTGAACAGCACCTGTCTTTTTATTGACCTCACAGCGTTTTCTTGCAGCCCAGTCGTAGGCTTCGTCATGGTGGTCTACCCACAGCAGCAGATATACGCCGGTCTCTTCTTCCCTGACAACGATTCCCCTGTATGTATCATCAATTCTGACCGAATAGATCTTTTTATCGATGCCCTTGCTCAGCTTTTCGTAATTGATGCCGGGAGACAGCGGGTCATTGCGGAATTTATTGATAAACTCCGTGACCTTTCCCTGTATTCCGCGAGGCAGCTTTGCAAATGCCGTCAGAAAATCCGACGAAATTGCTACTTTAACCTGATTCGTCATTTTCCTTCACCTCCGAATATTTCCACTGCCTCAGACAGACTGAGCATATCTATAATCTTCCATCCGTTCTTTTCCAGCTTCTCCTTATCGTCAAGCTGTTCTACCGTCAGGAAGCCAAGTTTCTGATCCGGCCAGGCGATTTCCACAGTAGCTATAACCTCGCCGTCATCTCCTTCAACCTCATAGCCGATGTGATCATCCTGCGGAGCCGGAAGGCCGGCGTCAGCCGCTGCCGCCGCAAAGCTCTTCGCATCATCATCAAACAGCAGTTCTTTGATAGCTTTCCATGCTGCACTGCCGGCAGACTCATCAGCAGTAACCGGCGCTACTGTATCAGCTTCCTGAGACTCATGCGGTAATGCCAAATACTCCATCTTCTCCAAGCCGACCTTAGAGAGCGCGATGAACTCAGGGCCAAACTGCATGACATTTGAGAAATGGAGTAAGCCGTTCCACTCGCTTTCATAACGGTCAGACCGGTGTTCTTTGTCATCGTCCAATACCGCGCAGACTGCCACGGCACCACCCGTTTTCAACTGCTCCGGAAGAATACCGGCATATACCGCCAGATGTGCATCCGAAGTCCGCGGAACCCAAGTACCGAATGCCGTTCCCGGGAAGGCAAAATCCATCTTCGTATAATGTGTCTGATCTTTCGCTTTCTCTGCTACCTCTGACCAGCTGGTGAAGGCAAGATTGTTCTTCATCAGGTTCGGTTCCAGCAGCGACAATGCGTAGGCATAAGCGTGAACCCGGAACAGCTGCTCTGCATTCGGCATAGAAAGGTATGCCATCATAAGATCAAAAGCACCCATCTTGTTAGGATCCAGATCTTCGGCTCCGTCCTTCTTTACTGTTCCTGAGTACATCCTGGTGCCGGATGGCATCTTATGCGGATCCAGTGTGATCGTCGCATAATCTCCCTGCGGTGCAAAGACATTTTGGACATCTTTGAAGCTGAGAGACCATACCCGGAACTTGCCGCTTCGGCGGATCGCCTCCCGCTTTAATGTATCGTCAGCAACGATGTCTTTATGGTATGTAAATCCATCGGTAAACACAGCCACAGGAAGATGGTCCGGGGCAGAAACCGGCCAGAACACAAAATCCGGCTTGCTCTTCACCTTCACCCCCTGCTCGGCATCCAGAATTACCTGCGGCTCAATCTCCCAAGTCAGCTCTCCAAGCTTGATATAATAGCTGTGCTTGCCATTACGGATAGAATCATTGACATTTGCTGCGCCGGCTTTACTGCGGACTGCTTCCATAAACCGCTGTTCCAGCTCGCTATCAAACAGTGGATTGACCGGGATATCATTGATTCGTTTGATCTTTTCAACATTATCCTTCCCGGAGAGAATAGACTTCAGCATACGGATCGCAGCCGTCCGGGAAATATTACCGATCTGTCGGCTCTGCCGGTAAGCATACAGGCAGTGGTAGCAGCCGTCCTTCTGCGGGTCATCTTTGCAGGTGCAGTTTTCCATCACGTGAAGCGCTTTCTCGAAAATCTCGATCAAAGCATTCTTCTCATGCATGAGTTGCTTGAGATATCCGGTTCCTCCGGGTACGGAATCATAAATAACAAGGTACTGCTTGCGGTATTCCGCTTCCAGAACCGGCACCTCACTGACGGTAGCCCGGAGATGATCCACGTTGCCGAAATACTCCTTCATGCCCAGCATGAATGCTGCCACAAACGATTCCAATTTCACAGACGTCGAATCCATGGTGGTGGCGGGCACCAAGAGACGCAGCACCTCCGTGCTGAACTCCCGGTACAGAAACAGACACTCCTCATATGCATCCGCCTGCATGATGGAAGTCATCTTCCTGGTTTTGCAGGCATAGGAGTGGTTGGGCTTTCCCTGATCCGGCTGGATCTTGCCGCAGTATTTGCAGATCTTAAAGCCCTTACGGACCTCTTCCACACCAGAAACATACAGTTTTTCACCGACCGTATCGCTTTCGCCGAAGTTGATCTCCCGGAGTACGGCCTTCTTTACAAATTCATAACCGAACGGGAAGTCTTCATTATCCATGCGATAAGCGCTGGAAATATCCTGGTCTTCATCCACGTCCACCAGAAGCTGCTTGCAGTAAAATACGTTAGATCGGTCATCGCTCTCATCACTGATGAGGCTCTTGGTGTAATCCATGTTGGAATAGACCATAGCCACTTTAAGCATATTCCTGACCTGCCCGGCATCCGCCCATTCGGGACTTCCGCAGCGCGGGCATGCTGCCACATGCTTACCAGCCTCCAACGGTTCCGCATGAGAGCAATTCGGACACAGCCGCCATCTGGCCGATTGAGCCGTTGTCAGATCCACCTGATCAATCGTCAGTTTTCGACCATCCACATAAAAGCTGTTATTCGGAGCGAACTCACTGATAGCAGCCGAAGCGGACCGGCTGTATTCATAGACCATCTTTTCATACTTTCGCTTGCCGATCATGGGCACGGGCGAAGCAGGATCATCTTCCTTTCGGTACAGCACTGCCTTCAGGATGATTCCGGCCTCTGGGAACGCATAGTTCGGAAGCAAACCTTCATCGGAAAGGAAGTTGAAAATATTCTTCTTGCCAAGTTCCTGCAGGACGCTGATCAGAGCAGACTCCTCGCCCTTCAGTTCCTTAATTTCTTCGTCATAGGAACTGTCCTTCGGCTTCGCCTCCAGTTCCTTGATCATGGTCTTCAGATCGTCGATGCTCTGCCGCATGGCATCCTGCTGCTTCTTCAGCGACGTAAACGCGTCCAGAATCACCGTGGACATAGAACGCTCATCCGCCTTCTTGCCGCGGGCAAACACTTCCAGTTCCTCACGGATTGCTGCCACCTCTTCCGGTGTTCCCCAGGAACCGGCGAACATCTGGAAGAAAGAGTTCAGCTGCCTGGACAGTGTGCTCTGCACATAGTTCAGGAAGTTAAAGGGGAACGCCGGATGGGAATCCAGTTTATTCAGAACCGATGCCACATGTTCCGGAATCGCTCCGTCCGGAATTCCTTTTTTCACCCAGGAATCCATACAGAACGCAACGAACTGACGCTCCAATACTGCAGACGCACGAAGGAAGATCTTCGGCGGCGTCACATCTCCGGAGATCATGTCCAGAGGATCTGTATAAAAGTACAGGTCATGCGGACGGGCATTCGCGATGGCAAGCGTCAACGCATTCCCATCTTTACGTCCGGCGCGGCCGGCCCTCTGCAGGAACTGGCTCTGTGCCGGCGGCATGCTGCACAGGATAACTGTGGAAAGATCGCCGATATCGATACCCATCTCCAGAGTAGGCGTACAGGAAAGGACGTTCGGATCCCACAGCGCCTGTGTATCTTTCTTTCTCTTAAAATCTATTTCGAGCTGTTCCCTATCAGGACGCTCCAGCAAACCGGTATGTTCCCTGGCATTGATTCGTTCCAGATCCCCGGCATGATACAGTTTTCCATAGTATCCAAGACCGATACTGCTATCTTCCTCGACCTCTCCATGACAGTTCGACCGCTGGCAAGGTGCTCCTTCCCAGAAACGGGCATTTTCAGCGGAAACAGCATAGACAGTTCCGCAGGTCATGCAGCGCATCTGCTTCACATCCTCGGAAATAAACACCCTCTCCTTATTCAGCCCATAAACCTTAAAGTCCGGAGAAGAAGGAACTACGGACACGACTCCCTGTTTTACGGCCGCATCCAGAATGAACTGACAGATAAAACGGAAGTTGCTCTCCTCGACCATGAAAGTCTTGCAGCATTCCGCGATCCAGTAGCTGTACTTATTGCTTCCGGGGGCATCGTAATCGAAGGTCTTTTTACTTGTGCCAAGCTTTTCAGCGATGAACCGGGGCGTATTACGACCGGACTGACGACCAGGCAGCCAGCGATTATAGTCTGATGAAAGCAGGTATCCATTGAAGTTGTCTTTCGTGTAAGCATCAAAGACCGGATCCTCAAAGGCACCATTCTGGCGCATGATGTTCAGATATCCTGCCACCATACGTTCATAGTCTTCTATCGTCTCCGAGGTAAATACTCCAAGTTCATTGATGGATCTCTCATGAACAGCTTCTGCGATTTCCGTGATATCCTCCGGAGCAAAGGAAATCACAGAGCAACCGGACTTCTCCAGTGTACGACCGATCTTTCCGGTAAGGCCATATTCCAGCATGATCTCATACTTCAACCGCTGCTCGATCTCATACATCAGGATCTGCGCCTGCTTGTCCTTACCGAATTTACGGTTTTCGATCATGTCTTCATAGGCATGCTTCCATGTCAGGTTCGGCGGAATAAAGAAGCTCACAAACTCTTCAACCGTCATATGTTCATGCCAGTACTTAATAAAGCCTTCCTGGAATTCCGCCAGGCTTTTGCCCGCTCCAAACTCAGTGCAGTATTTCTGAATCGCAGTCCTTAGACCGAAACGCCAGGTCCTGGAATTAAAGAATCCCGCCTTGTGAGCAGCATCCTGCACGCTGTCCGAAAAAGCCAGCGTCTTCTTATCATCGTTGAATTTGGAAGCGAACATCTGTGACAAGCTCGCACTGATTTCAGTCGCGCTTCTAAGACCCATGATGGAAAGGCCTCGGCGGCTTCCACAGCAGGGACAGATATACTGTTTATTCTTTCCCGGCGTCGTGCGATTCGGACTCGGAATCAGCACGTCAATAGTCTCCGCACCGCAGCTCGGACACAGGTCACTTCCTTCGTCTCCCGGGATCACCTGGAGGCAATCGGGACAAAGGCGGGCAGGCATGGTCCCGTACATCTTTTCCTCGTGCTTACGCGGGAACATCATGACGATCTTATCGTCGGCCTTGAAGTAACGGTTATAGAATGCCTCCAGATTTATCATAGTGGCATTGCTACGCTCATTCAGGATGGATGTCCAGCCGGTAATACCGCAGTCACGGCAATTGACTACCGGCAGATACTCCTTTGCCTGCTGCTTATTCAGATCATACGCAATCTCATAGGTGATTTCCTTCGGATCCACCTTGGCCACAAACCGACGCAGCTCCCGCATCCAGAGCTGTACCTGTACAAACAGGAACGGACGAAGTTTCCCTGGTTTACCGGTCCTTGCATGAGATACAAGGGCAAACAGGGAATTGACCAGGGCAATCGCATCGGGACTTTCTTTTAACTGAGGATACTGAACAGAAACCTCATCTATGATCCCGGAGGCCTGATAGTAGTTTCCTCCTGTGTAGCTGATCACTGCCTGCATAAAGCTATGCGTCATCAGTTCTTTGCCAAGTTCAAGACGGCCTTCATCGGAAAGGACATCCAATGTGAATTCTGGGAACCATGCAGCTGCTGCCTTTTTCAGATACTCCGCGGGCTCATCATCCTCCGAAAGCTGGTTCAACACATCTACATCAGCAGAAGAAGGCATTTCAAACTGCGTGATCGGAGAATTCTCAAAGAACTCCGCTGCGCTGAGGCGATCTTCTGTGATCACAGAATCCTTTTCGAATGGCTCTCCGAAAATCTCGGAAGCATACTCAACGATGCTGCCATTATTCTCTTTGGACCCCATCGTTGCTGAGGTGCCGATACAGCAAAGATAACCGTCATAGATTCCCAGGCGACGCTTTAGACGGCGAAGCAGGCAGGCAAGGTCTGTTCCCTGCGCACCGTCAAAGGTATGCAGTTCATCGACCGCGATATATTTCAGTGTTTCAGAATCATTATCCTGCCACAACATGGCATCCTTTGGACGAACCAGAAGATAATCCAGCATCTTATAGTTCGTCATCAGGATATCCGGCGCACTGTTCAGCATGGTCTCATGGTCTGTTATCACACCATGCTCGGACATCATTCTGGCCGGCGTCTCTTCCTGACCGCCAACATACATACCAGCTGTCACATTTCCCCGGAGCTCAGGACTGTTATAAATGAGCTCTGCAATACGCTTTGCCTGATCAGACGCCAGCGCATTCATCGGATAGATAATCAGCGCCTTAATGCCTCGCTCTCCACGATGCTGATAACAGTACTCCAGGATAGGATACAGGAAGCATTCCGTTTTACCGGAGCCGGTACCCGTCGCCACCAGAGTAGATCTGCCATCATCACCAGTCAGCCGGTCAAAGGCTTTTTGCTGATGCACATAGGGTAGATACTCCGGATGGATTGCCTCAAAGCAGGTCGGCATCTCACTTGCCACACGGAAAGGAAGGCGCACGGCAATATAGGGCTCATGATAAACAGAGTCCTTCTTTGCCAACAGATTCTGTACGGAACCTTTGAACGGTTCATTAGTCATAGGGAATGTGGTTTCAATATAATCCCCAATTCCCTTCTGTAATTGCTTGGCAAGTATGGATGGTAACATGTCTTTGCCTCCTACTACCTGATATTTATGATATACGGCTTACTCTTCGCTACGCATGCTGCGCCTTTTATTACAAAGCACTGTACGGAATGACTCCCGGTATAGGCCGTGGCTTCCCTTTTTCCATTAGAACCCAAGTCTGAGTTTTCAAAAGTCCCTCTTAAGCAACCGGCATTACGCGCTTCTTCTCCAGTATTTGTGATTTGCCACATCACCCGGTAAGGTGGTTTTACTCCTGTTAATGCCTTGAAATGCAAAGAGCAGTTCTTCTCCAAGGGTGAACCATTGCTTTCATATTCGATATTGTTCCCATCCGGGCCAATCACTGTGGTATTGATAAAAACCGCTCCTCCGCGGGCAAACGGCCATAACATTCTTTGCCTATGGCTTGCATTTTCACATACGATAAGATTATATGAAGACTTTGCCTGGCTATCTTTTGGAAACTCTGTGCCTAAGATTTTCCGCCATGTTTCATTCTCAGTTCCCTCATCATTGAGCAGCTTTAAGTGTTCGTCCACCTTATAAATGAATGCTGAAAAGTCGTTAGGGGTATATCCTGCCAGCAGATTGTTTCCCTGAATCTTTTCGGATGGATCTTCCAACCACGGAACCATTCCTACATCGGCATACGTTTCCTTATAGGCCGAAACTATATTCTCCATTGTTTCAATCAAGAACGCCTCTGTGGATGCCGAAGAATCCCCCAGATTATCAGCTATCAATTTTTCTAAGGTTATTCCTTTGGGATACTTTATATCATCTGGGCAATTCGTTCTCCGCCACCATTTAAAGATTTTCACTAATGGCTTGTACTCGTTATTGTTGTCCTGATTGATTGTAGTGGACCAAGCCTTATGCCCTTTAGGATCCGTTTTTGTCCATCCTCCAACATCAGAATCGCCAATATAATATAGCTGATCGTCATTTGTGTCTTGAATTACAGGAACAACATCTACACTCACCTGGCTTAAGTCAATCCCCACCGAGTGGTGCTGTACTTCAGCCATTTCATATGTCTTTGATTGAATCAACGCATCTCTTAGTTCTTCGATAACTTTTGAAGAATCATCGCTACTTGAATGGGCGGTTACAACGATAATATCTACGTCCCTTTTCTTGTCATTCTTACTTGGTCTTATTGAAGTATGCTTCGCATAAGAGCCAGATAAAAATGTATCCTTATGAACCGACGAGTAAGTACTGTGATTCTTTAGATAATCTCGTAAATTGTTTTGTACGCTGCTGATATATTGAACCGTACTGCTGCTTGGTTCAATGTTGCTAAGAAATGTATCGAAATCCTTTTGCTTAGCCATATAGAGTCTCCTCTTTAATACTCAAGGTCTTCTTATACTCATTCAGGTCGATTGCAGGCACAGTTCCCATCTCCTGCAGCTTGATCAAAAGTTGCAGGAAGAAATACACCAATGATTCACCCTCCTCGCTTGTAGAGAGCGAGGATTGTTCATAATCGAAAAAATACGAGCCGCTATTCAGCACGCAGCCGCAATCTACTTGCTGCAATTCATTATAGTTTGCAAGGCAGGCTTTGAACGGATCTCCAAATACAGGTTTCCATCCAGATGTTGTCGTCAAAACACCTGCAACAATCCTGTGTAGCGGCTTTGGTTTATATATGCCATTAGCATATGGGATCGGCGCAGATGTTCTATACAAAGATCTGACGCTCTCTGCCTTTCGTCCCGCGTATTCCATATGCGCTTTAGAAAGGTCTTGCTTAACCTCAAATACAGCATAGACACTCTCTGCCGGAACATAAAGAATCCCATTGTTATTGAAGGCAAGATAGGAATATTGAGCATCATATAGAACAACATCTATCTGATTACTCAACGACCCCTTACTATCTATAACTGTTGCCTTCGCTGCTTTATATCGTTTAGGAAAATACTCGTTAAACCATGAAATCCAGCTTTCCTCCGTATTATCGCCCTTGTCTGTCGGGTGACTTAACACAGAGCTGAAATTAGCATTCGCAATCATTTCAGCCTGCAGCGCTGAATATAGAGTTTTCAGAGAAGTATTATTCTGATTTCCCATATTTCTCCTCAAAGAACTTCCAGGCCGTCTCGTAATCTTGTTCACGGTCGCAACGATCAAATGGTGCTATATACTCAATTGTCCGTTCTATCGGGCCTTCTGGCATAGTATCGTCTGCGATGGTTCGATAGAATTTTTGCCCACGATGAGCGTCTTTTATGCCATATTCCCATTCTTTCCGTTCAAATCCCACTCCAGTTAAACCGCGATTACAAGTGAAAACTATTCGCCCTGTGTTGTCATACCATGTATCTCCCTCGTTAGACTGTAATACAGGAAATTGAAGGCGGTATATAGTTTTCAATTGTTCTAATTTCATGCCCAATGCCATAGCAACTAAAACATCTATCTCAACCAGAGCTTGCCGACGTTCAAAATCCGTTCTAAACGGGTATGTACTTTTCCATTCATTTGTTAATTCTGTAAAACGACTGTTAGACAATCGTTCATCTTCCTTTGACCAGCGGCATTTTCTATATTGGTCTTTGAATGAGTGATTCCATAATTCTGAATATCTTATATCGAGACTATTTAACAATAGGGCTCTGCATTCCATTTCTGATGCAAATATTATTTTGTTATCAGGGAAAAGGATTTTTGACATTAAATCATTTCTGCAATTACTCTTTCCTGACGCTTTTATTAAAAAGTCATATGGCAAAGAAGCTAAACATGCCTCCCAGAACAAAAGATTCTCACGGTTAGCTATTCCAAAAATACCGTCAATGTGTCCAGACCCTTTTGGTATTATTGCTGGTATAAGCGTTCTTTCTCCACTTAAGTTCAGCATCTTTCTCATTACAATTCTATATTCATCAGTATATTTTGTTCCCCACGGTGTAGAGGGAACCCGCGATAGATACGAACCCACATCCACACCCATTGAGTAATTACATCTTTGAAGATACTTTTCACCTATTATGGTTAAATCAAGAATGTCGTAATCGCCGTTAAAAACGCAAATCCTCCTTGATGTTTTAAACATCGGATTAGCAACGCTAATATGTGGCCCAGAATACACTAAATCAATACTGTCTTCTGGAAAATGTACATTGCGAATAATGGTTCTATCTTTCTGAGCACCCGTTTCATTCCACATTTCAGTGGTTAATGTTTTTTGGGGATCTGAGAAGATATTATTTTCTTGTCTAGCAAAGCAAAACAATACATCTGTCAAAACTCTAGCGTGAATTGATGGAGATAGTGTAAAATATCTTGTGTAAACGATAGTTCCTCAGGTATGGAAAAGGGAACCGATTTCCTGTAAAGTGTTAAGCACCACACAAAACACAGCAGAGAAAGGGGTTCCCTCTATGTCACAGCTTAACACAGAACTGACCGCAGCGCTATTAAATAATGAATCTCTTGATGAGTTCTTCCGTTCTCATCTCGAGACGGCCATCAACGATCTCCTGAAGAACGAACTGACTGCTTTTCTCGGATACGAGAAACATAGTGCAGAAGGCTACAACACCGGAAACAGCCGCAACGGCTACTACGAACGGGATCTGGATACAAAGTATGGAAAGCTCCACATCTCTGTTCCTCGCGACCGTAATGGAATCTTCAATCAAAAGCTGATCCCTGACTACGCCAGGAGAACTGATGATCTGGAAACAACCATCATCACTCTCTATAAGAAAGGAATCACCACAAGGGAGATCACTGATTTGATCGAGAAGCTGTATGGTCATTATTACTCACCGGCAACAGTCTCGAATATTACAAAGGCTGTTGAAAGCCAGG
>Ga0256406_1000362_pt1 | contig 85172 bp, 74 predicted proteins | sample RumenRJG_03DNA_FD_185986 | JGI IMG/M metagenome (GOLD analysis project Ga0256406, IMG submission 185986) | Bovine rumen microbial communities from Lethbridge, Alberta, Canada - RJG_03 | ecosystem: Host-associated > Mammals > Digestive system > Stomach > Rumen | place: Canada: Alberta | collected...
ATAGCATAACCTTTAAGTTTTATGCTATAAAGGTACAAAAAAATCTGCACATAGCCAAATTATTTCATGACTATGTGCAGCCTTTAATTGTTAAAAAGAGTCTATAGGGACTTTTTCAGTGCCCTCTCTTTAGGTTTCTCGCTTTTTCTTTTGCTTGTATCGCTTTTTTTTCGTACCTTTGGCGCCAAACTAAAATACTCAAAACAAAATACTAACTATGCTTAGAAAACTAATTTCTGCTATGCTCGTTGCTGTGGCTGTGTGTGCCGCGGCCAAGAATCCCTACAAACAGTACACAGCCAACCTGCCCTTTGCCCTGCCGGAATTCAAGGCTCCCAAGATACCCGGGCGACGGGTGGTGCTGACCGATTTCGATGCCGACCCCACAGGCACCAAGCTCTGCACCGACGCCTTTGCAAAGGCCATCAAGACACTGAGCCTGCAGGGTGGCGGACACCTCATCGTGCCCCGCGGCGTGTGGCTCACCGGACCTATCGTGCTCCGGTCAAACATTGATTTCCACCTGGAGAAAGGGGCCGTGGTGCTCTTCGCCCCCGACGAGTCGCTCTATCCCCTCGTCAGCACCTCGTTCGAGGGGCTCGACACCCGCCGCTGCCAGTCGCCCCTCAGTGCCAGCGGTGCCGAGAATATCAGCATCACGGGCGATGGCGTCATCGACGGCAACGGACAGTACTGGCGTCCCGTGAAGCGGTCCAAGGTCACCGACAGCCACTGGAAGCGCCTGCTGGCCGTCCCCGGCAGCGTGGCCATGAGAAAAGACTACTGGGTGCCTTCAGAGGGCTATGCCAAGGGCGAAAAGGGCGCCAACATGAATGTGCCCGACGTTCAGACAGAGGCCGACTGGCAGGCTGTGAAGCGCTTTCTGCGCCCCGTGATGGTAAGTTTGGTGGATTGCAGGAACGTGCTGCTGCAGGGCGTCATCTTCCAAAACTCGCCCGCATGGAACATCCACCCCCTGATGTGCGAGAATATCATCATCGACCGTATATTGGCGCGCAATCCTGCCTATGCGCAGAATGGCGACGCGCTCGACTTAGAGTCGTGCAAGAACGCCCTCATCGTCAACTCGCGCTTCGATGCCGGCGACGATGGTATCTGCATCAAGAGCGGCAAGGATGCCGACGGCCGCCGACGCGGTATGCCCTGCCAGAATGTGGTGGTCGACGGCTGCACCGTCTTTGCCGGTCACGGCGGCTTTGTGGTGGGCTCAGAGATGAGTGGTGGCGTCAGGAATATCTCCGTGCGCAACTGCCAGTTTGTGGGCACCGATGTGGGCCTGCGCTTCAAGTCCACCCGCGGTCGCGGCGGCATCGTGGAGAATATCTTCATCGACGGCATCTCTATGACCAATATCGCCACCTATGCCGTGACCTTCAATATGTACTATGGTGGCAAGTCGGTGGCCGAGGTGCTGGCCGAGGGCGGCACCAGCAGCACCAGTGTGGCTGCGATGCCCGTGACCGACGAGACGCCCGTCTTCCGCCATATAGACATCCGCAACGTGAACTGCTATCATGCCGGCTATGCTATGGAGTTCAACGGGCTGCCCGAGATGCCCATAGACGGCATCCACCTGGAGAATATCCACATCTCCGCCCGTCATGATGCCACCTTCCAGTATAGCAGGAATATCACGAAAAAGAATGTAAATATTAGTCTTTACAAATAATCATAATGACAAGAACTGGATTGGGGACTTTATTGGCAGTAGTTGCCTTAGGAATGACTACTGCTATGGCACAACGTCATGTGCAGACTCTGAATGATGGCTGGCGTTTTCTAGCTGGCGATGTAGATAATGGTGAAAAGACCGGACTGAATGATAGCGGTTGGCGTGAGGTTATCGTTCCTCATGATTTCCAGATAGAGCAGCCGTGGGTGGCGCCTGCGGCTGGCGAAAAGGCCGACAACAACGACCCTGCGGCCAATATCAAGAGCCGACTGAGCAGTCGTGGCTTCAAGGAGATGGGGCAGGGATGGTACAGGTTGCACCTGGTGCCGGCCGACTCGCTCAGGGGGCGCCGACTGCTGCTGGATTTCGGTGGCATCATGTATGTGGGCGATGTCTATGTGAACGGCAAGAAGGTGGGAGGCACGGACTATGGCTACGTGGGGTTCCAGATAGATGTGACTCAGGAATTGAAGGTGGGACAGAACAACGTGGTGGCTGTGTGTGCCGACACACGCGAGCCTGGCAACTCTCGCTGGTACACGGGTGGCGGACTGTTTCGCGACGTGAAACTGGTGAGCACCAACCGCGACTTGTATTTTGAGCGTCACCCGCTGCGCATCACCACGCGCGACAACCGCTTTGTGACCATCGCTGCCGAGGTGGCTTCGCGCGGGCGCGACAAGAAAATGCCGGTAGCGCTGCGCATCCTCGACCCGCAGGGACAGACGGTCTATGAGGGGAGGACAGAGATGCGCCGCTCTACGCCTACACGCATCGTGGAACAGCAGTTGGCCGAGGTGGAGATACCCAATGCGCAACTGTGGGACACGGACCATCCTAACCTCTACACCGTCGTGGCTACACTCTACAACGAGAAGGGGGTGGCGGTGGATTGTGTGAAGGAGCGCTTCGGCATTCGCACCGTCGAGGTAACGCCCAACGAGGGCTTGCTGCTCAACGGCAAAAAGGTGCTGCTGAAGGGCTATGCCAACCACCACTCGCTGGGCGCACTGGGCGCGGCTGCCTATCCCAGGGCCATCGAGAAACGCATACAACTGATGAAGCAGTTTGGCATCAATCATATCCGCACGAGTCATAACCCCTACAGCAGGGAGTTCATCGAACTGTGCGACGAGAATGGTATCCTGGTGGTCGACGAGCTCTACGACAAGTGGACGCGTCAGCATACGGGCGGACGGGTGCCGTTTGAGGCGCTGTGGCAAACGGATGTGCCGGAGTGGATCAAACGCGACAGAAACTCGCCCAGCGTGGTGATGTGGAGCCTGGGCAACGAACTGCAACAGGATGCTAACCAGCCGTTTAACGATTTTGGCGTGACGATGTTTAAACTGATGCGCACACTGATTCAGCGCTACGACTCCACACGACTGGTCACGGTGGCTATGCATCCGCGCTACCGTAACTGGCAGACGGACTCGCTGCCGTGCGACCTGGCTATGGTGACGGATGTGCAGGCTTACAACTACAGATATATGTACTTCCCGGGCGACGGGCGTCGATTCCCCTGGATGAGGTTCTACCAGAGTGAGGCGTCGGTGGCTGCTATGGGACAGAACTTTTTCGAGATGGACTTGCAGCGGGTCATGGGATTGGCTTACTGGGGGGCTATAGACTATCTGGGCGAGAGTCAGGGATGGCCTGCAAAGGGCTGGAGTCAGGGAGTGTTCGACCTGGAACTGAACGCGAAGCCGAAGGCATACTACATGAAGAGTTTCTTCAAGGCTGATGAGCCGGTGGTGCACATTGGGGTGATCGAGAAGAAGGGCGACATGATGTGGAATGGTGTGCAGACGGGTAATGATGGTATGACTGACCACTGGAACCGCAGGCAGGGACAGGTTTTGTCGCTGGTCACGTATACGAATGCTGAGGAAGTGGAACTGGTGCTCAACGGCCGGTCGCTGGGCAAGAAACTGAACGACGTGAAGGATGCGAAGATGCGCAACCAGATTCGCTGGAACAACGTGAAATACGAGCCGGGCAAACTGGTGGCTATCGCGCGCAACAACGGGCGCGAGGTGGCGCGTCATCAGATAGAGACAACGTCGGAGGCGGTGCGTCTGAATGCAGAGACTGACAACGCTGCGTGGAGGGCCGACGGCACGGACTTGCAGCATGTGCAGGTGGTGGCTGTGGACAGGAAAGGCAGAAGGGTGCAGACGGCTGCTGGCGAGGTGACTTTCACTGTTGAGGGACCTGCTGATATCGTGGGTGTGGTGAATGGTGACATCAACTCTAACGAGATGCTCGTGGGAAGTAAGCGCAGTCTTTATAACGGCACGTGCACGGTGATTCTGCGCTCAAAGCAGGGAGAGCAGGGGAAGGTGACGCTGACAGCTTCAGCGCCTGGTATGAAGAGTGTGAGGATGGTGCTCCCTATTCGTGATGATAAGGCTCACCCTTGATGATGGTGCAAGCGCGATAGAGCTGCTCTGTAAACACCAGACGCACCATCTGATGTGAGAACGTGAGGCGTGAGAGTGATAACTGCTCATTAGCACGCTGATAGACAGCAGGAGAGAATCCATACGGTCCGCCAATGACGAATACGAGTCGGCGGGCCGTATTGCGTTTCTGCTCAAGCCATGAAGCCAGTTCAACGCTACGTGGTTCGCGTCCGCGTTCATCCAGAAGCACCACAGTGTCTTGTGGCTGGATCTGTTTAAGGATAAGCTCACCTTCGGCCGTCTTTTGTTGCTCTTCCGTGAGATTCTTGGTGTTTTTCAGTTCAGGAATCGTTATGATGTTGAAGGGCATATAATGACTGATGCGCTCGGCATAGTCGTTGATGCCTGCAACGAAATGTTTGTTGACTGTCTTGCCGACCAAAATTAATTCTGTTTTCATATGTGTTTGTATTCTGTCTGCAAAGATAATGCTTTTTCTGCAAATATCAGGTACGGGAGTATATAAAAAAGCAAAAGCGACGGGCTTCACAGCCAATCGCCTTATCTTCAATAGGTATTAGTTCTTTTAAGGTAAAAAGATTGTTTTCAGGATAACGTTGGCAAAGGTATGGAAAATTATTGAACTGCGCAAGTTTTTCTTAAACTTTTTTTTAGAAAAATTGTTGTGTGGGTGCACAATTTCAACATTTAACATTTGTTAGTCCTTGAAGTGCCAATATTCGTCTATTTTGCCTGAATTTTTATCGACAACTGAGTTTAGACATTTTTAGTACTAAATACTAATGCTATCCTCTAATTCTTCGATATTTTGTTCCTGTTCTGTGCCAAGACTGTCTTCGTCAAGACTGTCGAGTGGTTCATAGGTGCTGACACCCTGATACATGCTGTCAAGGATGCTGGCATCGCGTGAGGCACCAAACTTTCCGTGATAGCGTTGGAAGCGTTTGTCGCTGAGCACAGACTCAAAGAATTGTCCGCAGATAGGGAGTGCAGTACGACTGCCTTGTCCCAGTTCGCCAGTACGGAAATGGATAGCGCGATACTCGCCGCCTACCCATGCACCACATACCAGGTTGGGACTGACGCCTACGAACCAGGCATCAGAGTGGTTGTTGGATGTACCAGTCTTGCCGCCAAAGTCGGTATCGCTGAAATTCCTGACATATCGCCACATGTTCATGCTGGTTCCGCCTGGTTCACGCATGCCAGCCATCAGCATCTGTTGCATAAAGAATGCAGACCTATAGCTTACAGCCTCGGTTTGCTCGGTGGATGCCTCGTATACGACATTGCCGTCGCGGTCGAGGATACGCGTCACGAGTACAGGCTCGTGTGCCATTCCGTCATTGACGATTGTAGAGTAGGCGTTTACGAGTTCCAGGAGGTTCACATCGCTGGCACCCAAGGCGAGTGAGGGCGTCTCGTGAAGCGGACTCTTGATACCCATCTTGTGTGCCGTCTTTGCAATGCGGTCTATACCCATCTCTTGTCCTATCTTAACAGCGATTGAGTTGACGCTTTGGGCAAAGGCTGACTTCAAGGTCATGTTATAGCCTGTGAAGAATCCGTTTGCATTGGTAGGTGCCCATAGCACTTCCTTCTTCTGTTCGTTGTCCCATACGTTCATACTGAAATATGAGTCCTCACGGCGGTCGTTGGGTGTCAGTCCCTGATTCATGGCTTCTGTATAGACAAAGAGCTTGAAAGTAGAACCGGGCTGGCGCATCGCTGTCACCTTGTCGTATTTCCATGTACCAAAGTCAAGGTCGCCTACCCAGGCTTTCACATATCCTGTCTTTGGTTCGATGGCCGTAAAGCCACAGTGCATGAAATGCTCCATATAGCGGATGGAATCGAGCGTGCTCATCTCTGTTTCGTAGGGACCGTCATAGCTGAACAGTTTCACGGGGTGTGGCTGGTTCAGATAGAAGTCGATAGAATCCTGATTATGGTCGAAACGCTTGTCCAGGTATTTGTAGTAGGGCAGGCGCTTGGCTATGTTCTCAATGAAATTAGGTATCTCGCGGTGGTACTCGTCTTGCCAGGGATTGACTCTGCCCCAGTGGTTGTTGAAGCGCTGTTGCAACTGTTTCATGTTTTCCCATGCCGCCTGTTCGGCATAGCGCTGCATGGCGGTATCGATGGTGGTGTAGATCTTCAGTCCATCTGTGTAGAGGTCGTAGCCATTCTCTCTGCACCAGTCGCTCAGGTATTCCTTCACGGCTTCGCGGAAGTAGAGTGCTTTTCCATCATAGGCATTCTCAACGCTGTAGTCCAGTTCAATGGGTTTTATGGTCAGTGAGTCATATTGCGCTTGTGTAAGATGGTCTCTCTGCAGCATATTTCCCAGCACCACATTACGTCGGTTCATACTGTTCTCTGGATGCAGACGGGGGTTATAGTAGGTGGTAGCCTTGAGCATCCCCACCAGCACTGCAGCCTGCTCGGGAGTGAGCTTCTGGGGGGTTGTGTTGAAATAAGTCTTGCAGGCCGTCTTGATGCCGAAGGCATTAGAGCCGAAGTCAACGGTGTTGGCATACATTGTCAGAATCTCCTCCTTACTGAAGTTGGCTTCCAGCTTTACGGCAGTGATCCACTCTTTGGTCTTCATGATGAGCATTTTGACACCAGGGATGCTGCCCAGGAGACCGGTAGAATATTCTGTACGCACGCGGAAAAGGTTCTTTGCCAACTGTTGGGTAATGGTTGATGCACCACGTGCATCATGATGGATGACGTAGTCCTTTAATGCGGCACCAAAAGCTTGGAAATCGATGCCGAAATGGTGATAGAAACGCTCGTCTTCGGTGTCAATCAGGGCGGTCCAGAAGACAGGGTTCACGTCGTCGTAGGTCACGGGCGTGCGGTTCTCGCTGAAGTATTTGCCTATCATCACACTGTCGGCACTATAGATCTCTGAAGCCTGAGCCGGACGTGTGTTGATAATGGTGCCCATGCTGGGCGATTTACCAAACAATCCCAAGAAGTTGATGTCAACAGCTCCCAGATATAGTATGAAGGCGACAATGACAGAGGCCGTTGCCGATAAGAGTTTGATATACCAAGGACGTCCCTTGAATATACCCATATACCATTTGAATGCTTTCTTACAGTAGAGCCATGTGGCTGCAGTGATTTTCCTGATATAATTCATTGTTTAATGATATGATTGAGAATCAGTTGTTTATCATCGGGTGAAAACCAGGTGACAAGAGGGTCTTTCTTGTACCAAGTCAATTGTTTGCGGGCATAGCGGCGGGTGTTGCCCTTGATGCGTTCTATGGCTTCGTCGAGTGACCATGTGCCATCCAGATAGGTGAACAGTTCTTTGTAGCCAACCGTATTCAGTGCATTGAGATGGCGCAGGGCATAGACACTTCGTGCCTCGTCAAGAAATCCCTGTTCCATCATGATGTCCACGCGTCTGTTGATACGTTCGTAGATTATCTCGCGCTTGCGTGTGAGACCAATCTTGATAATGTTGAAGGGACGCTCCTTGTGCGCGTTGGTGCGGAAGGAGGTATAGGTGCGCCCGGTCATCAGACATATCTCCAGGGCATGAACCACGCGGCGGGGGTTCTTCTTGTCCACTATCTCATAGTGCTCTGGATCCAGGATGCGGAGTTGCTCGCACAGACTATCAAGTCCGTCTTCTGCTAGGCGCCTCTTCAGCGTGTCGCGTGTCTCGTCATCTACTGTGGGAATATCGTCGATGCCATTGCACACAGCGTCGATATACATCATGCTGCCACCAGAGAGTAGGGCGTAGTCGGAGGTCTGGAACAATGTGTCGAGCAGATGCATCACCTCTTGCTCGTAGATAGAGGCGCTGTAATAGTCTGTGAGCGCCTGTGTTCCCACAAAATAATGCCGCACCTGCCGAAGTTGTTCTTCAGTAGGTGCGGCTGTACCGATTTTTATTTCACGATAAATCTGCCTAGAGTCGGCATTAATGATAGGAATGCCAAAATACTTGGCAATGTCCAGACATAAATCCGTTTTTCCAACGGCAGTAGGTCCGGTAATGACTATCAGCGTCTTTTTCAACGAATGACTCCGCGCTTTGAGTTCTCAAAGAACGAGCAGATATATTCTACCTCTTTGCTGTCGGGATATTTTAAACGTGCCTCTGCAACACCATCCTTGATAATGCCCTTGGCATAGATGGTGCGATAGGTATCGTGAATCATCTCGATGGTCTCATTAGAGAAACCGCGACGACGCAAGCCAATCAGATTGACGCCAGCGAAACGGATGGGTTCCTTTCCAGCGATGATATAGGGAGGAATATCCTGACTGGTGCGACTGCCACCCTGAATCATCACATAGCTGCCTACGCGGATAAACTGGTGGAATAGCACCTCGGCAGAGATGATGGCGAAGTCGTCAACTTCCACTTCTCCGGCAAACTTGGTTGAGTTGCCGATGATACAACCATTGCCGATGATACAGTCGTGGGCAATGTGCATATTCTCCATCAACAGGTTTCCAGAACCAACGACGGTCTTGCCGCGACTGGCCGTACCACGACTGATGGTCACGTTTTCGCGAATAGAGTTGTTGTCGCCAAGCTCGCAGGTGGTCTCCTCACCTTTGAACTTCAGGTCCTGAGGCTTTGTTGAGATAGAGGCACCAGGGAAAAACTCGTTGCCGCTACCAATACGGGCACCCGTGTGGATGGTCACATTATTTAGCAGGTGGTTGTTGTCGCCCATCACCACATTCTTGTCGATAACGCAGAATGGACCGATGATATTGTTATCACCCAGTTTTGCTTCGGGGTCAACTACTGCTAAGGGATGTATTTGATTCATATAATCTTATTACTTGTTCTTTACAATTTGTGCAGTGAAGGTAGCCTCAGAAACGACGTGGTCGCCAACGAAGGCATAGCCATGCATGCTTGAGATACCATGACGGAGAGGAGCAATCAGCTCTACCTTGAAAATCAGGGTATCTCCAGGCACTACCTTCTGGCGGAACTTCACACCGTCAATCTTCATGAAATAGGTTGACCAGCGCTCAGGCTCCTCTACAGAGTTGAGCACCAGCAGACCGCCACACTGTGCCATAGCCTCAATCTGAAGCACACCAGGCATCACGGGCTCCTGTGGGAAGTGACCAGTGAAGAAAGGTTCGTTGCTGGTGATGTTCTTCACACCAACGATGCTTGTAGGACCAATCTCGATGACCTTATCTACCAACTGCATGGGATAGCGGTGGGGGAGCAACTCGCGAATGCGGTTCACGTCCATCACTGGCTCATCGTTTGGATCGTAGGCAGGGGCCTGAATCTCGTGCTTACGGATCTCCTTGCGTATTTCGCGCGCGAACTTATTATTAATAGTATGTCCAGGACGTGTTGCAATGATACGTCCCTTGATGGGCTTACCAATCAGTGCCATATCGCCAATCACGTCGAGCAGTTTGTGACGTGTGCACTCGTTCTCCCACTGCAGGGGCTTGTGCTGGATATAACCCAGTTCGGTAGCATCGCGATGCTCTACATGCAGCAGGTCAGCCAGCATGTCGAGACGCTCCTGAGTGGTCTGACGCTCGTAGATGACGATAGCGTTGTCCATGTCACCACCCTTAATCAGGTTAGCCTGAACCAGTGGCTCGATATCGCGTACGAATACGAATGTACGTGCAGCTGCAATCTCAGAGGTATACTTGGTGATATCGTCGAGCGTTGCAAACTGGCTGTTGATGAATTTTGACTCGAATGAGCACATGGTGGTGAGTGAGAACTGCTCATCAGGCAGGATGGTGATGCAAGAGCCGGTCTCATCGTCTCTTACCTCAATCTTCTTGCGGATGACATACCAGTCTTTTGGCGCATTCTGTTCCTCAGTACCAATCTCCTCAATCTTGTTGACATACTGGATGGCAGAGCCGTCAAGGATAGGGAACTCAGGACCGTTTACCTGAATCAGACAGTTGTCAATACCAAGTGCATAGAGTGCTGACAGACCGTGTTCTACTGTTGAAACGCGGATGTCGCCCTTACCAAGCACTGTGCCGCGTTGTGTGTCTACTACGTTTTCGGCTATAGCGTCGATGACAGGCATGCCGTCAAGATCGATGCGCTGAATCTTATAACCGTGGTTCTCTGGAGCGGGATTGAACGTCACCGTGAGGCTCAGTCCAGTGTGCAGACCTTTTCCGCAGAGCGAGAAACTGCCTTTCAGAGTCTTCTGTTTCATATGCTTATTTGTTTGCTTTTAATTCTTCCAATTCTTTTCTCAGAGCGCTCATCTCCTTGTACATATCAGGCAGACGGCGCAGGATGGCCATGCCCTTGAAGTACACCTTTGGATCCATGGCAGGTGAACCAATCAGCTGTTCGCCATTGCCCTTGGTGTCGCCGATGATGCCACACTGAGCACCCACGAATGTCTTGTCGGCTACGTGGATATGACCAGCGAAACCAGCCTGTCCGCCCACCATACACCACGAACCGATCTTTGTGCTGCCGGCCATGCCTACCTGGGCAGACATCACCGTGTTCTCGCCAATCTCACAGTTGTGAGCCACCTGAATCAGGTTGTCCAGCTTGACACCCTTGTGGATGACGGTAGCACCCATCGTAGAACGGTCTACGCAGGTATTGGCACCAATCTCCACATTATCCTCAATGATGACGATACCAATCTGTGGAATCTTATCGTAACCCTCTACGTTGGGAGCGAAACCGAAGCCGTCGGCACCAATGACGCTGCCGGCGTGAATCGTTACGTTCTGACCAATCTTACATCCCTGATAGATGGTGACGTTGGGGTAGATAAGGCATTTCTCACCCATCTTCACACCCTCGCCAATTACGACGTGGGGATAGATCTGCGTGCCGTCGCCAATCACAGCACCGTCGCCGATGCAAGCAAAGGGACCGACATATACGTCTTTTCCCAGTGTAGCCTTAGGCGAAACGAAAGCCAACGGGTCGATGCCCGTTTTCTTAGGCTTCATTGACTCGTAGAGCTGGAGCAGCTTGGCAACAGCCTCATAGGCGTTCTTTACGCGAATCAGCGTAGCCTTCACTTCCTGCTCTAATTCCAGGTCGTCGTTCACCAGGACGATGCTGGAAGCTGTTTCATAAAGATAGTGGGTATATTTGGGGTTCGAGAGGAACGAGATAGCTCCAGGCTGACCCTCTTCAATTTTTGCAAATGTATGGACGGCTGCATTTTCGTTGCCTTCCACTCGGCCACCGATAAACTCGGCAATTTGTTTGGCTGTAAACTCCATAATAATGATTCAGTGTTCTTTTTAGGATGCAAAGATAAGCATTTTTATTGAAAACGTTGATAACAAAGGTAATATTTTCGTATTTTTTTAGAAAGAAGCGCCACATTCAGTATCTCCGAGGCTTCCGAGATGTCCCTGATGGTGCCGTCTTTGTAGAGAATGTCGATAGAATCGTCGTCAACGGCGTACATATCTTTCTGAATTCTGTTGATGCTCATCATGTAGTGGGCGTCGCTCTTGTCGATGCCCATGTTCCGCGCTATCATGGTCTGCAGCTCGTCAATACGTTCGTCGGTGATGGGACTGTCGTGTACCTCCACCTTGAAGATGCGGCGGTCCAGCATATCCGTAGCCAGGGTCGACAGTATCTTGTCATCGGAATGCTTCCATGCTTTCATGGCACTCCAGATGTCGCTGTCGTCCAGTTCCTCGTACATGTGAAGCGCCTCTTCGTGGTCGGCAAACCATTGTGCGTTGACATCGTTTTCGATGAAGTAGGAGAGGGCAGGCGACGCAAATACCTGATGTCCCCGTTTGGCCAGATCCTTTGCCCTGGTCAGCATGTTGACCAGCACCTTTTCGTAGGCAACAGCCGTCTTGTGGAGATATACCTGCCAGTACATTAACCGCCTGGTAGTCAGGTAGTTCTCGAGTGAATAGATACCCTTTTGTTCAACCACTAAACGGTCGTCTACCACGTTCAGCATCTTGATGATTCTGGCAGAGCCGATATTGCCCTCCGTGACACCGGTGAAGAACGAATCACGACGCAGATAGTCCAGTCGGTCCATGTCCAGCTGACTGGATATCAACTGGTGCAGAAAACGTTTCGGATAGTGGTCCTTGAAGATAGAGATGGCCAGGTTCAACTGTCCTCCCAAATCCTTGTTGATCTGCTCCATCATCATCAGCGAGATGTCCTCATGGGAGATGCCCCTGATGAGGGTATTCTCCAGTACGTGCGAGAACGGGCCGTGCCCGATGTCGTGCATCAGGATGGCCGCCTCTACTGCCTCGGCTTCAGAGTCAAAGATAAACTGTCCCTTCTGCTGGAGCGACTGGATGGCTTCGCTCATTAGATGGAAGGCCCCCAGCGAGTGCTGAAAACGCGTATGGCGGGCACCTGGATAGACCACAGATGCCAGACCCAGTTGATTGATGCGATTGAGTCGTTGAAACAGCGGGTGCTTCACGATGTCATAAAGCAGGCCGCGTGGTATTTTGATAAACCCGAATACCGGGTCGTTGATGATTTTTGCGTCGTCCATAATTCTTCTGACTGCAAAGGTACGAAAAAATGGCGTGAAAAGCAAAAATTTACTTAAATTAAATTATTAAACGAATGCAAATTTCTTTCGTCAGCGAGCAAACGGATTTTAAAGGTTTTGCGTGAAATGTTAAAATGCAAGAAAAAATCGAGACAGATTGTCAGTTTCATGATTTTTGCCTATATATTTGCATCAACGCTTTCTAGCAAGAAATAATCATTAACATAATACGAGAAGATATGAAAAAGATTTTAAATTATGTGGTTCCCTCCTTGAGTTTGGCGGCCATTGTTTTCTCAGTAGCAGCATTCAATGAAACACAAGCTGCTACCCAAGAACCTGATGTCATGGAAGTATCTACGGCAACAGCCGTACAACCTGTTGACCTGACCTATGCAGCAGAAAAAGCACTCCCTTGTGTTGTACATATTAAATACGTGCAGAATTCAAAAATCCAGACTGTAGAAGTGCAGAGCGACCCCTTTGACGATTTCTTCAGTGATCCGTTTGGAGGTTTTTTTGGACGCGGACAGCGTGGTCAGGGCGGCACACGCAAACAGCAGGTGCAGACGCCTAAGAAGACTGCCACCGGTTCTGGCGTCATCATCTCTGCAGACGGCTATATCGTCACCAATAACCACGTGGTTGACGGTGCTGACGAACTGACAGTCACGCTGAATGACAACAAGGAATACTCTGCCCGTATCATCGGTGCTGACAAAACGACAGATTTGGCACTCATCAAGATTGATGCCAAGAACCTGCCTGCTATCCGTATTGCCAACAGTGACAATGTGAAGGTAGGTGAGTGGGTGCTGGCTATTGGTAACCCCCTCGGTCTGACCAATACCGTTACTGCTGGTATCATCTCAGCCAAGGCCCGTACACTGGGTGCCAATGGCGTGGAGAGCTTCATCCAGACCGACGCTGCCATTAATGCAGGTAACTCAGGTGGTGCCCTTGTCAATACCAATGGCGAACTGGTTGGTATCAATGCCATGCTTTATTCCCAGACAGGTTCATATAGCGGCTATGGCTTCGCTATTCCTACGGCGATGATGAACAAGGTGGTGGCCGACCTGAAGCAGTATGGCACCGTGCAGCGTGCTATGATTGGTATCAGCGGACGCGACGTGAAGACACAGGTTGACATTGAGAAGGAGGATGGCAAGGATGCTGACTATGGCACTATGGAGGGTATCTATGTGGCTGAGGTTGTGGAGAATAGCGCTGCTGCCGAGGCTGGCATTGAGAAGGGCGACATCATCACTGAGGTGGATGGCCACAAGGTGACGAAGTTTGGCGACCTCTCTGGTTTGATTGCCCAGAAGCGTCCTGGCGATAAGATTAGCTTGACCTACCTGCACAACAAGAAGAAGCAGACGAAGACGGTGACGCTGCGCAACGAGCAGGGCAACACCAAGGTGGTGAAGAATGCCGACCTCGACGTGCTGGGAGCCGACTTCCGTGAGGTGACGAAGGCACAGAAGGAGCAGTTGGAGATTTCTTACGGTTTGGAGGTTATCAAGGTCAATGCCGGCAAGATGAAGGAGGCTGGTGTGCCTAAGGGCTTCATCATCCAGCGCGTCAACGACGAGGCGATGAATACTGTTGAGGATCTGCAGGATATTGTCAAGGATGCTTCTACCTCTAAGGAGCCCGTCCTCGTTATCAAGGGTATCTTCCCCACTGGTAAGCGCGGCTACTTCATCGTACAGCTGCAGAACGATTGATTTTTTTTCATAAAAGGTTGCAGATTTGAGGATTATCCAAGAATCTGCACTTTTTTTTTGGCCATATCATTTTTTTGGTTTACCTTTGCACATTGACTAGAAACTGATAGAGCTATGAGACAATTGAAGATAACTAAATCAATCACTAACCGTGATGGCGAGTCGCTTGACAAATACCTTCAGGAAATCAGCAAGGAGGAGCTCCTTACTGTGGAGGAAGAAGTAGAACTTGCAGCACGTGTTAAGAAAGGTGACCAGAAAGCATTGGAAACTCTCACAAGAGCCAATCTTAGATTTGTTGTCAGTGTCGCGAAGCAATATCAGAATCAGGGCCTGTCGTTGCCAGACCTCATCAACGAGGGCAATCTGGGGCTTATCAAGGCTGCAGAGCGCTTTGACGAGACACGTGGCTTCAAGTTCATCTCCTATGCCGTGTGGTGGATTCGTCAGAGCATCCTCCAGGCCATAGCCGAGCAGAGTCGTATCGTGCGTCTGCCCCTTAATCAGGTCAGTTCCGTCAATAAGATCAGTCAGGTGCTGAGTCGCTTTGAACAGGAAAACGAGCGCCGTCCGTCGGTTGATGAAATCTCTGAGCAGGTGGACCTGCCCCTGGAGAAGATTGACGAGGCCCTGAGCATCAATGGCAAACATGTATCCGTGGATGCACCCTTTGCCGATGGCGAGGACAACTCCTTGCTGGATGTGCTGGTCAACGATAACTCGCCTTCTGCCGACAAGCAGCTCGTGCTGGAGTCGCTTCGTCAGGAGATACAGAAGGTCCTCTCGTGTCTCAATGAGCGTGAGCGCATGATTATCGAGGCCTACTATGGCATAGAGCAGCCTGAGATGACGCTTGAGGAGATTGGCACCAGATATGGTCTCACCCGTGAGCGTGTGCGCCAAATCAAGGAGAAGGCTATCCGCCGCCTCCGCAACAACACCCAGAACAAGATGCTGAAAAGCTATCTGGGTTAATTTTAGTAGAGAATATAATAAAACTAGTGATATTTTGAAACGAGTCGTAATGATGCTCATTGCTGTGATGGCACTCGGCATGAGCGTGCAGACAAGTGCCAAGAAGGTGCAGGTGCCCAAGATGTACATCTTTGGTTTTGCAGCTTCGTTTAATGATACTATTGTGCACTTCACCAATGTGCAGGAGATTGACAGCGCATGGATTGAGAAGAAGAATAATTTCCTGCAGACGCGCGAACTGTATTCCTATCAGTTGCGCGACTTCCTGGCCAATCAGAAGCAGATGCCCCGTCGCACCTGTGTGGTATATGCCAATAAGAACAAGAAGAAGGTGGAGAAGCAATTCCTGAAGTTCAAGAAACTCTATACCCAGCAGTCCAAGAACCAGCACCAGCAGTACGACCTGCGCTATCTGGAGGATAAGGAGTTTCATTTCAAGACCATCAATCTTCGTGACTATTTCGACGACGTGAATGCCGAACAGTAATGTCTTTCTCATTGCAGGGCATCAAGTCTGCATCCGGTTCGCTGACACCACTGTCAACTCAATGACGCTGCTCCCTTCCTTTGGAGCGTTTCAGTGCTGTCAGGAGTCGGATGATTTTCTTTTCACGCTGACTGTCGATGACACCATCCGTCCTGCGGGCAACAAGAAACTCGTCAGGAAGTTTGATACTGGCAATGGCGACACCCTGGTCTATCAGTTGCCTGACGGAGGCTATCAGTTTATTATCCGTGATATCCACGATCGCGACTGCTGTCTGTTGATTGCCAATAGCGATTTCTCCGATTGTCGTTGTGCGCTGAATGGCGACTGGCTGATGCGCTCCTTCGGACTTAATGATGCCTTGATGCTGGCCTATGCCTTTGCTGGGGCCTATCGGCACACCATGCTGATTCATGCCTCTACCATCATGCATCATGGCTATGGCTATCCGTTTATTGCCCAGAGTGGTACCGGCAAGAGCACACATTCCTCGCTCTGGCTGAAACATATCGAGGACTGCCAGCTGATGAACGATGATAATCCTATCGTTCGAATCATAGACGACGGACTGCCCTATATCTTTGGCTCTCCCTGGAGTGGTAAGACGCCCTGCTATCGTCCTGTGCGTGCCCGCCTGGGTGCTGTCACCCGTATAGAGCGTGCCCCCCAGAACCGTATTGAGCAACTGGGCCCCGTTCAGGCTTTCGCCTCCGTGCTTCCAGCCTGTAGCAGCATGAAGTGGGACGCGGTAATCTACAACCACCTGTGCGATGCCGTGTCACGTATCATCGAGACCACCCCTGTCTATACCCTGTATTGTTTACCTGATCAAGAAGCAGCCGTGCTATGCCACAAGACCATCACCAGATAAAGACCGTCCAGATGCCCAATGATATGTTCCTGCCCTTTGTCATAGAGCAGTTGAACGAAGGGCATACAGCCACTCTTCCCTTGCGTGGACGCAGTATGCGCCCCTTCCTGGAAGACGGGCGCGACAAGGCCCTGCTGCAGCTTTGCGACCATCCGCAGGTGGGCGATGCCGTGCTGGCCGAGATTTCAAAGGGTCTCTTCGTGCTCCATCGCATCATCCGTATCGAGAGCAGACAGGTGACCCTTCGTGGCGATGGCAACCTCAGCGACGAACACTGTATGCTGAGTGACATCAGGGCAAAGGCCGTGGGCTTTTATCGGAAGGGCAGACAGACGCTCGACCGTACTGACGGACGTAAGTGGCGCCTCTATTCCTGGTGGTGGACGCGCCTCTATCCCCTCCGTCGTTACCTGCTATTTATTATTTATCCCCATATACCCCAACGATTCAAATGAAGACAAAGAAAGGTTTTAAATTGCGTACCATCTGCGGTGAGAATATCATCGTGGCAGAAGGTATTGAGAATATTGATTTCAGTCGTATCATCAGCATGAACGAGTCGGCTGCCTACCTGTGGCAACACATTCAAGGAGCAGATTTCGACGCTGACATGCTGACGAAACTGCTCCTTGAGGAATATGATATTGATGAGGCTACTGCCCGTCAGGATGCCACCCAACTCATTGCCAAGTGGCAGGAGGCAGGCATCATAGCCTAAGCACCTTGTTATACATCGTGCCAAAGTCGGCTCTGAGGTCTGGCTCTTCGCGGAAGATGCCAAACAGCGCACTGCCACTACCACTCATAGCGGCATAGACGGCTCCCATCTGGTAGAGCCGTTCTTTTATTTGTCCTATCTCGGGGTGCAGGGCAAAGACGCTCGTCTCGAAATCATTCACCAGTTCGTCGCGCCATGTCTCAATAGGCTGACTGACGATGGTACGACAGTTCTTCGCGGGCTTCTGGGGTACAATACGTGAAAACGCCTCTTTCGTAGGCACAGGGATGTCAGGTCTGACGATAGCCAGGTAGTAGCCCTTCAGGTTCACATCTATCGTCTGCAGACGCTCTCCGATGCCCTCGGCATAAGCTGGCTTGTTCAGAATAAATATGGGGCAGTCGGCACCCAGTCGAGCGGCATAGTCAATCAACTGCTGCTCAGAGAGTTGTAAGTGGCACATCTCGTTGAGTGCCAGCAACATTGCTGCACAGTCGCTCGAACCGCCTCCCATGCCCGCCTGCGTGGGAATAGCCTTATAGAGGTGTGCATGTACGCGTGGTATCTGTGGAAAGTCCTGTTTCAGCAGGTTATAGGCCCTCACCACCAGGTTGCGCTGCTCGTCGCCCTCAATATGGATATTCGTTACCTTCAGGTCACAGTCGAAGGGCGAGGGGAACGCCTCGTTCATCACTTGCACCTCCAGTGCATCCTTCAGTTCTACGGGAAAAAATACGGTTTCCAGATTGTGATAGCCGTCTGGCCGGCGTTCTACGACATTCAGTCCTAAATTAATCTTTGCAATAGGAAATACAATCATTTTTTCTTTTTATCTCAGTGTTCTAATCTTGAATCCTCTAAATACTTTGGACATAATGGCTCCAGCGCGCATTTCTCGCAATGCGGCTTGCGCGATGTGCATACATAGCGTCCGTGGAGCAGCAGCCAGTGGTGGGCATGTGCCATCTCTTCCTCAGGTATGTGCTTCTTCAGCATCATCTCCACCTTGTAGGGCGTGTCTTCCTTTTTCGTCACCAAACCCAACCGGTGGCTCACCCTGTACACATGCGTATCCACAGGCATGGCCGACTGTCCGAAGGCTACGGCCTGTATCACGTTGGCCGTCTTCCTGCCTACGCCAGGCAGATCCAGCAAGGCATTCATATCCTGTGGCACCTCGCCCTGATGTTTCTCCATCAGCTTGCGGGCCATCTCCACCAGGTGCTTTGCCTTGGAGTTGGGGTAGCTCACGCTACTGATATAATCCAGTATCTCGTCGGGTTCGGCCTGTGCCATCTGCTGGGCATCAGGGTAACGGCGGAACAGGTCTGGTGTGACCTGATTCACGCGCTTGTCTGTGCATTGTGCACTCAGCACCACCGCCACCAGCAGTTGAAACACACTGCCATACGCCAGTTCGGTATCCACCTCTGGCATCTCCTTGCGGAAGTGCTCCAGTACCAGTCTGTATCGCTCTTCTCTCCTCATTAGTCGTTCTCGTTCTGATTCAAGGGAATCTCCAGGATAAAGCGGCATCCCTCGTGATAGGTGTCGTCGAGCCACAGGTCGCCACCCAGGTTGAGTGCATGGCGCTTAGCCAGCGGCAGCCCCAGTCCCAGTCCTTCAGACAGGTCGTCAACCTTCGTGAAGAACTTGAACATCAGGTCGCGGTCGGCCTCAGGAATACCCTTGCCTTTATCCTCTACGACATAACGGATGGTATGTCCGGTTGTGGTAATCTGCAGCAGGATATGCTTGCCGTCAGAGTATTTTGCTGAGTTATAGAGCAACTCGCGCAGACAGCGCAGCAGGTAGAGCTGGCTGGTCTGCAGACTGAAATCATCTGCCACCTCCGACACGAATTCCGTTTCCGCCTCAGGATAATGCTCCTTCAGGTATTCTATAGCCTCGCGTGCCACGTCATTACATTTCACGATGTCAAACTGGTGCGTTCTCAGTTCCTCGGAGAAGCCCGTGTCAGAACTGTCAAACAGCATGGTGACCAGTCTGTACAGCAGTTTGGCCTGGTGATCCATCGTGCTGGTGACGCTCTTCATCTCCTCGTTGGGCAGCGCCTCCCTTTGTTTGATGGCATCGTGGAGCACCTGCGAGAATCCCATGACGATATTCAGTGGGGTACGGATCTGGTGCGACACGTTCTGTATGAACGTCGTCTTCTGCTGGTTGGCCTCCTGTGCCCGTTTGGTGGCCTCCTCCAGTTCCTTGTTGCGTTGCTGCAGTTTCTCCGTGATATAGCGCACGATGCCGATGTGGAACTGCAGTGCCTGCAGCATCGCCGCAAAACTGTTCTGCAGTCGTCCCACGTCGTCTATACGATTGCTGTGACCGATAAATACCTCCATGTTGCCCTCTGCTATCATGCGCGTCTTCAACAGCAACTGCCTGATGCTGCTGAAGGCCTGCGATACGGCCCTGTAGCATAGCAGCACGATGATCAGCAGTCCGATAATCAGCAGGGGTATCACGATATTGCTCAACATGTAGTAGTTCTTCAGGATATCGTTATCCGGACACACGATGGCCAGACTCCAGTCCGTGCCTGGCACTGGCTGATAGCATACCAGGTAGCCCTTGCCGTCGATATAGATAGGCATGCCACCCTCCTTGCCGGCAGTCATCTGATGACCCAGGGCGATGAGGTCCTGCTGCGTGCGAGGGTCGGCATCGTCGAAGATGGTCTTTTTGAACAGACGCGTAGTGTCGGGATGCACCACGTAGCGTCCGTCGCTGTCGAGCATCACGAAATAGCTGTTGGGGTAGGGGCGCTCCTCATTGATAATCTTCGTCAGTTTCAGGAGCGACAGGTCTGTAGAGATGACGCCCACAATCTCATTCTTCGCATTGTGCAGGGGCTTGCCATAGGATGCCAGCATGCCGTCGATGGTCAGCTCCAGTGAGTCGGCCTCGTCGAAAAAAATCTCCCAGCAGGGCTCGTTCAGGTCGTATGGCAACTTATACCATGTCTTCTGGAAGTATTCGTATTCCTCTTCCACCACCGTCCTCACGCTGTCGGGCTCTCTCACGGTATAGACCGAGTAATGGCGTCCCTTTTCAGGGAACAGGTATGGCTCGGCGCTTACCGAACAGCCGTCGATGTGGGGGTTCAGGGCCACCACCTTGTGCGAGAGCGTCAGGAATGAGTCGGGGTGCAACTGCTCCTCAAGCACCCAGCTGTACGCTTCGGTGGCCGTCTGTACCGCCAGCAGGTTTCTGTCCAGGCGCTGCATACTGGCGTTCAGCGCACTCTTGGCACGTCCTACGGCCTTATGCCTGATTACCTGTCGTGCCTCCAGGAAAAGCGCACCTATCGTCGTGATGAAGAGCGGCGCAGCCAGTACCAGGATGACAATGGTCAGTCGGGTGGAGAGGTGATGGAACCTAATCTTCTTCATAGGCATCCTCCTTTCTCATTTCCTCTTCCGACATGTCTATCAGGTCGTTGAGCAGTTTGGTAATCGTATCTCCGTTTTTCTGGATATTCTCTGCCAGGCTGACCATCTGTTCTGCTGATTCCTCGCGGGCACACAGTGTACTGACGTCCTTATTGATCTGTGCCGCGGGGTTAATCATCTGGTTGGTCATATTGTGCAGGAATGCTGTCTTCATGCGGTCGGCCTTCTTGATATCATTATAGGCCTTTTTCAGTTCCTCCTCACGCTCCTGCAGGGTAGCTTTCTGCTGCTCCACCTCACCGATGTTTACAGCCAGCGACTGTTGCATCGCCCTGAAGTTGTCCTGCAGATGTCCTATCTCGTTAGAGTGGTGACTGGCAGGGATGCGCTCGTCAAACTTGCCCTCTGCGATGCGCTGTGCCGATGTGGTGAGCAGTTTCAGCGGATGCAGCATATAGCGTATGATAACATGACAGAGTATGTACATCAGTATCAGGCCGACGATGGCGAGTGCAAAGACATAGTACAACAGGTTGTCGTACTCGCCATAGACGTCCTCCTTGGGATAGACGATGCCCACGTGCCAGTTGAGCGTCTCCATGGAACGACCCTTCACGGCAAGTCGTGTAAAGGGCTTGTAGAAGATAAACTGCTTGGCGCCGTTCATCATGAATGGTCTGTAGCCCGACTCGCCCCTGAGCATGGCGTCTGCGGCTTCCTTCAGACCGTCCTCCGTCTTGTATTCCTCTTGCGTGAAGATGGTTTGGTGGAACAGTTTGCTGGTGTCAGGGTGAACGATATACGTACCGTCGCCGTCAAACAGGATGCTGTATGAGTGGCGCGAGGGTTTGGAGGCCAGTACCACGTCTGACAACAACTTGAGCGACACGTCGATACCCATCACGCCGATGGGCTTCTCGCTGCCACTCTGGTGTATGGGTAGTCCGAAGGTGACGATGGGATCTGTCACACCCTCCACATCGGACATGGGGTTCATCCATCCCGATCTGCCTGTCTGTATAGGCTGTTTGTACCACGCCTGCTGGGTATAGCGTGAGTAGCCAAATGTCTCTGACCTTACCAGTGTGGAATCGTATTCGTCCGCACGGTGATAATAAACCATGAACTCCTTGCCCTCTTCATAGAAACCGGGTTCAAAGGCGATGGCACAGCCGATGATAAAGGGATTTGACTCTACCAGTTCCCTGCTGAACTTATACATCTGCTCTGGTTGGTTCAGGTGGGGAAGCATCATGAAGTAGAAATTACCGGCTGTCTGTTCGGCACTCAGCAATACGTTGTCTATGCGGGAAATGGTGCCGTCGAGTGTCTGCTGGGCGTTCAGGGTGGCCTCTTCCTTAACGGCTTTCCTGGAAAAATACAACATGCAAACCATTGAGGCCAGAAGCAAAATAGACATGGCCAACACTATCATCAAACTAAGCCTTATGGATAGTGATTTGTTGATTATTTTAGGTACATGTAGCATGTTCACAGTATATTTGTGAGCAAAATTAAGCATTTGTCATGAAAAAACAATACGTATGTTTCAAAAAAAATGTTAATTACTGTGCTTTGCATCATACTTTTGGTTCCTTTGGCCACTAATTTTACAACCTCTGACCATAGTCGAAGGTAGGCTGCATCTCGGAAAAACTCAAATAAATTTGGTTTTTCGCTCGATTTGCACTACCTTTGCAGGCTGAAAGCACTGCTCCGGCTTGCCGCTGGCGTTTCTGAAAGGAGAGGCGAGAGGAAAGTCCGGGCGGCACAGGGCGCTCCACTTCTGAAAGTAGAAGCAGCTGGTGACAGTTGGTCAGGGGAGAAGAGAATAACCGCCTCGCTTGCGAGGTAAGGGTGAGAAGGTGGTGTAAGAGACCACCAGGCAGCGGGTGATCGTTGTGCTGTTCCCACTGGAGGCCGCAAGTTCATGTATACCATCGCCATGTCAGGGTTGCCCGCCCGAGTTCCTTCGTGGATGCGATGGAGGGTAGAACGCTAGAGACGCATGGTGACATGCGTAGTAGATAAATGGCAGGCACCGGCAGCAATGCTGGCACAGAACCCGGCTTATAGGGGCAATGCTTTCTTTTTTTTATATGGCTATGGGACTAAAAAAACTGATACGATTCTTGCAGGTGGATATCTGGCGTATTCCTGATGAGGAACTGTCGCCTGTGCGCCGTGTGTGCTACGAGATTATCAAGGTGGCCTCACTGGCTATCCGTTTCTTTACCACCAAGCGTGTGGTCAATCAGGCCTCGGCGCTTACCTATTCCACGCTGCTGGCTATCGTGCCCATCCTGGCTGTGGTCTTTGCCATAGCGCGCGGCTTCGGCTATAATAAGTATATAGAGGTATGGTTCCTCGATTCGTTTTCGTCGCAGCCTCAGGTGGCCGAGGTCATCGTTGGCTTCGTCAACAGTTATCTGGTGCATACCAAGAGTGGCATCTTCCTGGGTGTGGGTCTTATCTTCATGCTCTACACGGTGATGATGCTGGTCAACAATATTGAGCTGACTTTCAATGAGATATGGCAGGTGAAGAAGAAGCGCAGCATCTTCCGTACCATCACGGACTATCTGTCTATGTTCTTTCTTTTCCCCATCCTCATCGTGGTGTCGTCGGGTCTCAGCCTGTTTCTGGCCACGATGGCCAACTCCATGGACGATTTCCTGCTGTTGGGCTCTACGCTGAAGTTTTTTATTGATGCCACGCCATATTTCCTGATGTGTCTGCTCTTCATCGCCCTCTACGTCTTGATGCCCAATACGCATGTCAAGGTGAAGAACGCCATTGTGCCAGGCATTCTCTCGGGTATCGCCATGCAGATGGTGCAGTTTGTGTATATCCATTCTCAGATGTGGGTCACTGGCTATAACGCCATCTACGGTTCTTTTGCTGCCCTGCCTCTGTTTATGCTCTGGGTGCAGATATCGTGGACTATCTGCCTGTTTGGTGCCGAACTGACCTATACGTCGCAGAACCTGGATTTCTACGACTACGACGCGCATACCGATGATATCTCGCATCGCTACCAGCTGATGATTTCCGCTCTGCTCATGTCGCGCATCTGTCGTCGTTTTGCTGATGGCAAGGCGGCTCCCTCGGCCGATGATCTGCGTAAGGAGACGGGCATCCCCATCCGTATTGTCAACGACCTGCTGTTTAAGTTGGCCGAGGCTAAAATGGTCATCGAGGTATCGTCTGATGAGAAGGGTGCCACCTCTGTCTTTGTGCCTGCCGAGAGTCTCGACAACCTCAGCGTGGGCGTGATGATTGACCGTTTGGAGGCGCAGGGCAGTTGGAAGCTCGACCTTCCGCTGAGCAACCTGATGAATGCGGAGTGGGGGCGTGCTGTGGTGATGCGCAAGGGCTACCTCAAGCAGGCAAAGGATGTGAAGCTGGAGGACTTGGTGGAAAGGAGTTAGGATTTAAGTAAGAAGTGCCGCCTAAGGCGAGTGGGAATTAAGAATTGAAAAACAAAAAAGCTTCTCAAAAATGAGAAGCCTTTTTTGTAGTCGATAGGGGAATCGAACCCCTATGCCAAGATTGAGAATCTTGTATCCTAACCATTAGATGAATCGACCATTCATTTATAAATCTTTTTACCTTGAAAGAACCCTTTCGTAGTCGATAGGGGAATCGAACCCCTATGCCAAGATTGAGAATCTTGTATCCTAACCATTAGATGAATCGACCATTGGTTCTTCAGTAAGTTTATGAGCGCGGAAGCTGGGGGATTCGAACCCCCGGTACGGGAACCCGTACGGCAGTTTAGCAAACTGCTGGTTTCAGCCACTCACCCAAACTTCCTCGGTTCCCTTAAAGGTGTCCGAAAAGCATTCTCGCTCAAATGCGGGTGCAAAGGTACGAAATATTTCTGACTCTCACAAATTTTTTTGCAACAATTTTCGATTTTCTTTAAATTATGGCCGTATATGGCTCTTTTTTCTTATATTTGCAGGCAAAATATATATACTATAGAAGAGAATAAACTAGTTTTTTGCTATGACACCACTGGAACAAAGAAATGAGCAGTTGGCTCAGACCGTTATCAAGAACCTGAAGCGCCGGCATATGGAGGGCTTCTATTGTGCGACGGCAGAAGAGGCCGTGAAGAAAGTTTCTGAACTCATTGAGGACGGAAGCAGTGTGACGTGGGGCGGTACAATGACTGTCCGCGACATGGGTATCCCCCAGTATCTTAAAGACCGTGGTACACTCGAGGTGCTCGACCGTGACCTCGCTGCAACGCCAGAGGAAGCACAAGCGATATATCTCAGGGCGTTCTCTTCAGACGTCTATCTGTCCAGCGCCAATGCTATCTCTGAGGATGGCGTCATTGTGAACATTGATGGCAACGGAAACCGGGTGGCTGCCATCACCTGGGGACCGAAGAAGGTGATCTTTATCGTCGGTATAAATAAGGTGGCTCAAAGTGTGGAGGCTGCTCTGGCTAGGGCGCGCAGCACGGCGGCGCCTACCAACGCGGCGCGCTTCGATGTCAAGACGCCTTGCAAGACCGACGGTGTGTGCCATAACTGCAACTCGTCGCAGTCTATCTGTAACTATGTCCATTTCCTCAGGAACTCCCCTCAGGGCCGACATGTCGTTGTGTTGGTAGGTGAAAACCTAGGATACTGATGGTCTGGTTAATGAGTTCAAAGAATGGCATAATCTAAATGTGTTTTAAATGGTATTGTTAATTATTTTTATTGGTGTCAATTTCGGGCTTCTATAGTGTCTTCGTGCTTCCAATTTTCCTCGTGCACTAGGAAAATAATTCTCGCTAGTTAGGGCGCAATATTTATCCCTTATTGACGATGCAAAGGTACTCATAAAAAATGATATCTACAATTATTATTTGTCAAGAAATATGAAAACATGAATATCTTACAATCTTACAATCTTACAATCTTACATTCTTACATTTCATATGTTTTTTTGTGAGGTTGGAGCTAAGTAATATAATAATATTATAATATTATTATATTACTTATACTTCTCTCCGCATTTTTTTTTACCAAATGTAAGATTGTAAGAATGTAAGATTGTAAGGTTTGGTTAATCCGAAATAGGTATGAGAATAAAATAAAGAGGATGGGCCACATGGCTCATCCTCTGTATTTTGCTCTGTAGAAGCGTGTTTTATTTGAAAATCAGCTGGGCGAAGTTGTAGAGTCCGTACTTCCACACTACAAAGTTGTGGCCCTGCTCTGGATAGTTGATAAGGGTGCAGGGGATGCCCTTCTCGTCGCAGAAGGCCTTGAGCTGAGCACTGTTGTTCATCAGTCCGTCGGCACCGCCACATACCATCCACAGGAGCTTGTTTTCCTTCTTCACCTTGTCCACATCAGGGATGAGCTGTGCGGCACGCATGGTGTTGGGTGCAGAAGAGAAACCGCCTACGTAGGCAAAGACGTCCATATGGCCCAGTCCGAAGTTGAGCGACTGTCCGCCACCCATTGACAGACCGGCGATGGCACGGTGGTTCTTGTCGGTATAGACGCTGAAATTCTTCTCGATATAGGGAATCAGACTGCCGATGAGGTCTTTGTCGAAATCACCGAAAGCTCTGAAAGAACCCATGCCTCCTGCACGTGAGTCGTCCTTCTGGGCACGTCCGTTGGGCATGACCACAATCATGTCGGCTATTTTTCCGTCGGCATAGAGGTTGTCCATGATAATGTGGGGCACACCACCGTCTCTGTACCACTCGTTCTCGTCGCCACCGATGCCATGGAGCAGGTAGAGCACACTGTACTTTTTCTTAGCGTCGTACTTGGGAGGCAGGTAGACGTTGGCCTTGCGGGTGGTACCAACAGATTTAGACTGATACTCAATGAGTTGCACGGTGCCTTTGGCGATGCCTTCGCGCTCCTGGTCGAAACCCTGAGGGGCTGCCTTGTACTCATTAAACTTTACATCAATTTGTGGGCCACCGAACATGGGAATCTGGGGCTCCTGGGCATTGGCTGTGATCACAGAGAGGCAAAGCAATGCTGCGAAATAAATTTTTTTCATTGTTTTAAGCAATTAATGATTGATTAAATTTACTACGTAATTAGACGGGGGCACTATCCTGAGGTTTAAACAAGACGTACTTTTTCCTTGAAAAGATTTTTTTCTGCGAAAAATATTTGGCAGTCTCGAAAAAAATCAGTACCTTTGCACTCGCTTTTGAAAAACGGGTGTTTTCCAGAGTGGCCAAATGGGGCAGACTGTAAATCTGCTGTCTTTCGACTTCGGTGGTTCGAATCCATCAGCACCCACTTCACTAAAAGCTTTTTGAAAACAAAAAAGTGATGCGCCTCTTTTGAGACGCATCTTTTTTCGTTTATCGATAGGCGAGGGGTTAGTCCTCGTCCTTGAGTTCGGCCTCGTGCTCCTTGATAAGAGTCTGCTGGATATCGTTTGGCACCAGTTCGTAAGAGGCAAACTTGGTGGTGAACGATGCACGACCGCCAGTGATAGAGCTCAGTGCGATAGAATAGTTGGAGAGCTCCTTCAAAGGAATCTTGGCAGAGAGCTTCTGATAGCCAGCCTCAGAGTCCATACCCATGATGATGGCACGGCGTCCCTGCAGGTCGCTCATCACGTCGCCCATATAGTCGGCAGGTACATAGACCTCGAGGTCGTAGATAGGCTCCAGCACCTTAGGTCCAGCCTCGCGGAAGGCAGCGCTGAATGCATTACGTGCAGCCAGCATGAATGAGAGCTCGTTAGAGTCAACGGGGTGCATCTTACCGTCGTAGACGATAACGCGCACGTCGCGAGCGTAAGAACCTGTCAGAGGACCCTGTTCCATGCGTTCCATGATACCCTTGAGGATAGCGGGCATGAAGCGCATATCGATGGCACCACCCACCACGGAGTTGATGAAGACGAGTTTGCCGCCCCATTCCAGGTCGATCTCTTCCTTGCCCTTGATGTTCATTTTGAACTCCTGGCCATTGATCTTGAATGATGTAGGATCGGGCATACCGTCAGCATAGGGCTCTACAATCAGGTGGACCTCACCAAACTGACCAGCACCGCCTGACTGCTTCTTGTGACGATAGTCGGCACGTGCCATCTTCGTGATGGTCTCACGATAAGGAATCTTGGGCTCGATATACTCAATCTTGATTTTCTCGTTGTTCTCCATACGCCATTTCAGGGTGCGCAGGTGGAACTCTCCCTGACCATGAACGATGATCTGGCGAAGCTCTTTAGACTGCTCTACAACCCATGTGGGGTCTTCCTGACGCATCTTGGTCAGGGCCACCATCATCTTCTCGGTCTCGGCCTCGTTGACGGCCTTGATGGCGCGAGAATACTTAGAATTAGGATACTTGATGAAGTCGTAGCGCCACTCGCAGTCCTTGCCGTTGAGGGCATTGCCTGTCTTCACGTCCTTCAGTTTCACGGTACAGCCGATATCACCAGCCTTGAGCTCGTCTACAGGGATACGGTTGGCACCTGCACATGCATAGATGGTGCCGATGCGCTCCTTAGAACCACGGTCAGAGTTGGTCAAGTCGTCGCCACTCTTCACAGCGCCACTCATCACCTTGAAATACTGTACCTCGCCGATGTGGGGCTCAACGCCCGTCTTGAAGAAATAGAGGGATGTGGGGCCTGCGGCATCGGGGGTGACCTCCTCGCCACGGGTGTTGCGTACCTTAGGCATCTCGCTCACGAAAGGAACAACATTGCCCAGGAACTCCATCAGACGGCGCACACCCATATCCTTGCCTGCGCAGACGCAGAACACGGGGAAGATAGAACGGGTTACCAGACCCTTGCGGATACCTTCGCGCATCTCGTCCTCAGTGAGGCTCTCGCTCTCGAAGAATTTCTCCATCAGTGTATCATCGTTGGCTGCAGCAGCCTCTACGAGGGCAGCGTGCAACTCCTTTGCTTTCTCCATCTGGTCGGCAGGAATCTCCTCAATGATAGGAGCACCGCCTTCGGGCTTCCATGAGTATTTCTTCATCAGAAGCACGTCGATCACGGCGTTGAAATCAGGACCTGTGGCAATAGGATACTGCACGGGTACGCACTTCTCACCGTAGATCTCCTTCATATTAGTAAGGATAGTGTCAAAGTCGCAGTGCTCCTTATCCAACTGGTTTACCAGGAAGATGACGGGCTTCTGCAGCTTTTCTGTGTAGCGGAAGGCATTCTGGGTGCCTACCTCAGGGCCATACTGGCCATTCAGCAGAATAACAGCCTGGTCGGTGACGTTGAGGGCGGTGATGGCACCACCTACGAAGTCGTCTGAACCTGGACAGTCAATGATATTGAGTTTTTTGTTATTCCACTCCACATGAAAAACAGTAGAGAACACCGAGTAGCCATATTCCTGTTCAACGGGGAAATAATCGCTCATGGTGTTCTTACCTTCTACGGTGCCGCGACGCTTAATGATGCCGGCCTCGTAAACCATTGCTTCGGCAAGAGTAGTCTTGCCGCTACCCGCACTGCCAAGCAATGCAATGTTCTTAATCTCGTTTGTCTGATAAACTTTCATACTTTATAGTCTTTAGGTTATAGGTAATAAAATTGTGGGTTCGAAATTAGGCATTTTCATTGAAAACGCCAAAGGTTTATCAGAAAAATTAAGATATTTTTATAAATGTCACCTTACTGCGACAACATTCGGTACCATCGGTGCGCACGATGCGGACACAGAACTCATTTTCAGCCGTATGTTCCTGATAGAAAGAGAGTTTGTCGCCAGCGTGAGCCTCGGCAACATAGGCTATTTCGAAGCGCTTGATGGCATGTGTGCGATACCAGTCGAGGTCCCAGAGGTCGAGCACGTGCTCAATGTATTTCACGGAGTTGATATGTCCGTTGATATCTACATCATTATAAAAAGTGTCGATGGTGCGGATGAGTTCGGCGCCGTCGCTCATCTTCACGCGTCCGCCCTTGTCGATAGGACAGTCCTTATCGCTGACAATCCAGTCGTTGATGGCGCCATTGTCTATCGAGAAGATATCCGTTGGCTGGCGCGTCTCGGTGTCTATCATGGCCCAGATAGAGCGTCCGTAGCCATAGACCTTGCCATCAACACCTGTGACGGCGAAGTTACGGCTGGTAAAATAGCGCATGGCACTCTCTACCCATGTCTCCACATTGAACTTGGTGTATTGCTGGGGCATCTCCTCCATCTCGATAGCCAGGCGCGAGAGCACCCACGAGCGCTTGATGGTCATGAGATACTTCATGCCAAAGCCACGGGCTGATGAATGGAAGTCGGCTGCATTGAGCATGTGATTGCCCAGATGGCCCATAAAAAGACGGCCTGAGAAGTCGCAATGGAACGGCTCGGCCAAGAATTCGTATTTTCCTATTTTGTCCATGTTTTTCATAAATGATGTTACATTAAGTCTGCTTACGCAGTCTTCACTCTTTACCTTCTCTCTCCTCCAGGAACGCGCTGACCTGCTCCTGCATGCCACGTGTCACGGCAATACGTCCGGAACGGGTGTACTGCAGCACGCACTCGTAGGCGTCGAGCGCGCGGAATAGTTCGATGATATCGTCGGTCTTGCCGCTCTTCATCACAATGGTATAGGTGGGGTTCACCTCCGTGATGGTGGCGTCATAGCGACGCACGGTGCGCGAAATCTCAGGGTTGGCCAGCACCTTCTCCGTAGACAGTTTATAGAGGCCAGCCTCGCGGATGAAGAGTTGGTCGTCAGTGAAATAGTTGGCTTTCACCACGTCGATTTTCTTCTCAATCTGACGGGTGATGATTTTAATCTGGTCTTCATCGCTCCAGGCGGTGATGGTGTATTTGTGTACGCCAGGGATGCTGGAGGCCGATACGTTCAGACTCTCGATATTAACCTGACGACGGGTGAACACGGCGGTGATCTGGTTCAGGATACCTGCCACGTTCTCAGAATAGACGAGCAGGGTGTATAATTTATTCTTGTCTTCCATATTTTAAATCTCCAATTTCATCTTATCAACATCCATACCTGGAGGCGTCATAGGCAGCACGTCATCGTCTTCCTTGATAGCACACTCCAGGATAAATGGACCATCGGTGGCAAACATCTTCTCGATGGCTGACGCCAGGTCCTTACGGTCTGTTACGGCCTGATAGGGGATGCCGTAGCCCTGAGCGATGAGCTCGTAGCAGGGATTCATCATCTTGGTGAACGACTTGCGGCGCATCCAGAACATGTCCTGCCACTGGCGTACGTTGCCCAGGTAGTGGTTGTTCATGAGGATCATCTTCACTGGCGCCTTCTGTTCCATGATGGTGCCCAGTTCCTCGATACACATCTGGAAACCACCATCGCCCATGAAGCAGCATACCTGACGATCAGGGGCACCGAAGGTGGCACCGATGGCTGCAGGCATACCATAACCCATGGTGCCAAGACCACCACTGGTGCAGATGCTGCGCTTATTGTGATACTTGAAGTAACGGGTTGCAAATAACTGGTTTTGACCAACATCCGTTACGAGTATGGCGTCTTCTTTTGCCTGTTCGGCAACAGCATTGACCACCTCGCCCATGAGCAGTGGACCCTCCTTGGGATGGATGGCCGGCTCGATGACTTTGGTACGCTCTTTCTCGTCGAGCTCATGGAAAGAGTCGCGCCACTCCTGATGGTTGTTCTTGCTGACCAGCGCCGTGAGGGCAGGGAGCGACTCCTTACAGTCGGCCACCACAGCCACATGGGCCTTCACGTTCTTGTCAATCTCAGAACGGTCAATATCCAGATGAATCACCTTGGCCTGTTTGGCGTAGGTCTTCAGGTTTCCTGTCACACGATCGCTGAAGCGCATGCCGATAGCGATGAGTACGTCGCACTGTTGTTCCTTCAGGTTCACGGCATAATTGCCATGCATACCCAGCATGCCTACGTTGAGCGGATGATTAGAGGGCAGGGCAGAGAGTCCCAGCATGGTGCGTCCGGCAGGGATGTCGGCCTTCTCGAGGAATGCCTTCAGTTCCTCCTGCGCGTTACCCAGTTCTACGCCCTGACCCACGAGTGCCAAAGGACGCTTCGCGTTGTTGATGAGTTCGGCAGCCTGGCGAACAGCCTCGTTGTCGAGCTTAGGATAGGGCACGTAAGAACGGATAAAGTCGCATTTCTTGGGCTCCCAGTCAATCTCCTCAGTCTGTGCATTCTTGGTGAAGTCGAGCACCACAGGACCAGGACGTCCTGTGCGCGCGATATAGAAGGCACGGCTCACAGCCCATGCCACATCGGATGCATGACGTATCTGATAGCTCCACTTGGAGATAGGCTGTGCCACGCCTACGAGGTCGACCTCCTGGAAGAAATCAGTACCCAGCGCACCTGTAGGCACCTGACCGGCAATGACCACGATAGGCGTAGAGTCCATCATGGCATCAGCGATACCTGTCAGCGTGTTGGTCACACCAGGACCACTGGTCACCAGTACCACACCAACCTCGCCACTGACGCGGGCATAGCCCTCGGCAGCATGGGTAGCACCTTGTTCGTGGCGTACCAGTATATGGTCGAAACACTTATTGTCTCCTCGTGTATAGTCGTAGAGCGCGTCGTAGGTGGGCATGATACTGCCACCAGGATAGCCGAAGATGGTCTTCACTCCCTCGGCCTGTAGTGCGCGCATCAGCGCTTTTGCGCCTGTAATTCTATCTTTCAACATTTCTCTGATAAATATGTAATTTCTCCCCTCCCTCCAGGGAGGGGTTGGGGGAGAGTCTTAATCAATGATTCTAACGCCGCCCTTGTCTGCTGACGATACGCTCTGTGCATAGGCACGCAGCGCCTTGCTGACCACGCGATTGCGCTTCAGGGGCTGCTGAGGACGGGCTGCAAGTTCCTCGTCTGAGAGTCTTACGTTGATAGAACGGCTGGGGATGTCGATCTCGATGATGTCGCCATCCTTGATCTTGCCGATATTACCTCCAGAGGCTGCCTCAGGTGAGATATGTCCGATGGAGAGTCCGCTGGTACCACCAGAGAAGCGTCCGTCGGTAATCAGGGCACACTCCTTACCCATATGCATAGACTTGATGTATGAGGTGGGGTAGAGCATCTCCTGCATGCCAGGACCACCCTTGGGACCTTCGTGGGTGATAACGACACAGTCGCCTTTCTTCACCTTGCCACCCAGGATACCCTCGCAGGCGTCCTCCTGGGAGTCGAAGACCACGGCAGGACCTTCGAAATGCCACAGACTCTCGTCAACACCGGCTGTTTTTACCACACAACCGTCCTGTGCGATATTTCCGAAAAGCACAGCCAGTCCGCCATCCTTGGTGTAGGCATGTGCGATATCACGGATACAGCCATTGGCACGGTCTGTGTCGAGTGATGGATATACCTCGCTCTGTGAGCCCATCTTGGTAGAGAATCGGTTGCCTGGGGCAGAGAAGTAGATGCTAGTCTTACTAGTCTCACTAGTAATATCATAAGCCTTCATGGCCTCGCCCAGCGTCATGCCATCCACGCGAGGCGCATTGGTGCGGATAAGTCCGCCCTTGTTGAGCTCGTTCATGATGCCCAGGATACCACCGGCACGGTTGCACTCCTGAACAGAGTATTTCTGCGTGTTGGGAGCCAGTTTGCAGAGGCAGGGCGTCTTACGACTCAGTTCATCGATATCCTTGATGGTGAAGTCGGCACCAGCCTCCTGAGCCACAGCCAGCAGATGGAGCACCGTATTGGTAGAGCCACCCATGGCGATGTCGAGGGTCATGGCATTAAGGAAAGCATCGCGCGTAGCGATATTGCGAGGCAGTACGCTCTCGTCGCCATCCTCATAGTAAGCCAGGGCATTCTTTACCACCTGACGGGCAGCAGCCTTGAAGAGTTCGATACGATTGGCGTGGGTAGCCAGGATAGTACCATTGCCTGGCAGAGAGAGGCCGATAGCCTCTGTGAGCGAGTTCATGCTGTTGGCAGTAAACATACCTGAGCATGAGCCGCATCCAGGACAGGCACAACCTTCAATCTGAGCCATCTCCTCGTCGGATACAGAGGGGTCGGCACCCTTGATCATCGCTGTGATCAGGTCGGCATTCTCGCCACGCCATTTGCCTGCCTCCATAGGTCCGCCAGAACAGAACACGGTGGGGATGTTCAGGCGCATAGAGGCCATCAGCATGCCTGGTGTCACCTTGTCGCAGTTGGAGATGCAAATCATGGCATCTGCCTTATGGGCGTTGACCATATACTCCACAGAGTCGGCAATGATATCGCGTGAGGGCAGTGAATAGAGCATGCCATCATGTCCCATGGCGATACCATCATCAATGGCTATTGTATTGAATTCTGCTGCATAGCATCCCATGGCCTCGATTTCCTGTTTGACAATCTGACCAATCTCGTGCAGATGGGTATGACCAGGGACGAACTGGGTGAAGGAGTTGACAATGGCAATGATAGGTTTGCCGAATTGCTCACGTTTCATACCTGTTGCCACCCAAAGGGCGCGCGCTCCTGCCATACGTCTGCCTTCTGTGCAGATGCTACTTCTCAGTTGATGTTTCATAATCGTATCTTGATTTTCTTAAAGAACTGCAAAAATAAAGCATTTTCCGCAAATCACCAACACTTTCGTTAGTAAATTTGCGGAAAACTACCAAATTATAATTAAAATCAAAGATTATTCGAAAATCTGTTCAATGATTTCGTCAGCTTCACCAGGTGCGCCGTCAACGATGCGCATATCGTCCTCAGTGCTACACGGGTCAAATCCAGGGGGTAGGTCGAACTGGTCATCCTGTGAATAGGGCAGGGTGGAGTCGGCATAGATACTTTTCATGTAGAGACCGAAGATAGGCAGCGCCATGGAGGCACCCTGACCATAGGTCATGGAGTCGAAGTGGATATCGCGGTCATCACCTCCTACCCAGCAGGCAGAGACGAGTCTTGGGGCTACGCCCATAAACCATCCGTCGCTGTTGTTGGTGGTCGTACCTGTCTTACCGCCCAGCGGTGCCGTGATGTTATAGCGGAAGCGCAGGCGTCCGGCTGTACCGCCATCAACAACGGCACGAAGCATGTACAACATCTTGTCGGCTGCATCGCCACTGATAACCTCGTTCATGCGTGGCTTGAACTCGGCCAGCGTGTTGCCTTCGTTGTCCACAATCTTGGTGACGTACAATGGTGCCGAACGGATACCGTGGTTGATGAAGGCGGTGTAGGCACTGGCCATCTCGGCAACGGAAATCTCGCAGGGACCAAGGCACAGTGATGGTGCCGGGTGAATCTCAGGATTGCGGATGCCGTAGTTGTGGAGCAGGGTTACAAAACCTTCCGGTGTCAGACGGTGCATCATCAAATAAGCTGATATCCAGTTGTTTGACTGCTGAAGACCCCATTTCAGGCTTACCATCTCACCATAGCGTGCACGACTGCCGTTACGTGGGGTCCATGGCTTGCCGTTGACCATATAGGTCTCCTGCACATTGGGCACCTCGTCGCATGGCGTCATACCGTTCTCCATAGCCAGTGAATAGAGGAAGGGCTTGATGGTAGAACCTACCTGACGGCGTCCCTGTGTAGCCATGTCGTAGGCGAAATGACGGAAATTGAGTCCACCCACATAGGCCTTCACGGCACCTGTCTGGGGCTCCATGCTGAAGAAGCCTGTACGCAGGAACGACTTGTAATAGCGGATAGAGTCCATCGGTGTCATCGTGGTGTCCACCTCGCCATGGTAGGTGAAGATGGTCATGGGCACGGGCGTTGCGAAGGCACGCCTGATTTCCTCGTCACTACTGCCACTGTTCTTCATCACGCGATAGCGCTCAGACTGACGGACGTTGCGCTGCAGGATTCTCTGTATCTCGGCCTGCGTCAGATTACGAGAATAGGGCGCGTTGGGCTTGTTGCGCATGGCCTTGTTGAACTCTGGCTGCAGGTACTTCACAATATGGTCGTAGCAAGCCTGTTCGGCATACTGCTGCATGCGTGAGTCGATGGTGGTATACACCTTCAGACCATCTGTGTAGATGTTGTAGTGCTCGCCATTGCGATTCACGTTCTTGTTGCACCAGCCATACAGCGGATCCTGTTCCCAATAGAGGGAGTCCATGTAGTACTTCACGTAGTAACCGTCTGGATAGTCGGACCTTACGGGTTTCTTTGCCATCATGTAATGGGCCAGGAAATCGCGGAAATAGGTGGCTTCTCCGTCATTATGGTCAGCAACATGGAAGTTCAGGTTCAAAGGCACCTGGCAGCAACTGTCATACTCTTCCTGTGTGAGATAGTCGGCTTTCAGCATCTGGCCTAAGACGACGTTACGGCGCTCCAGTGAACGCTCGGGGTATCGCACAGGATTGAAATACGAGGGGTTCTTACAGAGGCCTACCAGTGTGGCACTCTCAGTAATCGTCAGTTCTGATGGCTCTTTTGAAAAATAGGTGTTGGCTGCAGTCTTGATACCCACCGCATTATGGAGGAAGTCGAAGTAGTTGAGATACATGGTGATAATCTCGTCCTTCGTGTAGTTTTTCTCCAGCTTCACGGCGATAACCCACTCAATGGGCTTCTGCAGGGCACGCTCCATCGTAGAATGGGCTGTCTCTGAGAAGAGCTGTTTGGCCAACTGCTGTGTAATGGTAGAACCACCACCGGCTGCTTTCTGACCCATGACGCCACGTTTGATGATGGCACGCCCCAGGGCGTAGAAGTCGATGCCGGAATGCTCATAGAAACGGGCGTCCTCAGTGGCCACAAGGGCTTGGATGAGCGACGGCGCTATCTCTGAGTAGTTTACCATGACACGGTTTTCACGGCTAATGCTCCATGTACCAAGCAGTTTTCCATCTGAGGAATATACCTGTGTGGCATAACGGTTGATGGGGTTCTGCAGGTCCTCGATAGGAGGCATGTAGCCTATCTTTCCTTCGGATATAGCCCAGAAACACACTGCTGCGCCGATGACAACAACGGCGAGCAGTGTCCATAGGAATCCGATAAACCATTTTCTCATATGCAATGGTGCTGTTTATTCCTCTTCTGGTGTGATGAGTTTATAACCTTTACCGTGGATATTGATGATTTCAATCTGTGGGTCATCTTTCAGATGCTTGCGCAACTTGGTGATATACACATCCATAGAACGGGCATTGAAGTAGTTGTCGTCAATCCAGATGGTCTTCAGGGCGAAGTCGCGCTGCAGGATCTCGTTGGCGTGTGAGCAGAGCAGAGCCAGGAGCTCATTCTCCTTGGTGGTCAACTTGGTCTGCTGGTCGCCGATGGTGAGCAACTGCTTCTGGGTGTCGAACACGAAGTTGCCGATGCGGTAAATGGTAGACTCCTTGTTCTTCTTACCACGAACGCGGCGCAGGATGGCCTCAATACGGAATACGAGCTCCTCCATAGAGAAGGGCTTGGTGATATAGTCGTCGGCACCCAGTTTGAAACCTTCCAGGATATCTTCCTTCAGGGTCTTGGCGGTGAGGAAGATGATGGGGATTTCGGCGTTGGCGGTGCGGATCTCCTGAGCCAGTGTGAAACCGTCTTTCTTGGGCATCATCACGTCGAGCACACAGATATCGAACTTGGTCTTTGTGAAAGCCTTGAAACCGGCTTCTCCATCAGGGCAGAGCTCGGCCTCATAGCCTTTGGCTGCCAGATATTCACGCAACAACATGCCGAGGTTCTCGTCGTCCTCGCAAAGCAAGATTTTTAGTCTGTCTTCCATAATTCTAAATGTTTAAATGATTAATATTCTAATTGTTTAATTCTCTTGCAAAATAGGGAGCTTGACAGTGAACTTGGTGCCTTTGCCCAACTCACTCTCGCACTTGATCTCTCCGTCGTGCAGGTTGATAATCTCCTTCACGTAGGCTAGACCCAGTCCAAAGCCTTTCACATCGTGTACATTACCTGTATGGACGCGGTAGAATTTGTCGAAGACTTTCTTTACGTTCTCTTTCTTGATGCCTTGGCCGTCGTCGCTGATGGAGAAGCAGAGGTGCTCGCCCTCGTTCCATGTGCGGATATGGATATTGACGGGCTGGTCTGCCTTACGATATTTCACGGCATTGTCCAACAGGTTGGTGATGGCATTCTGGAAGTGCACCTCGTCCACGAAGATGGCAGAGTCAACGGCTTCTATCTCGGTGTTGATCTTGCCGCCTGTATGTTCTACGCGGAGATTAAAGGTTGTAGCAGTCTGCTCCAGGAGTTCGTTGAGGTCGAGCTCTTTCTTCTTGAAGGAGGTCGACTTTCTGTCGAACATGGACATCTGCAGCACTTTTTCTACGAGGAAACGCAGACGGCGCGACTCGTCGCCAATCACGGTGCTGAGGTGCTTCATCATTGTAGGACTCTTCGTAACTGACTCATCACCAAGCATCTGAGCGGCCAGTGAGATACTGCTGATAGGGGTCTTCAACTCATGGGTCATGTTGTTGATGAAGTCGTTCTTGATCTCTGTGTAACGCTTCTGACGGAAGATGACCACGATGGTGAAGATGAATGTGAGCAGCAGGACGATGGTGAAAATCACGGCAGGAATCATGAACCGTACACTGGAATAGATGTATGAGTCCATGTCTGGGAAGTGAATCCTGACAACGCCTCGCTTGTTGATGGCATCGTTGTGGAACAGGGTTTGTGAATAGCTCCACTGTTCACCTTTCTCGTTATATTCGGGACAACGGTAAATCTCACGTCCGTCGGCAGTAGATACTGTCAGGTGGTAGGGGATGTCGATACCGTTGTTCTGCAGTTCGTTGCGGATATCCTGGTCCAGGAGCTTGAAATTGATGCGCTCCTTCAGGGGCTTCTCACTGGCTGTATACAATATATTATATACGACTTCGTCGAGCAGGGCTTTCTGATAGACATAGCGATTGCGCACAATCTCCTGAAGCGATTTCGTAGCTTCCGACAACTGGTCCTTGTCTGTACGCATCATCATGGCCTTGGGCACATTGGCTGGCTTGGTGGCGAAGGTCTTCAGCTCAAACTCTGAATAGAAGGTGCCGTCCTCTGCTGATACGGAGAACTGATGGGCGTGCTGGATGCTGCCATCAAGTCCGTTGACAATGATGGAATCCTGTGAATAGGCTCTGCGCTCAACGTCGTTGACGTCTTTCTCAAGGTAGCGCAGTGTCTCGTTAAGCTCCAGATTCCTGGAGGCTTGATAAAGACTTCTGTTTACGCTCTCATCAAATTGTTCTTTCTTCATCTTGGCAATCTCTTCGATGTAAGAGATCTGCATGTAGAGTAATCCCAGGAAGGAAAGACCCATGATGATTGCTATGACCCATATCGTTGATTTCTTCATCTTCTTATTTTCTTGATTCGATGTCGCAAAGATAGGAAGTTTTTAAATACAACGGTATTTTTGGTTAATTGATTTTGTTAATATTTTGAGATTTTAACAATAAATACGATATGTAATTTAAAATAATAAATTATAAATTTGTTTTTAGCGGATACTATATTCGCTAACAAACTCTTCCCACTGTCCCTGGTAGCCATTGAATACGTTCAGGTCCACATGTCCCTGGATGCCTTTCACATAGCCGTCGGCGCTGAGTTGCCACAATGACAGATGGATGTCGGGTTTGTACTCGCCATAGCGCGCAATCCAGAAATGATAGTCTTTCTTCAGGTCTGGGGCATAGTCTAGCCAAGTGTTGACAAAGCGCTGGTTGATATACAGCAGTGGACGGACGCCCAGTCGTCTCTCTACAACCTTCAGGAAGGTACGGATATTCTTGAATAGTATCTCAGGACCGCCCATCTGCTTGATCATGGCATCACTGGGTTCTATGTCGAGCATTGGGGGCAGGTCGCCACGCTTAAAACTGGTATGTCTCAGGAAATGATTGGCCTGAGCTGTGGGATCCTGGCGGGTGGAGAAGAAATGATAGGCTCCAACGGGAATCTTGTTGAGATGACAACTCCTATAGTCGTTCGCGTAATAGCGATTCAGGATTGAGATGCCTTCCGTTGATTTGATATAGACAAACGAAACGGGATAGTCCACCTCGCCATTGACGCGATTGGTGCTGATACGGCGTCCCAGTCCCTTGATGCGTAGCTGCTTCCAGTTGATATTGAAACGCTTACGCCCTTGTTCATGCTGGTAGCGCGAGATGTCGATACCATAGATGCGCTCTGTGGTATATACCATTCTTTCGCCCATATAGCGGTCTTTCTTCCAGATGCCGGCTTTCAGGAAATCGGGTGATACGCAGAAACCGAAGCCATGACGTCTGTCCATCTCCCAGTGACCTTCGTAGTATTGATAGTCGGCCGACTGGTAGGAACCGTGTCCACTGGCCATCATGTGTCTGTCGAACTGGCCTGCATAGGTGCCGTGGGCGTCAATGCGGATGCCGTACATCAGTGTGTCGGCATGAAACTGACCTATGATAATGCGACCATACATATCTTTTGTCAGGCATTTCCCTTCGCGGGGATAGTCTTTCAGATGCAGGAAACTGGTCATTGTCAGTTTGCCTTTTGGCATATAGGCAGCTAAGGTGGAGTCACCCTTTTCTGCATAACGGGCAACCATATCAAAACCTTCGTCCTGGACGGAGTGGCGTTGTAGGTAATAAGTGAGCTCGTTTTGTATCTGTTGGTGTTTTGTACTAAACGAACTGATAGCTAATATGATGGATAATAAGTAGTGCATAATCAGGCGCGTTGATTCGCCTCCCAGGATAATAATGCTTTAATAAATGTTTCGTATGGGTTGTTGCGGAATTTCTTGGCTTTTGTCGCTTCTATTAATGTGTAGATTAAATAGATGAGCGTGCAGAGCAGGAAACCTGACGAATAGGCGTAGAGTGCTGTGTTTGAACCTCTTACTAAAAGACTGAACAATGCCACAGGGATGATAAATGCCAATCCCAGGATGATGTAGCGACGGGTACGCCAGGAGTCCTTGAAGTCCTCGAATTTCTGTTTCTTCTCCAGATAATCCTCGAAGGCTTTCTCCGTGATGTGGTAGTTTTCTATTCTGGGCAGGGTGGGGTCGTCCTTGTGGTCTGTACGGATATCCCAGATGTGTCCCTGGATAGATTCTAAGGATATGTGGTCTATATATGAACGGTCTATCTGAAACATAATATTAAAATTTAAGCCCCCTGATGGCTCAGGGGGCTTTTATTGTTTAGCAAAGTCTACGAGAGCCATCGCCAATGACTACGTCATAGACCTTGGGCTCATGGCCATACTTGGTGTTGAACTTCTGTTTGGCAGTCTCGACGAACTGCTTATACAGGTCATTGCGTACCAGGTTGATGGTGCAGCCACCGAAGCCGCCGCCCATGATACGGGAACCGGTAACGCCGCATTCCTTGGCGATATCGTTCAGGAAGTCGAGTTCCTCACAAGAAACCTCGTAGTCTTTTGATAGACCTTCATGTGTCTTGTACATCAACTCGCCCACCTTCTCGTAGTCGCCTTCGTTCAGGGCATCGCAGACTGCCAGTACGCGGTCCTTCTCGCCAAGCACGAACTTAGCGCGCTTGTAGTCTTCTTCGCCAACCTCGGCCTTCACCTCTTCGAGCTGCTCCCATGTGCAGTCGCGCAGGGTCTCAAACTTGCCCTCGGGGTGCTTAGCCTGGATGTGCTTCACCACGTTTTCGCAAGAGTTGCGACGGTCGTTGTAGGGCGAACCTGCCAACTGGTGCTTTACGACTGAGTCGAGCAATACCAGACGATAGCCATCGGGCTTGAATGGGAAATACTCGAACTCACGACTGCGACAGTCAAGGCGCATCAGACAGCCTGCCTTGCCGAATACAGAGGCAAACTGGTCCATGATACCGCAGTTCACGCCGCAGTAGTTGTGCTCTGTTGCCTGACCAGCCAGCACCATGTCCCATTGAGAGACCTTGTTGTCGCCGAAGATGTCGTTGAGGCCACAGGCAAAGCAGCTTTCCATGGCAGCACTTGAAGACATACCGGCACCGAGGGGTACATCACCAGCAAAGGCAATGTTGAAACCCTTTACGGGAACACCCAACTTCTTCATTTCCAATGCGATGCCGTAGATGTAGCGGGCCCAGGAAGCCTTGGGACCTGCAGGGTCGCTCAACTTGAAGTCCACACGGTCCTTCAGGTCGATAGCATAGGCCATCACGGTGTCTTCTGTGTCGTTGGCGCGCATTTCAGCGATTACTCCTTTGTCTACCGCGCCAGGGAAGACAAATCCGCCGTTATAGTCAGTATGTTCACCAATCAGGTTGATACGGCCAGGAGATGCATAGACATTTCCTGTCTTTCCGTCAAAGTGCTTGATGAAGCGACTTCTTACAAATTCAATATCCATAGATGTATTTTAGTTCTGTTTTATTTGACAACGCCAAACTTGTAAATTGTCTTCTGCTTGTAACGCTCACCTGGATTCAGGATAACGCTGGGGAAGTAGGGACGGTTGGGAGAATCGGGGAAGTGCTGTGCCTCCAGGCATACTGCTGAACGGCGGGGGAAGGTCGCACCGTTAGCGCCCTTGTAACCATTCAGGTAGTTACCTGTGTAGAGCTGCATACCAGGCTCTGTGGTGTAGCACTCCAGCGTACGTCCGCTCTTGGGTTCTGTCAGACGTACGGCGAAACTCAACTCACCCTCTTCCTGCTTGTTCAGTACGTAGTTGTGGTCATAGCCCTTACCAAACTTAATTTGCTCATTGTCTGCATCAATCTCCTTGCCGATAGCTTTGGGCTGACGGAAATCGAAAGGTGTGCCTTCTACCTTCAGAATCTCACCTGTAGGAATGGCTGTTGCGTCGGTGGGCAGATAGAAGTCTGCGTTAATCTCGCAAACCAGATCGTCTACTGTAGGAGTAGGATCGGCTGTACCTGCCAATGAGAAGAAAGCGTGGTGTGTCAGGTTGACAACGGTCTTCTTGTTGGTGGTAGCCAGATACTCCAATACGAGTTCATTGTTATCTGTGAAGGTGAATTCTACTGTGACGTCGAGCTCGCCTGTGTAGCCCTCTTCACCGTATGAAGAAACACGGTGCAAAGCCAGTGAACGGGGACCCATCTGACGGGCATCCCATACCTTTGCGTTGAATCCCTTCAGACCGCCGTGCAGGTGGTTAGGACCATCGTTGAGTGCTACCTGATACTCTTTGCCGTTCAGGATGAACGTACCTTTGCAGATACGGTTACCCCAACGACCAATCAGTGTTGACAGGTATGGTTCGTTTCCACTCATAAGCTGCTGGATATTGGCGTGTCCCTGAATGACGTTGCCAACGTTGCCGTCTTTGTCGGGAACCATGATGGCACAGATAGCACCGCCATAGTTTGAGATAGCTACTTCGTAACCCTTGCGGTTGCGTAAAATGTAAAGGTCGGTTTTCTTACCATTAATTGTGGTCTGGAAGTCTTCGCGCTTCAGACCACACAGATTCGCATTTTCTGTTGTGTTCGCCATAATGTTTGTTTTTAGTTACGAATTAATTATTCCTTTTGCAAAGTAACAAAAAAATACCGACTTGTGCAAACAAATCGGTAAAAATTTGGTGTTAAAAACAACTAAATGCGCGATTTCATAAAGTCTGATACCACATACGTACTGCCGCCTACAAAGATAAAGTCCTCATTGGTAGCACCTTGCATGGCTGCCTGGTATGCTTCCTCTACTGTGGGGTAACATTCGCCTTTCAGACCGAATTGGTCGCCGAATATCTTCAGAGAGGTCTCAGGGAAAGCACGCTTCGTACTTCCTTTAGTATAATAATAGGTGGCGTTTTTGGGGAGCAGTGACATCACGGTATAGATGTCCTTGTCCTCCACCAGTCCGAAAACGATGCGCAGTTCGCGGCATTTCGTGTTCTCAAGTTGCTTGCCCAGGTATTCCCAAGCGCCGGGATTATGACCTGTGTCACATACCACGGTGGGATTCTGTCGGATAATCTGCCAGCGTGCCATCAGTCCCGTGATGTTTGTCACATTCTTGAAGGCATTTTCTATCTCAGAGATGGTATTCTCGTTGTGCCCGCTTTCCGGGTAGGCCGACATGTATCCCAGTTCCTCCAACTGATGCATGGTTTCCAGAACCGTTTTCATGTTCTTTGGCTGGAACGATCCTGACAGTTCGCAAAGGAAGTCGCCGTAGTGCTTTGTATGATATTTGATGCCTGAACCGTTGGGCTCTTCTTCCCACGAGATTACTTCATCCTGTTCTTCAGCGTAGGTAATCGGTGAGTGGGCCTCTGCTGCCAGTGTGTCGAACACGGCTTTTGTCTCAGCTGTCGACTCGCCTATGACCACGGGAATGCCGCGTTTGATGATACCGCCTTTCTCTATCGCAATCTGTTCCAGACTGTTACCGAGTAATTGGGTGTGGTCCAGTGAGATGTTGGTGATTACGGATAGGATAGGGGTGATGATGTTCGTGCAGTCCAAGCGTCCGCCCAGGCCTACCTCTACAACGGCGATATCTACGTCCATCTCCTTGAAATACTTGAAAGCCATTGCTGTGGCTATCTCAAAGAAGGTGGGGTTGAATGATTCGAAGAATGATTTCTCTGTTTCCACAAACTTCGTGACGTAGTCCTCGCTGATAGGTGTACCGTTCACGCGGATACGCTCCTTGAAGTCAATGATGTGGGGCGAAGTGTAGAGTCCTACTTTGTAGCCGCATGTCTGCAACTGGGCTGCCAACATGTTTGACACGGAGCCCTTGCCGTTTGTTCCTGCAATGTGAATACTGCGGAAGTGCTCGTGCGGATGACCGAAGTGCTCGTCCAGTTTTAGGGTGTTCTCCAGTCCTTCTTTGTAACCGCCAACACCTTGATGTTCAAAATTCGATGTCTTGCAGAACAAATATTCTGTTGCTTCTTGGTAGGTCATGAGAGTTGAAATTTAATTGAAGTAGTTCTTGAAACGTTGGAAGATGCTCTCTTTCGTTTGGTTGTCGCCTTTGAAGTTGTCACTGCCAACAAAGCTCTCGATGGCTTTCTTCTCTTCGCGCGAGAGTGTCTTTGGTACGTACACACTGATATTGACCACCAAGTCGCCGCGTCCGCTTCCGTATCCCTGAACAGCAGGCAGTCCCTTGCTTCTCAGGCGCATGGTCTTACCAGGCTGTGTGCCGTTCTCAATTTTAATCTTCAGATTATTGCCCTCGATGGTGGGGATATCTACCTCACCTCCAAGTGCTGCTGTTGGGAAGTCGAGCAAGAGATTGTATATCAAATCGTTACCGTCTCTGACAAAAAGCTTGTGGTCTTCCTCTTCAATATATACCTGGATGTCACCGGCAACGCCTCCGCGATGGCCGGCATTACCCTTTCCTGGTACGTTGACTACCATGCCTTCGGCTACACCAGCGGGGATATTGATTTCTACTACTTCCTCACCCTTGGTCACACCAGTGCCACTACAATGCGGACACTTGTTCTTGATAATCTGACCCTCACCCTGACAGGTAGGACATACACCTTGTGTCTGCATCATACCAAAGATGCTCTGTGTGGTGTGGGTGATAACGCCTGAACCATGACAGGTAGGACAGGTCTCTCTGCCACTACCGTCGGCAGCACCTGTGCCGTGACAGTGTGAGCAGGTGGTATCTTTTCTAACCTTGAATTTCTTGGTAACACCCTGATTGATCTCTTCCAGCGTGAGGCGTACCTTTAGTCGCAGGTCGCTGCCTCTGTGCTGCTGAGGGCGTCCACCGCGTCCGCCGAAGCCTCCGAATCCGTGTCCGCCAAAGATATCACCAAACATAGAGAAGATGTCGTCCATATTCATAGACGCACCGCCGAAGCCTCCAAAGCCTCCTGATCCGCCACCCATAGGTCCGTTGAAACCAAACTGGTCGTACTGCTGACGCTTCTGTGGGTCGTGCAGGATGTTGTAGGCTTCTGCGGCCTCCTTGAACTTCTCCTCTGCCTGTTTGTCGCCAGGGTTACGGTCGGGGTGATACTTGATGGCAATTTTTCTGTATGCCTTCTTAATCTCTTCTTCCGAGGCCGTCTTCTCTACACCAAGTACCTCGTAGTAGTCTCTTTTTTGTGCCATTAATTGTCAGTTCTTATTGTCCTACGGCTACTTTAGCGTAGCGAATCACTTTGTCGTTCAGTTTATAGCCAGGAGCCATGCAGTCGATGACTTTTCCTTTCTTGTCGTCGCCCATGCCAGGAACCAGGGCTACTGCCTCGTGCAGGCTGGTGTCGAAGTCGGCATCCTCTGTCTCAATCTTGCTCACGCCCTGAGCCTCCAGCGCCTTCATCAACTTCTGGTAAATCAGTTGCATACCTTCACGCAGAACCTGTGGGTCGTCTGTCTTCTCGCCATTGGCAATGGCGCGCTCCATATCGTCGATAACGGGGAGTAGGGCTGTGATGGTCTTCTCTCCACCATTCAGAATCAGTTCTGAACGCTCTTTCAGCGTACGCTTGCGATAGTTGTCAAATTCTGCCATCTGACGGAGTAATTTGTCCTTCAGGTCGGCAATCTGAGCTTCTGCAGCTTTCAGAGGATCTGTCTCTTCCTCAGCTTCCTCAACTTTTGCGTCAGTCTGTTCTTCTGTCACTTCGTCAGTAGGGGTTTCTACTGCCATATCGTCAGTATTTACCTCCTGCTCTTCTTTCTTTATATCTTTTTCTTCCATAATTCTAATGTTTTTCTTTATCTATGCAAAAAGCATGCCAAGCAAAACTGGTGTTCTGCTGGGCAAAACTGTCGAAGGCTGCTTTTCCACTGTTTCCATAGCAGAAGAGGCCTACGCGGATGCCTTTCCAATAGCCGGCACGCATGGGGAATGCGTCGCCCGCTTGGATGAAACGGGTGCCATCGGTGCTGTAGGAGAACTGGTGACGATTAGCCTGACAGTCGTTGTTAATGCGCACCCAGAGCTTCTGAAACTTACCCTTCTGAATGACTTCACGCTTGCCTTGAGACTCAATGAAAATGCCGTCTTTACAGAGGCCGATGCCATGGAATGTCTTGCCACTGCAGAAGAGACCGGCATAGCAGTTGCCCGACGCGGTGAATAGGGTGGTGCTCTCGCTCTGATATCCAATGACCTTCTGCGTGAGCATATTCCTACAGAGTTTCAGACTATCAGCGGGCTGGGCTTTTAGCGTAAGCCAGCCTTTTTTCTCCTTCAAACTCCAGTGGGTGTCAACGGGATTGTGGTTCCACTGCCATTGCAGACCTAGTGTGGATGATGAAAATTCATCGTCTGTTTGTGGGAGAAATTGCAAGGATGAAGTTATCGGCTTCTGCCATTCAGAAACGGGTTCACCAATACCATTGCCATCATAATCGACTCCCATGATGGGCCAATCGTCCTGCCAGCGAACGGGTTGCAGGTGAACCACGCGCCCTAAGACGGGCGTTTCCTGGAAATGGTAAAACCACCAGGTGTCATCGGGGGTATCGACCAAGGCACCCTGATGAGGGCCGTTGATGGAGGTAGAACCCTGTTCGAGCACGATTTTTCGCTCGTAGGGTCCATAGATATTCTTGGCTCTCAGTACTGTCTGCCAACCAGTTCCTACACCGCCCTCGGGGATGATGAGGTAGTAATAGCCATTACGCTTCATGAACTTAGTGCCTTCGGCGATAGGACCTTCATAGACGGTGGTACCCTCGTCAAGCAGTTGTTTGCCATCGGCCGACATCCGATGTACGATGATAGGACCTGCACCATGTTTGCTGCGACCTAAATAGGCTTGCCCGTCCTCATCCCAGAATGGGCAGGGATCTTCCCATTTGACCACGCGTCTGACCAGGTGAAGGGGTGCCCAAGGGCCGTGCGGGTCTTTTGCCGTACTCATATAAAGTCCCTCTTCGGGGGTGCAGAAATAGACGTAGTAGAGACCATCGTGATAGCGGATGGCGGGTGCCCATGAACCACCGGCATAATGCTTGTTGTCGTCCCAGCCTTGCTCATTAAATCGACTGTATATCTGACTGATATACCGCCAGTTGATCATGTCGTCTGATTCCAGCACCTGCATGCCGAGAAAATGGAAATCGGAGGCTACCATATAATATTTCTTGCCTACGCGGATGACGTCGGGATCTGAGAAATCAGCATTGAGCACAGGGTTGAGGTAGGTGCCGTTACCTTGGTCGCCCCATCCCTCGGTATCGTTGCGCACAAAGTCGGGTCTGGCATCAGGGGTTTCTGTCCTGACTTCGATGTTGTCGAAGTTTACATTGCGGGTGTGGTGCAGATAAAAGCCTTTTGCAGGCAGGTTGCCCCACATCGTGGCCTCGGGGTAGGCTTTTTCTTTCTCGTTGGCAATGGAGTCGTTGATGGCTTTTAGGTCGCTTTCCTTTACACCTCCCTGATGGTGGATAGAGATATTCGATAGCCGCACGTTGCGCACAGGATAACCTGGCAGACCTGTGATAGAACAGCCCACAGGACCGGCATTCCGAATTTGGAAGTTTTCCAAACGGATACCGTCAATACGACCTACATGGTCTATGGGAATCAGTTCGGTGATGGTGTCATCATTGCCCGTGCCACTGAGCGCTTTCCCTGCTTCTTTCAATTTATAACCTCGTCCGCGATTGCCTAAACGGATAAAGATGGGCGACTCGGTGCCTTCAACAGTGAAGTCTGATGCGCTGACATTCTCGAGCATTCCACCATCCACAATCTCCAATGAGAGGGCCGACGTTCCAATTTTAGAAGGAGCACCAAAGAACTGGCTTGACTGGTCACTGCTGGGTTTAACCACGATACCTGAAATATTGATATTGCGGAAGCCTCCATTGGTCTCTGTTCCCAGTTTTACGGCGTTGCAATGGCTGGATATCACGCAGTCACAGATTCGGATATTTTCGCAGAGACGAGGTGAAGTGCTCTTCAGTGTGATACCATCGTCGTCGCTATCGGCTATAATGCCTCTGACAATGACTTCATGACAGCCATCGATATCAAGCGCGTCATTGTTGTAGTTGTTGCGATTGAACACCTTGATGCCATCTATTCTTACGCGGTCGCAGGCCAGATAGTGTTGCATCCAGCAACCGGAGTTCTTAAGGGTGATGTCCTTGATGGTGATATCCTGACTTTGGATGAAACGGATGAGGTGGGGACGAGTGATGCCCTCGTCGTTCCAGGTGAGTTTCTTGAAGGCGCGACCTTGTCCGTCGATGGTGCCAAAGCCATCAATCACTACGTTTTTCACGTTGTCGGCATAAATCAACTGGATGGTTGAGGTCTGCGTGCGCAATGATACGTAATCAGACTTCATAGGCAGATAGTCCTTCAGGTCCGTGCTACCAAAGAGCGTAGCCCCTTGTTCCAGATAGAGGTTTACACCTGATTTCAGTACGATAGAGCCAATTTTATATTGGCCGGTGGGTACTACCACTCTGCCGCCTCCCGCCTTCGCACAGTCGTCAATTGCCTGCTGCACGGCTTTTGTACTGAGCATTGTGGTATCCGTTTTTGCGCCATATGCCACAATATTATAATCACGTGCCTCTGCCTTTCCTGCCCATAGTGACAGGATGAGCGTAGTCATCAAAATAGTTTTCCTCATTATTATTGTTTTGTTTATGTGTGCAAAGGTAATATTTTTTATTCTGTTTCCTTTGCCTAATAATGATATTTTTTTACCTTTGCATACAGATTTAAACTTTAACTTAAAACATGAAGGAATTTTTTGTAATCTTAGCAACCTTTGCCTTTGTGGCTTGTGGCGGAAGTAAAACACAGAAAGATAACGTTTCTGTGCAAGATGTAGATAGTATTCGAACATCATTAGTTGACTCTGTAGATAGTACAGAGAACAATACCTTCCACGTACAAGAAGATACATTAAAACAATTAAATGCTTTCGCCTCATTCACAGAAACACAGCCGGAATCAGTCAAAGAACTTATTGCAGGTTTCAGGTTTGGAAGAAGTGTGAAACAAAATGTTGACCATGCCTATCATTTGCCAAGACTAGAGTGTGACCAGTTCCGACTGGACTTGGATAGCATTTCTTACTGTGCAACTACAGGTAAGAGCCTGTTTTATGAAGATAAGTTGTATGCATTTAACGTCTACATAACATGGCGTTATCATGGTTTGGAGGATTGGGCAGACCTGACTAAAGCGGATTTTGATTCGCTTGCAACTTATTTCAAGAGCGTATATGGTTCAGATTCAAATAAATATATGTATACGGAGGCGGATACAGCTGATATATTATCTTTTTCTACTCATCATTGGAGAAAGAAAAATCTATACTTCCGTCTCTATTGGATTCCTGAAAACATAGAAGGAGCAAATGTAATAGGTATGGAATTTATCAATGGCCCTGTTTATCGTAAGGCATTGATAGAGCAGGAGAAAAGATTGAGCCCACGTTAAGAGGTGGGCTCAATAAGATTTTACTCTTCTACGATGGGATAGAGTTCGATGAACTCACCCTGATGATTTTGTCCGTCATTAATCAGTTCGGCTGTTTTCTGACCTACAGTCTCGATATCGTGGAAACCAGGCAGAGACATGTTGCCATTCAGGTCGGTGGTAGTGGGACCTGGGTGTACTGAGAAAATCTCTACGGGCGTATTGCTCTGTTGGAATTCTATTGCCATCACGCCCATCATGGCATTCTGGGCGGCCTTGCTGGCAACATAAGCCAAAGGATGCCAGTAGGGACTGATTTCTGAAGGCACGGTGATATTCACAATACGGCCGTTATTGTTCGCCAATACTGGGAGCAAGGCTTTTGTTAGCGCCCATGTGCCGATGAAGTTCACATCCAGTGTTTCGCGGATATCGTTCAATTCCGTGTGAGCGCTATCTACACTCATGTCGCCAGGAATGCCGGCATTGTTGACAAGGAGTGAAAGGTTGGGGTAATTCTCGCTGATTTCTTTTGTAGCCTGATTGATACCATTCAGGTCCTTCAGTTCGATATTCACATAGCCCAGTACGTTGACGCCAGCAGCTTTCAGTTCGCAGATGGCTTTCTCAGCACGCTGCTCGTCGCGTGCACTGATTATCACGTTCCATCCGCTTAGGCCCAGATGCTTTGCAATGCCAAAGCCGATGCCTTTGTTGGCACCTGTCACCAAAACAATCTTTTCGTTTGCCATTTTTTCTGTATTAATAAAGTTTTTGCAAAGGAACTCATTTATCTCTGTACCACCAAACATTGTTCCTATCATGCAAAAAAGAACTACAATTTGGGTAAGTAAAATGAAATAAATGCTTTTTTGTTTTGCGTTTCAATTGGTTTGCACTACCTTTGTACCATAAAAACAAAAAACTTAAATGAAACAATACCTTGACATACTGGACCGCATCCTCAAAGAGGGAACGCAGAAAGGCGACCGCACGGGTACGGGCACATTGAGCATCTTTGGTACGCAGAGCCGTTATGACCTAAGTAAGGGTTTCCCTCTGCTCACTACGAAGAAGTTGCATCTGAAATCAATTATCTATGAGTTGCTGTGGTTCCTGAATGGCGACACAAACGTGAAGTACCTGCAGGACAACGGCGTGAGAATCTGGAACGAGTGGGCCGATGAGAATGGCGAACTGGGACCTGTTTACGGACATCAGTGGCGCTCATGGCCAGACTACGACGGAGGTACAATAGACCAAATAAAGTATGTGGTGGATCAGATTAAGAATAATCCTAATTCGCGACGTATGATTGTATCGGCGTGGAACGTGGCTGAGGTGAACAAGATGGCGTTGCCTCCTTGTCACACGATTTTCCAGTTCTACGTGGCCGACGGCAAGTTGTCATTGCAGCTATATCAGCGTAGTGCAGATACCTTCCTGGGTGTACCGTTTAACATCGCATCGTATGCCCTGTTGTGTATGATGATGGCACAGGTGTGTGGACTGAAACCTGGTGAGTTCATTCATACTACAGGCGATACTCATCTGTATCTGAACCATTTGGAACAGGCCCGCTTGCAGCTCACGCGTGAGCCTCGACCTCTGCCCACAATGAAGATTAATCCCGACGTGAAGAGTATTTTCGACTTCAAGTATGAGGACTTCCAATTAGAGAATTATGATCCCTGGCCACATATTAAAGCAGAGGTAAGCGTATGATATCAATGATTGCCGCCGTAGCGAAGAATCGCGCTATTGGCTTTGAGAATAAACTGATTTACTGGTTGCCCAATGACCTAAAGCGTTTTAAGGCTTTGACAACGGGACACACCATTGTGATGGGACGTAAGACGTTTGAGAGTCTGCCAAAAGGGGCTCTTCCTAATCGCAGGAACTGCGTGCTGACAAAGAGTTCTAAAGAACTTCCAGGTTGTGACTGCTTTGATAGTTGGGACGACTTTTTCAAGAGTTGCAAGCCTGATGAGGATATCTATATCATTGGGGGCGCCAGCCTTTATACAAACCTGTTGGACAAGGCCGACCGTCTCTGTCTGACGGAGATTGACGATACACCTGCGCAAGCCGATACGTTTTTCCCTGAATATGAGGAAGACTGGCAAGAAAAATGGCGCGAAGACCACCCCGCGGATGATCGTCACGCCTATTCTTATGCGTTTGTTGACTATGTAAGACGTTAAGACTATCTCACATCAGCCCATCTTACATTAGTCATCAAGGTCTACCATGTCCATTACGGGCAACTGTCTCTCGAAGGCTGAGTGAAATGAAATCAGCGTCTGCGAACTGCTAAGTCCTAAAGGCTGCAGTTTGTCATGGATGATGGTGAGCAGATGGTGATTGTTCTGAGCATAAATCTTAATAAACATATCGAAATTTCCCGTGGTGTAATGGCATTCCGTTACCTCGGGAATTTTCTTTAGTTCCTCTAATACTTGGTCAAAATCCTCAGGATTTTTCAGGTTCAAACCAATGAAGGCACAGGTCTCATAACCCACCTTCTCAGGGTCGATAAGGAACTGTGAGCCTTTCAGGATACCGATATTGGTCAATTTCTGGATGCGCTGGTGAATGGCTGCTCCACTCACGTCACATACACGTGCTACTTCTAGAAAAGGAATACGTGCGTCGGCGGCGACAAGCTTCAGAATCTGCTTGTCCAGTCTGTCAAGTTTTTCTTTTGCCATATTCTTAATTTTAAATCTTAATTCTTGTTTGTTTTCTCTACTGCTGAATAATTGATTTTTAGTGCAAACGATTGTTGCAAGGCTTCTTTAATTTGAGCTATCATGCCGAATGGTACGTCGCGGTCGGCCTTGATGGAGACTGTCATTCTGGGTTGGTCTTCTGAATTCATCTGGGCTTTCTCGGTTTCCACGAAGGCTTTGATGTCCGACATGGTGGCCAGTTTGTTGTTTAGTTGGATATAGAAACTATCGGCCGGTTGACCTGGTACACGACCTACGTAGATGGTGCTGACTGATGACTTGTGAGTCAGCTTTCGTACTTCTGTTCCCTTGGGCACATCGTAACGCACCTGTAAGTCGACATCCCTCATGTGGGTGACAATCATGAAGAAGAAGAGCACGGTGAATATCAGGTCGGGTAGGGCTGCTGTATTCAGACCTGGCATCTCATGTTTCTTTCTGCGAAAAACTCCACGCTTCATGATGACTCACCTCCTTTCTCTTCAAGAGCCTGCTCGCTGATGCGCTGGGGATAGACCAGGGCAATGGCATCTCGCTGCTCTGCATTACACTGAGCGTAGGGGTGCTGGAATTGTTTGAGGGCCAATTCGTTGCGTAGGTGGTTGTAGCCTGCTACCACAGCATTCTGCATCTGAAAATAGGAGTCGTAGGTAGCCTTTGGGCTGACCTCAACGATAATCACATGACGATCGCTGACCTTACAGCGTCCCAAAAGGTGCACTTCGCGTACACTCAGTTCGGGCAGGGTGGGGTCATCGGCAGTATTAGCTACGAAATCTTCTACACGCTTAGACAAATCATCGATTGCCATAGGCTCATCGTTGCAGGTGAGCTGATTGTTGGCGTCGAGTTTGAGGCAGAGGGCATTACGTTGTTTAACTACCAGTTCCTCTTCTTTCGTCAGATCATCTGGCGGAGGCAGTTGGCGAGGCAGTCCCCAGTCAGTGTCCATGGATGAGGTCACGAGGAAGAAGATCAACAGCATGAATGATATATCTGCTGTCGATGTGGTGTTCAAACCTGGCATCTCCTTTTTTTTCCTCGTAAACATGAATCTAAACTATTAGTCGTTGTGGGTGGTATATTGATGAACAATAGACCATATAACAAGACCTGCTAGGAGGCCCATCAAAATATAAATCGTATAGAGTAGAACGTCAACCATTTTTTTCTTAATGCGCTAGCAAATTATTCACTTTTCACTCTTCGCTTTTACTTTTGCAAAGATATCCATCAGGTTGATGGCTCCCTCTTCCATCTGAGTAGTCAGACGGTCAATGCGAGAGTTGACAAAGTTGTAGAACACCTGCAGAATAAGTGCCACGATGATACCAAAGATAGTGGTAATCAGGGCTACTTTCATACCTTCTGCCACGATGGTAGGACTAATGTCGCCCTCGGCCTGAATCTGGTCAAAAGCCATCACCATACCAATCACTGTACCTAGGAATCCCAGTGAGGGAGCAATAGCAATACAGAGCTTGATCCATGAACAACCACGCTCCAGACGTGAGGTGAGCACTGTGCCATAACTGATGATGCTACGCTCGATGTCCTCAGCAGATTCGTTGATATGCATTAGTCCCTGATAGCAGACGCTGGCCACTGGACCACGGGTGTTGCGACAGATGGTCTTAGCACCTTCCACATCGCTACTCTCTACTTTCTTCTCGATATCAGAGAGCAACTTCTTGGTGTTTACCTCGGAACGTGTCAGATAGATGATTCGCTCAATGCAAAGAGCCAAACCGATAATCAGGACAATAGCAACAAGCGACATATAACGTGGATCACCCTCAATGAATTTATTCTTCAATTCCTGATGCATCCCAATGTCTTCTGCTGCCATCTCGGCCAGTTCTGCCATATCCTCGTTGCCAATCATCTCTTCTATGGACATGTCGGCATCACTACTGTCAACCACAACGGCCTCTGTCGTCTGTTTGGTTGAATCCTGTGCATAAACAGTTTGCCCCATGAGCAGCAATCCGGCTGCAAAAAGGGCAATTGTAAGTTTTTTCATTCTTTCTTGTTACAATTTGGCCGCAAAGGTACTAAAAAAAGGTAAAAACTAAAAGTGAATGGAAAAAAAAATGCTACTGCCTAATATTTTTTAAATATGTATTCATATTAGACGGTAGCAAATTATTCTTTTTTTACGTTTCTGCTATTCTTTCTTGTAGTCTGACTCTGTCATGAACAGATAGGATGGACGATAACCTCCGAAGTCGACAACAATTTTTTCAAAGACGATGCCAGGATGCTTGGGCTGTAGTTTCAGCTCATGAACATCGCTATCACCCACAGGCAGTTCTATCACTTTCTCCACAACACGGCGGGCAATGGTGGGATAGAACTCGGAATACATATAGGGCTGGCGATCTACAAGGGTCTTGTTGAAATTGATGGTCTCTGGCTTTGTGTTGTCTATGCTGATAGTGCACTCATGACCACCGATGTTGAGGAAATCGAGGGTTGACTTTACTATAACGCGTACCTTTACTGTCTTCGGCGCATCCTTGGGTAAGGTGAAGCGATAGGTCAGCGAGGCGTCACCTACGGGGCTTGTATAGGGTGTTAAAGCTACGGCACTACGTGTGCGACCGTAATAGGGATAGACGCTCCACTGAGTATCGCCATCGGCTTTGCTGGCAAAAAAGTGCTCGGCCTCCATAGATATATAGCCATTGCTAGGAGTGAAGACATAGCCACCCAGTCCCTTGTCTTCAACCTTCTTGGTAGTGGGCAACATGTCACGACGGAAATTGTCGTTCCAGGAGCGATAGCCAATATGTTTCTGGGTCATCATACCATCCCATTTACCTTGACTCATCTCCTTATTATAATAGGCACAGAGCAATGAGTCGCGCTTGAAGCAGTCGGCAACATGCTTCGCCCATTTGTTGGCATCTGGACTATTACGTTCTGCCAGGTATAGGTTCATGGCTTGAGCATAGTACATGTCATAGAGGTTGGCCATTGCCTGAACGGGGAAGAGTATCAACTGGCGATAGGCATCATGCTTCTCCTGTGGTATTTCTGCAAAGAGGCGGAGGGCACGTGTCTCCAAACGCAGATACTCGTCGGCCACCTTTTTCCATTCGCCAGTCTCCACATTATAGGTACGAGCATCCAACATCTCGGGGGTGACGCGTGCCATATACTGACAGTTCTGGTTGTAGATATCTGCAGCTTCCTTGGCAACCTCGCATCCGAGTGTTCTACGGAAGAACTTTGTGGTATGGTCGGTCACGTTTTGTAAGTTGTACTCTTTGGGATTCCACCCCATATCCATAAACAACTGGATGGGATATTCCATAGGCTTTAAGTCGCCCACATTCAGAATCCACATACGTTGTATACCGTGGTCGTAGGCCAGTGAGAGTTGTTCAAACATCTGTTGGGTCTGGGTCACGTTAATCCATTTCGAATTACGAGGTGCTCCTACATAGTCTACGTGGTAGTAGATACCCCATCCGCCTTTGCGGCTGCGCTCTTTGTCGTTTACTGGTACACGACGGATATCGCCCCAGTTGTCATCACTGATGAGAATCATAACGTCATCGGGTACGCGCAGCCCTGCATCATAATAGTCTTGCACCTCTTTATATAATGCCCATACTTGTGTGGTCTTCTCTGCAGGTTTACCTGTCACATCCTTGATAATCTGACGCTGGTTATTGATGATACGCTCCATCAGTTTTGTATCTGCCTTGTCGCTCATGGCTTCATCACCGTCGCCACGCATACCGATGGTCACGATATCCTCAGTACCTTTCATGCGCTCAATACCCTCACGGAAGAACTGATCAAGTTTCTCTTGATTGGTCTGATAGTTCCATGCTCCCCATTTTCCACGATTACGTGCATATTCCTGATGGTTGCGTGCCATAGGCTCATGGTGAGAGGTGCCCATCATCACACCCATACGGTCGGCCAGTTTGCCATTCTCAGGATCGTCGGCATAGAATGCCCATCCCCACATAGCAGGCCACATCATGTTGCCCTTCAGGCGCAGGATGAGTTCAAAGACCTTCTCGTAGAAATGGTGGTCGCCATAGTCTGTGCCGAAGGTGTTTTTCACCCATGAGGTCAGACAGGGAGCCTCGTCATTGAGGAAGATGCCTCGAAACTCTACTGCAGGTTCACCATCGGTATACGTACCTTTTATTATATAGGCCTCGTCACGTTTGGTGATGGGTACATCTGCCCAATAGTACCAAGGTGATACACCTAACTGCTGGCTCAACTCATAGATACCATAGATGGTACCGCGACGATCACTACCGGCAATGACCAGTTGGTTGCCCACGGTGGTGATAATATATTTTTCGCGTTTGCCTTTCAGATTGGCAAGTTTCAACTTGTCGATATCCTTATTCTTTCCAAGTGTACCAATCAGAATGTTGCCCTTTCCTGCCCCCTCTAAAAGGTTGGGAGTCTTACCCAGCACCTTTTCGATATCTGTCTTCAGGTTGTTGATGGCAATCTTTACGCCTTCGTATTCGTCAGCGCTATAGCTGATAGAGGCGTTACTGAGAGGTAGGGCACCCTCTACGGGGGTGAACTTCACGAATCGCTCAGTGGCCTGTGTTACCGTAAAAGTGGCCATTGCCACGCACAGTACTAATAATTTCTTAATCATCATCTCCTTTGTTATTGTATTGTTATCATTAATTCTCTCGCGTTCTTCTCATCAGAACTGGTGCCAACAAGAATCTCGTACTTACCAGGTTTTACACGCATGGTGTTTGACTCTGCATCCCAGAACTCAAACGTCTGTTTGTTGAGTTGGATTGTAGCAGTAGCAGTTCCTCCCGCCTTCACATTGATACGCTCAAAGCCACGGAGTGTTTTCAATGGTCCATCGGCATCCTGTAGATTGCGGATATAAACCTGTACGACCTCAGCACCGTCGCGTTTGCCGGTATTGGCTACTTCTGCAGTTAATGTCCAGTCTGTTGGGTTCGTACCATTCTTCTCAACTCCAGCCTTTGTAATTTCAAAGTTTGTGTAGCTCAGTCCATAACCGAAGGGGAAGAGGGCGTCTGTGAAGTAGCGATAAGTGCGTCCTTTCATCGAGTAGTCCTCGTAGTCGGGCAATTGGTTGCTATTCTTATAAAAGGTGACGGGCAGTTTTCCACTTGGGTTATAGTCGCCAAAAAGAACATCAGCCACAGCCGTACCACCTTCCTGGCCTGGATACCATGCCTGTACGATCGCGTCGCAGGTCTTTATCTCGGGTTCCAAGGCAATACATGAGCCAGAGCAGTTGACAAAGATAATGGTCTTGCCTGCATCCTTCAGTGCCTTTAGGAAATCGCGCTGTACCTTTGGTAACTCAATATGGGTACGGTCGCCTCCCTTGAATCCATCAATATCCACAGGCATCTCTTCGCCTTCCAAAGCTGGTGAGATACCTCCCACGAAGATAACTTTATTAATTCCCTTCAGTTGATTGATGATGGTTTGATAGTCAATGGGATATTCCTTAGCGATATTAATGGCTAGGTTGGCGTTGTAAGTAGGAACGTGTGAGAAACGTACCTCGATATTGTAACTCTTACCTTTCTCGGCATTAATAACAATATGATTGGGCGTGGTGCGCCAGATACGATGGTGGAACTGGCGTTCGCCGTTGAGATAGAGCTCAAATTGACCACATCCATCCACGTTTACCACATATTCGCCAGCTTCATTAGGGGTGAAGACCGTCTCGTACTTCGCGGAGAAATCCTCGAGTTGTACACCTGGGGCGAAGTTGTGCATACCAAAGGTGGTTACAGCCAAGGGCTGGGTGTAGTATTGCGTGGTAACTGGTTTTCCTTCCATCTTACGATTGTTCCAGAATGTTCCCTTTATACCTTTCTTTCCCTCGAAAGAACACTGTGATCCCAACAGACTCTCTAATACTTTGTCGTAGGTCAGGTCGCAACCAGGTGCATAGAACAGTTTCTTTTGTTTTGCCTTGATGCCATCCAGAATCGTAATAGTGTGGTTGGGCTGGCCATTATAGTTGCCCCACATCATTGGCGTGTTGTCGGCATTGGGACCAATAACTGCAATCTTCTCAGAATTCTTTTTCAAGGGCAGGACGGAATCGCTATTTTTTAGCAATACAATGCTTTGTCTTGCCATATCCAGTGATAAATTAGCAGATTCCTTAGTAGACATGGCAGAATAGGGAATCTTTGACCACTCTACCAGTGAAGGATCGTCCATTTCGCCTAAGTCGAAACGTCCCTCTAGCAGACGAATAACGTGCTTGTCAACCTCGGCCTCTGTCATGAACCCACGTTTCACAGCCTCGGGGATACTTCTGTAAGCGTAGCCGTAGCCACACTCTACATCGGTACCGGCGATTGTGGCCTTTGCGGAAGCATGTGTGGCATCGCTTGATGACTTATGTGACTCGTAGAAATCGCTAACAGCTCCACAGTCGCTCACTACCAGATACTCAAAACCCCATTCGTCGCGAAGAATCTGTTGCAGCAGGCGCTGGCTTCCACAACAGGGGTCATCATCTAAACGCTGATAAGCACACATCACCTCACGGACTTTAGCATCCTGTACCAATGTCTTGAAAGCAGGCATGTAGGTCTCCCACATATCGCGTGGTGATACATCTGTCAGATTGGCTGTGTGACGGGTATATTCCGGACCACTATGTACGGCATAATGCTTTGCGCAAGCCCAGAGCTTACGATATTTGGCATCCTCAGGTCCTTGTAGGCCCTTAACCACCTGTACACCCATGACTGATGTCAGGTAAGGATCTTCACCATAGGTTTCCTGTCCGCGTCCCCAACGTGGGTCACGGAAGATGTTGACATTGGGTGTCCAGACAGAGAGACTATGGAATTTCTCGTCCTCGCCTTTCAGGTCGTGCATACGATGGTTGTACTGTGCACGGAACTCGGTACTGGCTGCATCAAATACTTTATACACCAGGCCTGGGTTCCAGGATGCAGCCATAGCGATTGGTTCTGGGAATACTGTTACGTTGCCCATGTTTGCAGCACCATGCAAGGCTTCACTCCACCAGAAAAACTTCTTAATACCCAATCGGGGAATTGCCGGACTTTCGTCTAGCATCAGTTTTGCCTTCTCTTCAAGTGTCAGTCGTGAACAGAGATCCTTGGCTCGTTCCTTGGCGCTGAGGGACGGATTTTGATATGGTAGCACCTGAGCCTGCATACCTAGGCTGACTGTGAGCAGCGTCACAATGAGAGTCTTTCGTTTCATCTTTTTCTTATAGTTTTAGAAATTTGCTACAAAATTACTATACAATCCCGATTTTTCCTTATGTTTTTGTTGCATAGACTTTTTAGTATGTTACAATTGAGAAATCTCTGTATACGCGCGTTGGACATATTATTTTTTTTTGTTACATTTGCATTCGATATTATAAACATCTACCTTTAATTAAACAATATGAAGAAAACCTTAACTATTTTGACGCTAGCTGTGCCATTAATTACAGCAGCTCAAAATCCCGTGATCCGTGACCAGTTTACGGCTGACCCAACTGCGCGAGTTTTTAACGGTAAAGTTTATCTCTATCCGTCTCACGACATTCTGCCACCAGCGGGACAACGTCAGGATTGGTTCTGTATGGAGGACTATCACGTTTTCTCGTCAGAGAATCTGACTGACTGGAGCGACCACGGTGTGATTGTGACTCAGAATAAGGTTCCCTGGGTAAGAAAAGACTCTTATTCTATGTGGGCTCCTGATTGCGTAGAGAAAAACGGAAAGTATTATTTTTATTTCCCATCTGCTCCTGCTGCCGGACGTGGCGGATTTGCTGTTGGTGTAGCTGTTGCCGATAGTCCAGAGGGTCCGTTTATTCCTGAACCAGAGCCCATCAAGGGTATCAATGGCATTGACCCGTGTGTGCTTCAGGCTTCAGACGGTAATGCATATATCTTCTGGGGTAATGGGCGTTGTGCCAAACTGAAGCCCAATATGAAAGAACTGGCTGACGATAATCCCAAGGAGACAGTGAAGTGGGGTAACCGTGAGATGGAAATGATTGGTGTTAGTTGCTTGAAAGATCTGCCTAATCGGCAGGCTGAGGGACCCTTCGCCTTTGAGTATAATGGCAATTATTATCTGACCTATCCTTATGTAAGAGAGAATACCGAGGTTCTAGGCTATGCCATGAGTAAGAATCCCATGGGACCTTACGAGTATAAGGGACTGATTATGGCAGAGCATGCCAATGGTTGTTGGACTAACCATCATAGTATCGTGAACTACAAAGGGCAGTGGTATCTGTTCTATCATCATAATTTCTTCTCGCCCAGCGATGATAAGCGTCGCTCAGTACAGATTGAGAAACTGTATTTCAATGCTGATGGTACCATACAGGAAGTGAAACCTACAATGCGAGGTGTTGGTATTAATAAGGCTACAGAGAAGATTGAGATTGATCGTTACAGTAACGCTTCTCAGGGCGTGACCACTGCTCATGTGGATACAACAATTGCTTTCAGTGGTGATTATGCAACTATTCCTTCTAAGGGTTGGATGAGATATGCTGATGTGGACTTCGATTGTCTGACAGACGGTTATCTTCAGATTAGTGTGAAAGCAAGTGATGATACTGAGTTCTGTATCCGTGAAAAGAGTGCTACAGGTAAGGTCATCGCTCGCATCAAGTTGGCCGTTCGCCCACCAGAACCTACTCCTGGAGCTGCTGCCAATCCAATGATGGCTCGTTTCCGTCGTGATCAGAGAAATCAGTGGCTCACTCAGACTACAACGTTGGAGTACACACCAAAGGGAGTTACCGACCTTGTAATGACTAATGAGGGTGGGGGCGAACTCTCTGTTGACTGGATTTTGTTCAAGAATCGTCCGAAGTATTTCTCACCAGCTACATCAACACCAGCTAAGCCTGATAGCGAGGGATTCATACGTCGATGGACACTCTTAGAGCCTATTGATAAGCCGAATAGTGGTAACACTGTATTTACTGATACCTATCTGCGTGAGCATTTCAATCGTGAGTATTTTAAGGGGCAGCAGACGATTCTGCCTAAGGATGGTCAGAAGGTGAAGGCTGTGTTCCAGCAGGAACAGGCTCCTGCAGGATTCGGTCGTGGTGCACAGCAGATGCCGGAGGGACCGAAAGTGAAGACCGTGAAGCAGACGCTGACTTGGCATGCGCTTGATAGCGAGAACTTCAATGTGAAATTGTTCCGCTTCGCAGAGAAATGGGGCGAGAAGGTCTATGGTGTGCTTTTCTGGGGTGTGACTATTATCGACTGTCCTGAGGATATTGAGAATGTACGCTTGGCTGTTGGTTCTAACTCTGCTTCAATGTGGTGGCTCAATGGTGACGAGGTGCTTCTGCTCTCTGGCGACCGTCGTATGGTGAAGGACGATGCCGTGTCTCACCGCTTGACCTTAAAGAAAGGACGCAACGTCCTGCGTGGTGCCATTATCAATGGCCCTGGTATGAGCGACTTCTGCGTGCGCTTCATTAACGAGAAAGGTACCCCTGTGACAAACTATTCAATCATTAATAGCAAATAATTATGCAACGTTTACATACAATCCTGGCTGCACTGGCTATTGCATCAGCAGCCAATGCTCAAATTGGACAACCATATATTCACGACCCTTCAACACTTGCAGAGTGTGATGGAAAATACTATACCTTTGGTACAGGTGGTGGCGGTATCATCTCTGATGATGGTTGGTCTTGGCACAGTGGTGCTGACCGTCCTGGTGGCGGTGCTGCTCCCGATATGATAAAGATAGGTGATCGCTACCTGTGTATCTATGGTGCTACAGGTGGTGGACTTGGCGGTGGACATAGTGGTCGTATCCTCACGATGTGGAATAAGACGCTTGACCCTAAGTCACCAGATTTCAAGTGGAGTACCGCTGTGGAGGTTTGTGCTTCCGACGGAATGGAAGATCAGGATGCTATCGACCCAGGCGTATTGCTTGATCCTACGACTGGTCGTCTGTGGGTAAGCTATGGTACTTATTTCGGAACTATCCGTCTTATCGAACTTGATCCTAAGACGGGCTTCCGCATGAAGGGTAACAAGGAAAAAGATATTGCTATCGACTGTGAGGCTACCGATCTTATCTATCGTAATGGCTGGTACTATTTGTTGGGTACACACGGTACTTGCTGTGATGGTGTGAACTCTACCTATAATATAGTGGTGGGACGCTCACGTAGTGTGGAAGGTCCTTACCTTGATAATGTAGGTCGCGACATGTATCATGGTGGTGGTAAGATGGTGGTCGCTGCCGGTGATCGTAAGACAGGTGCCGGACACTTCGGACGTACCATCATTGACGAGGGTATCGAGGTGACATCATTCCACTGGGAGGCCGACTTTGATCAAGGTGGTAGTAGTGTGCTGGCTATCCGTCCTTTGTTGTGGAAGAACGATTGGCCCTATGCTGGTGACCATTTCAAGGGAGGCACCTTCGAGATTGAGTCAGAGCGTCGTGGCTATTCTTTGGAACTTGCTGTTGACTTCGTTCGCATGAACGTTGCACGTCGTGGCGGATTCGGTCGCCCACAGGCTGACGCAGCTCCTCCAAAGCCTATTGAGAACCAGACTCTGGATCAGGTAAAGGGAACTTGGCCCGAGGGCGATATCGCCGTACGTTGCGGTGACTATATGTTCCGTCCTCATCAGCTTTGGACGATAACTCCAGTTAACGAGGCTGGTGGCTATCTGAGTAATTCTTATTTCAAGATTACTATTTCAGGTACAGACCGTGCACTCTGTGCTACAGCTAATAAAGAAGTAAGCACCGTGCCAACCTTTACAGGTGCTGATGAGCAGCTCTGGCGTATCGAACAGGCTGTTGATGGTACTTTCCGTATTTTGCCTAAGCGTATTCCTGGTGAGACTGACGTGAACAAGAAACTCTGCCTTTATAGCATCGCGGACTCAACACCTACATTGGCCGAGTGGGACTTCAACTCAGATAACTCGAAATGGAATCTGAAAGAACTGAGATAATCAGAACGACATAAAATGAAAAAGGTCATTTCTCAATAGGGAAATGACCTTTTTCTTTTTTATACTTTTACAATCTTTGTCTTGGGCAAGTCTTTGTTTCGACGGTTCACTACCGTGACAACAGCCTGAGCTAAATTGAGGAAAGCCTGACCTGTTATGGTGTCTACCTTTGTGGCAGCAGGAGCTCCCTCGTCACCACTCTCACAGATGCTTTGCACGAGTGGTATCTGTGCCAATAGGGGTACATCCATCTCTTGTGCCAGTTGCTTACAACCTTCCTTGCCGAAGATATAGTATTTGTTCTCTGGCAGTTCGGCTGGTGTAAACCAAGCCATATTCTCAATGAGACCCAGAATGGGCACGTTGACTTTCTCGTTACGATACATATCAATACCTTTGCGTGCGTCAGCCAATGCAACCTGCTGTGGCGTAGAGACGATGACGGCACCTGTGATACTGAGTGTCTGTAGCAACGTCAGATGAATATCGCTAGTGCCTGGAGGTGTATCCAGAATAAAGTAGTCCAGTTCGCCCCAGTCGGCATCTGCAATGAGTTGTTTCAGTGCGCTTGTAGCCATACCACCGCGCCAAAGCGTTGCCGTGTCGGGATTTACAAAAAATCCGATACTAAGCAGCTTGACACCATATTGCTCGATAGGTTCGATGAGGTCACGACCGTCTTTGTTGACAGCGTATGGACGTGCATCTTCTACATGAAACATCTTTGGCATAGATGGGCCGAAGATATCAGTATCCAGCAATCCTACCTTATAGCCCAGACGAGCCAAAGCTATTGCAAGATTGGCAGATACAGTGCTTTTGCCTACACCACCCTTACCACTGCTGACGGCAATGATATTCTTAACTTGAGGGAGTAGTTTTTCCACTTCAGGACGAGGTTTCGACCTGAATTCTGTTTTGATAGTTACCTCTACATCCTGACCACAATGGTATTTGATGGCGGCTTCTGCTGCTTTTACGGTGGATTTTAGGAATGGGTCTGTATCACGTGGGAATACCAGGATGACCTTTACTGCCTGGCCGTTGATAGATGGGGTGTCGGCCACCATCTCACTTTCTACTAAGTTCTTTTTTGTGCCCGCATACGTCACCGTAGCAAGGGCATCCATAATCAGTTTGGGATATAAAGTCATTATTTTGTTTACTGTTTACTGTTCAACGATTTTTGCCATCTTTTTCCATGTTTTATCCTCTGCATAATTCCTTTTTGCCCCTCTGGGTACAGAGACGATACAGGTAGCCGTTACAACATTTTTGAATGAACTGCTACTGATGGAAGGAGGTATGGGTGAACTGAATGCAATCTCGCGTAATGAGGCGCATTTTGCAAAAGCATTACCGCCAATTTTCTTTAATGCTGCAGGGAATTCTATACGTGCCAATCCGCTACACTCGCGGAAGGCCGCGCTACCTATCTCTGTGCAAGCGGCAGGGATAATCATTGTAGTTAGTGAAGAACACTTCTCAAAAGCATTGTCTCCGACCTCTGAACAGGATATAGGCAGGTCGATAGCATAGAGCGAACTGCACTGCTCGAAGGCATTGTCACCTACGCCTTTGATAGAGACTGGGAGCAGTATTACACGTAATGAGTGGCAGTTGCGGAATACTCTGTCATCCAATTTATCTACAAAGCCCTCAATATTGACGCTGTCAAGTGAGATACAATTCTCAAAGACACCGCGTCCCATTTTTTTTGTGAGTTTGGGAAGATAGATGTTCTTCAGACTGGAGCATTGGTTGAAAGCTTCATCGTCAATCCTTGCCAAAGAAGCAGGTAACTTGATGATTTCTATAGATTTGCAATCAGCAAAAGCTCGCTTGCCAATGGTTCGGATACCATCTGGGAGAGTCACGGATGACAGACTGGTACAGCCGGAGAATGATTCCGCGCTGATGGTAGGCAGGTTGCCGTCTATGCTAATTTCTTTTAGATTAAGACAGTTCTGAAAAGCGCCTGGTCCCATACGTTTAAGATTGTCAACTTTGAAATTCTCAAGACTGCTGCAGCCCTTGAATGCCTCACTGCTGATGGCTGTAACCACGTTGAGTTGAATTTCGCGCAAGCTTTGGCAATCTTCGAATGCGTTGATATTAATTTCTGTGAGCACCTCTGGGAGTTCAGCAGTCTCCATGGCTGTACAACCTTTGAAAGCTTCACTTCCTATATAGGTTACAGATTGTGGCAGCGTGATACTTTTCAGATGTTCGCAACCTGAGAACAGGTTATTGTTGACACGTTTTATCTGTCCTTCTATATTGACAGTCTCCAGTGACTTACAATTATTAAAGGCAAATGCGTCGATTTTCGTTACAAGTTCAGGTATATCTACGCAGGTGAGTGAGGCACAACCATCGAATGCGTGTCCTTGAAGAGACTCCAAACTCGCTGGAATCGTGATATCAGTCAAGTTCTGACAACCACTGAAAGCATACTCTCCGATTAATTTCAGCGTTTCTGGCAACTCTACGACTTTCAGATTGATACATCCACTGAAACAGCTTCGGCCTATCTCTGTCAACGAGGCAGGCAGGACAACACGCTCCAGATCTTTGCAGTTCAAAAACATTGCCGCGGGGAGTGCTCCTGCGCGCATACGGATAGCACCTTTAGACTCAGGGATACTGGCCTCTGAGAGGTCGAGCGCCAAGAGATGATGATTACTAGCACGCTTTGGTTTTACACCTCGTCCGGCAATAGTCTGCAATAGCCTGAGGTCACTGGTATTTAGTGGACCGCAAACCTTCAGTTCTGACATAGAAAAACGAATATCGTCCGTCAGTTTACCTGCCAGTTGTCCTACGGAATCAACTTTTACGGTAAGCTGTTGTGCTGCGCAATATGACAATTGGCAGGTCACCAATAGTATGCTTAACAGAAATCGTTTCATGTGATACTTTTTATTTTGCCGTTTCCAATGAACTGCGTTTCGAACGGTGATAACTACGATAGTCATCCAATTCTATCTCTACATTTGGCTCTTCTAGGGCGCCTTCATGCGGAAGATGGAATTTCAGATATTTGATGTTCAGTCCGCGTGCTAACCACATGGACTCATAATAGGTCTGGATAGAGGCAGCTTCAGCAAAAGCCTGATTCTCTTGCTTGTAGAGATCGTCAGTCCTTAAATCAACTGGCAGATGATTATGGTCCACCATATAGTTGGTGTAGGTAGCCAGGAAATTGGAGTCTGTCTTAAGATGAATGATTCCGTTGTCTGTGAGGAAACGACGGTAACGCTCCATGAAGTATGTGCTGCTCAGACGTTTACGTGGGTTCTTCATCTGCGGGTCGCTGAAAGTGAGCCAAATCTCCTGCACCTCATCTGGAGCAAAGAAACGGTCGATAATCTCAATGTTAGTGCGTAGAAATGCCACGTTTTTCAGGCCTTCTTGAGTAGCCTGTGTCGCACCTGTCCACATGCGTGCTCCTTTGATGTCAACGCCAATGAAGTTTATTTGCGGATAGCGCTTTGCCAATCCTACGGTGTATTCTCCCTTTCCGCATCCCAGTTCGAGTACGATAGGGTTGTTGTTCTTAAAATATTGCTCGCGCCAGTGTCCGCGCATGGCAAACGGTACATCGCTCACTACCGAATAAGGGTATTGAAAGACGTTCTCGTATGTTTCCATGTCGGCAAACTTAGCCAATTTTCCTTTACTCATATGTTTATTTTTGCGCAAAGTTACCTATTTTCTACTAATTATGACCTCGTTTTTTGATTTTTTTATTAAAATAATTTGTTGATATGCTATATATTGCTGTTTTTTTACTATATTTGTAGCCGAGATAAAGTAAATTAGATGTCTAACTAAAAACAAAACAACTATGAAAAAGTATGTGTGTAATGTGTGCGGTTACGTGTATGACCCAGCTGTAGGTGATCCTGATAGCGGAATTCCCGCTGGTACTGCATTTGAAGATCTTCCAGATGATTGGGCTTGTCCTGTTTGCGGCGTAAGTAAAGAAGACTTTAGTCCAGAGGAATAAATGGCAATGAAGATAGTCATTTTAGATGGTTACTCGGCCCAGCCAGGAGATTTATCTTGGCTGGGTCTTGAGAATTTAGGCACATTGACGGTCTATGACCGTACTGCGCCTGAACAGACTGTAGAGCGGGCTAAAGATGCAGAGATAGTGCTTACTAATAAAGTTGTTATCAGTAAGGAGGTGATAGCCCAGTTACCGCTTTTGAAATATGTCGGAGTATTGGCTACAGGTTATAATGTGGTAGATGTTGAAGCGGCCCGTGAACGTGGCATCGTGGTGACGAATGTACCCGCTTATAGTACGGAGAGCGTTGCCCAGATGGTATTTGCTCATTTGCTTACTGTGATGAATCGCACAGAGCATTATGCTCTTCAGAATCGTCATGGTCGCTGGAGTGCTAATCCTGATTTCTGTTATTGGGATACGGAGTTGACAGAGTTGGCTGGTAAGACCTTTGGTATTGTGGGACTGGGTAATATTGGCCGTCGTGTAGCTCAGATTGCTATTGCGTTTGGAATGAAGGTACAGGCGCTGACGAGTAAGTCGGAAACAGAGCTGCCTGATGGTGTCTCGAAAGTAGATCTCGATACGTTGTTGGCTACTTCTGATGTATTGTCCTTACACTGCCCTCTGACTGACAGTACTCGTCATCTCGTAAATAAAGAGACACTTAGCAAAATGAAATCTTCTGCTGTTATTATCAACACCGGTCGTGGACCGTTGGTTGATGATGGGGCTGTGGCTAATGCTCTTGAAAGTGGACGTCTTTATGCTTTTTGCGCTGATGTGCTTACGAATGAACCGCCGAGTATGTCAAATCCACTTTTGATGCAGCCAAATGCGTATATCACCCCTCATATAGCATGGGCAACGAAAGAGGCGAGGGTACGTTTGATACAAGTCGCGACTGATAATGTGCGTTGTTTCTTGAATGGCAACCCTCAGAATGTTGTGTAATCATAATAATGTGGATAATTGTGAATCGAGAAAGGCCGTATTGCTCGAAGCAATACGGCCTTTCTCTTATAGCAATACGGCAATTCTATTCTAATCAGATGCCAAGGAGTCGCATCACCTTTTGTGTATTTCTGCTGCGGGTTGCATCAGAAATAAGGAAGAGATCTATGAGCCACCAGATATCGCAACCGCCACAGGTTAGTAGTTTTCCTATGCCGATGCCTATATCACCTATGTAAAAGCGACTAATTCCATGGATTTGGATAAAAAACTCGCAAATTGAGATGATGAAGGCTGTTTGCGGGTCTTTCAAGTCACAGAAAGCAGTAATAGCGGTAGAACGATCAAGTTCCAATAGTCTTTCTTTTATCATCGGGATGTATTCTGGAGATAGTTTAGAAGAATACAGCAAGATGATTTGTTCTGCGTCTCTTAATTCCATCGTATATTCGGTCGAAAAAGCATCGAAGGGCAATGTGTTGCCCTTCGATTAATTATTAAATTGATGATAGAACCTTTTGGGCATTGTACTTTCTTGTACGACTGCCAGCGGTGAAAATGTCGATAATTGTCCAAATGCCACAACCGCCGCAGGTCAGGAGTTTCGCAATACCTAAACCAGTATCGCCAAGCATGAAACGGTCAACACCGAGACCTCCGAGGAACCATGCGATAAAGGTCATCAGGGTGCCACCCTTCAGGTTTGAGAATGCAGCCTGAGCTACACCTTCATCAACATTTTCCAAACGCTCACGAATCTGAGGAATGAATTCTGAGGCAAGCTTGTCACAGTTCATGTCAATTAGCTGATCAATCTGTTCTTTTGTCATAGCGTAATACTTTTAAGGGTTAATAAAATATGAATTAGATATGTAAAATATTCCGGATAATAAACCAACTTGGTGCAAGGATTATCATGATTGTTGAAATAACACGCCCTTCAATAATACTGTTCCAGCGTTTTTGCCTTTCGCCTATGAGAATAAATCTCTCTATTCCGAATAATAATAAATAAGGAAAGAGAACAATTAGCATGTAATTGTATTGTATTGCCTCAAGGAAGTTACCGTGCATAAAAGCATGCAGGAATCTTTGCATACCACATCCTGGACAGCTCAATCCCGTTACAGCGTGGAAAATGCATTTTGGAGCGTATTCCGTTTCAACTGGATTGAAAAGGTAAAGCAGCGTCAGCACGACTACTGTCGCTGCTATACCCAGTATTAAAGGCAATCCTTTTTTGATGGTCATTATAATTAATGCTGCATGGCCTCGGCAATGCCTGTTATGCCATAAATAAGCATGTAAATAATGCTTGTGATGAAGCCTATTGCCAACAGAATAGAACTGATGATATTCAGCGTCTTAGCTGTCTTAGAGGCATCCTGTGCTAATATGGCAGATGATTCGCCCATCATGTTGTATTTGTTGACGTCATTTGACTTCATGAGGGCGATAATTGACAACACAAGACTGACAATACCCGTACATGAACAGCAAAAGAGGATAGATACCACTAAGTTTACTATAGACCAAACCTTGTAGTCGTTGGGCTGTGGTACAAAAGTATTTTCTTGATTGTTGTATTCCATAATGACTGTTTTAATGGTTATTACTCAATGACTACATTTGTCCAACCGTGCTTATCTTCAATCTCGCCATACTGGATGCCACGCAGAGTGTCATACAGCTTCTTGGAGATTGGACCAGGCTGATTGCCGAATGAATAGCGCTTGCCCGTATCAAGGTCATCTATATATGAAATAGGTGAGATAACAGCTGCTGTTCCGCATGCACCAGCCTCCTCGAAAGTTTCCAGTTCCTCTTCAGGAATCTGGCGACGCTCAACCTTCAGGCCTAAGTCTTCAGCCACCTGCATCAGTGAACGGTTGGTGATAGAGGGTAGGATAGAGGTTGACTTTGGTGTCACGTATGTGTTGTTCTTAATACCAAAGAAGTTGGCAGCGCCGCACTCGTCGATGTATTTCTTTTCCTTGGCATCCAGATAGAACTCGCAAGCATAACCCTTCTCATGAGCCAGATTGTTGGCAAAGAGACTGGCTGCATAGTTTCCACCTACCTTATATTTACCAGTACCCAAAGGAGCACTGCGGTCATAATCACGAACGATGACGTATGGATTGCTTGAGAAACCACCCTTGAAGTATGGGCCTACGGGTGTTACGAAAATCAGGAAGCAATACTCCTTGGCGGGATGTACGCCTACCTGTGCGCTAGTACCAATCAGCAGAGGACGGATATACAGTGTAGCACCACTCTCATAGGTGGGAATCCACTCCTGATTCAGACGAACTACTTTGTTAACCATCTCGGTGAACAGTTCTGTGGGAACCTCGGGCATCATGATACCACGACAGGTTGACTGCAGGCGCTCAGCGTTGTCCTTTACGCGGAATGTGCGTACCTTACCGTCTTTACAGCGGTATGCCTTCAAACCTTCGAAAGCCTCCTGTCCGTAGTGCAGACAGGTTGCTGCCATATGCAGCTTCAGATACTCGTCAGAACATACTTCAATTTCTCCCCACTTGCCGTCGCGATAATAGCAACGGACATTGTAATCGGTCGGCCTGTAGCCGAAGGAAAGGTTTTTCCAGTCTAGGTCTTTCATTTTCTCCTATTTAGTTTATGATTTTAGTGCAAAGATAGGCATATTTCTTATAACTTGCAAGTTTTTCTATCTTTTTTCTAAAATTTTCTTGATTTCTGAATCTGTTTTGTATAATTTCTCTTTACATTGTGTAATGAGTTGTTGTGCCAATGTCAGTTTATCGGCCAGTTGGTCGATGCTATAGCTGCCGGCTTCCATCTGTCGGACGATATCCTCCAGTTGTTTCAGTGATTCTTCGTAGGTCATTTTACTATAGATATGATTGTGCCTTGTTCCAGGCGGGTTTCTAATTCTGTTCCAGGTTTCACTTCTGCGGCATTCCGTAGTAGATGTCCGTTGTGTAAGGTGATGCTGTAGCCGCGTTTCAACAGTAGGGCTGGGTCAAGTGCTTTTGCTCTCTGCTCCAGCATTTCCAACTTATGTTGCTCGCGCTCTAAAAGGTGGAAAATGAGTGGTGAGAGATAAGAGGACAGTTTGTCGATACGTGCTTCTTCGCGTGTCTTTAACAGTGAGAAGAATGTGTTGATACGCTCACCACAAGTGTCAATGCGCAGAGCGGTGCTGTCTAGATGAGAAATGAGCAGTTGCGCAGCTGCAGTAGGTGTCTTCACTCGCGTGTTGCTCACCATATCAAGGATGGATTCATCGCGGTCGTGTCCAATGCCTGTGATGATGGGCAGGGGGTATTGGGCTACGTTTTCTGCTAATTGCAGGGCATCGAAGCCCGACAGGTCTGCTGTAGCACCACCCCCTCGTATAATCACGACGCAATCAAAGGCAGATGTCTGTTGATTCGCACATGAATTGTAAATGGCATTGAGTGCCTGGATAATGCTCTCTTCTACCTGTTCACCTTGCATGATAGCGGGAAAGAGCTGGGTATGGAAATCATAAGGTGAGTCGGCCAGTTGGTTGACAAAGTCACCATAGCCAGCAGCAGACTGACTGGAGATGACAGCGATATTGAGGCAAAAAAGCGGTAGTGTCAGATCTTTCTGCAGGTCAAAGATACCCTCTTCTTTGAGTTGACGGATGATTTCCTGTCTGCGTCGTGCCATATCGCCCAATGTGAAGGTGGGGTCGATATCGGTGATAATCCAAGAAAAACCGTATGCTTCATGAAACTGGGGATAAACTTGTAGCCTCACTTTCAGTCCGGCATGAAGTGGCTGACCTGTGGTTCGTTCGAAATAAGGACCTATCATACCCCATGTGCTTTGCCAGCATTTGGCTGAGGCTCGCGCTATGGGCGTGTTGCTATGTTCTTCTTTCTGAATGAGTTCCATAAAACAATGGCCTCTGTTCTCTCTGCATTCAGATAGTTCTGCTTCGACCCAGTATTCTTGGTTCATGGTGTGCTCAATGGACTGGCGCACCATGCTGTTGAGCTCTAAGAGTGAATAAGCGTCCATGATATATCGTGGAATTAATGGGTTCGGTTGTTGTTATAAGCCTGACGGAAATTAGGAATACCATAGCCCAGGATGTTGGTTGGCTCATGATATTGATTGGCACTGCGTCGTACAATCTCCATGATTTCTGATGCGGTTTTCTCTGGTAGCGCTTGCCATAAACATGCCACCAATCCGCAGATCAGCGGAGTCGAAAACGATGTTCCCATGTCGTGTACCAATGTTCCTCTTCCTGATAGTAATACGGTGGGGGCGCCTTGTGCTACTACATCGGGCTTGATACGTCCGTCTTGAGACGGGCCAATGCTGGAGAATGCAGCCAAAAGGCGGTTCCTGTCAATAGCTCCAACAGTCAGGATGTTGTGAGCATCTGCAGGTACACTGATCTTCTTCCACTGTCCCATACCAGAGTTGCCAGCGGAATTGCAGAGAATCATGCCTTTCTGAGCCAACAGGGAGGCAGAGCGTGAGATGAATGCCGTTTGTCCGTCTAAATCCTGAAGACGATAATTGCCTTGCCCGTTCTCAAAGGCATAGTAGCCCAAGGATGAATTGATGATATCGGCTCCTAATGAGTCTGCCATTTCTACAGCCATCGTCCAATAGTCCTCTTCTACAGGCTGTTCGGTGAGTGGATCCTCACACCGCAATAGCCAGTAGGAGGCTTCTGGTGCTGTGCCAATAGTGACCTCTGGCGCATAGGCTGCCATTGCGGAAAGAACCTTTGTTCCGTGGTCAATGCTCTCAAATGCGCCATATTTTTTGTCTTCTCGTGGCTTAATGAAATCGTGCGTGCCAAGGATATTGGTTCTTTTAAAGGCAGGGATGCGTTTATAGTTCTGAAAACCACCGTCTAGTACGGCAATGGTAATGCCTTTACCTCTGTATCCCATCTCATGCAGAAAGATACCTTCCAACGTTTCAATTTGCTGACGGGCCATGCCGTATGGGTCGTTTTTCACGGAGTCCCAGCGGTTGAAGTCCTCGTGCACATTCCAACGGATGTCTCCTGGGTGTTCGATTGAGTCGGGTGAGGCAAATACGCATGTGCTCTTCCTGACGATAGACAGTGTGTCGAGGCTAGCCAACAACAGTGAGTCGGAAGAACTTGCGAGTATTGTGTTCTGCCATCTGCTAGTACCAATAATGTGAATTCCTTTTCTGTGGAATTGCCTGATATACTGTTTGCATACGGGCAGGTCAGTGGAATCAACGCTCAGGCCTTGGCGTTGACGTCTCTCCAGACTTTTCTGGGACAGGAATTGTAAGGGTTGGTCCAACGTAAATTCCGTTGACGCTTTGTCAATGAGCGCATAGCGGTAGATGAAGGTCTTTTTTCCTGGATATTTTATTTTTGCTGCAAACATCGTAAAGCTCCATAGGAGTACGATTAGAAAGCATGTCGTTTGTTTCATGATGTGTCATCTTATCGGTTGCAAACTTACATAAAATTTTTGAAACAGCCAAATCTTTGTTGTAAGTTTTGGTTGTGTCAGAAAAAAACATTACCTTTGCAACTTGAATTATGGATAATAAACAGAAAGCATTAGAACTAGGTCAGAAGCCTGTTGGGCAATTGTTGTGGCAGTATGCCTTGCCTGCAATGGTGGCAATGGTGGCCAGTTCGCTGTATAATATCATCGACCGTTCGGTTATCGGACAAGTGGTAGGCCCTGAGGCTATCGCTGGTCTGGGTATCACTTTCCCCTTTATGAATCTGGGTGCTGCTTTTGGCGCAGCCGTAGGTGTGGGCGCATCAACGTGTATCAGTGTGAAATTAGGGCAGCGTGATTATGCTACTGCTCAGCATCTGCTTGGTAATACGGTAACGCTGAATACCATTGTGGGCTTCCTGTTCATGGCAGTCAGCCTGATATTCCTTGATCCGATTCTTCGTTTCTTTGGGGCGTCTGATGTTACATTGCCTTATGCCCGTGAGTTCATGCAGGTCATCCTCTTGGGAAATATGGTGACCCACATGTATTTCGGTATGAATGCCGTACTTCGTGCGGCGGGAAAACCGCGCCATGCTATGTATGCTACGTTATTTACCGTAGGGTGTAACATCGTGCTGGTCATGGCTTTTGTTTGGTTGTTCCGCTGGGGCATTCGAGGAGCTGCTTTGGCAACAGTGGTATCGCAGTCTTTTGCACTTTGCTGGCAGATGTGGATACTTAGTGACAAGCGTGAACTGCTTCATCTAAAACGGGGTATTTATCGCTTGAAGGCTGACCTGGTACGAAATATTATAGCTATTGGCGTATCTCCATTCCTGATGCAAAGCACCTCGTGTGTCATCGTGATTTTCATGAACAACCAGTTCGTGCGTTATGGCGGCGATATGGCTGTGGGTGCATATTCTATAGCTAACTCAATGGTCATGGTGTTCTTTATGTTCGTGATGGGCGTTACGCAGGGAATGCAGCCCATTGTGGGGTATAACTATGGAGCACAGAAGTATGACCGCATGATGCGCTGCTTGTGGCTGTCTATCGCTGTGGCTACCTCTATACTGCTGTGTGGATGGGCACTGTCAATGTTATTCCCCAGAGAGATGGCTCGCATCTTTACCACCGATCCTGTGTTGCTTGAAATGGCTGCTCATGGTATCGTGCTTGACATGTTGGTGTTCTTCGTGGTGGGCTCGCAGGCTGTCATCACTAATTTCTTCCAGTGTATTGGTAAGGTGAAAATCAGTATATTCCTATCGCTGGCGCGCCAACTCATCTTCCTATTACCCATGGCCTATATCTTTCCGCTGTTCTGGGATCTTGATGGCGTGTGGTATGCAATGCCTGCCAGTGACTTTATCGCATTTTCCTTTACTATCCCCATATTGATATGGCATATTCGTAAATTCAAGTCTTATGGACAAAAAGATAATCATTAACATTGGTCGTCAGGTGTGTGCTGGCGGATTGGAAATCGGAAAGCTACTGGCTGATGAGTTCCAAGCCAAATACTATGACCGCGAACTGCTGAATCTGGCTGCTAAGGAAAGCGGATTTTCAGAGGAGTTCTTTAAACAGAGCGATGAGCGAAAGGGCTTCTTGCGTTCGTTCTTCCACTTGTCCTATGGAAATAGCTGGGGTGGCGGCAGTAACTTTTATCAGAGCAATTTCTCGCAGGAGAGTTTGTTTAAGTTCCAAAGTGATGCCATTATCAAGGCGGCTCAGGAAAGTTCGTGTATTTTCGTGGGACGTTGTGCCGATTATGTGTTGCGTGATTTTGATAATGTGGTCAACGTATTTATTACGGCTTCTATCGAATCAAGGGCGAATCTTTTTATGAAGGAAAAGAACGTGACGTATGATGAGGCTGTCAAACGCATTCAGCATGTAGAGAGCCGTCGTGCATCTTATTATAATTACTATACGGGAAAGCAGTGGGGACATGCATCCAGTTATGATCTCTGCATAGATTCCAGTGCCATAGGCTCAGCAGAGACCGCCCGCCTAATAGCAGATTTTGTCAGAAAGAAACTTAAACTATAATCAATCACTTATCACCTAACATCCAAATGAAAAGAATCGGCATCATCAGCGATACACACAGCTACTGGGACGATAAGTACCTGTACTATTTCGAACCTTGCGACGAGATTTGGCATGCGGGGGATATCGGCAGTGTGGAGGTGGCCGACCGTTTGGCGGAGTTCCGTCCGTTTAGGGCTGTCTGCGGTAATTGCGATGGTGGCGACCTGCGACTGATGTATCGTGAGATGAATCGTTTTAAGTGTGAGGATGTGGATGTACTTATCAAACATATAGGCGGTTATCCTGGCAACTATGATCATTCTGTGATGCGGACAATCTATACAAATCCGCCACAGTTGTATATTGCAGGACACTCGCATATACTGAAAGTGAAATACGACCCAACACTGAAGATGCTTCATATAAATCCAGGGGCAGCAGGACTGCAGGGATGGCATAAGGAACGTACGTTGGTCCGACTTACTATCGACGGCTCCACGTTTAAGGATATGGAGGTGATAACCCTTGAAGATCCACGTAGAAGATGAAAGAATATGTAATTGATTTTATCACTGGCACAATAGTTGCCGCAGTTCTCACGTTAATATCATATATCGTTGGGTTTGATAAGACATGGGATGATGCAGCCCAGACCTATGGTATCTGTTTCGTGGTCTATATCGCCCTGACTTTATTTAGCAAACTAAAGAATAAAAACAAATAACATAATGAGTATGAAGAACATTGTCATTACCGGTGGTGCAGGCTTCATTGGAAGTCATGTGGTGCGCCTTTTCGTGAACAAGTATCCAGAATATCATATCATCAATCTGGATAAACTGACCTATGCAGGTAATCTGGCTAATCTCAAGGATATTGAGAATGCACCAAACTATGAGTTCGTGAAGATGGATATCTGCGACTTTGATGCATTCTATAAATTGATGCAGGATAAAAAGGTTGATGGTATCATCCATCTGGCTGCCGAGAGTCATGTGGACCGTTCTATCAAGGATCCTTTCACTTTTGCGCGTACTAACGTGATGGGTACTCTCTCACTTCTTCAGGCTGCGAAGCTCTATTGGGAATCGCTGCCTGAGAAATATGAGGGTAAGCGCTTCTATCATATCTCTACCGATGAGGTGTATGGTGCTCTTGAGCTGACACATCCAGAGGGTATTGAGCCTCCATTTACTACGACGGCTTCTTCTGCTGAGCATCATTTGGCTTATGGCGAGAAGTTCTTCCTGGAGACTACGAAGTATAATCCTCACTCACCATATTCAGCATCAAAGGCTTCCAGTGACCATTTCGTACGTGCTTTCCACGATACTTACGGAATGCCGGTGGTGGTGACCAACTGCTCGAATAACTATGGTCCTTATCAGTTTCCAGAGAAACTGATACCTCTTTTTATTAATAACATCCGTCATCGTAAGCCTCTGCCTGTTTATGGTAAGGGCGAGAACGTGCGCGACTGGCTCTATGTGGTAGACCATGCCCGTGCTATCGATTTGATTTTCCATAAAGGAAAGATTGCCGACACCTATAATATCGGTGGATTTAATGAGTGGAAGAACATAGATATCATCAAGGTGCTTATCAATACCGTTGACCGTCTTCTCGGACGTAAGGAGGGTGAGGATATGGATCTTATCACATACGTTACCGACCGTGCCGGTCACGACCTGCGTTATGCTATCGATTCGTCCAAGTTGCAGCGTGAGCTTGGTTGGGAACCCTCTCTCCAGTTTGAGGAAGGTATCGAGAAAACCGTTCGTTGGTATCTTGACAACCAGGAGTGGCTGGATAATGTAACTAGCGGTGACTATCAGAAGTATTACGATAATATGTATAAGGATAGATAAAAGGAAATGGTATATTCCCAATTTAATACAAAGTATATTTACACGACGTTCGTATTGATAGCATTGGGTGTGCTGTCATCGATAGGCGTTTCCTTGTTTAAGGAGGAGATGCTTGTGCCAATGTTACTTGTTATGGGGATATTTACATTCTTTTTCTTTGCATTCTTCCTGTTATCTTTAAAGCGCATAACTATATTAAATGACGGTTTTGAAACCCATAGTGTTTTGCTGCCATTTAGTAAACAATTCTATCGCTTCGCAGAGTTCGACTATTCTGAAAAGTTGCAAACGAGCAGCGGAGAAGTGCTGTGGCTTATAAAGGACGGTAGGAGAGTGGTAAGTTTCTCTTCAGCTATATATAAGAACTACACGCAACTTTGTCAAGCCATTGGCGTGCAGACAAAAGAACATTTCTCTGGTCGTGACAATGCAGAAGTCGTTTCAGAGTATAACAAGGTTCACCTGTATGTGTGTCTGGGCTTTGGCTTGTTTTTTGTAGCTGTTATGGTACTCATGTCTGTGGGGCGATATTTGGATGGTCAAGTCGTTTCGTTGGGCATGATTCTCTTTTCCACCTTCGGAACATTGTTCTTTGGTGGTCTGATGCTGACTTATCTTTTCTCTTATCAGAATATCACGGTATGGCGAGGACAAGTGGAAGTGCGTCGTTTGTTATGGCCATTTCGGGTGAAGCACTATCTGTTGGATGATTTTGATGGTTGTTATGATGTAATCATCAAGAGCGACGGGCAAATGGGATCTAAAGATGAAGAACTACGTTGGCTCGTCAAAAATGAGAAGGTAGTCCTCGAGATAGGAGAACGGGAATATAGGAATTTTGAGGCGCTGAGAAATGCAACGCGGATACAGTTATTGGGACGTTTGGAACTTTCGTATATCCAAGCAATGAAGTATAGTTTAGGAAAAACCATTCAATTATGAAGAAGATATTATTGTTAGGCTCAGGAGAACTGGGCAAGGAGTTCGTAATTGCCGCTATGCGTGCTGGTCAGTATGTCATTGCTTGTGATCGCTATGACAATGCACCTGCTATGCAGGTAGCCGACGAGCGTGAAGTGTTTAATATGCTTGATGGCGATGCGCTGGAGGCTGTGGTGAAAAAACATCAGCCTGACATCATCGTACCTGAGATTGAGGCTATCCGTACCGAACGTCTTTTCCAGTTCGAGGAACAGGGCATTCAGGTTGTTCCTTCTGCCCGTGCTGTGAATTTCACGATGAACCGTCGTGCAATTCGCGATTTGGCATCAAAGGAATTGGGCTTGCGTACGGCAAAATATTTTTATGCTAAGACATTTGATGAGTTCAAGGCTGCTGCCGATGAGATTGGCTTCCCCTGTGTAGTGAAACCATTGATGTCGTCAAGTGGTCATGGACAGAGTTATGTTCATAACGATGATGAACTGGAACAGGCTTTCCGCGAGGCAATGGAAGGCAGTCGTGGTGATGTAAAGGAAGTGATTATCGAAGAGTTTATCGACTTCGATTCAGAGTTCACCTTGCTCACCGTTACTCAGAAGAATGGATGGCCTACATTGTTCTGTCCTCCTATCGGACATGTTCAGAAATCGGGCGACTACCGTGAATCATGGCAGCCATATAAGATTTCTGATGAGGCTTTGAAACAGGCTCAGATGATGGCTGATAAGGTAACGAAAGCCCTGACGGGAGCCGGAATCTGGGGCGTAGAGTTCTTCCTTACCAAACAGGGAGAGGTTATCTTCAGCGAACTGTCACCCCGTCCACATGATACCGGTATGGTGACATTGGGTCATACTACCAATCTCTCTGAGTTTGAACTGCATTTCCGTGCCGTGATGGGGCTGCCTATTGCCGGCATCCATTTAGAGCATGCAGGTGCTTCGGCTGTTATCCTTTCTCCAAAGGAGGCTTCTACACCTGTTGACCGTTCTTTGCTCGACTATAATCTTGAGGATGCTTTGAAGGAAGATCGTACGCGTATCCGTATCTTCGGTAAACCCGAGGCTCACAAAGGCCGTCGCATGGGTGTTGTCCTGTGCTATGGTGAGGTGGGTGACGATATTGATGCTTTGCGTGAAAAAGCCAAGCGTCTGGCAAAGACTGTATTAGGTACTGATCCTTATGCAAAACTTAGAGATTAGACTGATTGACTTACCCAAGATTGTTGATCCCCGGGGCAACCTCACCGTTGCCGAGGGGAACGACAAGGTGCCGTTTGATATCAAACGGGCCTATTGGGTCTATGATGTCCCCGCTGGCGAAAGTCGTGGTGGGCATGCTCATAAGCGACTCAAACAGTTGATCGTGGCATTAAGCGGTTCTTTTCATGTCACCCTCGATAATGGTTTTGAACGAAAGACAGTCCTTTTGAACCATCCTTGGCAAGGTTTGCTGATTGATACGAATGTGTGGCGTACGCTCGATGATTTTTCGTCGGGAGCAGTTTGTATGGTTCTTGCTTCCGAGCATTATGAGGAAGAGGACTATATCTATGATTATGATGAATTCCTGGCGTATGTCCATCATCATGTTATGACGAAATAGCAAGTAAATGTTTGATATTATCCGATACACTCCTGATAAGGCCGATATATGGAACCGTTTCGTAGCAGAAGCTAAGAACGGAACGTTCCTTTTCGACCGTAACTATATGGATTACCATAGTGACCGCTTCAAAGACCATTCTCTGATGTTCTATGAGAAAAACAGATTGCTGGCAGTTCTTCCTGGACATATCAGCGGTGATGGTTATTTCACTCATAAAGGGTTGACTTATGGTGGACTTCTGATGAGTCTCCAACTGTCAGTAGTCCAAACTATTGAACTCTTTAAGCAGTTGAACGACTATCTTCGCAGTATCGGTATCAAACGTGTCTATTATAAATGTATCCCATGGATTTATCACCGTTTTCCTGCAGAGGAAGATCTTTATGCCTTGTATCATGTTTGTAAGGCTAGAATGGTGGCAAGGGATTATTCTACGAATATCTTCCTGAGAGCCGGACTGCGCTGGGAACGTGTACGTCGCCGTGGGGTGGTGAGGGCTCAGAAGGCTGGTCTTACCGTAAGACGTTCTGACCATTACGCAGATTTCTGGAAAGTTCTTTCTGATAATCTGGGTAATAAATATGGTATCAAGCCAGTGCATTCTCTTCAGGAGATTGAGCTGCTGAGAAGTCGTTTTCCTGAGAATATCATTCTTTATGAAGCCGTGAAGGATGGGCAGGTCATAGCTGGCGTCGTGCTTTATCTCTCGTCTCAGGTTGTTCATGCACAGTATAGCTCGGCAACGCCCGAGGGAAAGAGTCTGGGAGCGATCGACCTAATCTATGAACAAATCATGCTTCACGACTATGTCAATTATCCCTATTTTGACTTCGGACGCTCCACGGAGAATCCGGATGGTAGCGGTCTTAATGAATCTCTGGCATTCCAAAAAGAGGGATTTGGCGGACGTGGTTTGTGCTATGATATCTATGAATACGACCTTTAGTTAACTGTTTATGTCATTTGTTTCTGTATCTTTCCTGCTTTTCTTGCCCATAGTTTTCTTGTTTTATTGGACTATGCAGAGACAGCTGAAGTTGCAGAATATCTGTCTGCTCATTGCCAGTTATGTGTTTTATGGTTGGTGGGATTGGCGCTTCCTCATCTTGATATTGATTACATCGCTGTCGAGTTTCTTCAGTGGACTCTATATTGAGAAAGCACGTAATAGACGGTTTTACCTTATTTCAAATATATGCTTGAATCTGGGTATTCTTGCAGTATTCAAGTATTATGGTTTCTTTGCCGACAATCTGAATCTGCTCCTGTCGCAGTTTGGTTTCTCGCTTGATATGCCTACATGGCGTATTATACTGCCAGTGGGTATTAGCTTCTATACTTTCCAGTCGCTGAGCTATTCCATTGATGTTTATCGTGGTAAACTCCCTGCCACCAGGGATGTCGTGGCTTTCTGTACTTATATTGCCTTCTTCCCGCAGTTGGTGGCAGGTCCTATTGAGCGTGCTACGAATCTATTGCCGCAGATGTTAAGCACTCGTCGCTTTGACTATGCTGAAGCTGTTGATGGCTTGCGCCGAATACTTTGGGGATTCTTTAAGAAATTAGTTGTTGCCGACAACTGTGCTCTGGCTGTGAATCAGATATGGGATGACTATACAGATGCGAATGCTATGACGCTTCTGTGTGGCATGGTGCTGTTCACTTTCCAGATATATGGTGATTTTTCCGGTTATTCTGATATTGCTATTGGTACGGCGAAACTATTCGGTATTCGTTTGATGGAGAATTTCCGTTTGCCTTATTTCTCGCGCTCTATTGGAGAGTTTTGGCGTCGCTGGCATATCTCGCTGATGACGTGGTTCCGTGATTATCTCTATATACCGCTTGGTGGCAGTAGGCTAGGGACGTATCATACCTTCCGGAATATCTTCATCGTCTTTTTGTTGAGTGGCCTGTGGCATGGCGCTAACTGGACCTTTGTCGTGTGGGGCGGCTATAATGCCGTGCTACTGGCGATGGCACGCTGGTTGTGGAAGTCAGGGGCTAATACCGATGAACGGGTAGGGGTAAGAGATCTGGTTCCTGTCTGTTTTACTTTCGCCTTAGTCGTATTGGGCTGGGTGGTGTTCCGGGCAGAGAGCTTGTCCGAAGCATCTGGATATCTGCAGCGTTTGACTATCACCCTGACATCCATGAATCTCGGAATGCCGGTCTATGGTAAGGTGGCAATCATTTATTGTCTTTTGTTGGTTGTCATAGAGTGGATACAGCGTGATCGTTTATGTCCTCTCCATTTGGACGGATGTTGGTTGGGCCGCTACCGCTGGACGCGCTGGCTGGTATATTATATTGTGTTCATGTTGATGTTCTTTGGCCGTGGAGAGGAACAGACGTTTATCTATTTCCAGTTCTGAGATGCCTATGAGAAAGTTTCTTTTCCGTGTTGTCTTTTTCCTGATTCCTGTCTTCTGTATGTTGGCGGTGATAGAATGGTATATGCGTACTATTCCTAATACTTATCGGATGAAGAACGAGTGGATGCTGCGAAATGCGCATGGTGTAAAGACACTCATACTTGGCAATTCTCATGGCTATTTTGCTTTGAAACCTTCTGCTATGGGCGATAGCATCTTTAATCTGTGTAATGTATCGCAACGTTTGGAACAGGATTATTTCTTGCTTTGTCATTATGCTGATAGGTATGATGCGCTAAAACAGGTAATCCTGGTTGCTGATAATTCTAATCTCTTTGATGTCCCAATGGAATGTGACGAGCCTGCACGCGTGACTTATTATCAGTTGTATATGGGGTATCGGGCTCATTCAATGCTTTCTCAGTATGGTTTTGAATTATCAAATGCAGGATATTTTCATCAGAAACTACGATATCATTATCAGGGACAGAGTGTTATGTGCGACAGTCTGGGGTGGGGCAATAATTATGTGGTAGCCGATCGCAACCCTGACGATTTCTTATATAAGAATGTAAGGGAACATCTTTTTGTGAATTGGGAGTACACGTATCGCAATCGGGATTACGTTGATTCCATTGCCTCTTGGTGTCAGCAGCATCAGGTGAAATTGATTCTGCTTCAGACTCCAGTATGTAAAGATTATACTCGAAAAGCTCCGGCATGGCAATTGCAATGGATTAATGCAATGACCGATAGCTGCTGTGCAAAGTATGGTTCTGTGAAATGTGATTACTCTCGTGATGCTCGTTTGAGTGATAATGATTTTTTCGATTCAGACCATCTGTCTGATCAGGGAGCGTGCAAATTCTCTGCTATTCTGGCTCACGACTTGGGACTTTAGTGTTTTTTATCTTAAAAATTGTCTCTATTTTTCTTTAAACACGTAAAAACTACGTATCTTTGCGACGTTTAACATTAGATATTATAAAATATGGATTACGAAGAAATCAACTATCGTTCTTTTTCACGTGAACGTGAATTAGAGTCATCGGCAGCTTTTTCTGTATTGATGCAGAAGACATATTTGTGGATGACAATGGCCTTGGCTATCACAGGCCTCACTGCCTATATCGTGGCAGGTAATGAGATGATTCTCAATATTTTGCTTAATTTCCGCGCCGCTATATGGATTCTGTTTATTGCAGAGATTGGCTTGGTTATATCTCTTAGCGCAGCCATTGAAAAGCTGTCGCTAACAACTGCCACACTGATGTTTATTGTCTATGCCCTCCTTAATGGCGTAACATTCTCAACATTGTTCCTGGTTTATTCACTTCCAAGCCTGGCGACGACTTTTTTTGTTACGGCAGGTACTTTTGGGGCTATGTCGGCAGTAGGCTTATTTGTCAAGAAAGACCTCTCTGCTATAGGACGTATTCTTATCATGGCCCTTATTGGTATCATCATTGCTACTGTCGTAAATATCTTCTTGGCTAGCACCGGACTGGATGTTATCATCACTTATCTTGGTGTTCTTATCTTTGTAGGTCTTACGGCTTACGACACACAGAAGATTAAAAAGATGTTCCAGATGGCACCTGATGCAAGTGCCCATACTCAAAAATATGCAGTTCTTGCTGCATTGACCTTATATTTGGACTTCATCAACCTCTTCCTTTATCTGCTGAGATTTTTTGGAAACAGGAAATGATTCCCTTATATATAATAAGGTGTATAATTGCAGGTTTGTCAAATAACTCGAAAACCTGCAATTTTTTTATAAAAAAAAGTAGTAAAATGTTTGGTGGTTCAGAAAAAAGTCGTACCTTTGCATCCGCTTTCGCCTAACAACGGGCAAGGCACTAAAGAAAGAGTTCTTTGAAAGATTTACATAGACAGAAGTAGTACAAGAAGCGAGAGTAATTTCGGTTACTCTTGGGTAGAAGAAACAAACCGTTTAATTCTTAACTTGATACTGGATAGTCGTTCTGAGACAGATATAAAAGATTTTGAAAGCAGCATTTCCTGCTTTAGCAAAACTTTAGAGATAAAACATTTT
>Ga0256406_1000363_pt1 | contig 84891 bp, 56 predicted proteins | sample RumenRJG_03DNA_FD_185986 | JGI IMG/M metagenome (GOLD analysis project Ga0256406, IMG submission 185986) | Bovine rumen microbial communities from Lethbridge, Alberta, Canada - RJG_03 | ecosystem: Host-associated > Mammals > Digestive system > Stomach > Rumen | place: Canada: Alberta | collected...
CAAAGATTAAGGGACTGCGTGCTCAGGTGCATGGGGTCAGTGACCTTCCCTTCTTCATGTTCCGCTGTTTCACGATATTTGGTTAGGCGAGTGCAGGGGGCATCCACGGAAAAATCCCCCTGCGCCCGGAAATGCCGTACATTACGAAGGCGACACGCAGGTTTTGGAGCAACGCTAAGGCTGTAATCATAATTTCCGGCTTACGCTTGGCTCTGTCGTCAAGTGTAAGTCGCATTATTCCTAAGGCTGTGACAAACAGTTTAAAACAGAGCGTTCATGTCCAGCGACGCTGCAACCTCGTAGGAGTGGGCGTTTTCATTCAGGCCATAGATTGTAATCATTGTCAGCTGTATGGCCTTCTTGAGTCCCGTCTCCTGTTCGAAATCGGTAATACGGTTGCGGAGCTTCGCTTCCTCGTTGGCGTCTATCGTGTACTTGCCCCGACTGTATTTGATCTCACAGAGGTTCACGATGTCATCCGCCCTTTCGATAATCAGGTCCACTTGTGCAGCCGGTTTGCTTTGCTTGCTGCGCCAGGAGTAATATTCCGTGCGTATTCCGGCGATACCGAGTGCCTGTTTTATCTGTTGGACATGCGCCATACAGAGCCGCTCGTAGGCCAGGCCATACCAGTTGTTCTGCTTAGGCGTGTTCAACGAATTCGACCAATAGTGGCTGTCGGTGGAGTGCAGTCGACAGAAATCGTTGTAGAATCTTACATAGAAGTCAGTCAGCTGATAGATGCCATTGTTGGAGTTGATCTTTTTCTCGCGCACATTATATTTCCTCAGAAAGTCGCAGTTCTCTAAGTTTGTCAGCATTTTCGACAGATTGCCACCGCTTTCCTTTCCCAGTTTGGAGCTTATCTCCTTGCGCGTCAGTCCGCTTTTGTTGTCCGTCAGCAGACGTATTATGTCCTTATAAGGCTGCGGATTGCGAAAGAGAGAACTGAACAACCGTTCATACTCGCCGGCCAACTCGGCATCATCCGAAAAGAACAAGCGGTCGACATTCGCCGGCAGCCCCAACTTATTGTCGAGCAGACTCAGATAATAAGGAACACCACCGAGAATCATATAGGTCTGGCATATAGTGAGACGGTTCCAGTGAAAATCATTGGCTTTGAGGTATTCCTCCGTCTCGTGCAAAGTGAAAGGATGAAGGTGTATCTCGTGCGTGATACGGTTGTGGAGACCGCCGTGACTGTCAATGATATTGTCCACCATCCATGTCGTAGCCGAGCCGCAAACAATCAGTTTTATGTTTTTCTGTCGGCTTGCCCACCCGTTCCAGAAGAGGTCGAGCGCAGGGACGAAACCCGACTTTGGCGTGTCGAGACACGGCATCTCGTCGATGAAAACAAGCACTTGCTGCTGATTGCCGCGTGCCGTGATCACCTCTCTCAGGGCCGAAAACGCTTCTATCCAGTTTGCCGGGCGTTTTCCCGTGTAGCCGCTCTGTGTGAGGGACAATGCGAAGCTGGTGAGCTGCATGGCTGAATCGCCGTTGATGACGCCGGTCATGTCAAAGTCAAGCCTGTCGCCCAACGTCTCTGTCACGAGAAACGTCTTACCGATGCGCCGCCGTCCGTAAATGGCAATGAACTCAGAGCGATTGCTCTCTATGTACAGCTTCAATAGCTGTTTCTCCTTTTCTCTTCCTATCAGTCCACTCATATATAGCTCTTTTTACTGAGGCAAAAATACATAAAAAAACCGATATTACCAAGCCAAAAGCCTCAATTTTTGCTCCTTTTGGCTCACTTATAACTTATTAGTGAGCCAAAAGGCGAAATTTTTATGGCTTTTGGCTCGATAATAGGCAGGTTAGAAGCCGTCCGGTCGGTCGTAAGACCGAATCTCTGTGGCGTTAGCTTGTTTTGAAGGTTTTCCTTTGTGTCAGCGCCAAGATCCTACGAAGGTGAATCGCCATTTGGGGGTTGAGGGCGGTGAGAGGCCCAGCCTCTCAAAGCCATCAAACCACAAATGGCAAAGGGCGAAAGCTCTTGGCGCTGACACAAAGGGTTTTATTGGTTTTGGTTTCAGTTTATGGTTGTCTATTTAACCGTTCTTCGTTCAATGGGGTTACACTGCCAATGCGTCGCCCCAAATCATCATAGATAAACCATAATGAGCTGATAATCAGGATAGAAATTTATGTCTTGATGAAAAGTGATGAAGTTAAGTGCACCTGAATGAAATAATATTGCATTTGAAACATCACTCCCCCTACCCTATATACTCGCCAAAATCGGTTAGCCGCATGTCGCCTTTGCGCTCGAAGGTGTCGTGCATGGCGAAGGCAGCGCGCAGGTTGTGGGGCGTATGCCCTTTCTCGGCGATGCGCAGATACTCCCTGAGCAGAGGCCGGTAGTCGGGGTGGGCGCAGTTCTCTATTATCTCATGGGCACGATGCAGGGGTCCCTTGCCGCGGAGGTCGGCAACGCCCTGTTCGGTGACGATAACGTCGACATCGTGCTCCGTGGAGTCGATATGCGAGCAGAACGGCACGATGGCCGAAATCTTTCCGTCCTTGGCCGTCGACGGCGTGGTGAATATCGACACGTAGCCGTTGCGCTCATAGTCGCACGACCCGCCGATACCGTTCATCAGCCGTGAGGCGCAGATGTGGCTGGAGTTCTCGTTGCCGTAGATATCGCACTCTATGGCCGTATTGATCGCAATGCTTCCGAGGCGGCGTATCACCTCCGGCGAGTTGGCAATCTCACTCTGCCTGATAACGAGGTGCTTGGCAAAGAAGTCGATATTGTCGTAGACGTGGTGCAGGGCCTCATTGGTGACGGTCATGGCCGTTGCCGACGCCGCCTTGACGAGACCGCGCTCGATGAGGTCGATGGCCGCATCCTGGACCACCTCCGAATAAACCTCGAAACTCGGAATGTGATGGTTCTTGCCCATAGCGGCCAAGACGGCGTTGCCCGTGGCCCCCACACCGCTCTGGATGGGCAGGAACTGCGGTGGTATGCGACCGGCCTTCATGTCGGCAACGAGGAACTCGGCAACGTTGTTGCCCATCTGCTCCGTCGTGGGGGTAAGAGCCTTGAACTGACGGGCCTCCTCGGGGATGTTGCACTCGACGACACACACAATCTTCTTTGGATCGATGGAAATGTAGTCCTTGCCAATCCTGTCGAGAACGTGGATGATTGGTATTGGCTGACGGCCGAAACCGCACTCGCCGGGCTCAAAAGTGTCGTGGAGCATGCGCGAGAGCGGACTGTGGAAGTGGTTGAGCTCGATAATGATGCGGCGGGCCAGCCGGGCTGCCGTAGTGGCGATGCCACCGGCCGACGTCAGCGACAAGCGGCACTCGTCGGTACCCTCGACGATGTCGGAGGCCTCGATGATAAGCCAGTCCATAGTGCCGTAGACACCATGACGCAGACGCTCAGCCATGTGACCGAGGTGCATGTCCTCATATTCTATCTCCTCAAGGTTGACATGCTCACGGAAATCCTTGTTCGTCGAGAACGGAGCCCGGAATTTTATGGCATGGGCCAACGCCATGTCGCCCTCGATGCTCTGACAACTCGATGCGCCGGAGAAGATTCCGACCTTGAAGGGGTGGCCGGCCTCATGCTCGCGGACGGCACGTTTCGACAACTCGCGGAACACAGCCTTTGGATCGCCGTTGGGTGTGAATCCACCTATGGCTATGTTGTCACCGTCGTGAATAAGTTCTGCGGCCTCCGAGGCCGTCATCCTTGTGTATGCCATAATGATTGAATATTAATACAGGTTAAACAAGCAATTTATGCAAAGGTAGTAATAAATATCTGAAGTAGCTTACTGTTAAGCCATTTATTTTAGTGATTTATTGCAAAATGGAATTTTATTCATTCCATTTGCAATAATCACTCTGTCGGCACGCACCGGCCGGCGGTTATTTCCTCTCCATTCCTCTCGACAGCCACATCATGAGGAAGTAGAACCCCACGCCGGTGATGAGTCCGGCGATGGCGTCGATGAGGTAGTGGGCCTGAATATAAACTGTGGCGCAGCAGAGGAAGATATAGAAAGGAAGGTAAACGAAGAACAGACGGCGGTTGCCGCTATGCCAGGCAAGGAGCATGCAGATGGTGCTCACCCCGACATGGCTGCTGGGGAAGGCGGCTGTGGGACGCTCGCCGGCTGCCTTGGCATCCTCGACAAACTGATAGAACACGCCGTCGGTATAGCCCGGCGAGGGCAGGCTCGCGGTGTGGGTGAGGAAGTAGTCGTGGACGTTGGGGAACACTCCCTCGGCTATCGTTTTCAGTCCTACGGCATGATAGTAGAACGTGGGACCGACAACGGGGAGGAATATATATATAAGGTAGTAGACGAAGAACGAGGCGAGGATGACGAAGGTGGCGCGCTCAAACTCGCGATAGCGGAAAGCAAAATAGAACATGGCCGTCACCGCTATCATGAAGTAGTAGGAGCCATAGCCCATGTCGAAGAGCTCACTGGCGACGTGACTCGGCAGCACCTGCGAGAAGAGCAGTGCCGGCTGACAGCCGAAGAGCTGTTGCTCCCACTGCGCAAAGAGGTGGTCGAGATTCGGAAACAAGCGGTTGAAGTCGTAGGTCTCGGGGTACCATAAGCCTAACAGTGCGAGCTGAACGACCCCGCGGATGCCGAGCATCAGGCGGCAGGGCACAAGGCGATAGACGCCCCACAGGGCAAGGGTCATAGCCAAGAATCGCACACGGGCCATGAGTATGGCCGACGGGTCGGACATGCGGGTATAGAGAAAAAGGACGAGAAGGGTTGTCAACGCGGCGTAGGCGATGGCCACTTTCTCGAAGACCATCAGACCGCCGAGGGGTTTCTTCTCTATGGCGAAGAGGTCCTTGAGACCTGCCACGGTCAGCAGACTGGTATTATCTTTCTTTGTCATTGATTCGTTTTGGTTATTTTCCTATGGAGGAAAGGATTTTGCAGGGAACGACAACGGCTCCGGCACGGCCCTCAGAGCCACCCGTTGGCCTTATACCAGGCCACGGTGTCGGCGACGCCACGGCTGAGGTCCCACTGCGGGTCGAAGCCTAACTCCTTGCGCGCAAGGGTGATATCGCACCGCCAGTTGCGCTGTTTGAGAATATTATACTTGTCGTTGTTGAGCACAATCATGCGGCCGGTGATGTGGCCGATGATGTCGCCGACAGCCGTGATTACGCGCAGCAGCCAGCAGGGAGCGGTGATGCGCACCCACCACGGACGGCCGAGGGCCTCGTGGACGAGGTCGCTGAAGGTGCTGCTCTGGTAGACGCTGCCGTCGCTGAGGAAGTAGGCATGACCGGTGACACCGTGGTCGAGGGCCTCAAAAACGGCCTGGACGACATCGCCGACATATACGAAGGTGATGTCCTGACGCTTGAAACCAACGGCAAAATCGGTGTGGCCCTTGATGCTTTTCATCATCACGTAGTAGTCCTTCTCGCGCGGACCGTAGACGCCGGTGGGCCGGAGGATGACGTAGGGGAAGGCCGACGGCAGCGAGGCGAGGTAGCGCTCGGCCTCGAGTTTGCTGCGGCCGTAGGCGGTGTTAGGGCGTGGGGTGTCGGTGGGTTCAATCTCAGTGTAGGGCTGCTGCTCGCGGATGGCCCCGAAGACGCTCAGCGACGACATGTAGACGAAGCGCTCCAAGGGCATGTGAAGGCTCATCAGGGCCTCTACAAGATTCTTTGTGCCGTAGGTGTTGACACGGAAGAAATCGTCGCTGCGAAGGGCTTTCGTCACTCCGGCGGCATGGACGACATAGTCGAACTGGTGGCCCTCTAGCTCACGGCGCAGCGACGCCACGTCCTGGAGATTGAGTTCGATGAAGTGGATGCGGCTGTCGGTGAGGTACTTTCGCGAAGACGTAGAGCGGACGGCGGCCCACGTCTCCATGCCAAGGCGCAGGGCCTCCTCGACGATAAACGAGCCAATAAAGCCCGATGCACCCGTAATTAATATTTTTTTCATCAAGATTTAATCTGTTTTGCTTGCAAAGGTACAAACTTTTTTGTTACTTTGCCTACAGAATCATTACATTAATGATTTCGGCGACGATTGTTGTACAATTCGTCTTATTTTATTAACATTGTGGATATTACTACTATGGCAAAAGGAAATGGAAACGGCAGACGCCTCACTAAAAAGCAAATGGCTGAAAAGCTCACGGCTTTCTTCCAGACGCAACCAGGCGAGACGTTCAGCTTCAAGCAGATATTCAAGGCCCTGCATCTCACTACACACCCGCAGAAGATGCTCGCCATCGACACCATGGACGAGATGGCATGGGACGACTTCCTGGCCAAGGTCGGCGACAACGCCTACCGGCTGAACACTAAAGGACAGGTCCAGGAGGGTACTTTCATCAGAAAATCGAACGGAAAGAATACTTTCCAGCCCGACGATGGCGGCACTCCAATCTTCGTGTCGGAACGCAACTCCATGTCGGCACTCAACGGCGACAGGGTTAGGGTGCAGATAATGGCCCGGCGACAGAAGCACATCAAGGAGGCAATGGTGACGGAAATCCTTCAGCGAAAGAAGGATACATTCGTCGGACGACTGCGTGTCGACCGCGACATCGCGTTCCTCGTGACGCAGGAGAACCTCTTCGTACACGATATTCTCATACCAAAAAAGAAACTCAAAGGAGGAAAAACCGACGACCGTGCGGTAGTGAAGATAACGCAATGGCCCGATGCCGACCACAAGAATCTTGTCGGTGAGGTCATCGACGTGCTCGGTCCTGCCGGCGACAACGACGTCGAGATGAACACTATACTTGCCCAGTACGGTCTGCCCTACAAGTATCCGAAACGCGTGGAGGATGCCGCCGACAAGATTACAGGTGAGGTGACGAAGGCCGATCTCGACGAGAGGGAGGACTTCAGAGGCACATGGACGTGCACCATCGACCCGAAAGACGCCAAGGACTTTGACGACGCGCTGAGCATAAAGAAGCTCGACAACGGACTGTGGGAGGTCGGCGTGCACATTGCCGACGTCAGCCATTACGTCAAGGAGGGCGACATCATCGACCGGGAGGCTCAGAAAAGGGCCACAAGCATATACCTCGTCGACAGGACAATACCCATGCTGCCGGAGCATCTGTGCAACTTCGTATGCTCGCTGCGTCCTAACGAGGAGAAACTGTGCTACAGCGCAGTGTTCAATCTCGACGAGAAAGGCGACGTAAAGGCGTTCCGGCTCATACACACCGTAATAAAATCGGACAGGAGATACGCCTACGAGGAGGTGCAGCAACTGCTTGAGGATAACGGTGTTATAGACGGAACGGGTGAGCCGGCACCGGCTCCCGGGCCCGACGGATACAAGGGACAGTATGCTGAACAGCTCATCACCCTCGACCGACTCGCTAAGATGCTGAGGAAGAAACGCTTCAAAAACGGAAGCGTGAAGTTCGATACCGAGGAACTGCACTTCGACATCGACGAGAAGGGAAAGCCCATACGCTGCTACTTCAAGCGCTCGAAGGATGCCAATAAGCTCGTAGAGGAGTTCATGCTCTTAGCCAACAGAAGTGTCGCTGAGATGGTGGGAAAGGTGAAAAAAGGAAAGAAAGCCAAGACGCTGCCATACCGTATCCACGACAATCCGGACCCGCAGAAATTCGAGAACCTGCGGGAATTCTCGGCCAAATTCGGCTACAAGCTGAAGTCGTCGAGCACAAAAGGGGCCACGGCAAGGGCTCTGAACACCCTCATGGATGAGGTTGAAGGAAAGAGGGAGGCCAAGCTGATTCAGACCATTGCCCTCAGGTCGATGATGAAAGCAAAATACTCGACCCACAATATCGGCCACTTCGGACTGGCGTTCGACTACTACACGCATTTCACATCACCTATCCGGCGCTACCCCGACACCATGGTGCACCGCCTGCTGACCAGGTATCAGAACGGCGGACGGTCGGCAAACCAGGATAAGTATGAGGAACTGTGCGAGCACTGCTCTGATATGGAGCAGGTGGCACAGAACGCTGAGCGCGACTCGATAAAGTATAAGATGGTCGAATTCATGGGCGAGCACGTTGGAGAGAAGTTCGACGCCCACATCTCGGGCATCCAGAGCTACGGCATATATGCCGAAATCGACGAGAACCACTGTGAGGGAATGATATCCATGCGCGACCTCGGCGACGACTACTACGACTTCGACGAAAAGAACTATTGTCTCATCGGACGACGCCATCACCACTGTTATCAGCTCGGCGACCCCATAAGAATACAGGTGGCAAAGGCTAATCTCGAGAAGAAACAGCTCGACTTTATCATTGCCGATGACTCTCCCGACGCTCCTACAACGAAGAAAACCGCAAGTCTCGACGACAAACGGCGCGACGACCGGAAACGGAATAAAGGCGGGAAAAAAGGCGGAAAGAGAAGAAAAAAATAGTAATGAACGTTCATAAGATAATAATTCTCGTGATGGCAATCCTGTGCGCTGCATCCGCCGGCGCACAGGATTTTCAGCGATTGAAAGGCTATTACCGTGTATATCAGACCACTGACTCGGCACTGACATACTTCTGGGACGGCTACATGGAGATATTCGTACCTCTTGACAGCACCGACGATGCCACGTTCTGCCAGCGGAAATTCCTCGGCGAAAGGCGCAGAAAAGCCCCGAAAGCCAACGGCGACGACCTCTTCGTACAGATAAATCTGCCCAATCTTGAAGTGACACCGCTGTCGAAGAGTATCAGTGCCGACGAATATTCCACCCGCAATAACGGCGACATCTACTTCCTCAGCCATAAAGCGGGAAACATCGCGCGCACCGACTCGACGGCAACGATTGTTCTCGACGAGTTAGCGGGACGACCCGACCATAGCCTTGACATGAGCCAACTGAAGATGTACGGCGTTAAAGCGACCATGACGGGATATCAGGACTATGAGAAACGCTACACTGTAAACGGCAAAAACCACAACGCCCTCATCGCTTTCGGCAAACACACGGAGTATCTTGCGAGGTACCGCGGGGATGATACAGACGAGAAAATCAGCGTTACAAGCGAGGTTTTCGTCACCGACCGGCAGATGGTCACAAGGCAACAGATGAAGAAAATAATGAAAGAGAAGAACCACATCTGGAGTTTTACCATCCCCAAGACTATCACTCCGCTGCCCGAATCCATCGCCTCTGCATGGCAACAGTTGGTGGAATACTGATGGAATAGGGTAATGCAACAAGAGAATACCGGCAATAAGATGTAAATATAATTCATATCATTTCGTTTATCGCACCGTTTTTGTACTACATTGATTATCAGCGGGTTGCTAATACATGCCATTTCGCGTTCTAAAACGGTCCGTTTGGGGATGCAAAACGGTCCGTTTCGCAAGCTGAAACAGGCCGTTTTAGAAGCCGAAACGATAGGTTTGGGAATTGTGTAAAGATATTTCGATATTGGTTTGTTGTTGAGTTGTCCTCTCCGAGCTACAAGGATGATAGAGAAAACACTATGCTATTGGTTAATCTCTGCATCCATAGAATTCATCAAGAAACCATAATTTTTAGCGATATATAAAAGGTCCTAAGCTACATTTATCTTGATAAGGTGATGCTTAGGTTATTGGTTATCAGAATTTTACTACAGGTAGAACTCATCGGAAGAGTGGTGACGGCGATAAAAATCGGTCGTGACGCATGTCTGACTATGGGAATATTATGCAACATGCCGGCCGCAGAAAGCTGTAGCCGGCATGTGATTTACTTCTTGAACCGTGTTTCGTAGAGGTCCTTACGGCGGTCGCGGAGGTTGCGGACGGATCCGTAAGTATGGAGTTCCGAGAGCTGATTGAGGTCGACATCGGCAACGAGAATCATCTCAGTGTTAGGTGTTGCCTCTGCGCGCCGTCCGTCATACGGGAACTGGAAGTCACAAGGGGTGAACACTCCCGACTGCGCATACTGGATGTCCATATTCTGAACGCGCGGCAGATTGCCTACACTGCCGGCAATAGCCACGTAGCACTCATTCTCGATAGCCCTGGCCTGCGCACAGATACGCACCCGGTTGTAGGCATTCTGCGTGTCGGTCATGAAGGGAACGAAAAGAATCTGCATGCCATCGTCGGCCAAGAGTCGCGACAATTCGGGGAATTCGACATCATAGCATATAAGCACTCCGATGCGCCCGCAGTCGGTATCGAAGGTCTTTACCCTCGAGCCCTGGCTGAGACCCCAGAACTTCTGCTCGTCGGGGGTGACATGAATCTTCTCATACATCTCCATAGAGCCGTCGCGCCGGCAAAGGAATCCCACATTATACAACCCCCCGTCGTCCTTTATGAACGGCATGGAACCGGTGATAATATTAATGTTGTAGCTGATGGCGAGTTCGCGGAAGCGGTCGCGAATCTTCTCAGTGTATTGTGCCAGGGCACGTATCGACTGTGCCTCACCCATCTTATTGAACGGAGCCATGAGCGGGGCGTTGAAATATTCGGGGAAGAGGATGAAGTCGGCCTTATAGCTCGACACCGAGTCGACGAAGAATTCAGCCTGCTCCACGAGGTCGTCGATGTCCTTATAGTTTCGCATCTGCCACTGCACCAGACCTATTCTGACCGTCGGACGGCGCTCCACCTTGTTCTGTTCCTTGGGCGGTTCATAGTAGATATTGTCCCACTGTAGCAGACAAGCGCAATGGCACGACTCCTCATCGTTGGGCAGGTAGTTCCTGATAACCCTACGGACGTGGAAGTCGTTCGACAGTTGGAAATTGAGAACGGGGTCGTAGATCTCCCTTGAGCGCACCTTCTCGATGTACTCTTTCGGGCGCATCTTGTCGGCATACTTATGATAATTAGGTATGCGACCGCCGAACATTATAGCCTTGAGGTTGAGTTTCTCGCAGAGTTCCTTCCGGTATTCATACATCCGTCGGCCAAGGCGCAGTCCGCGATAGTCGGGATGGATAAATACCTCGATACCGTAGAGGATGTTTCCGTCGGGCTCATGGGTGTTAAACGTCTCGTTGCCAGTGACCTGAGCGTATGTGTGGTCGCCCTTGACCATATTGTAGTCGACGATGATGCTGAGCGCGCAGCCCACAATTTTGTCGTCGGCGATGATGACCACCTGCCCTTCCGGGAAGATGGTTATGAGCTTCTTTATCTGCTCGTGGGTCCAGAATACATCGCTGTCGCCGTATATGCGCCGGAACGATTTAGCCAATTGGTCGTAATCCTCCATCCTTAAATTACGGAGGGTTACCTTATTTATCTGTTTAACTTGGGACATATAATGGATGAATGATAATCTATTTGAGATGCCTCTCCACGGCCTCTGCAATCATCTCCGGTGTTATCTGCCGCATGCAAGCAAAGTCGCCGCGGCGGCAAGTCTTGTTTCCATATACCGAGCAGGGCCGGCATGGCAAGTCGACACCGATGCTGTCGCTGTCGTCCTGATGCCATGGCTGGAATCCCGCAAAGGGGTGTGTGGCTCCCCAGACGCTGACAACCTTGCATCCTGCCACCGCCGCGAGATGCATATTTCCGCTGTCCATCGACAGCATCACGTCGAGACGGCTCATGAGGATGAGCTCGTTGGCAAGTCCGCCGAGCACTTTCGAGGCATTGGTGCACTGGTCGTACTTGGCGCACCATTGGTCGAAGTGCATCATTTCGCCCTTTCCGCCGCCGAAGAAGAATATCCGGCAGTCGGGATGAGCCTTGATAATAAGCCGGATGACGGCCTCCATCATCTCCACGGGATATACTTTCCACTGGTGGGCGGCAAACGGAGCCAGTCCTATCCACTTCTGTCCTGAAGGCTTCGTGGTGCCGATAAGCGCCGGGAATGCCGCCATATCGCCCTTCCCCTCGCCGAAGATGCTTGTGAAGTCGAGCTTTACGGGATAGCCCAATTTGGCAAGAACATCACTGTAGTTGTCGAAAGACGTGGGCAGCTGTTTCCTTACCTTATTACTATAGTCGCACAACCGCCGTTTCTCAGCCCTGTGCTTGTCGATGTGCTCCACCTTTACATGGTCGGTGAGACTGACGTTGAACCGTGTTCTGACATACTTTGTACGCAGCACATCGTGGAAATCGGCGACGGCAGTGAAGTTCTTCGCCATCAGCCGCCGGTAGAGCTTGTTGAGTCCGTGCACCCCCTTGTATTCGCCATCGATGTCGGCCTCCATGAAGAAGAGGTTCGGTGCGAGGTTCTCAAAGAGCGGCCTCGCAAAGGGACGGCTGAGGACCGTAAATCTCACATCAGGGTACTGCTTTGCCGCCGACACCACTACTGGCACGGTCATAGCCACATCGCCTATTGCCGACAGTCGTATTATGAGAACGTGCTGGGTCACTTTTTGTACAATACAGGGTTAGTAGCCGGGTCGTTGTACATCTTCATCTGTCTGTAGACTTTCATGTATTTCCTTCCGGCCTTGATGTCATCAAGCAGCTGGTCGATGGCCGTCGAGAGGTCCTTCTGCTGTTCCATGAGTACGGCGAGCTTGTCCTTGCACCGTGCGATGTGCTCCGGCGTAGCGTCGGTACGCTCTGTCTGCTCCCGCATGTGATAGATTTTCAGTGCCAGAATGCTCAGTCGGTCGATAGCCCACGCCGGACTCTCCGTGTTGATGGTAGCGTCGGGCAGCGGCGTAACGTCAGAGAAGAGCTGACGGAAGTACGAGTCGATCTGCTCCACGAGGTCGGTGCGGTCCTGATTGCTGCGGTCTATGCGGTGCTTGAGGTTCATACCATCGACCGGATTGATGTGCGGGTCACGGATGAGATCCTCATAGTGCCACTGCACCGTGTCAATCCAGCACTTCAGATAGAGGCGGTTCTCGATGGAATCGCGGTCGTACGGATTGCTGATAGGTGTGTCGACATCGTCCTTCACGTGGTAGTCACGGATGGCCTGATTGAAAATCTCATTGCAATGTTCAGTGAATGACATCTTATTATCGTTTAATTCTTTATTATTGTATGCTGATTTCCGATTCATTTCGATACATCATGCAAAAATACGAAATTTTAAACGTGATTCCAAATAAAAGACTGTTTTTTTCGTTTCGAATACCACAAAATTCTTCCATCAACAGTGTGATAATACGTATTTTACACTGTTTTTCGGTGAAAAAATTGCACAATGGTATATCGTTTGTGCATTGAAAAATAAGTTTTCTTTAAAATTATTTGCACACTCGGATAAAAATTTGTTCCTTTGCACCCGATTTTGGAAATAGAAAACAATTATAACATCTTAAAAAGAAAACAATTATGTCAGAAATTGAAGCAAAAGTAAAAGACATTATCGTCGACAAACTTGGTGTTGACGAGGCAGAGGTAAAGCCTGAGGCAAGTTTCACCAACGACCTGGGAGCCGATTCTCTGGACACCGTAGAGCTCATCATGGAGTTCGAGAAGCAGTTCGGCATTTCAATCCCTGACGACAAGGCTGAGAAGATTGCCACTGTCGGTGACGCCATCAAGTATATCGAGGAGAACGCAAAGTAATCAATTTCCTCAATAGTTGATTTAAGAAATGTTGGGTGTTGGAAGCCGATAGAGCGTTCAGCGCCCAACATTTTTGAGTTTTATAATATGCTGTGACGGCCGCCGATGGTTGTCCAGCAGTCCCAAAAGCACAATAAATGGAATTAAATAGAGTAGTAGTAACAGGCCTCGGCGCTGTCACACCACTTGGCCTTAATGTCGAAGAGACATGGAAGTCGATGGTTGAGGGCAAGAGCGGCTGTGGCCCGATTACCCAGTTTGATGCCTCACAATGCAAGACACACTTCGCCTGCGAGGTTAAGGGTTTCGATCCCAAGCAGTATCTCGACCGCAAAGAGATCCGCAAGATGGACCGTTACACCCAGCTGGCTATGGCCAGTGCCATTCAGGGCGTAGAGGATTCCGGCATCGATGCAGAGGGTATCGACAAGAATCGTGTAGGCGTTATCTACGGTGTTGGTATCGGAGGTATAAACACTTTCCAGAAGGAAGTTGTCGACTACGGTCAGAACATCGAGCGCGGCCCGTTCTTCTCGCCGTTCTTCATCCCAATGATGATCTCGGATATTGCCGCTGGACAGATTTCCATCAAGTATGGATTCCACGGCCCCAACTACGCAACGACGAGTGCATGCGCCTCTTCGACGAACGCCCTTGCCGACGCTTTCAACCTCCTTCGCTTAGGTAAGGCCGACATCATCGTTGCCGGTGGTGCCGAGAGCGCCATCTGCATGTGCGGTGTCGGTGGATTCAACTCGATGAAAGCCCTGTCGACACGCAACGACGATCCTGAGCACGCTTCACGCCCATTCTCGGCAAGTCGCGACGGATTCATCATGGGTGAGGGTGCCGGATGCCTTATCCTCGAGACTCTCGAGCATGCCAAGGCACGCGGCGCAAAGATTTATGCTGAGATGGTTGGTGAGGGCGAGAGTGCCGATGCCTACCACATCACAGCCTCTCACCCCGAGGGTCTCGGTGCAAAGCTTGTCATGGAGGCCGCTCTCGACGACGCTCATCTCACTCCTGCCGACATCGACTACATCAATGTCCACGGCACATCGACCCACGTCGGCGACATCTCAGAGGCCAAGGCCATCAAGGATGTCTTCGGCGACGACGCTTACCGCCTGAACATCTCGTCGACAAAGAGTATGACCGGACACCTTCTCGGTGCTGCCGGAGCTGTTGAAGCATTAGCTTGCGTGAAGTCAATCACCGACGACATCGTTCCGCCGACCATCAACCACGCTGACGGCGACGACGATCCTGAAATCGACTACAAGATGAACTTCACATTCAACAAGGCCCAGAAGCGCGAGGTACGTGCCGCACTGAGCAACACCTTCGGTTTCGGTGGCCACAATGCATGCGTTATCTTCAAGAAGTATGCTGAATAATATCATTGATAGAATAAAGCTCCCTTTCCGCAAGGATAAGGAGCTTTATTTGTCTCTGTACAGAATTCTCGGCGTCCTTCCCCACGACATCAGTTTCTATAAGGTTGCGCTGATGCACAAGAGCGTTGCCCACCGCAACGCCAAAGGCAAGAAAGTCAACAACGAGCGGTTGGAGTTTCTCGGCGATGCCATCCTCGACGCTATCGTCGGCGACATCGTCTTCCGTCATTTTCCGGGCAAGAAGGAGGGTTTCCTCACCAACACCCGGTCGAAAATCGTGCAGCGCGACACCCTCAACCGTCTTGCCAAGACCATGGGCATCAACGACCTGATACTCTCCTCGGGCCATTCGTCAGCCCACAACAGCTATATGGGCGGCAATGCATTCGAGGCTGTCGTAGGAGCACTATATCTCGACCATGGCTACGATGCCTGCATGCGGTTCATGAAGCGACAGATTCTCGGCGAGCTCATCAACATCGACAAGGTTGCTTACAAGGAGGTAAACTTCAAGTCGAAGCTCATAGAGTGGAGTCAGAAGAACCGCGTGAACGTAGAGTTCAGGCTCATCAGCCAGGGCAAGGACGAGAACGGCAGTCCGATGTTCGACTATAAGGTGTTCATCGAGGATCTTGAGGGCTGCGACGGCAAGGGATTCTCGAAGAAAGAGAGCCAGCAGATGGCCGCCAAGCTCACCCTTCAGAAGCTGCGCCGCATGCCACAGTTCATCGACGCCGTCTTCCAGGCCAAAGGCAACCGCACAAAGATGGAGGAAGAACCCGTTGAGAACGTTCCCGAGACGGAGCAGCAGAGCGACTTCCTCATCGGCAAGGCAGCCAAGCCCAAGGAGAAGCACGAGACTCCTTTCCACGAGGAAGTGTTCGACGATAAGCCCATAGTCAAGGACAACAGCGTGGACCAGGAGCTGAAAGCAGAGACAAAAGAAGAGAAAGACGACTTCGACGGCAATAACAACAGCGATGACGGCAAGCGCGAAAGCATCATCGCGGCGGCAGAGGCCGCAGCCTTCGAGGGCAAGGAATAACTGTAGCGCAAATAGATTTTAGGAAAGTTGCAGAAACTGTTGACAATCAGTTTCTGCAACTTTTTTTTGTCGCCGTAGGTGGGGTGAATGGGGTGGATGGAGTGAATCGGAATTCTGAAAAATCTTTACCGCAATTCAATATGGTCCATTTCGGCTTGCGAAACGGCCTGTTTTGGCTTCTAAAACGGTCCGTTTCAGCGTGCGAAACGGACCGTTTTAGAACGCCAAATGGCATGTATTGATAAGTGATTATAAATCAATTAATTACAAAGATGGTTCAGAAAGGAGTATTGTTTGAATTATTTTTACATCATATAAGACTCTCCCCCACCCTCCTGCTGATGAAAATGAAGGGTAAGTTAACAGTATTGTTATACATATAAAATATTATAAAATATAATTCTATTTCTTGTAAATGTTAGCATACTTTACTACATTTGCAGTCATGAAGAAACTGCTTTCTATAGGCGAAGCTGCCAAAGCTCTTGGCGTTACCACTACCACGATGCGCAATTGGGATAAGAACGGAATGCTTCATCCCGACGAGCGTACTCGTGGTGGCGACAGACGTTACAGTCTTGACACGCTCCGAAACTTTGATAAGAACGCCGCAATTCATGTTGACGAGTTGAAAACTATTGCCTACGCCCGAGTATCTTCGCACGACCAGAAGGAAGATTTGGTGCGCCAGGTTGCGGTATTGGAGGCTTACTGCGCAAGTAAAGGATACACTTACGAAGTCATACAAGACATTGGCAGTGGTGTGAGCTACTACAAGAAAGGTCTCAAAAGGCTGCTCAACATGATACTCAGTGGTGAAGTCGGACGACTTGTGCTGACACACAAGGATCGTTTGCTTCGGTTCGGAGCCGAATTGGTCTTTGCCATTTGCGAAGCTAAACACGTAGAAGTCGTAATCATCAACAAAGGTGATGAGAACATTCAATTTGATGAGGAACTTGCCAAGGACGTCCTTGAAATCGTTACCGTATTTTCCGCCCGTCTTTATGGAAACCGTAGCAACAAAAACAAGAAGCTGCTGGAGGATATTCAGAAAGCCGTAGAGAACAACGTTAAGAAATAAAACATGATTACACTCGCCCATCGTATTCAGCTCATGCCGAACAACAAGCAGAGGACTTACTTCCGTAAGGCCATAGGCTGTTGCCGCTTTGCCTACAATTGGGGATTGGCGGAATGGCAGAGACGCTACAAGGAGGGCGAGCAAGGCTTGACCGGGCGCAAGCTGCGGAACCACTTCAATGCTATCCGTGGCGAAGAATTTCCATGGACATACGAAGTGACAAAATATGCCACCGCTCATGCTTTCGATGACCTTCAGAGAGCTTTCGATAATTTCTTTGCCCATCGTGCCAAATACCCCACAATGCACAAAAAGCGAGATGGTTATGGCTCCTTTTATATCGGTGCGGGACAAGAGATTAAGCTCTCTGATACCCACAAAGGACTGAAGCATCTGAAAAATACAGCACACAATATTCACGACAAACACCAGTATATTAACGTCCCAAACCTCGGTTACATAAAGATGGCCGAGCGCTTGCGTTTCGTTGGTAAGATATTGGGTGCGAAGATTTTGCAGGACGGAGACAAGTTTTTCGTTTCCATTCAAGTTCAAATTACCGAAGAAGAATACCATAGAACTCATGCGCATGCTTCTGAAGAAAGCAAGTACAGAGCTGTAGGCATCGACTTCGGACTTGACGAAGCCATGACTCTCTCTGATGGAATTGCTATCCATAATCCCCGAACTATTCGTAAACATCAAAGAAAGATAACCAGACTGAGCCGCCAACTCTCCAAACGCCATCATGCGAAAACCAAACAAGAGCGTTTGCAGGGTGTAAAGCGGTCGAATAATTATCGCAAACTCTCTCGCAGTCTCGGACGTGAGCAACGGCATATAGCCGCTATCCGTAGAGACTTCATACAAAAGCTGACAACCATCCTCGTAAAACATTATCGTGCTATCTGCATAGAGGACTTGAATGTCAAAGGTATGCAACGCGGCAAGTTGGCGAAGAGTCTAAGCGATATGGCCTTTGGAGAACTGCGACACCAAATTGAATACAAGGCTGCTATGAATGGATGCAATGTTACCATTGCAGACCGCTTCTACCCAAGCAGCAAAACTTGCTCCAATTGTGGCGAGAAGAAAGACGACCTCACTCTTCGGGACAGAATATTTGTCTGCCCGAAATGTGGCCATGTCATAAACCGAGACCTCAATGCCGCTTTGAACCTGCTCAGTCTTATTCCAAACGTAGGGACAGATTATCCCAAACTTACGCCTGCGGACTTGACGGCTCTGCAATCCCGATTCTTTACGAACGGGATTGCAACCAGCAAGGTTGAAACAGGAAGGCAACATAAATTGTAGCATTTTCTATCTTATGTTATGATTTTATAAGTTTGTCAAATCGGAATGTAAGGAATGACAACATCGCGGGGGCACCGCCACGCAGCAGAAAAAGGCATAATAACCGGATTACATATATTAAATAAAGTAAAAAACGATGCTTTTGCCGGAGATTTATGTAATTTTGTCAGTTCAAAAATTATCTATCAAACAAATGAGTCTGACCAGTATAGCAAGGATGTTCTTCCAGAGCCGCATGCGCGAGCTTGACACCTATCCTGCCAACGGCGAGCAGATGCAGCGCGACGTGCTGCGCTTTCTCGTCTCGAGGGCAAAGGATACGGAGTTTGGTATGAAGCACCTTTTCAACCATATCAACGATTACGACGACTACGTGAGGAACGTACCCGTCAACGACTACGAGACGCTCAAGGGCGACATTGACCGCATGCGCCATGGCGAGAAGGACATTCTGTGGCCCGGACTGGTGAAGTGGTATGCCAAGAGCTCCGGAACAACCAACGACAAGAGCAAGTTCATACCCGTCACACAGGAGGGCCTGCAGCACATCCACTATCAAGGTCCGAAGGATTGCGTCACGTTCTATCTGCGCAACAATCCCAAGAGCCGCATCTTCGACGGCCGCAGCCTCATTCTCGGAGGCAGCCACCAGTCGAACTACAACCTCCCCAACTCGCTCGTCGGCGATCTCAGTGCCATCCTCATCGAGAATATCACGCCGTTAGCCGAACTCGTCAGGGTGCCGAAGAAGGCTACAGCCCTCATCAGCGACTTCGAGGTGAAACGCGACAGGATTGCCCGCGAGACGATGAACAAGAACGTCACAAACATCTCCGGCGTACCGTCGTGGATGCTCTCCGTACTCGTGCGCATTCTCGAAATTTCGGGAAAGAAGCACATCGAGGACGTATGGCCTAACCTCGAGGTATTCTTCCACGGGGGAATAGCCTTCACGCCCTACCGCAAGCAGTACGAGCAGATCATCACAAGCGATAAGATGCACTACATGGAAACCTACAACGCCAGCGAGGGTTTCTTCGGCATACAGGACGACCCCGCCGACAAGAGCATGCTCCTGATGCTCGACTACGGCGTGTTCTACGAGTTCCTGCCCGTCGACGAGATAGGATCGAGCCACCCGAACATCGTGCCCCTCAGCGGCGTCGAGCTCGGAAAGAACTATGCCATGCTCATCAGCTCGTCGTGCGGACTGTGGAGATACGAAATCGGCGACACGGTAAGCTTCACGAGCCGCAATCCGTATAAGTTCGTCATCACGGGCCGGACAAAATACTTCATCAACGCTTTCGGCGAGGAACTCATCATGGACAACGCCGAGAAAGGACTCGCCTACGCCTGCGAGAAGACCGGTGCCATAGTATCCGAATATACCGCCGCACCGGTTTATATGGACGATAAGGCCAGATGCCGCCACCAGTGGCTCATAGAGTTCAGCAAGGAACCTGCCGACATCGAGGCCTTCGCCGACATCCTCGACAAGCACCTCCAGGCCATCAACTCCGACTACGAGGCCAAGCGCTACCACGACATCACGCTCCAGCGACTCGAAATCGTCAAGGCACGCCCGAACCTCTTCAACGACTGGCTGAAAGCCAAGGGCAAGCTCGGCGGACAGCACAAGGTGCCGCGACTGTCGAACAACCGGAAAAATATTGACGAACTGCTCGAGATGAACACTGCCAAAAACAAGGGCAGTGAGCGGATATGATGAACCCGGAAGATGGCTTTGAGGCAAGGATTGTAATACACACACATAAGGATAATGAAACAAAGCAAATTCGATAAACCGTCAAGCAGGAAGGCACTGCACTTCTTACCCTTTTGCGCTCTTGCACTCCTACTCTCAGCCTGCGCCAAGATGGGACAACCCGACGGGGGATGGTACGACGAGACACCACCACAGGTCATCGCCGAATCGCCGTCCGACGGGGCCACAGGGGTCAACAGCAAGAAAGCCACACTATACTTCAGCGAGTACATAAAAATTGACAATCCAACGGAGAATGTCGTCGTCTCGCCACCACAAAAGGAGGCTCCGGAAATAAAAAACGAGGGAAAGAAAATATCTGTCAAACTCATCGACGACCTCAAGCCGAACACCACATACACCATCGACTTCTCCAACGCCATATCGGACAACAACGAGGGCAATCCGTTGGGCAACTACACCTACACCTTCTCCACCGGCGACCATATCGACACCATGGAGGTGGCAGGATGCGTCGTAGAGGCCGATAATCTCGAACCGGTGAAGGGAATTCTCGTAGGACTCTACGACAATCTCGCCGACAGTGCCTTCACCACGCTGCCCATGCTGCGCGTGGCACGCACCGACGACACAGGACACTTCGATATCAAGGGTGTGCGCAACGGAAAATATCATGTCTTCGCCCTTCAGGACGCCGACAACAACTATATGTTCAACGCCAAGAGTGAGATGATAGCCTTCGACAAGACCGTCTATGCCACCACCTGCCGACCCGACATCAGGCAGGACACCATCTGGCGCGACTCGCTTCATATTCAGGACATTAAGCGCATACCATACACTCACTTCCTGCCCGACAACATAGTCCTGCGGGCGTTCAACGAGGAACTTACCGACCGATATTTCCAGAAGACCGACCGCACGGAGGCCGACCACTTCTCGCTAATCTTCACTTACGGCGACAGCGAGATGCCGAGGATTAAAGGGCTGAACTTCAACGCCGACAACGCGTTCATCATTGAGCCATCGGTCAATACCGACACGATAACCTACTGGCTCCGCGACTCCGCTCTCGTCGACCAGGACACGCTGAACATTCAGCTGCAATACCGCATGACCGACAGCACGGGGACGCTCATACCGCAGACCGACACCCTGCAAATACTCTCGAAGCAGCCCTACGAAAGGCGGCTGAAGAAGCAGCAGGAGCAGTTCGACAAATGGAAGAAAGCTCAGGAAAAGAAAAAGAAGAAGGGCGAATCGTATCAGACGGTGATGCCGGCCGAAGTGCTCAAGCCCGACTATAATATCGGTTCGACTATCAATCCCGACCAGACACCGACGATATACATGCCCAAGCCGCTGGCACGGATGGACACGGCGAAGATTCACCTATACGAGAAAATCGACACCACATGGACCCCGATACCGTTCCAGATAGGTGAGGACCCGTCGCGACCGCGTACCTACCGGCTCATCGGCGAGTGGCGACCGGGACGGCAGTACAGCCTCGAGACCGACTCGATGGCCTTCACCGACATCTACGGCCACGTCTCGGCAGCCGACAAGCAGGGATTCCGGGTGCCCAATGAGGACGAATACAATACGCTGCCAGTGAATATCACCGGATTCGACGGCAAGCACATCGTCGTCAGACTCCTCGACCAGTCGGGAAAAACGATAAAGGAGCAGGCCTCGGACAACTCGCAGGTGGTGTTCCAATGGATAAAACCGGGAACGTACTACATGAGTATGTTCGTCGACGACAACCGCAACGGACGGTGGGACACGGGCGACTACAAGGCCAACCGGCAGCCTGAGGCACTCTACTACTACGACGACAAGATAGAGCGCAAGGCCAAATGGGACGACGTGGTGACATGGAATCCAATGGCAAAACCCCTTAACCAGCAGAAACCGAGCCGATTAGTGAAAACGAAAAGCTCGGCTCAGAAGAAGATTAAGAACCGCAATGCCGAGAGAGCCAAGAGCCTCGGCATCCCATATATACCCGGACAAACGGGAGTAACGGAAAAGAAATAACAAAAAGTAGAAAGCAAACAGAACGCATCATGAATACTCAAGCAAAGAAATTGCGACTGATCCTCATCGCGCTCCTCATGACACTGTCGGTAGGAGTCCACGCTCAGGGAATGGCAAACACTGCATTCAAGGCTGGGGAATTCCTCTCCTACAACCTCTATTTCAACTGGAAATTCGTTTGGATAAAGGCCGGAAATGCATCGCTGTCGACGACTCTCACACGATTCAAGGGTCAGAACGCCTATAAAGCGAGCCTTAACGCAAGCACAAACTCGAGAGCCGACAAGTTCTATATCATCCGCGACAACCTGACAGCCTACTGCACAGGCAATCTCGTACCGCTCTTCTACTCGAAGACGACACACGAGGGCGACAGGCGGAATCTCGACGAGGTGAACTACACTTTCAACGGTTCGCGATGCACTATAAAGCAGCGCCGCCGCAAGACTGATGGCTCCAACCACTACAAGACTACTGTCAAGAGCAACGCCTTCGACATGCTCAGCGTCTTCCTCAGAGCGCGCTCGTGGGATGCCGCACACTGGAGAACAGGCTATAAGGTGGGATTCAATATCGTCGACGGCAACAGCTGCAACCCGGCTTACATCCAATATGGCGGCAAGACGAATATTTCGGGCGACAACGGACATAAATACCGCTGCCTGAAACTGTCGTACTTCGAGAACGAAGGAAAGGGTTACAAGCGCATAGCCACATTCTACGTCACCGACGATAAGAACCATATACCGGTGCTCATCGACCTCAACCTCAAGTTCGGTTCGGCAAAGGCCAAGATCGTAAGCATAAGAGGAAACCGCTATCCTGTAGAAGCATAAGCATGGTTTTTACCGCTTCTGAGGTATAAACAAGCACTGAGAACCGGTAAAAATAAACCGCAAGACAATAAAAAAGGTCTTTTCCACTGTCTTAACCTGCAAGGGTTATGATGTGGGAAAGACCTTTTTTCGTGATTTAAAAAGCGGGAATTATATCAGCTGAGGGAGGAAACACGACACGATGAGCACCACTATACCGGCTATGAGCACCGTTACGGTCTTACGTGAGCATCCGTTCCACTCGTGGAGAATAATTCCCCACACATTCGAGAACGTCACGTTGAGGGCCATAAGAATGCAGAACGAGAGGGTCATGAGCGTGGGCGACGACGTAAGGAATCCCTTGCCGAGCGACAAACCGAAGAACTGGCTGTACCACAACGCTCCTGCAAGAATGCAGAAGAGGAGGTTGTTGGACCAGACATTGCCCTTGCGGTAGTCGGACCAGGTATTGTTCTTGTGGTTCTGCCAGAAACAATAGACGGCATTGGTGAAGAAACCGCCGAGGGTAACGAGGAACGTGGCAGGGAGGGTCTTGAACATATCGGGGGTCATATCGCCGAAATTGATGTCCTTACCGAACTCCAGACCGACGTTGAAACATCCGCTCATGAATCCCGACAGCAACGCAATGACGATGCCCTTGGGGAAGTTGAAGTCGCGGACAGCCTCCTTCTTCTGCTCGTCGCTGAGCGAGTCGGCCTTCATCTTGCCCGCCACACCGATGATGGCAATACCCACGAGTGTCACCGCAACACCGATGAGAACGGCGGCTGTGAGCGACGAGAGGGCGTTCATTTCGGGGAAGAAGATGTTAAGCAGGACCGGTCCCATGATTGTTCCTAATCCGGCACATGTGCCGAGGGCTATCGATTGTCCGAGGGCTACGCCGAGATAGCGCATCGAAAGGCCGAAGGTCAGACCGCCGATGCCCCACAGAAGGCCGAAGAAAACGGTCATAACGATGTTGAACGACGGCGCGGCGGCGAACATCTCAGTCAGCGAATGGCCTTCGGGAACAGCCAACAGCATACCTAAAAACGGGAGGACAAGCCACGCAAAGACACCCTGGACGAGCCAGTAACTCTCCCACGACCAGTCCTTAATCTTGTTTATCGGGACGTAGGAGCTGCTCTGGCAGAAGGCTCCCACAGCAATAATCAAAAGTCCTAATAGTATTTCCATAATGAAAAAACCTCCTCCAAGCCCTCCACAATGGAGTGTCGGGCCGGAGGAGGACGCGATGATTACTTTCTCTTGAATGTCACTTCACTCTCGTATTTCTCAATCTCGGGGATGTATTCCTCACCAACAGGAACATTGTTCTTGAGGTTGAAATAGTCGTAGACGGCTCCGAGCGGAAGGGTTTTCTCCTCCTCCATGAGCGCAAGGCGCTGGAAGAGCTGTCCGTTGTCCTCATACTTGCGCAGCAGGTCGAGCGGCTCAAGGAAGGCTGCGAGCAGCGACTTCTGTGTGGCACGCGTACCGATGATGTAAGCTCCTATGCGGTCGATGGACGCATCGAAGTAGTCGAGACCGATATGAGCACGGTGGAGCTGTCCGGCACGGACGAGCTCGAAGAAGAGGTTGCGCGTATTGTCGTCGAAGAGGGTCACGTGGTCGGAATCCCAGTGCATAGGACGGCTGACGTGAAGCATGAGCTCAGGAACGAAGAGGAGCAGCGACGAAACGGCGTTGGATACGTCCTCGGTGGGCTCGTAGTGGCCTGTGTCGAGGGTATACATCATATTGTTCTTGGCACAGTAGCCGGCAACGAAGTCGTGGCTGCCAACGGTGAAGGCCTCAAGACCAATACCGAACAGCTTTGCCTCAAGACAGGTCTTCATATTCGGGAGGTTCTCGCTCATAATCTCGTCGAGACTCTCCTTGAAAATCTTTCTGTAACGGTACTTTTCGGTCGTGTAGTCCTTCGAACCGTCGTGCACCCAGATGTTCATAATGCACGGATCGTCCTGGTATTTACCCATGGCGTCGGCAATGCGGCGGCATCTCTTGGTGTGCTCAATCCAGAAATTGCGTATGCCGTCGTCGGGATTGGCCAGCGAGAGGCTTCCGCTCTTAGGGTGGGAGAAACTGGTTGAGTTGAAGTCGAGCTTCAGATTCTTCTCCTTAGCCCACTGCATCCAGCTTTCGAAGTGCTTTGGCTCCACCTGGTCGCGGTCGACAAATTTGCCGCCGAAGTCGCCGTAAGTCTCGTGAAGGTTAAGGCGGAAGGTACCGGCAAGCATCGACTGCACCTTCTCGATGTCCTGTCGGAGCTCATCGATGTTGCGGGCACGGCCTGGGAAGTTTCCCGTTGTCATGATACCGCCGCTGAGAGCATCGTTGCGCTCGAAGCCGACAACGTCGTCGGCCTGCCAGCAGTGGAGCGAGATAGGGGTCTGCTCCAGAGTCGCAATGGCTTTGTCGGTGTCAACACCAAAGGCAGCGTAACGCTCCTTTGCTACTTCATAATTTTTCTTGATTGTCTCTTCATTCATAAGTTTATATCTTTTTATCGTTTAGTTTTCAATAGAAATTTGCCATTGCTTTGTTCTGATTATGACATTATCTCTTTCGTTATCAGTTGTTTATAGATAGAAACACATCATAAATCCAATCCCTTTGCCATGGCTTTCTCCTTCATTTATTTGTTTGTTATCGACAGGAATTTGTCATAAGCCTTATCCCAGTCGGCACTGTTCTGGGGTTCGAAACGGCGCAGGTCGATGCTCTCGGCAATGATTTTCCGCATCTGCCATACACTCTCAACGACTCCGGCGGCCTTAGCTTGCATCATGATGTTGCCGATGGCCGTGGCCTCCTGTGGTCCGGCAAGCACCGTTACACCGCACGAATTGGCCGTGAACTGGTTGAGATAGGCATTGAGCGATCCACCGCCGATGATGTGCAGAGTGTCGATATCGAAGTCGGCAAAGTCCTTCAGCCACCCGAACACCTGACGGTAGCGGAGCGCCAGTGAGTCGAAAATACACCGGCAGATTTCTGCCCGTGTCGTCGGAACAGCCTCACCATGGCTCCGGCAGTAGTCGCCGATGGCCTTAATCATCGACTGTGGATTAGCAAAGACGGCATCGTCGGGGTTGATGAGGAAGCGGAAAGGCTCTTCGGCCATCGCCTCCTGCTGTAAGGTCTTGTGGGAGAGCAGCTCTTCGGCTGAACCCATTGATTCTTTCCACGACGCTTTCCACTCTCTACGGCAGCACTCATATATCCACATGCCGCAGATATTCTTCAGGAAACGTGTTGTTCCCTCTATTCCACCCTCGTTCGTGAAGTTAAGGTCGTAGGAGTGACTGTTAATGATTGGCTTGGCACTCTCTATTCCCATAAGGCTCCATGTGCCCGAGCTGAGATAGGCAAACTTCTCGTTGCTTGCCGGCACAGCGGCCACTGCCGACGCAGTATCGTGGCCTGCGACAGCCACCACCGGCACCTCGCCGAGGCCTGTCAGCCGCTGAACCTCAGGCGTTAAGCTGCCGACGACAGTCCCCGGGGCCGTCATCGGACCGAACTGGCTGCGCTTCATGCCGAGACTGTCGAGCAGTTCGGGGGCTATATCGCCAGTCGTGGGGTTGAGCATCTGACTCGTCGAGCACACCGTATACTCGCATACAGCCTTGCCAGTGAGCATATAGCTGAGGGCATCGGGGATGAAGAGCACCTTGTCGGCATTCTTCAGGGCACTGTTTCCAGCCTTCTGCATGGCATAAAGCTGAAAAAGCGAGTTGAAATTCATAAACTGTATGCCCGTGAGCTCATAGACTTTCTCCTTCGGGAGCTTCCCAGCGAAGTAGTCGCCCATAACGCCGAAGGTGTGCGGATCGCGGTACGACAACGGATTACGGAGCAGAGCACCGTCCGAAGCCACGAAAACGAAGTCGCAGCCCCATGTGTCGATACCTATACTTGTAATGTCGATGCCACGCTCATGGGCCGTGCGCAGACCACGGATAATCTCGTCATAGAGAGCGAAAATGTCCCAGTAGACATGGCTTCCGGTTGTGATAAGTTTATTGTCGAACCGCGTAATCTCGTCAAGAGCAATCTTTCCGTCGGCAAGACGACCAACGATTGTGCGTCCGCTGGTAGCGCCGAGGTCGACGGCGAAATATACTTGTTCCTCTTTCATATATCCTTTCGTAATTTCTTGTTATTAGTATCCTTATTTAGGAAAGTGATTAGTTTTACGCTGCAAAATTATATTTATTAATGATTTCATAGCTTGACAAAATGATTTTAATACTCTACTATTTGAACGTCTCACCCTTACAAATTGATTTAATTACTATAATATTTGAATTTTTTAATCTCTTTTCTCGAAGAAAAGAACAGTAATAATATCCTCATAATTCAAAATAATTCAGTATCTTTGCACACATAAGCAAGAAGTTCAACCATCATGAAAAAGAAGTTTAAGTATCTTGTTGCCACCGACCACGATCTCGAATGGGGTCTGACGGTATCCACCGTAGGCTATGAGGAAATAGACAAGGACGACGAATACCCCACCCGCGGCCATGCTGACGGCTATTTTTTCCAGACGGACAAGGGGCGCGTCCTCGACGAATACCAACTTCAGTATGTCGCCGAGGGCACCGGCGTGTTCCATTCGGCCAGTGCCGGAACGCTGGAACTTCACAGCGGCGACATCTTCCTTCTCTATCCCGGCGAATGGCACACCTACCATCCGACGGGCAACGGCTGGAAATGCTATTGGATAGGATTCAAGGGAAAGAATATGGACGACAGGGTGAAGGCCAAATATCTGTCGGTCGAGAAGCCAATATATTATATAGGATACAACAGTGAGGTGGTCCGCATTCTCAATAATGCCCTCGACATCAGCGAGAAGGAACCCGTCCACTATCAGCAGACCCTCGCCGGCATAGTCAACTACCTTATCGGAATGATGTACTCGCTGGAGAAATCGGAGTCGCTGAACAAAAATTCTGACGACTACAACCTTGTAAACCGTGGCCGACTGATGATCCGCGAGAACCTCGAAACGTCGCTGACCATACAGGAGATAGCCAACAACCTCGGGGTGAGCTACAGCAAGTTTCGACGCATTTTTAAAGACTTTACCGATTTGTCGCCGGCATATTATCAGATGGACTTGAAGTTGCAGAGAGCCAAGGACTTACTCTCAACCACCGACTTGAGCATTAAGGACATTGCCTACCAGCTCAACTTCACGTCGCCCGACTACTTCTCGACAAAGTTCAAGCTCAAAACAGGACTGAAGCCAAGCGAGTTCCGCGATGAGTCGAACAAGTAAATACAAACTGGAATAAACCTTACGACAACGAAAAAAGTATACAAATTGTAAAAGAAACCAATCGATTGGCAACGAAAGAAGTTTACAACCGAGAAAAGAAATAAACCGGCTGATGACGGAATGGAAACACTGCTGACAGAAAGAACAGCCACGGCAGCAGCGAAAAATGCTCTCACCGGACGTACAAAGTGCCTCCAACACCAATACAGCCAACAGAAAACAGAAATATCACTGCACTTGTCCGAAATCACAGACAATAGGACAAAAATTGAAGTGCAGTGATTTTTTTTTGTCCTAATTTTGCCGTCAGAACTAAAGCAAATACAGAAAACACTATGAAAAGTATCTTGGAGGGTCGTCCAGCCCTGAAGAAAGAAGTGGACAAAATAGCTGAGGTGGCAGGCTACCTCTGGCAGAATGGTTGGGCCGAGCGTAACGGCGGCAATATCACGGTGAACATCACCGACCTCGTCGACGACGGTATCCGCGCCATGAAACCTATCAGCGACGTCATCAAGATAGGTGAGACCCTTCCCCACCTCAAAGGCTGCTACTTCTTCTGCAAAGGAACCCAGAAGCGCATGCGCGACCTTGCGCGCTGGCCTATGGACAACGGCAGCGTCATCCGCATCCTCGACGACTGCGCCAGCTACGTCATCATCGCCGACAACTGCGTCATGCCTACATCGGAACTGCCAAGCCATCTGCTCGTCCACGACAGCCTCGTGGCCAGCGGAAGCCCCTATCGCGCCACACTCCACACACACCCTATAGAGCTCGTAGCCATGAGCCACAACCGCGCTTTCCTCAAGAAGGACGTACTGACGAAACTGCTGTGGAGCATGATTCCTGAGACAAAGGCATTCTGTCCGCTCGGTCTCGGTGTCGTTCCCTACGAGGTTCCCGGCAGCAACCAGCTCGCCCAGTCTACCCTCAATGAGCTCAGCGACTACGATGTGGTGCTATGGGAGAAACACGGAGTCTTCGCCAAGGGTCTCGACATTATGGATGCTTTCGACCAAGTCGACGTGCTGTCGAAGAGCGCAAAGATATATATCGACTCCAAAGCAATGGGATTCGAACCCGAAGGCATGAGCGACCAGCAGATGGCCGACCTCACCCGCATCTTCAAATTGCCTAAATAATACTGACATATTGTCGGTCGAATGAGTCATAATGTCACGTTTTACGAGCTGGTACATAACTTGCAGAATCCTCAGTGAACGCCGGTGAGAGCGAAAGCAGAACACCGGTATTCAAGAAAAATAAATTAAAAACAATGTCCGACAAGCTTAATAATTAAGATTGGAGGACAATAAAAGAATACAGGAGGATTTTAATTATGTTGTTAGCTCGTAGAAACAATGCAATGAACTGGTTGAACAATTTCTTTGATGACGACTTCTTCAACGATAGTCTCATTCCTTCATTCCAGGTGAGCACCACAGCTCCGGCTGTGAACGTCAAGGAAAGCGACAAGGACTACACAATGGAGATTGCCGTTCCGGGGCTGAAGAAAGAGTACGTTCGCGTAGAGGTCAACAAGGACGGTGAACTCGGTGTTGCTATAGAGAACAAGATGGAGCACAAGGAAGAGAAAGGCAAGGACGACAAGAAGGAACACTATCTGCGCCGCGAGTTCTCTTACTCAAACTACCAGCAGACCTATGTTCTGCCCGATGATGTCAACCGCGACGGCATAACAGCAAAGGTTGACAACGGCATTCTGGAGATTACTCTCCCGAAGGTCATCACCGACAAGGACGCTGAGAAGGAAATCAAGCACATTGCCGTGGCATAAAGACCACATCCTGAGGTTACGGCTTATAACCTCAGGATAACCAAAATATAACGACCGCTGCACACCAATGAGGTATGCAGCGGTCTTTTTTTGTCCATATCCTACTTTTGGTAAGGTTTAGTTCTTCAAAAGATGGAGGTATGCAGCGGTCTTTTTTTGTCTGTATTCTACCCTACCCCGGCCCACGATACCGTCATTCGGGCCTCAGGTATGGCTGAGATTGATTCTCATTTTTGCTTCATCAGCCTTGCATAATTCTTACGGAGGACATCGAAGAGTTTCTCCTCACCCTTGTCATAAAGGGCTATATACTTCTCCATATAAGCCACCTTTCCCGTCAGGTCGCGGTTGTTAATGTAGTAGTTGAGCATGCTGGTTATTGCCTCGATATACATATCCTGACTGAAAGTGGAGTCATTTTTATCGAGGGCATACTTGATGCAAGCTGCCAAATAAGCCACGAAGTATGGTTTTGTATTGTCTTTCTCAACCAGTTTAGCCTCATTCTTATCGAATGTCACCGACACCTCATCCGTCGCTATCGTCCAGATCATCATGTATTTAAGGCACTGGTTGATGTACTTGCTTCTCACACTATGCGTCAGAACGTAGTCGGCGCAGCGGTAAACCTCATACTTATACTTATGGCACTCCTCCGCCGAGCTGAAGTCACGGTTGTCGGCATCGGGCAGGTCGCGCATCCCGTTATCATATTCGGCTTGCAGCGACTTTATCTCAGCATCGTTGTCGTCGGCCTTTGCGTCCTCCTTAGCAGCTCTGTAATACTCTGACAGATAGGGCAGTTCGTCGATATACTCCTTCGAATGCTTTCCATATATCTTCTCAATGATATTCAGGGCCCTAATCTCGTAGATTATGGCATCGTCATACTTGCCCGTGTAGAAACTGCCCTCGGCAATGTGCAGGAGAATGACCGACATATCATTCGACACCGCCGCGTCGGGAATGGTACTTATAACTCCCAATGCTTTCTTCGACCTTTCGAGTCCGATATCATTCTGTTTGGCCCTGAGATAGTACAGTCCGGCATTGTCGAGCATATCCGCATAGAGCAAGCAGTCGTTCCATCCCATCTTCTCCAGCCGTCCCCAGGCTTTGTCGGCAGCCTTGGCAGCGTCCAATGGCCGTTTCATACGGAAATAGCTCTTGCCAAGAAAGGTTTGTATGCTGACATAACTTGAGTCGGAGCAAGCGAGATTCAGGCTGTCGCAGATAACGGCGAGGCCTTCTCCCTCATCGATGACATGCTGGTAATTGCCGGCCTCGTATGCCGAACTAAGATCATTAAACCTCGCCATATACGATGCGCTGTCGGTCTGGGCAAAAGCCGTGAGTGCCATTACAACAGCTATGAGAGCCAATAATAGTCTTTTCATACAGGTATTGTCAGTTTTAAGTTATTCCACCACAAAAATACAACTAATAATGGAATAAAGCAAGCAACAGACTATAAAAAGCATTCATCACAATACTTTTTTTCTCCATAAAACACAGTCTTAGCTTACTATCTCATAGGAAAAGTGTAGTAGTGAGGGGCTGAAATCATAAGAAAAATGTAGTGATGAGAGAGGAAATCATAGGAAAAGTGTAGTTTTGAGGGGCTGAAATCATAAGAAAAGTGTAGTAGTAGAGGGTTAAATTATCGGAAAAGTGTAGTTTTTGCTTGCTCATTTGATAGGAAAAGTGTAGTTTTGCAGATATAAAATCATAGGAAAAGTGTGGTTATGGCATTAAGAAGAAAAATAGAAAACGACATAAAGTCCTATCTGTCAAGTCATTCCAACAAAATGATGATTATTGACGGAGCACGACAAGTGGGCAAATCATATATCATTCGGGAGGTTGGAAAGCAGATGTTTCCCAACTACATAGAAATCAACATGGAAGCCGACAAACTCGGCGACCGCATCTTTGCCGAGGCAAGGACCGTAAAAGACTTCTATCTCGCACTAAGTATTGTCGCCGGTGACAAGCTCAAGGACCGCGAGAATACGCTTGTCTTCATTGACGAGATACAGGCTTACGACCATCTGCTCACACTGGTTAAGTTTCTTATGGAAGACCATCGGTTCACCTATATAGCCAGCGGTTCCCTCCTTGGCGTAACGCTCAAGAAGACGCAGTCGATACCAATAGGAAGCATTATCCGTAAGCACATGTATCCGCTCGACTTCGAAGAGTTCTTATGGGCCAACGGAATTGGCAATACTTTCATCGATACCCTAAGAGAAAGTTTCTCAAACAGGATAACTATTCCGGAGAATATCCATGAGAAGATGATGTCGCTCTTCCGCAGATACCTGCTTACCGGCGGAATGCCAGATGCCGTAAACACCTTTCTGTCAACGCAGAACATAGTGGATACGCGCCAGATACAGAACGATATTCACGACCTTTACGGCGACGATGCGGCAAAATACGAACAAGAGTCGACACGTAAACTGAAGATTATCCGAATCAACAGTATGATTCCTTCCAACATGGAGAACAAGAAAAAACGTATCGTAGCCAAGAATATTGAGGACAAGAAAGGCAAGCGCATGGCCGACTACACCGACGAATTCGATTATCTCATCTCATCGGGGGTAGCCTTGGAGGTGAAAGCCATTAGCAAACCAAGCTACCCGCTCGTGCAGAACAGCGGCAAGAACCTGCTCAAACTCTATCTTAACGATGTCGGGCTGCTCACCGGAGTACTCTACGGCACCAACATCACTCCTATACTCAAGGACGTGAGCAGCATCAACCTCGGTGCTGTCTACGAGACGGTTGTGGCCCAGGAGCTGCGCGCCCATGGTCACGAGCTGTTCTACTATGACAACAAGAAAACCGGCGAAGTCGATTATCTCATCGATGATCAGCAGAACCTTTCGGTGATTCCTATTGAGGTGAAGTCGGGAAAGGATTATATGGTGCACAGTGCCATCAACCGCTTCCTTGCCGTCGGCGAGTACAACATCCATCAAGCCATAGTGCTGTCGAACGAGCGGCGCATCTTCGAGGACAAAGGCATCACCTATCTACCTATATATAATGTGATGTTTCTATAGTCGGCGGCAATGCGAACAGCGGGGAAAGGGGCTCATTAAATATCCTTTTACGGAATGAAACAACAATTAAGGCTACGGCAACGGGAATGTAGCAATATCTTAATGATTTACATCAAACACGTTGATTTGTGTCAAAAATATAGATTGTTTGCGCACACAATCTATAAATTGTTTTGTTATGACTGAAAAAGGCCGTACCTTTGCAAGCGTAAAAAGAAAGATACTTTGGTACAAAGAGGGATTCGCAAGAGTCCCGGATGTTTAACTTAGAAAGAAAGGATAACGAAATGAAAAAGATTGTATTGACAATGGTAGCACTGCTGAGCATGACAGCAGCATTCGCAGAAGGTGAAGTTGACAACGAGGCTGCAGAGGCAGCAAAGTATGAAATCCGTTTCAACATGAACTCACTGAGCAAGTCGCTCGATCTCAACTACGACCAGCAGAAGGCTGTCGGCGACATCATGAACATGTTCGCTTCCGACATGACCAACGCTGCTGCTGCAAGCGGCAATGAGCGCGCAGCACTTCGCAAGAAGGCTGTCAACCGCGACCTCGCTTACATGCGTGCAGTTCTCGAGCCAGAGCAGTATCGTACATACGTCATGCTGCTGAACACCACACTCAACAACCGTGGTTTCAAGAAGTAAGAAAAGCATCTGTCGACGTTCCGGACAACGCTAACGGAACATTGTCCTGACTGAGGGACAAGGACAAGTAAAGATAACAAGCGGGTAATCAGTACATACTGGTTGCCCGCTTTTTGTGTCTCAGGCAGCTAAATGCCACTGTCACAGACTGAAAATGACTATTTTTAGGTATTGCACAAAAGCCATTTACTCCGTACCTTTGCAACCGAAACGGAGATAAAGTCATCCCCGCGGACAAATGACGAAATGAATCTTGTTCGCTAAATAAATTCATAATGTTTTTGTATAAAGTATTTGGACTGTCGTGAGACAGTCCTTTTATTTTCCCCCTACCCTACTCCTCGCAGCCGTTTCCAATAGAGATAAAATTACGAAATATATTTACACGCATTCCAATACCTATCGTTTGGCGTTCTGAAACGGGCCGTTTCGCATTCCAAAACGGCCCGTTTTAGACGCTAAAACGGCCTGTTTCGCAACGCAAAACAGGCCGTTTTGTAATTCATTGATATTCAATTTGTTACAATGAACAAATTGTACGATAAAATGATTTTAATATTTTGAAATATTATTACATTTATAGTTGACTATAGAAACTATAGGAGCTATAGTATACTATAGAAACTATAGAAGCTATAGAAGCTATAGGAGACTATAGAAACTATAGTAACTATAGAGCCTACAGGAGCTATCCGCCCCCACAGCATCCGCTCTGCACCGCTATCAGCTGAGCTCGAGCATCCGCTCGATGGGCTTGACGGCATCCTTGGCGATGGCTGGATCGATTTCAATCTGGGGCCAGCCGTACTTCAGGGAGTTGTATATCTTCTCGAGAGTGTTCTTCTTCATGAACTCACACTCGTTGCAGCTGCACCCCAATGAGCCCTCGCTGACCTCCGGCGGCACAGGATAGAACGTCTGGGAGGGACACGTGCGCTGCATCTCGTGGAGGATGCCGGCCTCGGTGGCGACGATGAACTCCTTCTGCTCGGGATGAGCCTGGGCATACTTCAGCATCGTGGCCGTAGAGCCTTTGACATCGGCAACGGCAAGGACTGGAGCCTTACACTCCAGATGAGCCATGACAACGGCTCCAGGATGGGCTTTCTTGAGCTTTACTATGCCCTCGACGGAGAACTTCTCGTGGACGTGGCAGCCGCCGTTCCACAACAGCATGTTCCGTCCCGTCACCGAGTTGATATAGTTGCCGAGGTTATAGTCGGGGCCGAAGATAATCTTTGCGTCCTTGGGGAAGCTCTCCATGACCTTCACGGCGTTGCCCGATGTGACAACGACATCGGTGAGGGCCTTCACGGCGGCAGTGGTATTGACATACGACACCACCTGATAGCCAGGATGCTCAGCCTTGTACTTGCGCAGGTCGGCGGCATCGCAGCTGTCGGCAAGCGAGCATCCGGCGGTAAGGTCGGGACAGAGCACGGTCTTATCGGGCGACAGCAGCTTGCAGGTCTCAGCCATGAAGTGCACTCCGCACATTACCATCACCTTCGCGTCGGTGTCGGCAGCCTTGCGGGCCAGTGCTAACGAGTCGCCAACGAAGTCGGCAATGTCCTGTATATCGCCCACAGTATAGTAGTGAGCAAGGATTATGGCATCCTTCTCCTTGCACAACCGGCGGATTTCTTCTTTCAGATTCAAATTTTTGTCGACGGGTTCTGTCACGTAGCCGGCATCTTTCCATTCCTTCTTTGGTGTCATCGCAGTATTCTTTCGAGTCTTATTATATTTATATTCTTTCTTTTTTTAATTTTAAAGAAAAAGTATGTAGTGGTATGATATGCCGTGGAAAAGTGCAAAACTTTTTGTCTTTTTTCTTGCTTTTTCCGTTATTAACGTCTGTCATCAAGTTATCAACACCTATTGTTAATTCTTTCTTTCTGATTTTCAACGAATAAAGTGTTTTATCCACAATTTCCTTTTTCGGTGCAAAGTTAATAAGTTTATATCTTTTATGTGTGGAAAACGGTGGAAAACTTTTGCAAAAGCCGCTAATAACCCTGTGGATATCCCGTCCGTGGAAGTGGCATAGTGCGTTGTGTGGATAACCAAAAGCTTTATCCACGCATTTTCCACGACTTTTCCACACGTTATCCACAGGTTTATCCACAATAACTTTTGTTTTTATTTTGTTATATCTCGCGATTGGTGTATCTTTGCAAAGTAAATTGGGTAATTGTACCTTAATTAATATAAAAGAGAGAATAAAATCAAGATAATAACAATGGATTACAACTTCAGAGAAATTGAGAAGAAGTGGCAGAAGGCGTGGGTCGACAACAGAACATACAAGGTTGTCGAGGACACGACTAAGCAGAAGTACTATGTTTTGAACATGTTCCCCTACCCTTCCGGTGCCGGGCTCCACGTGGGTCATCCCCTTGGCTATATTGCCTCCGATATCTATGCGCGCTACAAGCGGCTGAAAGGGTTCAACGTTCTCAACCCTATGGGCTACGATGCCTACGGACTGCCTGCCGAGCAGTATGCCATAAAGACCGGTCAGCATCCGGAGAAGACCACCAACGAGAATATAGCCCACTACCGTGAGCAGCTCGACAAGATTGGGTTCTCCTTCGACTGGGACCGTGAGGTACGTACCTGTGATCCAGGTTATTATCATTGGACCCAGTGGGCCTTCGAGAAGATGTTCAACTCGTTCTATTGCAACAAGTGTCAGCAGGCTCGCCCTATCGCCGAACTTGTCAGCCACTTTGAGGAGTCGGGCACCGAGGGCCTCGATGTGGCTCAGAGTGAGGAGCTTTCGTTCACCGCCGACGAGTGGAAATCCATGGACGACGCTACGAAGCAGCGCACGCTGATGAATTACCGCATAGCTTATCTCGGCGAGACGATGGTCAACTGGTGTGCCGGTCTCGGCACGGTGCTGGCCAACGACGAGGTTGTCGACGGTGTCAGCGTCCGCGGCGGATTCCCTGTCGTTCAGCGCCGCATGCAGCAGTGGTGCCTGCGCGTGTCGGCTTATGCCCAGCGCCTCCTCGATGGTCTCGACACCATCGACTGGAGCGACTCCATAAAGGAGACTCAGCGCAACTGGATTGGCCGCTCGGAGGGTACTGAGGTGGAATTCAACGTTAAGGACAGCGACAAGCACTTCACTATCTTCACCACTCGCGCCGATACCATGTTCGGTGTGTCGTTCATGGTCTTAGCCCCTGAGAGTGAGCTCGTTGCCGAGCTGACAACAGCTGATCAGAAGGCCGAGGTCGACAAATATTTAGCTTATGTGAAGAGCCGCACCGAGCTTGAGCGCATGTCCGACCACCACGTCACGGGTGTATTCTCGGGCTCGTATGCCGTCAATCCGTTCACCGGCGACAGCATTCCAATATGGATTTCGGAGTATGTCCTGGCCGGATATGGCACCGGAGCCATCATGGCCGTTCCTGCTCACGACAGCCGCGACTATGCTTTTGCGCGCCATTTCAACCTGCCCATCATCCCGCTTATCGAGGGTGCTGACGTCAGCGAGGCCAGTTTCGACGCCAAGGAGGGTATTGTCACCAACTCGCCGGCGAAAGGGAAGGAGAGTCTCGACGGCTTCTCGCTCAACGGACTGACAGTGAAAGAGGCTATTGCAGCAACGAAAAAATTTGTCACCGAGCACCATATCGGTCGCGTGAAGGTCAACTACCGTCTGCGCGACGCTATCTTCTCGCGCCAGCGCTACTGGGGTGAGCCGTTCCCGGTGTACTATAAGGACGGTATGCCCCAGATGATTCCGGAGGAGTGTCTGCCCCTCGAACTGCCCGAAATCGACAAGTATGAGCCTACGGAGACCGGTGAGCCACCTCTCGGCAGGGCAAAGAAATGGGCCTGGGACACAGCTAAGAAGGAGGTCGTCGACAAGAGTCTCATCGACAATAAGACCGTATTCCCGATAGAGCTCAACACGATGCCGGGATTCGCAGGGTCGTCGGCATACTATCTGCGGTATATGGACCCACACAACGACAAGGAAATTGTGGGTAAGAAAGCCGACGAATACTGGCGCCACGTCGACCTGTATGTTGGTGGAACAGAGCATGCTACGGGTCACCTTATATACAGCCGGTTCTGGAATAAGTTCCTCCACGACTACGGCTACAGCTGTGAGGAGGAGCCGTTCCAGAAGCTCGTCAACCAGGGAATGATCCAGGGCCGAAGCAACTTCGTATATCGTGTCAACGAGCTGTCGACCGATAAGAAGCCCGTTTTCGTAAGCTATAATCTGCGGAAGAACTACAAGGATGTCACGCCAATCCACGTTTGGATAAACCTTGTGAAGAACGATGTCCTCGATATCGAAAGCTTCAAGCAGTGGAGTCCGGAGTACCGCGACGCTGAGTTCATCCTTGAGGATGGCAAGTATGTATGCGGATTCGCTACCGAAAAGATGTCGAAGTCGATGTATAATGTAGTAAATCCAGACGATATAGTGGAGGAATATGGTGCCGACACACTGCGTCTCTACGAGATGTTCCTTGGTCCTGTGGAGGCCAGCAAGCCTTGGGATACCAATGGCATCGACGGTTGCTTCCGATTCCTCAAGAAGTTCTGGAATCTCTACTGGAAGAAGGATTCCGACAGTATCGTCGACGACGCGCCGGCAAAGGCTGAGTCGCTCAAGAGCGTTCATAAGCTCATAAAGAAGGTCAGCGACGATATTGAGAAGTTCTCTTATAACACCAGCATCTCGGCATTTATGATATGTGTCAACGAACTCGGCCAGCAGAAGTGCACCAATCATGCTCTGCTTACCGACCTTGTGGTGCTCATAGCTCCTTTTGCGCCTCACATTGCCGAGGAGCTGTGGCATGCCATGGGAGGGCAGGGGAGTGTCTGCGACGCTTCGTGGCCCGTTTACGACGAGAAATATCTCAAGGAGGACGAGGTGAAAATGATGGTAAGCTTCAACGGAAAGGTGCGCTTCCCGATGAATTTCGCCGCAAATACTCCTAAGGAAGAGGTCGAGAAGGCCGTCCTCGCCGACGAGCGTACGGCTAAATACCTTGGCGGAAAGAACATCGTGAAGGTCATCGTCGTGCCCAACCGCATAGTAAATATAGTTGTAAAATAAAGATTATGGTTCTCCGGGAGCCCTGACCGACAGTGAGATATCTCTCGGCCGTGGCTCCCCGGAGCTCCTTAATTCTTTGCATTATGTACTTTGATATGGGAAAGAATATTTGGAATGAGGCAAAGGATTATATCTGGATAACCATCGGTCTGCTGCTCTACACCTTCGGCTGGACGGTTTTCCTGCTGCCTTATCATATCGTTACTGGAGGAGTGACGGGTCTGTCGGCAATCATCTTCTATGCCACACGAATTCCTATCTCCTACAGTTACTTCACCATAAACTTGATTCTGCTCCTCGTAGCCTTGAAGATTCTTGGTCTGAAGTTTATGATTAAGACCATCTATGCCATCTCCGTTCTGTCGCTGCTGTTGGCTTTCGCGCAGTGGCTGATGACCGGTCCCGACGGCAAGATGCACCTCGTTCTCGGTGAGGGACAGCAGTTTATGTCGCTCGTCATAGGCTGTATGATTACCGGAACGAGTCTTGCCATAGTCTTTCTGCATAATGGTTCTACGGGTGGAACGGATATTATCGCAGCCTGTGTCAATAAGTACAAGAACATCTCTTTGGGCCGCGTGCTTATTGCTGTCGACTTTGTCATCATCGGGTCCTGTCTGTTCATACCGCGTTTCGGCGATATGCTCTCGAGGGTTCACATGACGGTGTTCGGTCTTTGTACGATGGTCATCGAGAATTACATGCTCGACTATGTCTTCAACGCCCGTAGAGAGTCGGTGCAGTTCATGATTTTCTCACGTAAATATCAGGAGATTGCCAACGCCATCGGCACTGAGCTTGAGCACGGAGTGACCATTCTCGACGGCCATGGATGGTACACCGGACAGCCTATAAAGGTGCTGTGTATCCTCGCCAAGAAGAACGAGAGCCAATATATCTTCCGACTTATAAAGATGATTGATCCTCAGGCATTTGTCAGTCAGAGTGCCGTCATCGGAGTCTACGGTGAAGGTTTCGACCCGATAAAAGTGAGTGTACCTAAAAAGAAGGAAAAATGAAAATAGTATTTGCTACAAACAACAAGAATAAACTCAAGGAGATAAGGGAGATTTTAGGTCCCGATTTCGAGATATTGTCGCTCTCCGACATCGGTTGTCATGAGGAAATTCCTGAGACCGGCGACACCATTGAGGCTAACGCACGGCAGAAAGCATCATATATTGCCGACCATTACGACCACGACTGCTTTGCCGACGACACCGGGCTGGAGGTCTTTTCGCTCAACGGTGAGCCCGGAGTGCACTCTGCACGCTACGCTGAAGGTACCGACCACGACTCTGAAGCCAATATGGCTAAGTTGCTCCGGAGCCTCGGCGACAGCGATAACCGCGACGCTCGCTTCCGCACCTGCATCTCGCTGATGCAGAAAGGCCTCGACGGAAAGTACCATGAGGTGCAGTTCGAAGGTGAGGTGAGAGGGCGTATAGCACGCGAAAAGCATGGAACGGAGGGCTTCGGCTACGACCCTTTGTTCGTTCCTGAAGGCTATGACAAGAGCTTTGCCGAGCTCGGCGAGGACGTGAAGAACCAGATTTCGCACCGCGCAAGGGCCGTGGCAAAGCTTGCCGCATACCTGAAAGGGTAGGGCAGAAGAAACAAAAGATAACGAACGAATGATTGATTTTCAGCTATGAACAGAACGGGACGGATATTTTTTGTCGGTTTGACGGTCCTGACAATGGCGTGTGGCAGTACGGCTCAGGCGCAGGTGGGAACGTGGAAGGACTATATGGCCTACTACGATGTACAGGACGTTAAGAAGGGTGGGAGTGTGCTTTATGTGCTTGCTTCCGACAATCTCTATTCCTATAACGAGGGCGACGGCAGCATCCAGACCTACGATAAGGTCAACGGTCTCAGCGACTGTGGCATAGCGAAAATCGAATGGAACCGCAGTGTCGGCAAGCTTATTATCGTCTACAGCGACTATAATATCGACATGCTCGACGCCAAGGGCAATATCACCAACCTGTCCGACTTCTATTCGGCCACAATATCGGGCGACAAGACTGTCAATAATATTTATATGAGCGGCCGCTTTGCCTATCTCAGCACGGGATTCGGAATCGTTAAGGTCAACATGCGCGACAATGAGATAAGCGATACCTACAACCTTAAATTCCGCGTCGACTACTGCTATATCGACGGAAACTATATTTATGCCGCTTCGTCGACCAATGGCTTGTACCGTGCGGCACTCTCCGACAATCTCCTCGACCCCGGAAAATGGAGTAGGGTGGGGGCTTACACACCGCGGTCCTACACCGTCGATGCCGACCTTTTGGCCACGGCGCGGGCTCATCGCCCCGATGGTCCGAAGGCAAACAACTTCTACTCGATGAAGTTCAAGTACGGAAATTTGTATACTGTCGGCGGCCGATATAATCAGACCGGTGACTCACAGCTGCCCGGAACGGTGCAGGTGCTCAATCCGGAGAACGGCGAATGGACTGTCTATGAGGACAGTATACAGGATAAGTCGGGCCATTCCTACATCGACGCATTATGCATCGACGTCGATCCTACCGACAACTCGCATGTCATGGTGGGTGCCCGGACAGGACTGTATGAGTTCAGGAACGGGAGATATGTACGCGACTGGTACTGCCAGAACAGCGACCTCCAGCAGGCTGTAGGGGGTAGTGTCAATTATACTTTGGTTACATCGGGTGCTTTCGACGGCAGTGGCAACTTCTGGTTTGCCAACAGTCAGAGTACGTCGCAGTCGCTGTGGGAATATACTGCCGGCGGAAAGATGGTTAGCCACCATAAGGATCAGTATATGGACACAGACCATAAGTTCAGCTTCGCCCACGTTCACAGCATGATGTTCGACAAGGACAATCTGCTGTGGTTTGTCAGCGACTACTGGGCAACGCCCTATCTCGTTTGCTATCAGCCTTCTACCGATGCCACCAACGTGTACAAAAACTATGTCAACGAGGATGGAACAGCGGTTACCGTAGGTGGAGGCGCACGCTGTGTGGCTGAGGATCTGAATGGAAATATATGGGTAGGGACCAATGCCGGACCCCTCTTTATCAATGCTGAGGATAAGACCCTGTCGCCCGACAAAATGGTTTTCCAGCAGTATAAGGTGCCCCGCAACGACGGAACTAACCTTGCCGATTATCTGCTTTCGGGCGTCGACGTCATGTGTATGGCCGTCGACGGAGGCAACAGAAAGTGGTTTGGCACCAACGGCAATGGCGTTTATCTCATCAGTGCCGACAATAACACCCAGATTCACCACTTCCTCTCGACCAACAGCGGACTGCTGTCGGACAACGTTCAGTCGATAGCCATCAATCCGAAAACCGGAGAAGTATTCTTCGGCACCGATAATGGCCTCTGCTCTTATATGAGTGATGCTACGGCTACGGTCGACAAAATGGACAAGAATAACACCTATGCTTATCCCAACCCCGTGAAACCGGGCTACAACGGGCCTATAACCATCACAGGACTGTCGTACAACGCCGATGTGAAGATAGTCACATCCAATGGTACTCTCGTGGCTCAGGGCCGAAGCAACGGCGGTTCTTTCGTGTGGTATGGCACTGATCTCGACGGAAAACGGGTGGCCAGCGGTGTCTATATGGTTATGACGGCTACTGAAAGTGGGGATAAGGGCACTGTCTGTAAGATTGTTGTAGTGAACTGATTCCGCCTTTTTATTGATTTTTTTCTTCCTACGGCATTCCCATAGGATAGAAAACAAAAATAGCCACCGCCTGCAATCAAGCTGATTGTAAGCGGTGGCCTTTTTAATGGTGTAGATTTTACAGCCTCAATGGGCCCTCTGCTACTTCATTACAGCCTTGAAAGCTTGGTTCAGTCCATTGCCTGAAATTCTCAGGATGATGGTTCCGTGAGTCGAAGGGAGAAAAATAGAAGTGTTGGTGCCGTTGAAATGGTGCTCTCCGAGCAGTGCGCCGTTGGCTGAGTATGCGCTTACGGTATACTTCTCATGGGCTACACCGCCTTCAATATTGACGATTACCATTCCGTTGAAGGCCTGAACGAGACTTGCTCTCTTCTGTCCTGCTTTGGCTGAGAGGGTCTTTATGGCATCGATAGTGCCGTAGTTGGCCTTCTTCAATACCAGTCCCTGCTCGAAAGCTCCAAGGTCGGGTGCTGTGCCGGCGTAGGCGATGGCCGGTACTGCCACTCCTGAAGCATCGTATCTTGTGTTGGCTGCGATGTCGGTACCGCGGTCGACGACGGTCGCATTGTCCACGGTAGGATGTCCCCAGGTAATGTTGTCCCAGTTCAGGTTGCCGTCGTCCTGACGTGGTCCTATAAGGTCGGCATAGTCGTTCATCGACTGGAAGTTAGCCTCGGAGCACAGCCAGTCGTTGGTTTGTTCCTTCGATGCTACGGTAACCTGTACCCTTCCATACTTCTTATCCTTGTAACCGTATTCTCCTTTGTCAGATGCTGTCTTGACGGTGTAATCGTCGATGGCTACGGAATTGCTCACCTCACAGACGCTTCCCTCGGCCAGTGGCTCGTAAATCCTGTAGGCATAGGCTTTCGAACCGAATGCCTGGAGCGAGTAGCCGGTGCAGTTGTTGATGATTATATCGCCGAGATTATGGTTCTGGTCGAAGCCTTTCGATCCGTTGTTGACAGCTAAGCAGCGGTTGAGTACAACGTTCATGCGTCCTTGTTTCGACCCGCATTTGAATCCGTTCATATTGCCTTTCGTGGCGGTACCGTTTATCCAGCCGTTCTCGTAGGCCAGACAACTCTCGAAGACGATGGTCTTATTGTCCTGGAATCCTCCGTCCTTCTTGAAGAAGACATCGTAGCCGTCGTCAGAGTTGTTGTATGCTCTGCAACCAAAGAAGTAGTTTCCGTCGCCAACAGAGATTTTCGTGGCGAATCCGTCAGCATCGCCGTCATCCTCATCCTTATTCTCGTAGGAGTCGCAGTTGATGACATAGTTGAATGATGCTAAGTTCTTCATTTGCAGACCTGTATCGCCGTTGCGGTAGAAGTTGCAGAATTCAATGATGTTATCGTGTGCGTCCTGAGTGCGTGCAATGACGTCTGCCGATGTCCCGTTGGTCGGTTTGTTGCGCTCTATGAGCATTCCGTTGTCGGAAGCATTGGTGAAGTCAATCTTGTAGAAGTGCCAGTAGGATGATGTCAGGCGCAAACCCTGGTACGGATTGTCGCTGTGGGCATGGTAGGGCATTGCCGAGAAGTCGAGAACGGCGCGTCCGTCGGGACACATAACGGTAATATACTTATCGTGGGTACCGTTGCGGTCGTTGATGTTCAGGCGCTTGTTGTAGACGTATTTTCCCGCTTTCATCTTGATGGTTGTTCCCGGCAGTGCTCTGTCGATGGCTTTCTGAAGGTCGAAGTAAGGCTTTGTAGCCGTTCCGTCGGCAGTAGTATCGTCGCCGTCGGGTGCGCACCAGATGATTACGGAGTCGGTAGCCGTCGGCGTATTGATTGATTCGCCTGTGTAGCTCATTCCGCGTGTCTGGTCGTTGGGGTTGTTTTCGTTGCCCTTACCGCTGCCTCCACCATTGGGATTGTCCTCTGCCGATGCACTGTCCTGGACGGAAAGGGTATAGAAGTACATGCCTCCTTCGATGGTGAACGTCACGTCGCCGTCGGCAACGACGGTTCCCGTGCCCGTCTGCTGCTCCTTACCTGTTGTTGCGGGGAACGTTCCTGTGATATTTTCGAGACCGAGATTTCTTGTTGCCGACTTGTTTGAGGTCATATAAGTCAGCGTAACAACATCACCCTTCTTGCGTGCTGGGATTGTCAGCTTGTCGGCATCGCCGAGCCACAGCGATGCTGTCGTTCCTCCGAGGCGTATATTTCCGTTGCTGTTTGCCGTGGCCGTGAAGTGCAGTCCGCCGGTGACGGTGAGCTCAGTGCCATTGGCTGTCAGCGCCGCATCGTCGATGGCCTTGACAAAGCAGAATCGCCCTTTCGAGTCTGTGGTCCACGCTGTGTCGGCATTGAGGTTTTTGACGTCGGGTGAGGGTAGGGTAGTGAAGGTCCACGACTTGTTTGTCGCAGGCTCCTGCGCACTCATAGCGATGCTGACCGCTATGGCTGCGATGATGGTAATGGCTTTTTTCATTTTCTTCTTCAGACGTTTGTTAATTTCTTTTCAGATAATAGTTATTTTCTTTTCAAACAATAGTTAAGCTCTTTTCAAACGGTATGCTGACGCTTTTCAGATGATATATATTCACCTTCCAAGCTATAGTTATCTGCTTTACGGACGATTGAATTCTTTGGTGCGTATCGTGAAATTCAATTGTCGGCTCCTGCTGATGATTCCGGTTCGTGCTTGTCCCATTCTCAGATCAGCAAAGGATACTGATATTCTCAAAGATAGTTCTGATTATTTCAAATAGATAGATGTCAGTTATTCTATTGTGCAAAGATAGAAGATAATTTAACCAAATGCAACAAAAACCTTTATTTACTTAACGTAAACGTTTTCGGAGCGATTACGGCTCTTTCATTCAGAAGTTTTCTATGTGTGCAGCGATTAATCAATATCATGGCTCTTTTTCAGTCGTCTTTACAGCTCGGAAAAGCCAACTCAACAACAGTCCAATACTGAAATATCTTTACACCATTCCAAAACCTATCGTTTGGGCTTCTAAAACGGACCGTTTCGCAAGCTAAAACGGCCTGTTTCGCGTCCTAAAACGGCCCGTTTTGCAACGCCAAATGGCATGTATTAGTAACCCGTTGAAAATCAATGATATACAAAGACGGAATAATGCGTAAGATAATGTGAATTATTTTTACATCTTGTTGTAGGCATTCTCTTGTCTTTCGATGCCTCTACAAAATATTGTTGGCTTATGGAATAACCATTCGTAGAAAGTATAATTTTGAACCATTATTTTGCGTTCTTGATTTTATTCAGTATCTTTGCAAGTCACAAAAATCAGATACCCATCTATGCCACGCATGGTTACTGCACGGCATACCGAAAATATAAGAGAACGATAATGGCAACAAAGAAGCAGAACGATAATACGATGACTCCTATGATGCGCCAGTTCTTCAACATGAAGAACCAGCATCCCGATGCTCTATTGCTTTTCCGCTGTGGCGATTTCTATGAGACCTACTGCGATGATGCCGTGGAGGCATCGCGCATTCTCGGCATTACGCTGACCCGTCGGAACAACGGAGCATCGGCAGGAGCTGAGATGGCCGGTTTCCCCCACCACGCTCTCGACACCTATCTGCCCAAGCTCATCCGTGCCGGAAAGCGTGTTGCCATTTGCGACCAGCTCGAGGACCCTAAGAAGAAGCGCGCCGAACTGCGTGGAAAGAAGGGGTTGTCGGCCGAGGACAAGATGGTGCGCCGCGGCATCACGGAGCTTGTCACACCCGGTGTTGCCATGAGCGACAACGTCCTTAACTACAAGGAGAACAACTTCCTGGCTGCTGTCCACTTCGGAAAGGGGTCGTGCGGCATCAGCTTCCTCGACATCTCCACCGGTGAGTTCCTTACCGGTGAGGGCACATACGACTACGTCGAGAAGCTCATTGGCAACTTCCAGCCTAAGGAGGTGCTCTACGACAGGGCCCGCAAAGCCGATTTCGAGCGGTTCTTCGGTACAAAGCTCTGTACTTTTGAGCTCGACGACTGGGTTTTCACGGAGCAGACGGCGCGCCAGAAACTTCTGAAGCATTTCGGTACTAAGTCGCTGAAGGGCTTCGGTGTCGACCATCTGCACAACGGCATTGTGGCCTCTGGAGCCATCATGCAGTACCTTGAGCTCACCCAGCACACCCACATCTCGCACATAACGTCGCTTGCCCGCATCGAGGAGGATAAGTTTGTGCGCCTCGACCAGTTCACCATCCGCAGCCTCGAACTGCTCAGTCCGTTGCAGGAAGACGGCTCCTCGCTGCTTGGTGTCATCGACAGGACGGTGACACCGATGGGCGGTCGTCTGCTCCGCAGGTGGATAGTATTCCCCCTGAAGGATGTCCACCCCATCCAGGAGCGCCTCGACATAGTGGAATATTTCTTTAAGGACACCACCTTCCGTGCCACCGTCGACGACGAGTTCCACCGTATCGGCGACCTGGAGCGCATCATCTCCAAGGCCGCCGTGGGCCGTGTGTCGCCGCGTGAGGTCGTCCAGCTCTATCATGCCCTTGCCGCTCTGCGCCCGGTCCGTGAGGCTTGCGTCCACACCGACAACGAGGCGCTGCGCAAGGTCGGTGAGCAGCTCAACCTCTGTGAGGCTCTCCGCGACCGCATAGCAAAGGAGATACAGCCCGACCCGCCATTGCTCGTCAACAAGGGCGACGTCATTGCACCAGGCTACTCACCCGAACTCGACGACCTCCGATCCATCCGTGACAACGGAAAGCAGTACCTACTGCAGATTCAGGAGCGTGAGTCGCAGGAGACGGGCATCAGTTCGCTGAAGGTGGGCTACAATAACGTCTTCGGCTATTACCTTGAAGTGCGCAACACTTTCAAGGATAAGGTTCCTTCCGACTGGATTCGTAAGCAGACATTGGCTCAGGCTGAGCGATACATAACGCCCGAACTGAAGGAATACGAGGAGAAAATCCTGGGCGCCGACGAGAAGATTATCATCCTCGAGACGCAGCTTTTCAACGAACTTGTGCAGGATATGCAGAAGTTCATTCCTCAGATTCAGATTGATGCCAACATCATTGCCCATCTCGATTGCCTGCTGAGTTTCGCCAAGGTATCGGAATCCAACCGCTACGTCCGGCCTGTTATCGACGACTCCGACGTCATCGACATCAAGCAGGGCCGCCATCCTGTCATCGAGACTCAGTTGCCGATAGGTGAGAAATACGTGCCCAATGATGTGGAACTCGACACCGAGAAGGACCAGATAATGATGATTACTGGTCCGAATATGGCCGGTAAATCGGCTCTGCTGCGCCAAACTGCATTGATAGTATTGTTGGCCCAGATGGGCTGTTTCGTGCCGGCAGAGAGCGCGAGAGTGGGTCTTGTCGATAAAATATTCACCCGTGTGGGTGCTTCCGACAATATCTCGCTCGGCGAATCGACATTTATGGTCGAGATGACCGAGGCAGCCAACATCCTGAACAATGTCACCCCGAAGTCGCTCGTACTCTTCGATGAGCTCGGACGCGGCACCTCCACCTACGACGGAATATCCATAGCATGGGCCATCGTGGAGTATCTCCATGAGAATCCGAGGGCACGGGCCCGCACGCTCTTTGCCACCCACTATCATGAGTTGAACGAGATGGAGAAGTCGTTCCCGCGCATCCACAACTTCAACGTATCGGTAAAGGAGGTCGACGAAAAGGTTATCTTCCTCCGGAAACTTGAGCCCGGGGGGTCAGAACATAGCTTTGGTATCCACGTTGCCGAGATTGCAGGTATGCCGCGGTCCATTGTCAAGCGGGCCAATACGGTGTTGAAGGAACTCGAGGCCGACAATGCCAATGTGGGCTCTGCCGTCAAGAAACCCGACATGGAGAAGGTGGCGCAGAACCGCGAGGGCGTGCAGCTGAGCTTCTTCCAGCTCGACGACCCCGTACTGTCGCAGGTTCGCGACGAGATTCTGAACCTCGACATCAACAATCTTACGCCTGTCGAGGCCCTGAACAAGCTCAACGAGATAAAGAAGATAGTAACCGGAAAGAGCTGAAACGAATAATGGTGGCAAACTCTTGCCACCATTATTCATTTTAATAGCTGTCTTATTAAAACATCTTTCGATGTTCTGTAGACTCTGCTACTATATTTCTCATCGTTATAAAAGCTCAATAAAACCCTGTATAACAATGTTTTATCGTGTTTCTTTTATCCTCTTTTTGCTTGTAATCATAGCCCAAACGCCCAAGGCAATGAGCGGAATACTGAGGATTTGTCCCATGTCGATGGGTAGTCCGGCCTCGAAAGCTTCCTGAATTTCCTTCGTATACTCGATGAGGAAACGGAAGGTGAAGATCATCGTCAGACAGAGTCCGAAGTAGAATCCCGTTCCCACCTTCTCGGGATGCTTGCGATAGATGAGCAGGATCACGATGAAGGTGAAGAGATAGAACAGCGACTCGTAGAGCTGTCCGGGATGGCGTGGGGCCTGGTCGACATTGGCAAAGATGAAAGCCCATGGCACATCAGTCTGCTTGCCGATAATCTCGGAGTTCATGAGATTGCCCAAGCGGATGAACGTTGCCGTTATTCCCGAGCATATACCCATAAAGTCGAGCACCACCCATGTAGGCATCTTGTACTTCCGGATGTACATATAGAGTCCTACGAGCATTCCCGCCACTCCTCCGTGACTTGCAAGTCCCTCGTAGCCAATGAATTTCCATCCACCGCCATCGAGGAATTTTATGGGCAGAAACATCTCTACGAAGTGCTTTCCCGAGGTCAGGAAGTAGTCGGGCTGGTAGAAGATGCAATGGCCGAGCCGTGCTCCTACGAGTACGCCAATGAAGACATAGAGGAACAGCGGCTCAAATTTCTCATCCGGATACTTATGCTTCTTGTAGAGCCACTGCATGAGGAAGAATCCGAGAGTGAGTCCTGTGAGCCAGCACAGTCCATACCATCTCACCCCATAGCTGCCTACGTGGAACGCTATTTCGTTGGGTTGCCAATAGATGAAATCGAGCATCTTCATCAAACATTAAATCTGAAGTGCATGATATCGCCATCCTGCACCACATAGTCCTTGCCCTCGATATGCAGCTGTCCGGCCTCTCTCACGGCTGCTTCCGACTTATACTTGATGTAGTCGTCGTATTTTATCACCTCAGCTCTGATAAAACCTTTCTCGAAGTCGGTGTGAATGACTCCGGCACACTGTGGGGCCTTCCATCCCTTATGGAATGTCCAGGCTTTCACCTCCATCTCGCCGGCGGTGATAAATGTCTGTAAGTTAAGCAGATGATAGGCTTTCTCGATGAGCCGGTTAACACCGCTTTCCTCGAGACCGAGCTCGTCGAGGAACATCTTCTTGTCCTCATAGGTGTCGAGTGAGGCTATGTCCTCTTCGGTCTTTGCTGCTATGACCATTGCCTCGGCACCTTCCTTGGCAGCTATCTCCTCGATTTTTTTCGAGTATTCGTTACCGTTCTTTGCGCTGTCCTCGTCGACATTGCAGACGTAGAGCACCGGTTTTGTGGTCAGAAGGAAGAGGTCGTGGGCAGCCTTCTGCTCCTCTTTGGTCTCGAAGGTCACCTCGCGGGCGTTACGGCCCTGCTCCAGCACCTCCTTGTAAGCCTCGAGTACCGTCACGGCTGTCTTAGCATCCTTGTTTCCCGAGGCCGCAACCTTCTTCTGCTTGTCGAGCTGCGAGTCGATAGTCTCTAAGTCCTTGAGTTGCAGCTCGGTATCGATGACGCTCTTGTCCTCAACGGGATCGACGGGGGCACCGCCCTCTCTCACCACATTATCGTCGTCGAAACAGCGTATGACATGGATGATAGCGTCACACTCGCGAATGTTTCCGAGGAATTTGTTTCCTAAACCCTCACCTTTCGAGGCTCCCTTGACGAGGCCGGCAATATCGACAATCTCGCATGTTGCCGGTACTATCCTTCCCGGATGAACGATCTCGGCGAGCTTGTTAAGGCGCTCGTCGGGGACAGTGATGACTCCCAAGTTCGGTTCTATCGTGCAGAATGGGAAGTTGGCTGCCTGTGCCTTAGCACTCGACAGACAGTTGAATAGTGTAGACTTGCCGACGTTTGGCAGACCTACAATACCACATTTTAATGCCATATTTCAGTTATAAACGTTTATTTTGACTGCAAAATTACTCAATAATTCTGAATTGAGCAAATTAAGTCCTATTAGTTCTCGGACGGAATCAGTGTGCCTCCAGCCAGTTCTTGCCCCATCCGGCGTCGGCGATAAGCGGAACGTCGAGGTGGTAGGCTCCCTGCATCTCCTCGATGACAATCTTTTCAACTTTCTCTTTCTCCTCCGGGAATACGGAGAAGTTCAGTTCGTCGTGCACCTGCAGAATCATCTTCGACCTTATGCCTTCCTCCTTGAACCGGCGCCAGATTCTTATCATCGCCACCTTTATAATGTCGGCCTCACTGCCTTGGATAGGAGCGTTGATGGCGTTGCGCTCGGCGAACCCGCGGACGGTGCCGTTCTTGCTGTTGATGTCGGGCAGATAGCGGCGGCGACCGAACAGTGTCTCGGCATAGCCTTTCTCGCGTGCCTCTTCCTTGGCTTTCTCCATGTAGGCGTGCACCTTAGGGAATGTAGTGAAATAGTCGTCGATGAGCTGTCGCGCCTCACCGTTGGGAATGTCCATTCGCTGGGCCAGTCCGTAGGTGGTGATACCGTATATTATTCCGAAGTTGGCCTGCTTGGCTTTCTTCCGCTGGGCATCGGTAACCTCGTCCATATCCTCGTGCCATATCTTCGCTGCCGTGGCGCGGTGGATGTCGAACCCTTCGCGGAAAGCTTCAATCATATTCTCGTCGCCCGAGAGATGGGCCATGATGCGCAGTTCTATCTGTGAGTAATCGGCTGAAAAAAATAAACATCCAGGCTCGGGAATGAAACACTTCCTTATTTCCTTGCCATCGTCATCGCGGACGGGAATATTCTGGAGGTTAGGGTCGGAGCTCGAGAGTCGTCCCGTGGCCGTTATCGTCTGGTTGAACGATGTGTGGATATGGCCGGTTCGGGGGTTGATAAGTTTCGGGAGGGCATCGACATACGTGCCGAGGAGTTTTTTCAATCCTCTATAGTCCAAGATGTTAGCAACTATCTTGGCCTTGCCGCGCAACTGCTGCAGCACTTCCTCCGATGTGACGTACTGCCCCGTGCGCGTCTTTTTGGGCTTGTCTACGAGTTTCATCTTCCCGAAGAGAATTTCGCCCACCTGCTTAGGACTTGAGATGTTGAATTCTTCGCCGGCCTCCTCGAATATCTCTTTCTCCAACGCCTTCATTCTCTTTGTGAATAATGTTGACGTTTCCTTCAGTGAGTCGGTATCGAGACACACTCCTGTAGTCTCCATATCGGCGAGCACGGGAACCAGTGGCATCTCCATATCCCAGAAGAGTTTCTCAGCGTTGACATCCTTCAGGCGGGGTTCGAGGGCGTTCTTCAACTTCAGTGTGATGTCGGCATCCTCGGCAGCATATTCATATACGTCCTTTGGATCGAGGTCGCGCATGTTCTTTTGGTTCTTACCCTTAGGACCGATGAGTTCGTCGATGTGTATGGTCCGGTAGTGGAGAATCGTCTCAGCCATATAGTCCATGTTGTGCTGAAGCTCCGGATCGATGAGGTAGTGGGCTATCATAGTGTCGAACATGGGCCCTTGCACATTAATGCCATAATTGTGCAGAACCTCCATATCGTACTTTATGTTCTGTCCTACCTTTAGGATTTCAGTGTTCTCGTAGACCTTTTTAAATATGTTTACTATTGTTAGAGCTTTTTTAAAGTCTGCCGGAACAGCCACATAAAAGGCTTCGTTTTCTTTCACTGAGAAGCTTAAACCCACCAATTCGGCGTCGACAGGGTGGGTGGAAGTCGTCTCCGTGTCTAAACTGACAATTTTATTTGTCAATAAATAGTCACAAAGTTTGTTTGCTTCTGCCTCTGTTTCAACGAGTTGGTAGTTGTGGGCAATCGTTTTAAGGCTCTCAAAATTCGCGTTTTCGGGCTCTTCTGTGCCCTTGTCTGCAAATGCTGAAAATAAATCGGGTTCTGAATTAACGTTCTTTTTCTTTTCTGAAGTCTTATTAAGAAACTTGTTTTTCAGCGTCTTAAACTCGAGTTCGGTGAAGATTTTGTCGAGTTTTTCGGTGTCGGGTTGCTCAACCTTGAGTTCGTCGAGGGTGAGGTCGCCCATCGGCACATCCGTCTTGATGGTCGCGAGGAAGTAGCTCATCTTTATATCGTCGACGGCTGCCTCCACCTTCTCCTTCATCTTTCCTTTCAGTTTGTCGGTGTTGGCAAGCAGATTGTCGACGCTGCCAAACTCGTTGATGAGTTTTGCGGCCGTCTTCTCGCCCACACCCGGGCACCCCGGGAAGTTGTCGGCCGTGTCGCCCATAAGTGCCAAGAGGTCGATGACCTGCGATGGGGAAGTGATACTGTATTTTTCCTCAATCTCACTTTCACCTATTTTGTCGTAGCCACCGCCGTGCCGCGGCCGGTACATGTAGACGTTCGGCTTCACGAGCTGACCATAGTCCTTGTCGGGGGTAAGCATATAAGTTTCTATACCTTCGGCACCAGCTTTCGTGGCCACCGTTCCGATGATGTCGTCGGCCTCGAATCCATCGACCTGTAGGATAGGTATGTGGTAGGCTTCAAGAATATTCTTGATTATCGGCACCGACAGTTTGATGTCCTCCGGCGTAGCCTCGCGCTGTGCTTTGTAAGCCGGGAAGGCCTCGTGACGGAAGGTCTTGCCATGGTCGAAGGCCACGGCGATATATTCGGGATGTTCCTTTGTGAGCACCTCGTGGAGCGTGTTGCAGAATCCCATAATTGCCGATGTATTCAGTCCTTTTGAGTTTATTCTTGGACTTTTGATGAAGGCGTAATATGAGCGATAAATGAGTGCGTAAGCATCAAGAAGAAATAGTTTTGCCATATCAAATGTAATTTGTCTGTAAAATTACTAAATTCCTGCGGATTATCCGATGTTTTTCATTAATTTTGTATCGAATTAAAGAATCACATGGATTATCTGTCTATTATACGGGAGCCGATAACTGCCGAATTGTCCGATTTTATCCGAATGTTCAACCATAGTCTTGAGCATGAGAACGGACTGTTGCAGCAGGCTCTTGATCATATTCGTCAGCGTGCCGGGAAGCGTATGCGTCCTATTCTTATCCTTCTTATGGCTCGCAATTATGGTTCTGTCACCGATGTCACCCAGCATGCGGCGGTAGGCTTGGAGCTCTTGCATACAGCCTCGCTCGTCCACGACGACGTTGTCGATGAGAGCAGGGAACGTCGTGGCCAGGAGAGTGTTAACGCGTTGTACGACAACAAAGTAGCCGTCCTCGTGGGCGATTATATCCTCTCGACGGCTCTGCTGAACGTGTCGTACACCCACTCCGAGAAGATTGTAAGATATCTTGCCGAACTCGGCCGCACCTTGTCGGATGGCGAGATTCTCCAACTCTCGAGTATCGACAATGAGGAAATATCGGAGGAAACCTATTATAACATAATAAAGAACAAGACCGCAGCGCTCTTCGAGGCATGCTCTGCCATCGGAGCTCTGTCGGCAGGGGCCTCCGATGAGGAGGTGGAACGTGCTAAGCTCTTTGGCCGTCAGTTGGGTATTATCTTCCAAATTCGTGACGATATCTTCGATTATTACAATGATGAAAAGGAGATAGGAAAGCCCACCGGCAACGATATGACCGAGGGAAAGCTCACCCTTCCGGTCATCTATGCGCTCCGTCACACCGGCGACAAGGCCATGCTCGAACTGGCCCACAAGGTGAAAAATCATACGATTTCATCGGACGAAATCAAGACTTTGGTCGATTTCACCATCAGCAATGGTGGTATCGAATATGCCGACAAGCGCATGTGGGAGTTCCACGCAAAGGCCGAGGAGTTCCTGAATAATGATGTCCGCGATGAAGCCATAAGGAAATCGCTCCACGCTTACCTCGACTTCGTTATCAAGCGCGACAAATAATAGGGTAGTGAGGTGGTTCTCTTGACCCGCAGTCATTAGCTTACAGACTCCTTATCATTACCCTCGCACCCTTTCATCCTAAAGAAAATAAAAATAGCCAGAGTGAGAAGAAAATTCCCATTCTGGCTATTTTTAATTTATTTTTCTTTCTTAATCCTATTGTTTTTTCTGGATTCCGAAAGCATCTTTTGGTCGTTGCCGACCATTGTATCGTGGGTTTAGAACCACTTTGTCTCCTTACCGGTGATCTCGCTGAGCAGAAGATTCGTCAGACGGCTGGTGCCAAGACGGAACCAATAGTTTGTCAGCCACTTCTCGCCGAGAACCTCCTTGACGATTGTGTAGAGGACAACAGCGTCCATGACGGTGTTGATGCCTCCGGCGGGCTTGATACCTATCTGTATGCCCGTCTCGTCGTAGTACTCCTTGATGGCCTGACACATTACGTATACGCCCTCAGGAGTGGCACCGGCCTTCTCCTTTCCCGTGCTCGTCTTGATGTAGTCGGCACCGGCATACATCGATAAAATCGCGGCTTTTTTAACGTTCGACAGACTGCCAAGGTCACAAGTCTCGAGGATAACCTTCATCGGCACGTCGCCGCAGACCTCCTTGAGTTCGTTGATATCGTCGGCTACACCTTCATAATCCTCGCTGAGGAACTTTCCTACCGGCATGACGATGTCGATGTTTGTGGCACCGTCGGCGATGGCGAGCTGCGTCTCGGCAACCTTCACCTCCATACGGCTCTGCGACGACGGGAAATTGCCCGTGACGTTGGTTATCTCCACACCGTCGACCTCGAGGCTCTGAGCCACCAATTCCGTGAAGCGTGGGTAGACGCAGATAGCCGCCACATGGGGCAGGGCAGGGTATTCATTGTCAAATTTATTCACCTTCTCCGTCATGGCGAGGATGCTCTCGTCGGTGTCGGTGGTGTGCAGCGATGTCAGCTCTACACTGCCGAGAAGGAACTTCTTTACCTCCACATTGTCGTTCTCGGGCACTTTCTCGGCAATTATCTTCTTCACTGCCTCGTCGACGGCCTTTTCATCGACGTTGAGATCGTACTTTTTGAACGCCTGCTCATACTTGCTCGGTCCATACTCAGCGGCATCCTTCTTCGTGTTCTCTGCCTGCTGCTTGATGTCGTTGTCGACAGTTTTCTTTATTATTCCCATACTGTTGTTGTTTTTTCCTTCCGACCTGCCACAGGTGCAGCACGGTCTTCAGGCCTTTAATTTTTCGTTGTTGATATGTCGTTGAGAGTCCCGACGTGTTTTCTTCTCGAAACTCTTCTTCAGTTCGTCAGTGAGGTTAACACCGGTCTGGTTGGCAAGACAGATGAGCACCCACAGAACATCTGCCATCTCCTCACCGATATTGTCCTTTTCACCGGCTTTAAAGCTCTGGTCGCCGTAATTACGGGCCATCACGCGGGCCAGTTCGCCGACCTCCTCAGTGAGACAAGCCATGTTCGTCAGTTCGGAGAAGTAGCGCACACCGTACTTCTTTATCCATTCGTCGACGGCTTTCTGTGCTTCGTCAATAGTCATAATCCAAATTCTTTCCGTTGTTTTTAGTCTAAAAAACTATTCTTCGTAACTTATATTTCGTGCAATTCCGCGCGGCCTAAGGGTTCTTATTCTTTGTTTTTAGTGTCCATACATATCGTCACGGGGCCGTCGTTGATGAGTTCCACCTTCATGTCGGCACCGAATTCTCCCGTTCCAACGGGCTTGCCGAGGGCGGTAGAGAGTCGGCTTACGAACTCGTTGTAGAGTGGGATAGAGATGTCGTGCTTGGCGGCACGTATCCAACTCGGTCGGTTGCCTTTCTTGTAGCTTGCCATTAGTGTGAACTGGCTGACAACGATGATGTCGCCGCCGGCGTCCATAATGCTTAGGTTCATGACCCCATTCTCGTCGTCGAAGACCCTCAGACCGATGATTTTCTTCACGAGCCAATCGATGTCGTCGGTGGTGTCGGCGGCTTCGATGCCGAGGAGGATGAGGTATCCCTTACCTATCCTGCTCTTAACATGGTCGGCGATTGTCACCGATGCCCTCGTAACGCGTTGTATTACTATTCTCATAATGCAAATTTAGCGATTCTTTTCGACTATTCCAAATTTATAGATTGTTTTTAGTTTTCTTTCAGATTAGTACCCGCGGTGTGACGACCTTACCCTCTTTATCCTGTAATTTTACTTTACAATCAGCACTGAATAATTATCATTTATCTTTACAGTTGGTCACCGTAATTTCCCAAACGGCCCGTTTTGCATTCTGAAACGGTCCTTTTCGCATTGCCAAACGGTCCGTTTCAGCCTCTAAAACGGTCCTTTTTAGAATGCAAAATAGGCCTCTTTATAATGTGCTGATTATTAGATGGTTACACAGTTAGTTCTATTTGGAATTCCGACTTAATTCTTTTGATATTTTATTTACATTTTACTTGTTTCGCTTATTCATGCCATTCCCACTAATAATCCCATCGGATGCCCCTTTCTTTCTTCGCTTCGTCTCCGCCAAATTTAGTTCATCTATTTACTAAAAATAATCTATTAATTGCCGAAATTCTACTTTTTTTCTTCCTTTTCGCTGTCATGGAAATGGTCGAAAACTATCTTTGCTTTGGCCTGTCCGATGGTTTCAGTTAGCTGTGCTATGTCTGATTCGCTGATGCGCTTGACGCTCTTAAACTTCGATATTAGCAGGTCCTTAGTCTTGGGACCGATACCCTTGATATCGTCGAGCTCACTGTGCAACTGGTGTTTCGATCGCTTGTCGCGGTGGAAAGTGATGGCATAGCGGTGCACCTCGTCCTGAATCTGCGTCAGAACGTGGAAAAGCTCGCTGTCGGTCTTCAGTCCTATGACTACCGGCGGGAACCCGTAGAGCAGCTCATTCGTCCTGTGGCGGTCGTCCTTTGCCAGTCCTGCGATAGGAATATTAAGGTTCAGTTCGTCCTCTACAACCTCTCTGACGACGTCCATTTGGCCTTTACCGCCATCAGTGATGATAAGGTCGGGGAGGGGAGTGTTCTCCTCAATCATTCGGCTGTAGCGGCGTCTGACGACCTCCTGCATCGACGCATAGTCGTCGGGTCCCGTAACGGTCTTGATGTTGTATTTACGGTAGTCTTTTCGCGAGGGTTTCATACCTTTGTAGACGATGCATCCAGCCACGGCATCTGTGCCGGAGATGTTTGAGTTATCGAAACATTCTATCTGATAAGGCAGTTTTGGCAGCCGCAGTTTGTCCTGAAGTTCCTTCATAAGTCGGGTCTGTTTCTGCTCTGGATTGAGCTTTTCAGCCTGCTTCAGCCGGTCGAATTTATACTGTTTGGCGTTCATCTCCGACAGTTCCAAGAGGTGATGCTTATCGCCGCGCTGTGGGATGAAAAACTCCGCGTCTTTGATTTTAAAGTCGAGTTCGAAGGGCACAATTATCTCTTTTGCCGTACTCCCGAAGCGCTGTCTTATCTCTGGAATGGCATCGTTGAGCAGTTCCTCGTCTGTTTCGTCGAGTTTCCGCTTGTATTCGTAGGTGAAACTCTGGTTTATGGCACCATTCTTGACGTGGATATAGTTGATATAAGCGTTCTTCCGGGCATCGTCGTCGACGATAGTAAACACGTCGACATCGGTGATGGTGTGGCTTACGATCTCGCTCTTTGCCGCAAAATTATCCAGTGCGAGGATTCGCTGCTTGTATTCCTCGGCCTTCTCAAACTCTAATTTTCCGGCATATTCCATCATTTTTGAGCGCAGATATTGCTCCACGTCCCTCGTATTTCCCTTCAGAATCTCGCGTGCCTGACGTATATTTTCCTGGTATTCGTCGTACGATTGCTTGTCGATGCAGGGCGCTCCACAGTTGTGTATATGGTATTCGAGGCACGGTTTGAAGTCGCCTTTGGCTATTCTCTCCGGCGACAACGGAAGCCGGCAGGTGCGCGGTTTGAACACTTTTTTTATTATTTCGAGTATTGCGTACATCGAACTTATATGGCTGTAGGGGCCGTAGAAGTTGCCGAAACGCTTGTTTATCGTCCTTGTCTTGAATATGCGCGGATAGAACTCCTTTGTCACGCAGATGCTCGGATACGTCTTTCCGTCCTTCAGCAGTACGTTGTACTTAGGTTTATACTGTTTTATGAGTTGGTTCTCGATGAGCAGAGCGTCCTCCTCGGTGTTTACGACGGAGTAGGAGATGTCCTGAATCTTCGACACGAGCACTTTCGTCTTGTATCTGTCGACCTCCTTGTGGAAGTACGACGATACACGATTCTTCAGGTCCTTGGCTTTCCCTACATATATTATATGGCTCTGGTCGGGTGCCTCGGCTCCCGGTTTCCGTCGCTCGTCGTAGTACTGATACGTTCCTGGCTTGTGTGGAAGGTTCAGCACAATGTTCTTCAAGTAGGCCAGACGCTCTTCATTTTCTTCTCGTGTCATTTCTCCTAACTCCTTTGTTTAAAGCAGTTTTCGGGCAAAAAGTTTCACGTGAAACTTTAGCCCGTTTTCTGCCTTTGTTGTCAGCCTGTCCTCCCTCTGCCGTCTCTGCATCTTCAGCGGGCCGTATGACAGTGAGCTCCCGTCATCGTAGGTTGGCTGTCGTGAGCCCTGTTGTTGCGCTTGCGTTTGTTATTAATTCTCTGCTCCTACAGTATGAGAATCTTGGAGCAGGGAAGGGCAGGCTTGTTATTATTCAGTTTTAGTATTATTCTCGTCGCTGTCTGCTTGTTCTTTCCTCTTTCTGGGATTTAGAATTTAAGCAGCGAAGTTACCTCTATGCCCTGGTCCTCGAAAACCTTTCGTGCATTCGGAAATTCCGTTTCGAGCTCGATGATGAAGTTGCAGTATATCTTCTTAGGATGGAACTTCTTTACGAGTTTGCATGCTGCATCCATCGTGCCACCAGTAGCGAGCAGGTCGTCGTGGAGGAGGATAACATCGTTTTCGTCGATGGCATCGGCATGAATTTCTATTGTGTCCATGCCATACTCCTTGACGTAACTTTGCTGTACCGTCTTACAGGGCAGTTTTCCGGGCTTGCGGCAAAGGACGACACCAGCGTCGAGTTTCATTGCCACTGCCGACGACATTACGAAGCCGCGGCTTTCAATTCCAACGATTTTCGTGATACCTTTATCCTTGTAGAGATCTACCATGGAATCGGCGATTTCTTTCAGGCATTCAGGGTTCTTGAATAGGGTAGTGATGTCCCTGAAATTAACTCCTTTGATTGGCCAGTCGGGTATGCACCGCAGGTGGTCCAACAGTAATTGCTTGTTCATTTGCTTTGTTGTTTTTATTAATTGTTTATGTTTTGTTTTATCTCGAAGTTCATTCTTTTTCTTCTTTCTACAGACTCCTTTATTTATTCTCTGCCAGTCCGTTTTTCGTCCGTTGTCTTATACGTCCAATGTGAGCCCGTTTGTCGTTTCTTTCGTCTCAGTTTCACGATAGAACCGTGTTATTTCGCTGTTCAAGTTTTACTTTAGTCGGAATCTAAATCTTTCTTTATCATACGGTTAGACGAATTTTGTTTCACGTGAAACTTTAGCCTTTCTCCACGCCGCCGTGGGTTGTCTGAGAGGCGTGGAGTGTGGTAGAGGCCTACCGTCCGAGGAGGACGAGGAGCACGTTGATATCGCTTGGCGAGACTCCGGGAATTCGTGACGCTTGAGCGATGGTTTCGGGCTGAATGCGTTCGAGCTTCTGACGGCACTCCGTCGAGAGGTCGTGGATTTCGGAGTAGTTGAAACGGCCCTTGATCTTTATATCCTCAAGACGGTGCATCTTGTCGGCGAAGACTCGTTCGCGGTCTATATAACCTTTATATTTCATTTGTATCTCTGCACCCTCGTCAATCTCGTCGACGCGGTTTTTCGGTGAATTCAGAATTTCTTTCAGTTCCGGAATCTGGTCGGCAAGGTTCTTGAAGTTTACCTGCGGCCGTGCTATGAGGTCGGCAATCTTCACCGTTCCCTTGATGGGTGCAGTGCCGATACTCTCGAGAAATCCGTTGACGGTTTTCGGTTTCACCGGTGTTGTCAGGCAGAAGTCGACGATTCTATCGATGTTCTCACGTTTCTCCTTCCACCAGTCGTAGCGCTCGCGTGTTGCGAGACCTATTTTGTACGATTTCTCCGTCAGCCGGTCGTCGGCATCGTCCTGACGGAGCAGAATGCGGTATTCGGCTCTCGATGTGAACATACGGTATGGTTCGTCGACGCCCTTCGTGGTGAGGTCGTCGATCAGAACGCCGATATAGCTCTCGTCGCGATGCATGATGAACGGATTGCTGCCACCGCAGAGCAGGGCGGCATTGATGCCGGCAGCCGTTCCCTGGCCCCCGGCTTCCTCGTAACCAGTGGTGCCGTTGACTTGTCCGGCAAGGAAAAGACCGCCTATCATCTTCGATTCCAACGAGTGCTTGAGCTGTGTCGGGTCGAAATAATCGTATTCGATGGCATATCCCGGGCGGTAGATTTTTGCGTCGCGGAGTGCCGGAATGTGATGGATAGCCTCGAGTTGCGTCTCCCACGGCATACTCGACGAGAATCCGTTGAGGTACATCTCGTTTGTGTCGGTGCCCTCGGGTTCGAGAAAGAGCGGATGACTCTTTCTGTCGGGGAAGGTGACGAGCTTTGTCTCTATCGACGGGCAATAGCGTGGTCCGGTACTCTGTATCTGACCGTTGAAGAGCGGTGAGTTGGCTATGTCGGCGCGGAGTATGGCGTGCACTTCCTCATTGGTGTTGCACGTCCAGCACGGCAGTTGTGGCAGCTGACGGTGAGGTCCGAAGAACGAGAACTGGTGGTAGTCGTTCTCGCCGGGCTGTTCCTCCATGTCCTCGAAGTGGACCGATCGCTTGTCGATGCGTACCGGAGTGCCGGTTTTCATCCGTGCCTTTCTCACACCCCACCGCTCGATGCTCTCGGCGAAGTTGTGGACGGCGGGTTCGGCGCAGCGTCCGCCCTCAACTTTCCGTCGGCCGATGTGCATGAGGCCGTTAAGGAAGGTGCCGGCGGTGACGACGACGGCCTTGGCGCGGAATTCCACGCCCCATATTGTTTTCACTCCTACGACCGTCTTCGTGGCGCTGTCGACGAGGAGTTCGTCGGCCTGGTCCTGGAAGATGTCGAGGTTCGGGGTGTTGTCGAGGACATGCCGCCACTGCCAGATGAACTTTCCGCGGTCGCACTGTGCCCTCGGACTCCATACTGCGGGTCCCTTCGAGCGGTTGAGCATACGGAACTGGATGGCGGTGGCATCGGTAACAAGGCCCATCTGACCGCCGAGGGCGTCGATCTCGCGCACAATCTGTCCCTTGGCTATTCCGCCGACGGCCGGATTGCAGCTCATCTGCCCTATTTTGTTCATGTCCATCGTTATCAGACACGTCTTCGCACCGATGTTGGCGGAGGCCGTGGCGGCCTCACAACCGGCGTGGCCGCCTCCGATAACTAATACGTCATAATTGAAATTCATTTGTAGTCTCCTGTTTTTACGTGCGCAAAAGTAGCAAATATTTTGGAAAATTTAAACGTAAAGACTTTGAATTATCATTTTAAAGTATTAATTTTGCGCTGTGAATACCTACATGTAAGTATTTTATCGACAACTATTCATTGTGGACCGTGACTGGTTCGAAAGGATATTGGTGTGAAAGTCTCTGACATTCAAGCAGATTAATAAATTCTAACAAATTATTTTTAATAAAATTCAACAATTTATGTGGTTAATCAATTCACCTATTGGTAGAAAGGTTGTGATGTCCTTAACGGGTATCTGCCTTATTCTATTTTTGACCTTCCACTGTTGTATGAATGTCGCTGCCTTTTTCTCGGCCAGTGCATACAACACAGTGTGCGAGTTCTTAGGTTCTAATTGGTATGCTGTTCTTGGTACTCTCGGCTTGGCGTTCCTTGCTGTGTGCCATATCGTGTATGCCTTTATTCTTACTGCCCAGAACCGGCGTGCGCGCGGTGACGAGCGTTATGCGGTCACCGACCGTCGTCCTGAGGTGTCGTGGGCATCGCAGAACATGCTCGTTCTTGGTCTTATCATTCTTATAGGCCTTTTCCTGCACCTTTACAATTTCTGGGGTCACATGATGTTCGCCGAGCTTGCCGGCGTCAGCGTGGCTCACGATCCTGCTGACGGCTTTGCCTGGATTCAGGACACATTTGCCAATCCGGTATTCTCTATCCTCTACCTCGTATGGCTTTGCGCTATCTGGTTCCATCTCTCTCATGGTTTCTGGAGTGCTATGCAGACTTTGGGCTTCAGCGGTAAGATATGGCTCAAGCGTTGGCAGATGATAGGTATTGTCTACGTGACAGTGCTTATGGGCGTGTTCGCGTTCCTTATCCTTTCCTTCTGGCTTGGATTTGCGCCAAGCTACAGCTCAGCACTGTAAACAGCGAGGTGCCGTTCCGGGAGATACATTATAATATGTCGTTACCAGAGGAATGGCGGTCTCAAAAAACTTTAAACTATTAATTAAGATAAGATTATGGCTAATCAAATAGATTCAAGAATTCCTGAAGGCCCTCTTGCCGAGAAATGGACCAACTATAAGGCTCATCAGAAACTTGTCAACCCGGCCAACAAGCGTAAGCTCGACATCATCGTCGTAGGTACCGGTCTGGCCGGTGCATCGGCAGCAGCTTCTCTTGGTGAGATGGGATTCCATGTTATCAACTTCTGTATCCAGGACTCGCCTCGCCGTGCCCACTCTATCGCAGCTCAGGGTGGTATCAACGCCGCCAAGAACTATCAGAACGACGGCGACTCCGTTTACCGTCTGTTCTACGATACTATCAAGGGTGGTGACTATCGTGCCCGCGAGGCTAACGTCTACCGTCTGGCTGAGGTCAGCGCAAACATCATCGACCAGTGCGTGGCACAGGGTGTGCCTTTCGCACGTGAGTATGGCGGTATGCTCGCCAACCGCTCCTTCGGTGGTGTGCAGGTCTGCCGTACGTTCTACGCTAAGGGTCAGACCGGTCAGCAGCTGCTCCTCGGTGCTTACTCCTCACTGATGAAAGAGGTTAACAACGGCACCGTAGAGCTCCACACCCGCACAGAGGTGGAGGATATCGTCGTCATCGACGGCCGCTGCCGTGGTGTCATCGCCAAGAACCTCGTCACCGGAAAGCTCGAGCGCTACGGCGCACACGCTGTCTGTCTGGCTACCGGCGGTTACGGCAACACCTACTTCCTGTCGACAAACGCTATGGGCTGTAACTGCACAGCTGCCGTCCAGGCTTACCGCAAGGGTGCTTACTTTGCTAATCCATGTTTCGTTCAGATTCACCCAACCTGTATTCCTGTCCATGGCGACAAGCAGTCGAAGCTGACTCTTATGTCGGAGTCGCTCCGTAACGACGGCCGCATTTGGGTACCGAAGAACCTCGAGGATGCTAAAAAACTGCAGCGTGGTGAGATTAAAGGACGCGACATCCCTGAGGAGGACCGTGACTACTATCTGGAGCGCCGCTACCCGGCATTCGGCAACCTCGTCCCGCGTGACGTGGCATCGCGTGCCGCCAAGGAGCGCACCGACGCCGGATATGGTGTGAACAACACCGGTCTGGCTGTGTTCCTCGACTTCTCCGAGGCTTTCCAGCGCCTCGGCCGCAAGCGTGTCGACGAGCGCTACGGAAACCTCTTCGATATGTATCAGGAGATTACCGATGTCGACCCGCACGAGAATCCTATGATGATATTCCCGGCTATCCACTACACCATGGGTGGTCTGTGGGTAGACTATGAGCTTCAGACATCCATCAAGGGTCTCTTCGCCCTCGGCGAGTGTAACTTCTCCGACCACGGTGCTAACCGCCTCGGTGCATCGGCACTGATGCAGGGACTCTCCGACGGTTACTTCGTCATTCCTTATACTATGCAGAACTACCTCTCCGACCAGATCCAGGTGCCGCACATCGACACAAAGGCTCCTGAGTTCGACGCTGCTGAGAAGGCTGTCCAGGCCGAGATCGACCGCATATACAATATCAAGGGTGACGAGAGTGTAGACCACATCCACAAGAAACTCTACCACATCATGTGGGACTATGTAGGTATGGCACGCAACGAGGCCGGTCTGAAGAAGGCTCTCGCCATGCTGAAGGACATCCGCAAGGAGTTCAACGAGCACGTCCGCATCCCTGGCGACAAGGAGGGTCTGAACACCGAGCTCGACAAGGCTATCCACCTTCGCGACTTCATCACAATGGGTGAGCTTATCGCCTACGATGCTCTGGAGCGTAAGGAGAGCTGCGGCGGACACTTCCGCGAGGAGAGCCAGACCGAGGAAGGCGAGGCTAAGCGTGACGACGAGAATTTCATGTACGTTGCTTGTTGGCAGTACCAGGGCTCTGACGAAGTAGCTCCAACGCTGCTCAAGGAACCTCTTGACTACCAGTATATTAAGGTTCAGGTACGTAACTACAAGAAGTAATAGGCACCTTCAGAACTTTAAAACTATAAATTATAAACTAATACAGCAATGGATACAAATATAAGTTTCACACTTAAAGTCTGGCGTCAGAAGGGTCCTAACGAGAAAGGCCATTTTGACACCTTCGAGATGAAGGACATCCCCGGTGATACTTCTTTCCTCGAAATGTTGGACATCCTCAACGAGCAGCTCATCGAGGACGGCAAGGAGCCTTTCGTCTTCGACCATGACTGCCGTGAGGGAATCTGCGGTATGTGCTCACTCTATATCAACGGTCATCCACACGGACCGGCTCAGGGTGCTACTACCTGCCAGCTCTACATGCGCCGTTTCCACGACGGCGACGTCATCACCGTCGAGCCGTGGCGCTCGGCAGCCTTCCCTGTCATCCGCGACTGCATGGTCGACCGCTCGGCTTTCGACAAGATTATCGCTGCCGGCGGTTATACATCGGTGCGCACAGGACAGGCTCAGGATGCCAACGCTATCCTCATCCCTAAGGATGCTGCCGACGAGGCTATGGACTGCGCTACATGTATCGGCTGCGGAGCATGCGTAGCTGCATGTAAGAACGGCTCGGCAATGCTCTTCGTATCGTCGAAGGTCAGCCAGCTCGCACTCCTCCCACAGGGTCGTCCGGAGGCTGCAAAGCGTGCCAAGGCTATGATCATGAAGATGGAGGAGCTCGGATTCGGTAACTGCACCAACACCCGCGCTTGTGAGGCTGAGTGCCCGAAGAATGAGTCGATAGCCAATATCGCTCGTCTGAACCGTGAGTTCATCAAGGCAAAGCTTGCTGACTAATATTCTATCACACGATTAATACTTCTCTAAAAGTCCGTCGGAATAATCTCCGGCGGACTTTTTCACGATTATAGCGACTTATGGCGGTACGCGGGAATGTCAGCCCGGTGGTTGGATGAGCTGTTTCTTGGTGTATATATCTTGGTTGGAGATTTTGTCTTACTTGAGGATTGAAAGCTATACCATCGTTTTTGAGTATAATCTTATGGCATTGCATTCAGTCGTTCACTAAAGTGGAAATCCTTTTCTTCGCCGTTGCTGTTCCATTTGTCGCAAATTGTCATTAATTCCGAAAATTTTGGCCGTGATAGAAGAATAATTGCCAAAAAACTTGAAATCGCTCAAAAAGTTTTGTATATTTGCAGTTAGTTTTTAATATTGCGGTAAAACGAACCGTTTCGCTACAGTTATTATTCCATTCTGATTCATCTTTGTTTTCCCATGAAGAGACGACTGCTTTTTATCATCATACTATTTCTGTCCACCTCTTTTGGTTATTGTCAGGAAACAGGGTCCGACAGTGCTTTCGTAAAGACTGCTATCCCACGGCATTTCTATAAGAATCTGGCTTTCGGCGGTCAACGGCGTGAGAGTGACTCTCTGAGTGTGGCATCGGTGAACGTAGGATTGTGGACGGCTGTCGATACGCTCCGTGGTCTCCAGTTGGGATTGTTCAAGTCGGGAACCTCGCAGCGTATGTCGGGGGTTAGTATCGGCGGAATCTTCAACGGCCATTTGGGCAGTGTGAGTGGTGTGCAGGCGGCCTTAGGAACTAATCTTACGGTGGGAAAGCTCAAAGGACTGCAACTCGGCGGTTTCAACGTTGCCGGCTATCAGCATGGAGTGCAGGTGGGAATGCTGTCGAATCTCTCGGCTCATCCTCTCTACGGTGTGCAGATTGCCGCTCTGACGAATGTCACAAAGGGTATGCGCGGTGGCGTGCAGGTGGGAATGCTGAACATCAACTCGGGTGATCAGCGTGGATTCCAGTTCGGTTCGTACAATTACGCCGATACCCTCTGTGGATTCCAGCTTGGCATTATCAACGTCGCCGACCGCAATCCTAAGGGCTATCAGATAGGCATCATTAATATGACTAATGAGAATGACAGCCGTCATCTCGGTCTTATCAATATCAATCCACGTACGCGCATACAGCTCATGGCGTACAGCGGCAACTACAACAAGCTGTCTGTGGGTGTGAGGTTCCGCAACCGCAGTACATACTATATCGTCGGTTTGAACTCCTTTTACTCCGGTTTCGGTGTGAAAAACTATTCCGGTGGTATCGGCTATCGTATAGGACAGTATTTTAATCTCTCGCCGAAGTTCTCGCTCAGTGGGGATATCGGCTACTCGCATATAGAGACTTTCCAGGACGAGACCGCTACGCGCCCTGAGCGGATGTACTCGCTCGAATGGCGCATCAACGCCGACTGGCAGATAAACAAGTATCTCGGTGCGTTCGTCTCGGGAGGCTACGGACAGACACGATGGTACAACCACCACCGCCGCTTCAGCAGTAAGCCTATCGTAGAAGCCGGTCTGACCTTCGACCTCCGGCCGTTGCGCAACGACGTTAGCGGGCTGGAGGCACTGGCAAGGCGGAAGGGAATGACCGACCGGCAGTTTGAGGCAATGTTCGGGATATATAAGGGGTCGGATCGCGACAGCCTCTACGCCTATAACCTCCCGTCGTTCATGAGGAAGCGGCCGTGGAGAGCGGTGGCCGAGGATGTGGGTATCAACCTCCTCGTCCACTACTTCGACCGTTTCGTCCTCAATGCCGACTATGCCCAGACCAACTTCTCGACAATGGCGGATAACTTCCGCAACGGGTTTGTGTGGGATAACGACCAGTTCTCCACCAATCAGTTTGCACATCCATATCACGGCAACCTCTATTTCAATACGGCCCGCAATAATGGCCTGAACTTCTGGACGAGCATTCCCTATGCCCTCGGAGGCAGTCTGATGTGGGAGTTCTGGGGCGAGAATGAGCCTCCGGCCATCAACGATGTCATCTCGACCACATGCGGAGGAATGGCCCTCGGTGAGGTGTTCTACCGCACATCGGCCCTCGCTCTCGACGACAGTAAGGTGGGATGGCCACGATTCTGGCACGAGCTCGCTGCCGGTATCCTCAATCCTGTGAGGCTCTTCAACCGCATCATCACGGGCGACGCGTGGAGGGTGAGGACCAGCCACAACCTCTACCATGACTACAACCGTATACCTGTCGACGCTACAGTGATGATTGGCGGTCGCTATGTGGCCGACGAGAACAGTATTGCCCGTGGCAGCAGGAATTTGAGGTTCGGTTTCCATCTCGACTATGGCGACAGCTACGCCGATGAGCCTACGCAGCCTTACGACTACTTTACGGCCGACATCGGGTTCAATGTCGGTACGCAGCCGTTCCTCAGCGACGTCCATCTCATTGGCCGTCTGTACGGCCATAACATCTATGAGGGAAAACGGTTCCGCGCCCAGTGGGGTATATTCCAGCACTTCGACTATTATGCCTCGGACAGCATACGGGGGTCGGAGATGAAGAATCCGTTTGAGATAAGTGAGACGGCGGCCTTCGGACCAGGACTGCTCATGCAGTTTCCGGCTACAGGCAGTCTGTCGCTGTTGGAGCAGAAACTGTATGTCAACGGCATCCTCCTCGGGGGAAGCAAGAGTGACTACTACCATATTATCGACCGCGACTATAACATAGGAAGCGGGTTCGGATGGAAGTCGAACACACGGATGAACTTCAAAAACTTCGGAAACTTCATCCTCAACGTGGAGTACTACCGGCTGTGGACGTGGAAAGGATTCGAGAAGAAGGATATCGAGGCTCCCGACTTCAATCCTCTCTTCCTCAACGCTCAGGGCGACAAGAGCAACGCCCAGCTGCTCGTCATCGCTCCTGTGGCCGAGATTAGGGTCGGGAATGGATGGAATATTATCATTCATGGGGCGTTCTACAACCGTCTGACGCATTATGCTTATCACCCGAATAAGCACAGCAGCACTTATGAGCTGACCGTTGGCGGGGCGTTCCACTTCTGATTCATAGCTATGGAACTCATTGACGACAATACACGGAAATTCATTCTCGACCATCGCAACGATGATGTGCGCCGTCTGGCCCTTGCTGCCGACAAGTACAGCGGGGTCGATGTGCGGTTGGCTGTCGACCAGATACAAGGGTGGCAGACGGCTCGTCGTAAGCTGCCGTCGTGGGCTGCCACCGACGGAATAGTCTATCCTCCGCATCTGAATATGGAACAGTGCTCGAGTGAGACGACGGCAACGTACAAGAGAATGGTGGCGGCTGACGACGGAAATGGGCCTCACGGCATCCTCGTCGACCTCACCGGGGGCTTTGGTGTCGACTTCAGCTTTCTGTCGCGGGCTTTCCGTAGAGCTGTTTATGTGGAGCGAAACGAGAGTCTATGCACCATAGCGCGGCATAACTTCCGCATGCTCGGCATGGATAATGCCGCGGTCGTCAATGCCGACTGTTCCGATGTGGCGTTCATCGAGGGTCTGCCGGGAATCATTGAGGAACAGTTCCATTCAGCAGATGGAAAGTCGTCTGCTGATAAAGGGACTGAAGACACTAATGATGAAGTCGATAGTGGGGTGCAGAATCATATCGAGAGACTTGCCAAAGTGCCTGAATCGGCTACTGCCAAAGCCGATAATGAGGTCACGGTGTTCCTCGACCCGGCGCGAAGGGATTCTTATGGCAGGAAGATGGTATCTATACGCGACTGCGAACCAGATGTGTTGGCGTTGTTGCCGGCCCTGTCCCGTTTCACGTCGACGCTCATACTGAAACTCTCGCCAATGCTCGACTGGCATGAGGCTGTACGGGAGATTAATGCCGCTGGCTGCATAATGACCGCAGACAAGGCTGATTTGGAGCCGGAAAAAGACGCTCATGCAGATGGCGCAGGGTCGACAAAAGACGGAAATTCCCTCTTCACGGTTTCTTCGGTCCATATCGTGGCCGTGAGAAACGAATGCAAGGAATTGCTCATCGTTGCCAGAAACAGCCGTCAGAAGGCTTTATATGGCGGCTGTGAACACTCTGTGGAGCCGATGATGTATTGTGTCGACGACGGCAATGCTTTCAGTTGCTCTTTAAAGGAGGCCATGGAGCATTCTGCTGTAGCCTTGGCGACGCTCCCGACGGGTGATGGCGGGACCGGGACGAAGTATCTTTATGTTCCCAACAGTGCCGTCATGAAGGCCGGATGTTTCCATGCTTTGGCATCGTATTATTCCGTTGACGGTGTGGGACCCAACTCGCATCTCTTCGTTTCCGGTCGGATGATTGACGGATTCCCGGGACGCGTGTTCCGTATCATTGCCGTTTCGTCGATGAACAAGCGGGAGTTAAAGCGGAGTCTTGCAGGTGTCAAACACGCTAATATAGCCACACGCAACTTTCCTATGAGCGTCGAAGTACTGCGTAAACGGCTGAAAGTGACCGACGGAGGCGACGTCTATATATTCGCAACGACAGTCGCTGACGGCTCGCATGTATTAATAATAACCAAAAAAGCAACTTGATTTTTGGATAATTGACATTTATTTCTTACTTTTGCGTGTTTAAAAGGAAATCTGTAATTGCAAATTCAGAAAAATAAGACATGTCATCAGTCAAGATAATAAAGGTTGAGAACAATAAACAATTAGGGGAGTTCATCGATTTCCATTATGATCTCTATGCTGGAAATCCGTACGATGTCCCTAATCTCTATATCGACGAGAAACGCACTCTGTCGCCAAAGCAGAACCCCGCCTTTGAGTTCTGTGAGGCCGAGTACTACCTTGCCGTCGATGCCGACGGTAAAGTGTTAGGGCGCGTGGCAGCCATCATCAACCACAAGGCAAACAAAAAGTGGAACCGCAAGAGCGTACGCTTCGGGTGGATTGACTTCATCGACAACACCGATGTCAGCAGTGCATTGCTCAAAGCCGTCGAGGACTATGGCAGAAGCAAGGGTATGACGGAGGTCGTCGGACCGTTGGGATTCACCGATATGGACCCCGAGGGAATGCTTATCTGGGGATTTGACAAGCTCGGAACATTGCCGACGATATATAATTACGATTATTATCCGCGCCATATCGAGCAACTCGACGGCTGGGAGAAGGACACCGACTATGTGGAATACTACATGCGGGTTCCGGAGAAGGTCCCGGAGAAGTACACTAAGATTGCCTCAATGATTGAGAAGCGGTACAACCTCCACGTGAAGAAGCTGACAATGAAGGACATCCGCGCCGGATACGGCTACAAGGTGTTCAAACTCATCAACGAGACTTACAAGGATCTCTATGGATTCTCCGAGCTGTCGCAGCGTCAGATTGACCAGTATGTGAAGGAATACTTGCCACTACTCGACCTCAACCTCGTCACCTGCATAGAGGATGCCAACGCCGACAACAAGCTCGTGGGTATCGGTATCACCATGCCTTCGATGAGTCGTGCGGCACAGAAGTGCCATCGCGGCAGGCTGTTGCCCTTCGGCTGGTGGCATATCCTGCGTGCCGGGAAGTTCCATAAGACTGAAGGAGTCGACCTCTTGCTCCTCGGAGTCATGCCGGAATACCGCAGCAAGGGCGCAAATGCTCTTCTCTTCGCCGACCTTATTCCCCGTTATATCGACTACGGATTCAAATGGGGCGAGAGTCAGGTAGAGATGGAGGACAACGAGGGTGTACAACGGCAGTGGGGTGCGCTCAATCCGGAAAACCATAAGCGCCGCCGCTGTTATAAAAAGATTATAAAATAGTTGTCTTTGCCATCGGTTCCAGTGTGCTTTGCCATCGGTTCCAGTGTGGCGAATGCATCTGTCAGGAGAGTGATACCATCGGTTTCCGCGCAGTAAATGCATCGTTTCGACTGACAAGACAATATGTTTCCGCGTGGTAAATGTATCATTTAGCCGTGATGAACAATATGTTTCCGTGTCGTAAATGTATCATTTGGAAGAGCTATGACTTCGGTTTCGGCACAAGGGAACATCGATATTGAGGGATAGAATGCATCGGAGCGGTGGTCCGCATCGTTGACAGCAAGACACTATGGTTACAACAGCGCAGTCGGCAATGGCCCTGTGCTCATAATGAAAGGAATAATATATATGCCAGACAATACAGAAAATACTAAGGCTGTGGGCAGCGATGCCACGGAGAAAGAGCTGAACAACGCTCCTGCTGCGGGTACCGGTGAGGCCACACCAGAATATAATGACGACAACATTCGCCACCTTAGCGATATGGAGCACGTCCGTACACGACCGGGAATGTATATCGGTAGGCTCGGCGACGGCACGCTCCCCGAGGATGGTATCTACGTGCTGCTGAAGGAGGTTATCGATAACTCCATCGATGAATTCAAGATGCATGCCGGCGACAGGATAGAAGTCGACGTCATCGACAACCTCAGTGTCAGCGTCCGCGACTATGGACGCGGCATCCCGCAGGGCAAACTCGTCGAGGCAGTGTCGGTGTTGAACACGGGAGGAAAGTACGATTCAAAGGCTTTCAAAAAGAGTGTGGGACTCAACGGCGTCGGTGTTAAGGCCGTCAACGCATTGAGTTCGCGTTTCGAGGTGAAGAGCTACCGCGACGGAAAGGTGCGCCATCTCGTCTTCGAGAAGGGTGTTTTGAAGAACGATGAGACAACAGCGTCGGACGACGAGAACGGAACGTACATCTTCTTCCGCCCCGACGACTCGCCCTCGCTGTTCAAGAACTATTCTTTCCACGACGATATCGTCGAGACGATGCTCCGTAACTACACCTACCTCAACACCGGACTGACGATAATGTACAACGGTAGGCGCATTCTGAGCCGCCATGGTCTGAAGGATCTTCTTACCGACAATATGACCGAGGAGCCGCTCTATCCCATCGTCCATCTTACCGGCGAGGACATCGAGATAGCCTTCACGCACACCAAGCAGTATGGTGAGGAATATCACTCCTTTGTCAACGGACAGCACACGACGCAGGGCGGAACCCACCAGACGGCCTTCAAGGAGCATTTTGCCCGCACCGTCAAGGAGTTCTTCGGCAAGTACGAGTACAGCGATATACGCAACGGACTCGTTGCAGCGATAGCCATAAACGTTGAGGAGCCGGTCTTCGAGTCGCAGACAAAGATTAAGCTCGGCTCGACACTCATGGCCCCCGACGGCGAGACGATAAACAAATATGTCGGCGACTTCATCAAGCAGAATGTCGACAACTACCTCCACATCCACAAGGAGGACTGCACCGACATCATGGAGGAGCATATCAAGGAGGCCGAGCGCGAGCGAAAGGCAATGGCCGGAGTGGCGAAACTCGCCCGTGAGCGTGCCAAGAAGGTCAGCCTTCACAACCGTAAGCTGCGCGACTGCCGCATACACTACAACGACACGAAGAACAACCGGAAGGAGGAATCGTCGATATTCATCACCGAGGGCGACTCGGCAAGCGGAAGTATCACCAAGAGCCGTGACGTGAACACGCAGGCCGTGTTCTCGCTCCGCGGTAAGCCGCTGAACTGCTTCGGTCTGACAAAGAAGGTGTGTTACGAGAATGAGGAGTTCAACCTCCTCCAGGCTGCCCTCAATATTGAGGACGGACTCGACAATCTTCGTTACAACAAGGTTATCGTCGCTACCGATGCCGATGTCGACGGAATGCATATCCGACTGCTGCTGATAACATTCTTCCTCCAGTTCTATCCCGAACTGATAAAGAAAGGCCACGTCTACGTGCTCCAGACCCCTCTGTTCCGCGTTCGCAACAAGCGCTCAAAAATCAAGAACAAGCAGGTCGTCAAGGATGCCGATGCCCGTCTTGGAGCCAAGGAGAAGAAGAACGACTTCATCACCCGGTACTGCTACACCGAGGAGGAGCGGCTCAACGCCATCCGCGACCTCGGTCCTGAGCCCGAGATTACGCGCTTCAAGGGTCTTGGTGAGATAAGCCCTGACGAGTTCGTCCACTTCATCGGACCGGACATGCGCCTCGAACAGGTGACCCTCCACAAGAACGATCAGGTGCAGAAGCTCCTCGAATACTATATGGGAAAGAACACCATGGAGCGTCAGAACTTCATCATCGACAACCTCGTCATCGAGGAAGACCTTCCACAGGACGAGGAAATGGCCGAAGATCGAAAACAAGCATAAGATTCATCATCATAATGTTACGATTCATCACCGACAAAAATACACTGGCAGGGACTTCTGCCGTCATATCCAATAACACGTTAAAGCGGGGCGGAACAGCACTGTTGCTGTTCCTCGTCCCGCTTTTTGTCTGTGCGCAGCTGACATTCCATACGTCGAAGAACAATCCGATGCGGAAACTTCAGTTCGCTGAGATGCTCATAAACAACGTCTACGTCGATTCTGTCGACGAGACAAAGCTTGTAGAGGACGGCATCCGCGGAATGCTGAAAGGCCTCGACCCCCACTCGTCGTATATGACTCCCGATGAGGCCAAGGCCATGCAGGAGAGTCTTGAGGGCGATTTCGACGGCATCGGGGTACAGTTCAACATCATCAACGACTCGTTGGTGGTCATCCAGCCGACCCTCAACGGACCGTCGGAGAAGGTCGGAATCCGGCCCGGCGACCGCATCGTGTGGGTCAACGACACGCTCATCGCAGGGGTGAAAATTCCGAGGGCTACCATCATCAGGAAACTGCGTGGAAAGAAGGGCACCATCGTCCACCTCGGAGTCGTCCGTCCGGGAGTGAAAGGACGTCTCAATTTTGTCGTCAAGCGGGCCCCCATACCCGTCAAATCGGTTGAGGCAGCCTATATGGTCCGTCCTCACACCGGTTATGTCCACATGTCGAGCTTCGGCGAGAAAACCCATCGTGAGTTCCTCCAGGCTGTCGACTCACTGCGCCGCCGGGGCATGGAGAACCTCATCCTCGACCTCGAGGACAACGGTGGCGGACTGATGGTGGCCGCGGCTTCCATCGCCAACGAGTTCCTCGACGACAACGACACCATCGTGTATATGTACGGCCGGCGGACACCGATGAAGGTTTACACCGCAAGGGGCAACGGAGCCCTGCGTGGAATAAAGACCTACGTCCTCGTCAACGAATATACCGCGTCGGCGGCAGAAATCGTCTCAGGGGCCCTTCAGGACAACGACAGGGCGACAATCGTCGGTCGCCGAACCTTCGGCAAGGGACTTGTGCAGCGTCCCGTCACCTTCGACGACGGCAGTGCCATGCGCGTCACCATTGCCCATTACTACACTCCCTCAGGCCGATGCATCCAGAAACCATACAAGAAAGGCGATTCCGATGCCTATGAGCGCGACATCGAAAACCGGCTGAAGCACGGCGAGCTCACCAATGTCGACTCCATCCGCCTCGACTCCACCCAGCAGTTCTACACCAAACGTCTGCACCGCGTCGTCTATGGAGGCGGTGGCATCATGCCCGACGTCTTTGTACCCCTCGATACAGCCAAGTTCACTCACTTCCACCGTCAGCTCATGGCTAAGAACGTAGTCATCGACCAGCTGCTCAACTACGTCGACCACAACAGAAAGCAGATACTCCGGCAGTACAAGACCTTCAACGCCTTCAAGGATGGCTACAGCGTGCCCGACGCCTTCATCAGCTCGTTGCTCACGGTGGCAAAGGCCAAGGGGCTCGAACCTAAGGACTCAGCCGAGCTACGGACCACCATCCCCGCTCTGAAAACGCAGCTCAAGGCCCTCATAGCCCGCGACTTATGGTCGCTGAACGAGTATTTCGAGATATGGAACGACGAGAACGACGTGCTCCAGCGTACATTGCGGCTCATCGACAGCGGCAAATAGCTTGGCATAATAATAAGTACGAAAACCCCTAAAAGACACAGAATATGATTACTTACAACACCGATGGAGTGAAAATGCCAAAGTTCCACAAGCGCAAGGCCAACAAATGGATACGCGCCGTGGCCGATACCTACGGCCGAAAAGTGGGCGAGATTGGCTATATGTTCGTCGACGACGAGAAGATTCTCGACACCAACCGACAGTATCTCGGCCACGACTATTACACCGACATCATCACCTTCGACTACGACGAGGGCAACACCATCAACGGCGACATCGTTATATCGCTCGATACGGTACGCTCCAACGCCGAGAAATTCGGCAAGACTTACGACGATGAGTTCCACCGTGTGCTCATCCACGGCATCCTTCACCTCTGCGGCATCAACGACAAAGGCCCCGGCGAGAGGGAAATCATGGAGGCCAACGAGAACAAGGCCCTTGCCCTCCTCGCTGCTATGAAGGAATAATCGTTCACCGATATGCTGGCTTTTACCTACTGCTGATAGCCTCCGGAAATTAACATCAGGTTAAAGCAAGTTAACGTTGCTTCCCCGTCACCTACTATCCACCCATTTCCTACCAAAAGGTTAGTAGATGACGGGGAAGTGCGTTCTTGCACAGTCCTTTCTTTTTCTCTATCTTTGCAATCGGAAATAAGAGTATAGCCTGCAACTCGCTGTCCCGGCAGGGAAATGCCGCGGTGAGCCGTCACGGCAACTGCTCTTATATACAAGACAAATATTCACATCATAAAAGAAAGGACATAAGTTATGGCAAACGTAGTATTAATCGGCGCAACAGGATTTGTAGGCTCAGCAGTTCTCAACGAACTTCTCTCTCGTGGTCACAAGGTGACGGCAGTGGTCCGTCATGCCTCAAAGCTCCCCGCTAACGACAAACTCACGGCAGTGGAAGAGGACGTTGCCGATGTCGATGCCATCGCCGCCATCGCCAAGGGCAAGGACGCTGTCATCTCGGCCTATAACCCCGGCTGGGCGAATCCCGACATCAAGCGTCTCATAGAGGAAAACTATCCCAAGATCGTTGAGGCCGTGAAGAAGAGCGGCGTAGGCCGTCTGCTCATCGTCGGCGGTGCCGGTACCCTCTTCGTCAAACCCGGACTGCGTGTCGTCGACTCAGGTGCCATCCCCGCAGAGATTATGGACGGTGTACGGCCCTTGGGCGACTTCTATCTCAACTTCCTCACCAAGGAGAACGACCTCGACTGGGTGTTCTTCTCTCCCGCCGGCGAATTCGATGCCAACGGTCCGCGTACTGCTAAGTTCCGTCTCGGCAAGGACGACCTCGTCGTCGACCCCGCCACAGGCACCAGCCATATCTCCGTCAAGGACTATGCCGTCGCCATGGTCGACGAACTTGAGAAGCCTGCCCACCACAAGGAGCGCTTCACCATCGGCTATTAATATCATCCAGATGCCGCAAACCGGCTAAGGTATCTGCGTAATCAGCGAAACCGGCGTGAGAATTGTATCTTCTACCTCGCGCTGATTTCGCTTTTTTTATATATCAACGAACAAGCGACTATATACCTTTGCCGGGTAAGGAAAGGCAGGGTTAGGGGGACATTTGCGGACAATGGATAAGTATAATGTCGGCGTCGGAAAAAAATTGTAGAGAAAAAGGTACTTATTAGACGCTAAAAAGGTACATATTAGAATGTAAAAAGGCACCTTTTATAACGCTCTGTCTATCAATGCGTTACAGCTGAAAATCGGAAAATCCTATTTTTGAATTATGTTTACACCCGTTATGTAACTTTCCAGCGACTGGTCTTGCTTGAGGTTTAGTCTCTTGCGCAGCCGGTAACGCAGGGTGTATAGACTTGACGACGATATGTGCAGCACCTGTGCCATCTCAGATGCGTTCATCCCTATGCGTATGAGCGACGCCATGCGAATCTCGGCCTTGCTGATGGTGGGGCACCGCCGCTCCAACTCCTGAGCGAACGTCGGGTCGAGATTCTCCAGCAGTCGTGCGTAGTTGCGTACCTGCTTGCCCTCCTCGCTGCCGCTGTTCTCCATTGCTGCCAACTGCACGCTTATCGACGCCTTCTCGCGCTGCATTGTCTCTATGCGGCTCTTGTCGTTCTTCAGTTTCAGCTCTAGCAGTTCCTTCTCCAGGCTCTGCGTGTGCATCTTGTTCTCTATCTGCTCACGTGTGAGCCGCGCTATCTGCTGGTTCTGCTTGTTGCGGCGCACCAGTTGCCATGCCAGCACACACAGCGACAGCGTCACCACCACCGCCAGTATGAGCAGAAGGTTCGACACCCGTTCCTGTTCCTTGTGCCGCATCTCCAGTTGCTGCATGCTCTGCCGTGCCTTCATGAGGTTTATCTGCTCAACGGTCTGCCGCCCCATAACTTTGTCGCGAAGCTCAATGTACCGTGGGTAATGCATAGCGAAAGCACGGTATTCGCCGCGCGCCGAGTCGATGGAAGCCATCTCCTTCACAGCCGAGATCTCCAGCGACGGAACCTTCCACGTCTGTGCTCCGTTGTAGCATCTGGTGAAGTTGGCGTAAGCGCTGTCCCTCTGCCCGTCATGCAGGCAGACCAGCCCTATGCAGTAGTAGCGTTGCACCTGAAATCCGGCGGGCTTCCCCTTGGTGTAGGGCTCCATCGTCAGCAGCGTCTTCTTGGCGTCGGCGTAGCGTCCCTGCCTTATGTACAGCTCAGCAAGGTTTCCCATGTCGACGGCGGCACGGTACACGTCGTAGCGTTCCAGTCCCAGCTTTATGGCGCGCCGCATGTCGCTCTCGGCAACTTTCGGCTCCTTGCCCGTCTCGGTGAGCATAATAGCGTGCGCACGGTAGTAGGTCAGGAGCCTTAGCGTGTCGAGGTCGGACAGATACGGCTTCACCTTGGTGAGCTGTTCGAACACGTCTTGGGTCTGTCCTGCCTCAAAGAGAACTATTGCCCGTTTGATGAACGCGTTGCCAATGCCCCGGCGGTCGTTTGTCGACTCATAGAATTTCTGCGCCTTGTCGATGTCGCTGAGGTATTGGCTCATCGACAATGTAGTGTCGTAGGCGAACGATACGCTCACAATGGAGTCGGCTCTTGACTTCGAAATGGTCGAATTTCCATTCCGGCAAGCCGAGAGCAGTATTATAAATAATGTAAGGGCTACGATTTGCTTCATTGTTGTTGCGGTTCTCGTTTGCAAAAATACTCAAAAGGTCGAATATCCGCAAATAAGCGTTATGTATTTTTAGTTAAACTATTTTAACTCATCTGTCTATATCTTGTCTATACCTTTTTTGATTATATCTACTAATATTCCTTTAATTTTGCAGCATATTTATTGCATTATTGTTAAATCTATTAAGTTTCAAGTATGAGGAAGAATCTACTTTCAGCACTGTTGCTTGCCGTTTCGCTATTGGCATCGTCAGTAGTAGAAGCCCAGAATGAGCTCGCTCCTGCCACCCCTTATCAGGGCATTGCCCATAGCGGAATGATGTCACGCATCAGCAAGCGTGCCTTTGTTGGCACCGCGCCAAACAGAAACTCCCGTCCACAACTCTTGTCGGCTGAACCTACGGTACGCCGCAACCCGATGGCTCTCGTGCCAAGGAAGGTTGCCAACGAGACTGAACTGTGGGGAGCCGTCTACAGCACAAAAAACTATAATGTGGATAGAGGCTTCTATTCGTTCACACCGTCGTGCGACAATTTCACACAGTTCTTTTCGGATTACTATCTCCCTATAAACGGTGGCGCCGCCATCTACGACGACATTCTCCACTTCGTCTCGGACAATCGTTACTACAGGAACTACTGGGAGTACAGCACAAAGGACTGGACTGAGGTAAAGGGCAATTCGCATACAGCCGACAATCCCGAGTATCTCGCCGTATCAAGTGCCTACGATGCCACCACCGGCCTTAACTACGGACTATACTATCAGTCCAGCGGTGACGGTTGGGAACTCGGCACCATGAACTTCGAGACCTTCGAGCGCACCAAGTTTGCCAACTGCGATACCCTCTTCGTAGGTATGGCTATCGACGGCGACAACTGGTACGGTATCAGCCAGGGTGGTACTCTGTCGAAAATCGACAAGTCCACCGGTGCCTTCACACCCGTTGGCTATACAGGCGTGAAGCCTGCCGCCTACCAGCAGGCAGCCGCCTTCGATGAGGCTACGGGCAAGATCTACTGGGCTGCGATGCTCAGCGACACCACCAGCGCCCTCTACACCGTCGACCCGCAGACAGCCCAGGCAACAAAGGTTGCCGACTTCCCCGATGCTGAGGAAATTACCTATTTATATATACCATGGCATCCTGTCGACAAGGCTCCTGGCGCCGTCACCGACCTGACGACCGATTTTGCCAACGGCAGCCTTACCGGAACCGTGAACTTCACCCTTCCTGACGTTCTCGCCGACAGCACCGCGCTCAGCGGCAACGTCGATTACAAGGTCTTTGCCAATGGTACGCAGGTGGCTAGCGGCACGGGCGTAGCCGGTCAGGCAACGACAGCCAGCGTCACCATTCCTGAAGGCGGACAGACCAGCATCATGGTATATGCCGACAACGATGCCGGTCACGGACGCAGCGCAACAGTCTCCATCTGGGCAGGTCCCGATGCTCCGTCGGCCGTCACCGATCTGCAGATGGTAAAGGTCAACGGCAAGACCGTTCTCTCATGGAAGGCTCCTGCCACCACGCAGCATGGCGGATATGCCGACCTCTCACAGCTCACCTACACCGTTGTGCGCAATCCGGGCAATGTGGAGCTTGCCAGCGGTCTGACATCAACGACCTATGCCACAACCATCCCTGAGGAGCGCAACCGCTACTCGTTCTCTGTCATTGCCACGGCAGGCGGACTGAACTCGGAGGCTGCCACTACCGACGAATTCGTATCAGGCACTACGGCTACAATCCCATATTTCCAGGACTTCAATGATGAAGGCGACATCGACCTAATGACCGTTATCGATGCCGACAGCGATGGTACGACATGGGAACAGGACGGACCGAGCATCTGGTCGGACGATCATGAGGGACGTGCAATGTACAGTACTCCTTGGTCGGCAGGAGCCGACTTCAAGGCCAACGACTGGCTGCTCACCCCTTATCTTGAGCTGAGCCCAGAATATACCTACACCCTCACCTACGATGTTGGCATTCGTATCAGCAATGTGCCTGAGGAGTATGCCGTTGCCTTTGGTACCGGCGATGATGTCACGACGTTCACACAGCTTGTGGAGCCTACCGTCCTCAACAACATGCCTGAGAACGAGCATGAGTCCAAGGTCATAAAGGTATCGTCAGAAGGACTCTACCGTGTCGGCTTCCAGGCCCTCAGCGGTAAGGATGGTTTCGGTCTTATCATTGACAATATCCGCATCACACGTGCAAGTCTCGACGCTCCTGACAGCGTTACCGCGCTCACCCTCACTCCTAACGCCCTCGGCAACCGCGAGGCTACAATCGCCTTCACCGCTCCGGCAAAGACTATTAATGGCAATACCCTCGGCAGCCTTGATAAGATTGATGTCTACCGCGACGACAGCGTTCTCGTCAGCTCGCTCACAAGTGTACAGCCGGGTCAGCCTTACTCCGTTACCGACAAGGGCATGACCGACGACGTGCATAAGTACACCGTAGTGCCTACAAGCGCCGACGGCGAGGGCACACACGCCGATGTACGTGGATTCGTGGGCGTCGACCGTCCTCCTTATCCGCAGAATGTACACCTCACCGACAACTACAACGGAACCGTCGAGATGTCGTGGGATGCTCCTCACACCGGATTCTATGGATTCTTCGTCAACCCTGACTCTATCCGCTACACTGCCTATGGAATGGACAACGGACGTCCGTCGAAAGTCCTGGCTACAGGCATCGAGGGCGAGAGCTACCAGATTGACGGCGTCGACAACCACGACAATGGCGACCAGGAATTCCTCTACTATGCTGTCAGCGGTCAGAACCGCCGCAACACCGAGGATCCTTCTATCCCTATCCTGCGTGCCGTTTCCGACTTCATGATTACCGGTGCTCCTATGCGCACTCCGTTCAAGGAGTCGTTTGCAGGTGCCAAGCCGCAAAATAGTATGATATGGACTCTCACCACGGGCGATGACAACTGGCGCGTAACATCGCGTATGGCTTACGACTATGACGGCGGCTGCGCCAGCTTCTACTCCAACTACGACCCTGATGAGGAGGCACGTCTCGGAACGGGCAAGATAAGCATGGCTGGAATGGCTAATCCGAAACTCATCTTCCGTTACTATAATGTTCCTGACAGCGACATGACCCTCAAGGCTGTCATCAATGCGGCAACACAGAGCAAAGATACCGTCAGCGTTCTTAAGTTCAAGGACTCTACGCTCCCTGAGGGCTGGCAGACAGTTGTCATTCCTCTTGACGAGTATAAGGATCTGCCTTACATCTGGGTTGAGTTCACGGCTCAGGAAGGCTCGCTTTCAATGCCTATTCTCCTCGACGATATAGAGGTATGCGACGTTCCACAGTCCGACCTCGGATTGCACACTGAGTATGAGAACGCCGAAGTCAATATGGGCGGTACGGCACGTGTTGCGGCGCGCATAGAGAACCATGCCGACAATGAGTCGGCAGCCGCAAAGGTTAAGTTCTACCTCAACGGCAAGCTCGTTGACGAGCAGGATGTCGCTCCTATCGACGCTTATGCTTACAAGTATTACTTCCTCGATTATCCTACCAAGCCTACCGACCCCGACAAGCTCAACTTCAAGGCTGAGGTGGTGATGGACAACGACCTCGACGATGAGAACAACACCGACAGCGTGACAGTCACGATGAAGCGTCCTGACTATCCTGTCGTCGACGACCTCACGGCATCGGCTTCGGGTGGCAACGTATCGCTCGAGTGGACTGCTCCTGAGAATCTCAACAATGTCGTTATCGACGGCTTCGAGGATTACGATCCGTTCATCATCGACGGTATCGGCGATTGGGAGACCTATGACGGCGATGGCGGCTATACCCATGCCCCGGGCAATATGGGCTACCGCAACATTAACCAGCCGTTCGCCTTCCAGGTGTTCAACCCTACGGCTGCCGATGTCGACCTCGACAATACTGAGGGTGGATGGGATGCCATGACTCCTCACTCCGGCAACCAGTACCTCATCAGCGCACAGCCGCTGAGCATGGAGACCTTCCAGACCATTCCTAAGGACGACTGGCTCATCTCGCCGCAGCTCGACGGACGCGCACAGGACATCAGTTTCTGGTGCCGTGCCCTTATCGACACAGAGGCTCCTGAGACCTTCGAGGTTCTCTACAGCACCGGCGGTACGCAGGTATCCGACTTCCAGAAGATATACACCGACTCTGTTCAGGCTCAGTGGACTAAGTTTACCGCTTCGCTGCCTGAGGGCGCAAAGCACTTCGCCATCCATGCAATCAGCCCTGACAAGTACTGGTTCATGCTCGACGACATCAGCTACGTAAGCGGTCTGCTCACCATCAATGGCTACAACATCTACCGCGACGGCGAACTCGTTGCCAACGTTGGCGCAGGAGTAACAGCCTACACCGATGACGTTGCTGCCGACGGTCAGCATTCTTACTATGTCACCGTTGTCTATGCTGAAGGCGAGAGCGACCTCAGTAACGAGGCTAAGGTGGTAACGGCTATCGATGCCATCAACTCGGGAGTCCTCTATGTGGGTTCTGCCGACGGAAGCATCATCGTCCGCAATGCCGAGGCTCCTGTCTCGGTCTACACTGTTGGCGGTGCCCTCGTGGGCAATGCCTCGGGAGCGCAGGTAGCAATGCCGGTGAAGAACGGTGTCTACTTCGTTAAGGTTGGTACCAAGACCTTCAAGCTTCAGGTTAAGTAGCCTGTTCCTTTAGGGTTCCTGCAACATAAAAAGGGGGTGCATCAAAAATCATTTTCGGGCTTGATAAATCAAAGCCCCTACCTGAGGGACTTTGATTATCAGCAGTAGGGGCATAATTCATTATGCCCGCACGAAAATGGAATTTTGGTACACCCTCTTTATTCCTCCCACTATCTTTATTCCTCCCACTATTTTTGAACGATTTTGAACAATTTTTGGAGGATAAGAACCAGGAGATTGTCCACGGAGGTCCACTGACTTTCACGGACGTTGCCTTTGCCAATGCCTCTAGCTTTATACTCCCAAAATTCTCAAAAATCAATCAAAAATATTCCTACGGCAATGCTGGTGTTTCTCTTGGCACGAACAACAAAATCTCTTCATATTTAAAATCTTTATCGTATATTTGTGGCAATAAAAAGAAGGGATATATGAAACAAAAAGAATTATTATCTCTATCAATACCGCAAAAAAGATACAACAGGCAGCTTGAAGACATTAGATGGAAGCTGAAAGCGAATAACATTAGAAAAAGAGATGAAAACAGATGCCAAATCTGCGGCGCAACAAATGTTCAATTGGATGTTCACCATCTACGTTATATAGACGGCAGACAGCCGTGGGACTATGATGATGGTGATTTGGTTACTTTGTGCCATAACTGTCATGAAAGGTTACATAGAAGTGCCTATTTCTATGATCTGAATTCAGAAAGCTACTTCTACGATGAGAGTCTAATGGGTGTTGGAATCATCGAGAAAATAAACAGTGAAACGGGGTGGTTCAATGTATGTTGGGCAGATGACCCTCATTATGGTACAGAAGGTCATGGAAGGCTATATATAGGAGGAGAAGCTTCCCCTTGGGATGTGAGGAAGTCTACTAATCAAGAGATTGAAATGTTTTGGTCCAATGTTGAAAGATATTATGATATAGAGTATATTGTAGAAACTTTTAACAAATGGATAAGATTACTTTGCCAAAGAATCACACTCTTAGACAAAAGGCACATCAATGTTTTGTACAATCAATAAAACTCTTTAATGAGCAGAAAGCGTTTGTTAAAAAACATTATGAATATTTTTTATTAGTGTCAGAGAAAGGGCTCTTTCATTTAAGCCGACATAGAAGACAATATGTCACAATGTAATACGTTTAAATAAATGTGACGATAGGCACAAACGCCCGAAGGCGGTTTTTCAACCGCCAGGCTCTTAATACCTTTTGTCATATATTTTTATTTTTGAAGAGGGGGTTTATGGTATTTGTGCGATTAACGCACTATGTGC